>Ga0307982_1001622_pt1 | contig 18315 bp, 12 predicted proteins | sample OrgLakmetagen989_FD_201847 | JGI IMG/M metagenome (GOLD analysis project Ga0307982, IMG submission 201847) | Saline water microbial communities from Organic Lake, Antarctica - #989 | ecosystem: Environmental > Aquatic > Non-marine Saline and Alkaline > Saline | place: Antarctica: Organic Lake... | reverse complement strand
GGTTCGCCTGTGTCGGCAGCTTCTCCCGCCGCCGCTGGAGCCTGTGCCGGCACGTGTGGCGAAGACGACCAGTTGGGCAGGAGGCCGCCGCAGCGACCCGAGGCTGCTGCTGCTGCTGCCGCCAACTCGGGTAAACCCGAGGAGGGCATATCGGTCGTTTTGGTGGACATCTCGGCCGAAGACATCTACTGGGAGGTGGAGGAGGAAGAGGAGGCAGCGCACACAGTTCAGATTATAGAGACGCAGAACAACGAGTTTTCATAATTGTGCATGCAGGAGCGGCTTTGCAGGAGGCTCTCCTCAACAATATCTAGCTCATTTACTTCGCGGTGCGAAAGGCGAGCGATTAAGGGAGGTTGAATGCGTGCTCATGAGCGGCGGGCTATTGTGAAACACGATTCTGTGGCGCTTGCGAGATATCTTACCCTTTTAGAAGCTCCTGCACTGTAACCCAAAACTTTTCAGTGGTATCTCTATTGAGATAATATGGAGATTTGTTGGCAGTGCGCGGGTAGTGATTTTGAGGTTTTTCTGCTACATGCAGCCCACGTAGGAACAGCAACCAGAATGCGAGCGTCGAGCGTCACGATTGCTAAGTACGTTTTGATGCACCAGATCTAGCTACAGACCTCTAGCTAGGCTAGGCCTTTCTCCTAATCAGTCAGTCGTCCATCGAAGTTATGACGGACTACGACCTTTCTGACCTTTCCCAAAGATCCATTTTAATAAAAAACAAGTTCAGGTGCCCGCGCGATGCGCGGCTTCGGAGCAATGTGTTTGCTGCGGAGGAGTTGGTGCATGTTCTTAGCACCTCAGTGCACGGCCTTGAGATGCCCGTGGGTGAGTGCCCTTATATTGCCCGTGGTGCGTGTCCCCTCTTGTGCCCGTGGTCCGCCCGGTGTTTTGTTTACCGCACATGTACAACAGAACTGTACTGTACTGTAGGTACGTAGGTACATAAAAAACGACGACCACCAACGAACCACCAAATTCCATTTAATAGAAAGGATGAGTCGGTATCTTCTTGATTGAATTTTCCGCCCTGAAATTTAGAAAATAACAAATTCTTCGGCTGTGACTGTGAAGTATGATGTGATGATGGTGATGATGTGCGATGTGCAGCCGACAGTTACTGTCTATGCTAGCTCGGTAGCTCGGTCGTGGCGGCGTGGGGGTCTCTAGTCTATACATCGTAATAAGCAGAGCTAACAGTATAGGGCCCTTGGGGAAACCTTTAGCTTCGCTGAACCGTTGACCCGATGCGTGTTTCTTATAATAGTTACCGCCGGCCGTCGGAGGCTTGGGCAAGACATCGAGATTAGCACGCCAAAATGTACAAGTAAAATATTTACCAAAATGCTTAGTGACTCAGGTTCTGCTGAGCCTAGGCACTGGGAATGCGCTCACTGCACATTCATCAATCAAAATTATTTCAGCAAGTTTTGTGAAGTATGCACTTGCCGAAGGAGCGTGCCCAGCTTCGGAGAAAGAAAGACAGCGGAAGACCGCGAACTGGGCATTCGTCTAGACCAAGTTAACCGTGTGAATACCGACACACACGCGTCGCTAGGCAGCACAAACACGGCTGAAAAAGTTGTTGAAAGTGAAACAGGTGAACTTGGGGCTTCAACCCAACCAAAAACAGGAGTTTCAGCGTGCTCTTTCGTCTGCGAGGCTTCTATTCCTACTGGAGGTACTCCTGCTCGGGATACAGCAGCCGATCGACGAGCTAAGCTAAGTTTAAGGAAGCGGAATGGTCCGAGCCCATCTTTTGTCGAGCGATCGCGACCTCCTCGTGCGTCATGGGAACAGTTTACCAAAACAAATCTGCCACAAGCTGTCCGGGAACTGCCACAGGAGCAAGAAGAGTTGCCAAGTCAGCCTGAGTGCACTCCAGCAGCCAACTCCAAAGAAGCAGCTATGGACAGTAACTCGCATGTGCACGAAAACGTTGACAATATTTCTCGACCTGAGGTACTGCTTGCCTTCGAAAGTGGGTCACATGTTCCTCGATTTGATTTGCATGATAGCTGCAGCGATGGTAGCGACAGTAGTGATGACAGCGATGACAGCGATGGTGTAAGTGACACCAGCGACAGAGAGGGTGAAAATAAGGACAATATTCCTTCGCCAAATTTGCTTTCGGTCCACGATTCGCAATTGCTGCAGAATCCATTGCAAACACATTCACAAATACAATCTGTAGCTCAACAAAAACGACAACAACAACAAACGGCGGCCGAATCGAATGGCCGCGACTTACCTACGCGAATAGAGAGCAAAAGGCAACAATCGGATGGCCGTAGTGACACCCTGAGTGAAGAATCAAGTTCTCAGAATCTCCTTGACCCGCATCCCTTCCTGCAGCGCCAGAAATATTCTCCGGCACGCGATGTAGATTGGGAATGCGCGATGTGCACACTCTTAAATTCGGCTGAGGTTGATACATGTGCTGCATGCGACCACCAGCGTGGCAAGGCCTCTGATTCAAGGTCTGTGATCAACAAATTCTCAGTGGCTGCATGGAGCGAAACTAATCAAGACTTAAGTCACAATTTCAGCAGTGATTCGTCGGATTGTGGCTTGAATGACATGCCCTTCAGTCGTGGTGACAAATCAACCGGCTTCGACAGAGAGTGTGATTACAATACCAACCAGAGATCAGATAGCGAACTCGATGAAGATGACGATGGCGTTGGAGGTAGCGCACGAGGATGTACCGGCCAATCTAGCGGCAGGCATGACCTTGACAGCGATAATGATGGCGAAAACATTGAGATTTTAGACTCGGAGGATGAAGAGCTTGATACTAACCGCCGACACTGCCGTGAAGGGGATACTCAAGAAGGCGAAAGCGACGTGGTTGATTTGAGTAACGTAGACACCCTTGCTGCACTCTTGAGCCAAGTGCCAGCGACTGCTAGCAAGCGAAAGAGTTTTGGTCTCTCATCCGAGACCTTTGCGCCGCGAAAAGGAGCCCAGGTCGAAGAAATCATAGATTCCTCGGAAGAGGAGGAAGAGGAAGATGAAAACCCTGAGATTCAGTCTGGCGCATTTCCAACGCTTCCCCATTTTGTGAGTGTGTCGTGGCTGGAGCGACAGCGAGGGGGGCCTCGAGTGGACTTTCGGTCCATGGTGGTAAATCGAGCCTCGGTTGCTCGTGACCTTAAGGAGCTACAGAAAGCAGCTGCAAAGAAGGCCGCTTTGCCTCCCTCAGCTCGTAGCAGAGGTGCCACTAAGGGGAAGGGGAAGAAAGCGAAGAGAAGAAAAAAAGGCAGCAAAAGGCCGCGAACTAGCAAAAACGATGCTGGCAGTCGAGTGACTTCAAGTAGAGCGCCTAGGACGACTGCTGTGCCGGGAAGCGGGGCACAGTTTACAGTGGCGCAGCGCAGACCCGCCGTGCCCCCTGTGCCTCCACCTGCCGTCACCGCACCTGCACAACAACCGAAGTCCCGCACTCTTCCGAACGCCTTTGCGAATTTCTTGCCCGTGAACAGACCTCCGTCGGGCTTTGCTGTTGGGGACGCACCTAGAGGCGCTGCGAATAGAACGGCTTCCTCGTCGTCTCGAACCTATCCGGCATCGCACATTTCGTCGTCGTCATTGTTGTCATCATCTTCGTCATCCTCAAGATCAACGCCGAGCAGAAGGCCGAACTACTATGCTTCCGACACGCCCGATGCACCTGGCTGCCCTGGACTAACGACAACTACTTGGGAAGGACAGGGCTCAATTACGTTCGAATAGGTTGCTCGATATTTTTTGCTATTAAGGATGCAATAAACAACGAGATCGAAATTAGCCAAATCCAAGAGGACTTTGAGTTCGTGTCACGGCGTTAATATTAATAAGTAATTATCCATAACAATAACTGTACCAAGGACACCTCGAGAGTAAATGATTACAATTGCATTACGCAAAAGGACACTCAGCCCAGTCAGACTCGTTCTGAAGGTTACATTTTTCTGTTGCTATTTGCCACAGTGGTGTTTCTTTGTATTTTTGGGGAGTATTAACTAGACTAGACTAGATAACAATATAACCATGCCTTCCACAATTCCCATCAAGCCCCCAATAAACCATGCCAATGAACCATCCGGGGAAATAGGCAGGAATTTATGTGGTATAAGTAATGGTTTTTATGTATGGCCCGCCGCGAAAGTGTGGGAGCGTGAAAGTGAAAGTGGCTGCTCGGGCTCGGGAGCTCGGGAATGAAAAATTTAACGCGAAACGAAATTAGAACGCGACATCCCTGCGTAACGCTGCCATTTAAATTTACAGTTTTCAGTTGGTTTGTAAGTTGTAAGTAATGAAAATATATTCGACATCGAGCTCAAGTAAAAGCAAGAAGTTACTGGTTTTTAAATCGAAAATTATAACACGGCTCTCTTCTCTCTTCCATGCCAATTCAATTGGCTTATCAGCCTTGGCTTAGGTAAGTTTATCTAGTAAGCCGGGGGCCTATCGATGAACAGAGAAGGAGCTTCTTGGTGGATTGCAGCAATGAGATGCTGCGCAGCCGCCAGGGCTTCAGCCGGCTGTAAAGAAGAGGGAAAGAGGGCGTGCAGCTCATAGCCATCACCGGAAAGGCCCACCACAACGGATAGAGCAGAGCGGTGCACGCACACTGGGTTCACAGGTTCGCACTCAAAGATGGCAGCTGCTACTGGCTGCTCGGCGCTGGCGCCAACACTGCCACTTGCGCTGTTTGGAGCGGCCGCCAGCACTGTGGGTGCCGCCAGGGTGGCTTCGGGCAGAATGGAATGGTGTCGCAGGCGCAGGACGGACTCCTGTAAGCTGACGCAAGCACACATTGCGGACTCTTCCGAGGCGGAATAAGGGAACGCTGGCTGTGCTGGGCAGATGTACTGCGGCAGAGAAGGCTCTGATCCTAATCCAGTGAGCGACGAGCTTTTCGTTAAAGATCCGCTTGCTGCTGCTGCCTTGGCCGCACTGCTACCAGAGCTAGTTCCTAAGCTTCGAGCTCCCACCTTGGTCATGCTGCCAGGCCGATGCATGTACAGAAAGTGCAAAGGTTTGTGCTGCGACGCCAAGTCGGCTGCAGTGGCGGCCACGTCAGCGCGGGCGACGGCATTTGCGTAAGCTTCTTGAGACGCCACGTGGCCAGCTGCCGACATGGCGCCACCTGAGGCCGCTGCAGCGGTGCGGGCAGCGTTTGAGGGCTGCGCTGCCGCCACGGCTGCTGCCTGCTGGGTGAGCTGCGCGTAGCTGTTTAGGAATTTGTCGTCGCCGTTGCCTGGCCGAGCAGCTAGGGCTTTGCTTTGACGCACCGCTTGAATGACGCCTTCCCTCTCAAGGGCATCTGTGATGGCCCCTTTCCAGGTCTGAAACGTCAAGAATGTGTCGGGGCTCTTTTGCGCCGACACTAGCATCAAGCAGAGGTCTGAGGGCTCGTCAACGTAGCCCACGTAGCTGTATAAATAGCCGTTGGCGTTGAAGCGCGGCAAGCAGAGCGGCGTCCAGGACTCGGTGCCCTTGAGCGAGGAGGACTGGGATTGCACGAAATTGACCATCAACCGAAGGTCCGCAGGCTGCAAGCGATGTGCGAGAGGCTCCTTCGGCTGCAGCACCGTCAGCACACGGCCGCCCACCAAGAGGACTCCGTACAACACGTCTTGCCCCGTACCAGCTCGGCACGCCACCAGAACTCGACCTGCTTCGGCACGGTGCCGAGGCTCCAAAGGAAACGCTTTCACGGCGCCTGCCATTAAGCCTGCATCTGCGTGCCCCTGTTTCACTAAACCTGCTAGCACCGGCTGTGTGCCTCCGAGCAAATCTCTTAAATCATAACTCGCAGACGCGCGAAGCTTCTTCTGGACTGCACCCGTGAGCGTAAACAAGATTTGGTGATAGAGTGCTTCCAGGAGCAGCGCCAGAAATGCTTCAGTCTCACCATAAGGTGACACCGCAAGCAGAACTACGGCACCCCGCACGATCACAACTGCTGAAGTCGTACCTGCAACTACCGCTTTTAACGCATCGCCGCCTGACGCTGCGAAGCCTAGCACCGCTGTGACTAAGCCAGCTAGTGGGGCGAGAGCATGCTCCGGCTCAGTGGTAGACGCCCAAATGGGCTTGCCTGCGTCACTCATGATGTAGAGACGACGCCCCGGAGGAGGCGCTGGAGCAGACATTGTGCTAGCTATAGGCCTAGGCTAGCACAATGATGTGCTCTTGTGGTAGACTCGGAACGGCCGGCAACTAATCTTGCAATGCTCAAATTCCTTCACGAGTTCATGGTTTCATGGTTCTCTGGTCACTTGTCATGTTGTCATCACGCGAAGATCGGCATTCCTCACTAACGTGCATCGGTCACTTGAATGACCCGAATACGCCAAATTCGTTACCTGCGTTGCATATTCCCATTCCTATTCTCGAATTCGTGCCTTTAATTATATCTAAATCCGTGCCTCACATGCCCTGAAGCTTCTCTGGACTTCGAAGTGGATTCATTCAAAGGGCACTCGCTTCTCAAATCGCGCAGTCGGGTTCCTCTCTACTCGCTATGCATTTCCTACTAAGGCGAAGGCCCGGGTCAAGTCAAATAGCAACCCCCTCCCGTCTCTCGATTCTCTGTTTGCAGTGCACTTCCCCTTTCGCTTCAAAATAGCCCAGGGCGCTTCTAGGCCACGTCCGAGCGCTGGCGGCCTAAGCGGGCCATGGTAATAGCTTTCTCGATGGTTGCCTGCGACTTCGTCAACTTCGCGATCCGCTCCTTGATGGGTTTGATTTTGCTGAACTTGAACTGTACTTTCACTTTGAGCTTCGCTTCCGAAGGGTTAAAGCGCGTCGCGTTGTCAGGGTCTCGCTGCGAAATGTAGATGGCTTTTTGGTGCACCAGCTGGTCAGACAGCTTCGCTAAGGACAAGAACGCCGTGCCCCGGCGCTTAGGGTCAGTGCTGGAGTCCATGATGTCGAAGAAGATGTCGGCGCTGTGCGTCTTCACCGGGGCCAAAGTGAACAGCTCTTCGAACTCGATTTCCCCCTTTGCGCGGGTGGGGCGGCCTCGCTTGGAAGTGACTGGTGGCGGGCCCGGCGCACTGCGGTCGGCTGCGTCGCTGCTTCGCAAGCTGATGACCACCTGGATGTTGCCCGCGAAAGGCAGGGGTTCAGGCATGAAGTTCTCGACTTTCTCCAGAGTGATGTAAAGGCAGCCCAGGGGGAGGCCATCGAGGGTTTCGCCAATGCCGGTCTTGTTGTTCATGATCTCGTAGAGCATGGCGTCCTGCAGCGCCGCTTTCTGGTCTTCGAGCTCGTTGTTCACGAGGCGCAGCTGGGTCTGGTAGTTGCGAATCTGATCCACCAGCGCGGCGTTCTCGGGCCCTCCTACCATTTTGGACAAGTCCATGGATTCGAGGTCCACTACGCCGCGCACCTAAGATAGAGGAGGTATTGGAGGAGAGATAGAAAGCGAATTAGGTAGAAAGTGAGAAAAGGAGTGATTTGTAGAGGGATAAACAAGAGAGAGCAAGGGGTCAAGTACTGATGCAACCAGGAAAGAAATCATGAATGAAGAATAAGAAGTACAGGAGCGCGCGAGAAGGCCAAAAAAACAGCAAAGCAGAACGACCAACGAACACACGCACCCTGAGAGCATCGCTGTCGTCGTCGTCATCGTCGTCTTCCATGAACCCATAGACGTGCTTCAGGGTCAAGAACTTGTGGCGCTTGCGCACGGTGGCCAGATGCGGCGGCACACCGGGAATTAACACGATGAGAAAAGCCCGGACCGCTAAAAACACCGAGGCTGCGCCGAGCCACAGCAGGGCCTTGAACACCGTGCTGTACTCCGAGAAGGACTGGGTCGTGAACACCACAATCGCCGAGTTGATGAAGGCGGCCAGCACCGCGAGCAAGTCCACTACATGTACCCACATTCCCACCCCAGAGGAGGCCTCGGGCACCGGGCGCCGCACTTTGGACATCATTTTGTGGGCGTCCATGCGAATCTCGAGCAAGTTGGTGAAGACCAGCACCAGGGGCGCCGCGGGAAACACCACGAAGAAGCACGTCACGAGCATGAGCAGCAATATCACTTCCGCCATGTCGCTGAACACCCCTTCGTATTCTTCGCGCGTGAATTCTTGCTCCCACGGCTGTGCAGCATCGTCGCTGTTTTGACCAGCGGCGGCGGCAGCTTGCGACGAGGCTGAGGTGAAGTAATCCCGAGGCAAATAGCCGAAATAACCCCGCGCGCACCAAGCCAACACGTTCACCACGCAAATGACGCACTTGAAGAAGAGTTTCGAGGCCCAATTGACCACGGAGGTGGCGCGCTGTTCCAGCTTGCAAATCACGATGATGGGGTTCATGATTTTCACCAGGGTAATCATCGCCAAGATCGCAATGAATTGTACGGAGGCCGCGTACATGCAGCAGCCGTTCGGGCAGCCGTAGGTGTGCGCTTTCACGAAGCAAATGTACAGCAAGGCGCCAAAGTAGTTGCACAGATTGAGCGCAAACACTTTCACCACCAGGGACGCGTCGTAGGCGTGGTCGGTCTCATGGTTCTCGTTCGCCGTCAGGAGCTCTGCGATCTTGTTCAGCACCCCACCCAGAATCGGCACCAGGAAGGCCACAATGCCGCTCCCTAGCACTAAACCCAGGGTGCCCATGGAAGTCTCCAGCACAGAAGTCAGATACATGAGAGCCTCTACTTCCGCGGCAATCGCTCCGATGCACACAAGGCACACGAGTAAGGAGGCTGAGACCCAGACCGAGCGCAGATGACTCGGGTAATGAGGCTCGTAACGGTTCGAGACCTGAGGTGGTGGGGAGTGGTGATAAGAGTGGAGAAGAAGACATGAATGACGGCGACAACAGACGGGAAGAAAAAAGCAGCACGGGCACGTCAGGTGCAACTTGAAATTAACGACAGCACTCATGTGACTGTTCCGAGAAGACGTAATCCCTGGCAGCATGCGTGCTCTGTATCCACTCTCTACCTCACTTTGATTAGTCTCTCCACTCTAGAATGTGCACACTTAATGAACTCACAGGGTTGCGTTTGTAGTCTTCGGTGGTGTTTTCGTGCCTCGACCCCAGCGCAGCCGTGAGCTCATAGTACAAGCCCTCATACTTGGCAAACGGGTTGCGCACGCCGCAAAAGTACCACTCGTCCGCGCCATGACCCCCAATAGTTTGAGCGTAAAACCCCGGCCTGGCCTTGTCCACTTCCACCGCATTTTCGGTACCCCATTTCGTGGCAATGATCGCCTGTTCCCCCTTCCAGGCCTCCGACACCACGGTGCACCACGCGATCACGAGCGCTGCCGCCCCAATCTGAAGCCAGTCGACGGTGGCGGCGTCACACCAAGTGAAGCCGGTCACTTCTTGGTAGATCCAGAGCCCGAGGCCGAGGAGACCGGGCAGGACCAGCCAAAAGGTGAAGAAACCGAGCCAGCAGTAGTAGAAGGCCACCTATAGGCGGAAGAGAAAGGGATAGGGGTATATTTGGTAAGAAGACTTACTTGGAGGGAATGAGAGAGCCAGAATGTAGGCATATATCTAGCGAGTGATATAGAGGCGCGACCGAAAAACAAACTACTTTTTCCATACCTTTTCCCCAAAGTACGCTCGAATGTCGTTGAGAGGCTGAGAGAAAGGGCTCAGGAGCAAGGGGACTTTGACATCGCTGGCGCTGTAGGCGCTGCTGACGGTAGGAGCCCCGATTTTACGCCTCGCCTCTTTCCAAGGAAACACCCACCGCTTAGTGAGCACTTCGTTGCTCAAAACTTCCCCCAAATTCGCATCATGCAACGCTAGGAAATCCACTACCGCGCCATGCTTCATCAGGGTGGTCACCGAAAGGGCCGCCTCCAGAATCGAGGACGTCAGCGCGAGTCGGTCTTTGGACTGGAACAGAGTCTTGCCCCGGACCGATTGGTACTGCGCGAACAAGTGCCGCCGTTTGGGGTCGGTCGAGAACTCGCAGTAGGCGGGGAACTGATTGGTGCAGGGGACTTGATCGGCGACCCGCTCCAAAGTGTGCACCCGCCGGGACCACAGCGCGGCGTGCTCCCGCGGCTCCGAGTCAAAAATGCCCATGTCGTTGGCCGTGATCTTCTGGTGCTCGTAGCTGGCAGATACGGGGGGGGGAGGGCAGAGGGAGAAAGGAAGGAGAAAAGAGATTAGGAAAAGACAAAAGGAAGTGATGAGGTTCAAGACCATCAGTAGACACGAAAAAATATAAAGCAGTGAATGTCAACACAGCGTAAACACACGTTCTCTCTTACAGTTTCATGAGCCTTTCTTCGGCTTCACTGCGGTCGAAATCCACCGCTTCGGCTTTTATTTCGTCGGCATTTTTGCCCGAAAACCAGAACTTGTGCCCTGGGTCCACTTCGGGCCGAAACTAGATTCGAGAAAGGGAGAGAGGACACAGGATGGAGGGATGATGAGAAAGAAGAAGAAACAGCGACCCACTTCATCGAAGTAGCATGGAAGGCTCGAATCAAAGGCCACAAAAAGGGTACACGAGGCGAGGGTAGAATTTTATGGAGAACGATAGAGCGACATGCTACTGAGGAAGCTAAGTCTTCTTCTCCTTCGCTGTGTGTGTGTGCGCCCCCTTTCTTTCCATACCTGCAACTTGTAGCCAATCCGATTCGCCTCTTGCTCCAGCACCGCCACCGGCGCCCGAATCCGGCACATGATGAGGTCTGAGGAGGCCCCCGCTCCACGAGACAGCTTCAGCTGCAGACCCGCACTCGAAGACAGCGTGTCGCAAATCATTTCCCGGAACAAAGTGCGCACGGCGAAGAAGGGCACCGACTCCTTGTCCATGCTCGGGCCGCTGACGTCATCCCAGGGCTTGTGGAACTTGGCCTTCCACGCCTTGTTGAAGTAGGCTTCCGCCGCGTCCTTCACGCTGTCGGGACCGGGCGTGGAGAGGCGCCAGATGGTGCGGGCGCGGCGGCACGACATTTGCTCTTCGTCCGAGACCTAGGAGGCGAGTACAAGTAAGTGAAAGTAGCGGAAGAGGAGAAGAGCAAGGGCGACCAAGATTAAGGCAATGAAAGCTAGACGTATACGAGGCATTCCCTGTCTCCTGGCATTTCATTGCGGCGGCATCCACCCACGACACACACCTGGCCGTCGGCCACTCCAATCGCAGCAGCTGCGCCGCTCATGAGGTTCGCCATCGGCGTGAAAATGCCCGCTGCCTCGCTGATCTCTGCTTCACTCGCTGGCTTGGAGCCATCCTCAGGGTCGCGAAACACCATCAGGAAATCGTACCTGAGGAAGATGAGGAAGAGGAGCAAAGTGTTTGTAAAAAGCATGTCTCGAGGCACAGACACATTACGACGCAACAGCGAGAGCTTCGCAAGTCGAGGATAGGATAGAAGGACAGTCGAGGCAAGAATAGACTATTTAGGCGCTTCATAGCGCGCATGCCTATGCTACAATTCTCATGAATCATCGCTGCAAGTCTGCGCGCCACCGTTTTGAATGCTCAAAGGTGGGGCACAGGGGAATAAGCAATCACTGAACGCACTTGTCCGCAGTCTGGACTACATCCGTACTGCCGTTCGACTCCGCTGAATAGCCGTAAGAATCGAAGCGCCGAGCTTCGCGCTGTGGCCGTAGCCTGCAAAGGGCACACACATACATACAAAAGATTGTGAGGCGCAGAAGAGGCGGATACAAACAGCCTGTTAACTGATGCTCCATTGTGGGTAGTGCATACGTGCTCAGAAAGAAAGGACAATGCCGAGGCAAACGATTACACGTTGTATGCACAATCACAGCGCTCTGCTTACCATTTCTCGGGGTCTTCTTTCTCCTTGGACGCGCCGCCTCCCATGGCTGCGGCTGCCCAACTCTTACTTTTTCCTGTCTACGCCCACGCCACGACGTTCGGAGATGAGCTCTCGGCCAATCAGCGATCAGAATTTCGGCAGATCTCGAGATTGGTTGGAGGTTGTTTGTGCGTCTCCAAGTGGGGAGCTTGTGGTTCGAGACGGTCGTGTAAGCAGAGAGGCGCCACCGCAAGCGCGCTGCTGCCGACGCCCTAAGATGTTCTTCGGTTTCGGAGAAGTGGCCTCAGGCGAGGATGAGCGTCTGGTGAAAGTCAAACGGCCTGAGGTGAGATCCGAGCCCGAGCCTTCATGCCCGATGTATACAAAAAATGTAACAACCGCGGCCAGCCGACAGCAGGGCAACAGGCTCCTTACGCCGCGCCTTATACTACTGCTCATGTAGCCTAAGTTATCTCGCCTTGTTTTGTGGAATAATTGCGTGTATATATTTGTAGGACAAGCGCAATCGGGCGTACCATCATCCCGATGACCGTATGATCCACTACCAGTATGGGCGCTATCAGATGGCACCAGGTAAAAAAGACACAGACCTTATCATTAGAGACCGCCTCGAGCTTGAGACTCAGTACGCCTCTATGCAACAAGAAGCTGCGCGGGAATAGCTTACATGCAGTGGAGATCAGTCGTGCCCTCATGGGCTGAAAGGGAGGAGAGGGCACGGCTGTTGGTTGTGCCGAGAACTCACCACCTGCCTCCTCACACACACGCGCGCACTCTAGACGAGATTGCCCTCCCTGATGATGCCCCATGTATGCTTTATGGTGGCCTCCTGTCTATTTTTCAGAACTCACCCTGTGCCAATGCTCTTCTCTATTTATTTTGTCTGCTAACTCTTACTCGTCCTGTGTGCATGTGCATGGGGCTACGTTCCGCGCCTCGTCGTCGTCGTTGTCGTCGTGTGCACGCCATTCAAACACACATGTAGACGGCGGGTTCATGAACACGATTGAGAAGTCGATTCAGCAAGAGGTGGACAAGTACGACTACTTGATTGTGTTTGCGAACGAAGAAGGCAAAGAGCCCAAAAACGACAGATGGCTGTACCCTCACCAGTACGCCTACGAGGCTCTAACCTTCGTGGGCGGAGTGGTGGGTCTCATTGACACTTCCAAGCCCAACGCCTCGAAGCGCATATCGTACCAAGAAGCTGTGAAGCAGTGGAAGCACGCTGCTACGGGTGGAGATACGGCGAAAGCCAAGGCCGAGGAGAAGTTCAAGCAGTACTGGATGGAGAAATTCCGAGGCGGAGAACCTTCTCCACTCGACACCGTGAGTTATATATATGTATCTAAACGCCTCTACTTTGTTCATCTCATGATGCTATCTGTGCTGGAGAAACAGCACCTGCACTGTCCCATCGGTCTGTTCGTTCGTCTCTCTCTTGATGGCCCCTTCCTCTTCGCTCAATTTTCATCTCTATCAAGGTCCCGATCGAGTCGTTTCAAATTTTGGTGCGCGAGCTGGTGATCGGCATTTTGAGCGGCTCCTCGGGTTTGCAGCTGAAGCTGAGCCAATCGAAAGAGGGCGACGAAATCTTCTGCCGCGTGCGAGCCCCGCTGCAGGTGAGGCGCTTGAGCTCCACTGCCTTTCGCTTTTTGCTCCCTTGGCGGGGTTTTGACGAGGACTTGTTTCCTTTCTATCTAATTTTTTGGCATCCCTCGCAGCCTGCATCTTTTCTTTTACTCAATTTCCTCCCTGTTTCCGCCCAAAAAGTGGATGCTAGAGCAGTGCATTCATCCTCTTCTCTGCTTCTCTTGTCACCTTTTCTAACCATTTCCACCACTACCATTACCACTACCACCACCACCCTGCACCTCCTCCCAACAGGTGCTGGAGCGGCAGGCGGACCTGCTCAAGTACCCGTTGAAGTTTCGCGGGGAGGTGGACCCTGGCCCTACGTTTTGGACCGAAGACGAGTGCCGCGAAGACTCCTCGGAAGGGCCTCGCATGGACAACACGTAAGCATGCGTGGGCTTGAGGCTATATCTAGATGGTTGATTGATGGTTGTTGTGCTGCTGTTGTGCTGCTGTTGTGCCTTATGAATATGCTCCCTGCTTAGCTAGGGCCTCCCTTTATCTCTGTCATTTTTTTCCCCAAGACAATCCTCGAAGGTTGCATCTCGTGACTTTTTCTTCTTTTTTTCTTCTTCTTCTCCTTCTCACTCTTTCCTTAGCTTTCTGGCAACCCGGGAAGATTGCGAGAAAGTGCTCCAGAAGCTTTACGAAGTGGGCAAGATTTCGCCTCACGACATCGAGGTTTTTGACGATGAGAACAAACCGAAATGGATGGCCAGAGTACACTCCCTGGAGCGAATTGCCGACAAGGTAAGTGTGAAGAAAGGGGCCAAAAGGGAAGGGTGAACGTCTTCGCTAGTTCTATCATTGTGTTTTATTTCTTGGCCCGAATCCTATCGTAGCGGTGGTGCTCAATTTTCTTACATACGTACGTGCGCTCATTTATTGATTTATTTCTCTCGTCAACTTTTGCGTGTGTTACCTTCGCACAGGTGCCAGTCAACAATTCCTTCCCCGCCTACGCTCCCTTCACCCGCACCAAGAGCAACCGGTACGTGTTCGAGCAGTACGACTCCACTCGCGGCGCGACTTTGTTCCAGCCCAAGGACCGGCTGTACCTGACGAGGAGCATCATGCTGCGGTTCATGGATTTGGACATCTTGGACGACTATGATGCCATCAAGGTGTGTTGGTGGTGGTGGTGTGAGCACAGGGAAAGAATGAGCACCGCACACCTTTTGTCTAGTCCTATGCTTTTCTTAGCCTTGCCTCAAAACTACCCTTTCTTTCAGCCGTTGAATTTGTGTCTATGCACGCTTGTTCTTTTATGGTCGGGCATATATATCCATATGCGCTTCTTCAGCCGTATTTTTTTCATCTTTCTGACTCTCTGCCTCTTCCTCAATCTTTCTCACTCTTATCTCTTCTCCTCCCTTGCCCCTCTTCTCCTCTCCCTTCACACCCAGAGCTCAATGGCGCTTCACGACGCGAACCGCGGCGAATACGACGACTTATCTCGTCTCAAGAGCATCTGGGTGAACCCTTTCGCTGCGGCCAAGAGCGACATCGGGAGCATCGAGGTAGACTCGCCGTATTTGGAGGGCGACGAGCTGCCGCCCATGTTCCGCTGGCTCTGGTGCCAGCCTCATGTGGATGTGCATGCCTACTTCGGGTCAGAGGTCGCCCTGTACTTCCTGTGGCTCGGCCACCTCAGCTTCGCCTACCTGGCGCCCGCCCTCGTGGGCCTTGTCGCGGTGCTGTACTACGCCGCCGCGGGCTACTCGTGGTGCGAGACGGGCTTTCAGGCGGGGACGTACTTCGAAATCGCGTGCGGGCTCTTCGTGTCGATGTGGGCCGTGGCGTACAAGAACGATTGGGCCTCCCAACAAAAGCTGGCGGCCTTGAAGTTTGGCACCAAAGGGGCCGAGGCCACGGAGCATGATCGTCCACAATTTCGAGGCACCGAATACCACCGGGACCCTGTCACACTGCGCGAAGTGCTCTATTACCCCGAGGCGAAGCGGTTCCCGCTCCAGATTTGGTCCAACTTCCTCGTGTTTGGCCTCCTTGTCGCGCTGGTCGCGGAAATCGATTTGCTCATGTTCCTGGAGGGCGACCTGGATTCTACAGGGGGCACCTTCTTGGTGTTTTCCATCGTCGCGCTGCAAATCCCCCTGTTCACGTCCCTCTTCAATGCGGTGGCCCTGGCGCTGAACGAATCGGAGAACCACCAGACCGAATCGGCCTTCAACGATGCCCTTGTGTTCAAAGTGTGCACATTCGAGTTTGTGAACGTGTTCGGCGCCTTGCTCTATGTGGCGTTCGTGAAGGAGTACACTTACGGGTGCAAGGGCGGGTGCTGCATGGATCAATTGGCGGAGCTCACTGGGTTCATGTTCGGGATGCAAGGCTTGATCATGGTGTGGGATTTCGTAGCGCCCATGGTAGTGTCCGCTTACGAGAACTACGTGCGCGCAAACGAGTTGCGTCAAGCTGCCGCGATGAAGGAAGCCCTAGCCAATGATGACACTTTGGACTCCGAAGAACTGGTCAACAAATTGGAGCCCTGGGAGAAGGAGCTTTACCTCGACACGTTTCCCGGCTTCTTCGCCGAGTACCAGAACCGCATCTTCAACTTCGGCCTCGCTACCATGTTCGTCGTGCCGTTCCCCGCGGCGCCGCTCATCACTTTGGTGCTCACCACTGCCAAGTGCCGGATTTTGGCCCACAAACTATGCACCCTGTACCGCCGCCCCAACCCCGAGCGCCAGGAGGACATCGGCACCTGGGAAACGGTCATGGCGTACATGTGCTCGGCGTGCATCTTGAGCAACACCGGCATTTTGGTGTTTACTTCCAACACTTTCCGGTTCGTGTCCGCAGATGCCCGAGTGGTGATCTTTTTAGCCACGGTGCAAGTGCTCTTTGGGCTTCAGGCGCTGGTCAGTTCGTACTTCCCTACGGAGAGCGAGAACTACAAGCGCCTCTGCAAGCGGCACGAGTACTTGGTGGAGAAGCACATTTACGGCTTCCAAGACTTGTCCGACAGCAAGGTGGCTAGCAGCGGCGCGGGAGACAGCAACGACCCTAAGGGCGGAGGCGGCGACGACAGCAACGACGGCGGCACTGCGAAACGGGGCCACATTGACTTGGGTCCGCTCGAAGAGCAGATCTTGAAGAAGGCCGAGTCCAGTGGGGCGGGGGCCATACCTGAGCTCAAGGAAGTGGACATGGAGTTGGAGCAAGTGAAGCGAGAGTTGACCATCAGCAAAGATCGGTTAACGGCTGCGCTGAAGACCGAAGTCTACAACGAGAAGACGGGCATCGGCGAGACGATCCACGGCCTTCCTCTCGGTTGTTTGTCGCTCAAGCTCATCATGCTCGAGGGGGTCACGGTGTCCTCGGCCAAGAACGTGTCCGTGGTGGTGTCCCTCAAGTCCACCAAGCGTGACGACTCTGCGGCTCCAGGTCCACCTGCGCAGGTCTCCAAAGCCGGCCGCGCAAATGCGACCTCCACCAAACAAGCCATTGACTTCAACCAAACTTTCACCCTGGCGCCGGTGAAGTCCCACGACGCGCAGCTGATTTTCGACCTCATGGACGCGGGCGCTGACCCGAAGCGGCGGGGCACGTGCAAAATTCACTTGCGGGACCTGGCCGACCAGCTGGACTCCAACAAGACCTTGCCGATTTTGGTGCGGCAAGGCGGCGGGGCCGAGGGCAAGTTTGAAGCCGAAGAAGGCGCCAAGCTCTTTGCCCGCGTCAAGTTCCAGTACTCTAAAGTGCTGCCGTTGCGCACCAAGATTTACGAGCTGCAGGACCAGGAACGCACGCTTCGCGCGAAAAAGACGGCGCTGCGGCTCTCGAAGAGCAAGACTTGATTTAATTTCTTGAGATTTACTTTTTTGCACTTCAAAATAGGCCTTGCTTCCCTTTTTGCGGTGGCTAGAGAGCCCACAAAACGGACGATGGAAATAAAAACGCACAGGAAGCTGCTGGGAAGGGGAGGTAAATCGTTCCGCCAGTTTATATCATTTTACTTTAAATTTAACATTTCAGTTCCAGTTATATTCAACTAGGAACTAGGAATAGGAATCCCCGGCCTGAAGCCGTAAGAGACAAGAGCGCCGTTCGTATACTTTACACAATGCCAAATAACACATGGCCAGATCCACGGCGGCCAATCGCGATTCTCGCAGCTCGCAACCCGATCTCCATTTCTTCGAATTCCAATTTACTTCTCCTTTTTACTGTAGAACCCGATCTCCCCTGTAAGGGGAAGTCACAGAGGTTGAAGTCACAACTGCTGTGCACTTCCCTTTTTTCTTATAACCATTTCTATTAAACTATTGCCTAGCACTTCTCCTACTTCTACAGGTAAATGAATTCCTCTGCGAATGATTCTTTCGATCCTACTCATTCTTCGGACTCGGGCTCGGACGGCACCCCGGATAGTTCTTCGGTCTATGCTGAACGTTACTCTGCCCGCTCACTAAATGGCGCTCTTCTCGCGGACACGCAACTTCTCTCTATCCCGACTACTAGTGACGAGCTACTTTCCGATGCGTTTCAACATTATTTTCCAACGTCGGAGGTTGCGGATTTGAACAAGCATCTCTTGTCGCTTGCTAGCACTTCTTCTACTTCTACATTTACTATGTTTTGGAGCTCTGACTAACCGTTAAAACCGTTGTAAATTTCGAACAATGCGGTGGCCATGTCCATGCATCATGCTTAGAGACCCCGAGAGCTTGTTACTTTAAAAATAAACACATGTGAATTCAATTACCTAAGAACTATTAAAAAAAAAGTGAACATGAACAAGCACATGTTTTAAAGGAAATATTGTAAGAAGGCCCAGATAGGTCAAGAGTAGGTTTGAAAACACTAACTTCCTCTGTTTCCGTTCTTAATTGCGCAGTAGTAGCAGCAGGGGGGGGGGGGGGGGGCACCCTTT
>Ga0307982_1001620_pt1 | contig 18319 bp, 10 predicted proteins | sample OrgLakmetagen989_FD_201847 | JGI IMG/M metagenome (GOLD analysis project Ga0307982, IMG submission 201847) | Saline water microbial communities from Organic Lake, Antarctica - #989 | ecosystem: Environmental > Aquatic > Non-marine Saline and Alkaline > Saline | place: Antarctica: Organic Lake... | reverse complement strand
CAGCTGGCGCAGCAGGGCACAGGCCATCGTGTGGGGACGGGACTTGGATTCAAAACGCGCCCCGTACAAAAGGCGGGCTGCCAGGGGATCCACAAACTGCTTCAAATCTGTGGTGGCGTCTGTGCTGTGCAGGTCTGCCAGGAGGACCTCCACGCTGGAGTACAGATGCACACGAGCGTCTGTCCACGCTGCGTCATTTTGAGGAAGCTGCGCCACAATCAACGATGCAAGCATTGAAACATGTGATGATGTAGAGATATCATCAGCTGAAGCATTGCTGGCATCGTCTTCCGCTGGGGGCGAAAGCAGGAGGCCTAGAAGCCAGTCTGCGGAATTCAAATCAGCGTGGCAAGGCGATGCGAAATGGGCTTTGACACAAGGTATAGCACAAATACCGCCACCACTCACCAGTACATCCAACACTTGAAATGATTTGATCTGTGCATGCGAGCACATCGTTGGCTGCAGCCTCTCCTTCCGATGCGCCGCCTGGCCCAAGAGCAGCTGCATCCCTCAACTGCCGCAACGCTTTTGTCAATTGCTCCTGCAGATGCCCGCTTGCCATCACGCAATTAAGATTATAGGAGCAATAATTTAAATATGCAACAACGATGCGATGGGCTGCAGTGTTGTGTCGGCAAGACGGCGTGAGCAACAACGGTGTTGGAGGTATCGACCAAGCAAATTCTTGGTCAAGTCTGCAGCTTGCTTGCTGGCAACTGCGCCCATTCAATGTAAGCCTGTGTATTTTGCCGCGAAACCATGACATATACAATAATAGTATGTAAAAATGCACACTTTGGGCGCCCGATTTTTCTATGTACGAGAGCAAGTATCAGGATAAGGGGGGGCATCTGCTCCCTGCCACTACCTGCTCGGTGTCGCGGGTGTGCGGGTGCTCCGTTACTAACTAAACATGCTTCCTTGTTACATGGGCCTTCATGTTGGCTCGGGCAGGAACTGGGCGGGAAATGTCCCTGCGAAGTCTCTCAGGAAGCAGCAAATTCGAATGGACATAACTTACTCTAATTGCACGCTGAGGCACAAGCACAACTAACCACCATTGCACTATTGGGGGGAGCATCATGCAGCCATCAGGTATTTCGCGTGCAGTGCATGGTTTGAGACACCGCCTGTCCCCAGGGTGGTAGCAGATCACCCCCCGGCACTACACGCGGTGCCACTGCCCAGTACTAGCAACAGCGCTGGGCAGAGAGCTCTGCGCGCACAGCGCTGCCTGCAGGGAGCCTCAATCTGCCGCCATGCACACTGCCAAGTGCTGCATGCAGTCCCCCTGGCCTGCTTCGGCTGTGGCTCGTGCTTGGGGCGGCAGGACGCCATCCGCCCGCTGCTCTGCAAGAGTGGCCTGAGCGCGGGGGCCGCTTGTTGCACGGCAGGTGGCCACTAGCTTGCACTGCACGAGTGATAAATCCACAGTACAACCTTCACACACAATACAACGCAACCATGCACATGCATTTCACGCTGTCTACTGTGTGTGGGCCTCCGCGTGCCCAGGTTCTCCCACCCGCAGGGCGGGCACCACATCGGGGTTGCTCCCCGGCGCCCGCTGCATGTCCAGCAGTGGGCCCACATCCCGCACCCCCTGCACCGTGCGCACAGTGGCCTTGAAGTCCCCCCGTTTCTCCAGCGCATGCAGCAGGGGCATCCCCAGGGCAGACGCGGGGGTCAAAAAGCCACCCCCCCCAAACAGCGTGCTCACCGGCAGTTGCGCCCTGTTAGTGGCCAGCAGCAGGGCACACGTGGCCAGCATGGCGCTGGTGGCAGTGTACCCCGGCTCCCCCCCCTGGAAAGTCGCCACCACCTTGGTGTCAGTTTTCACCAGGGCGGGGTCGGCTGGGGTGGCCACGTGTACCATGCGGTGCCAGCCAGACGCCAGCACATTGGCGCTGGGGCCCTGCCCGGGGGAGGGCAGCAGGTACTTGAAGATGCCCCAGCGAATGGGTGGGATGGCCAGAAGTACAACGAAGAACACATGTGCCCAGCACATGAACAGGGCAGGCAGGAAGCTCTTTATGGGCATGTACTCAGAATAGACGTAGGGGGCAGCCTGCCCCCCCTGCACATGGTAAGGGGACCCTAGTCGGGTGTAGAGCACAGCGGATCGGCGCACCACCCGTGTGTTCACCCCAGCCATGACGAAGGGGGCTTGATACACCCCCGCAGCTGCGTCCCACCGGGGCCAGATGGGCATGTCTGCTGTTCCAGGAACAAGCTCTGGAGGGGGGGCGATCCAGTCTGTGGTGGAGTCATTAGGAGCAGTGCTGATCACTTCGCCCGAGTCAGCGGAGCCCCCCCCCACTGGGCGGACCTCCTTGGACTGGGGGGGGCTCACGGGGGGCATGCCCTGTGTTGCACACACAGCGAAGTCCATGGCGGTACGCCCCTTGGAAGGGTTCTCTAGGGCGGCTCCCAGTGAGGCGATGGTGCCCCCTGAAATGCCGCCCATGCCTGTGAAGTATCCCGTGCCGGCTGAGATGCCGGTGCCGAGAGTCGCGTGAGCATGCCTCACGGCCAGCATGGCAGCCAAGTCGGAAGGCAGTGAATCCACGCCGCACATATTGATGATTGCGGCGTTATTGCGCATGGCAGTGTCGGCGTACTTCTTTTGCATGTCTTGCACCCACCAAGTCTCGCCAGTGATATCCACGTAGTCGACTCCAAACTCCGCACAAGCGGCTACTGTGTGCTCACCGTACTTGTCAAAAGGCCCAACAGTGCTGACTACAACACGAGAAGATTTCACCATGTCATAAATACTGCTCTTGTCGGTGATATCAGCCTTGATTAGTTCAGGGTCCTTGGCTCCAGCATCGGCCTGCGCAACGAACCCGGCAGGGTGGCAAACGCGGGTCAACGCACATTCAATGAAATAACCACATACCAGCACAGATGATAACTTCGAAAGATTTCTGCCCGCAAATGCAAGCTTCACAGGGGCCGGTGAAAACTTCAGCAAGTTGGCAGCAACGAGGCGACCTGCACACAAACCAAACTTGAAATGTGACGCAGGGCTCGAGCGATGAACCCACTGCGGAGCAACACTACGGTGCTCGTACGCATCTCAGCAGGACATACCTGTAAAGCCAGTTGCACCAAACAACACAATATCAAACTTTGGCATGTTCATTTGCGCTTAAATATGAGATTGGGGATGAGAGAGACCGGAAATCAATCTCAAGAATATTCTGTCGTCAGCTCCGAACTGTGCCTCAGTGTTCGATGAAAGCTCACAGAGTCCAAAGATCACCCTAAACAGCTCGATACAATTTATCCACCAAGATTTTTGGTGGGTTCAGAGTCGTTTGTGATCTGGGTGACAAGCGAGCAGGGGGGCCATCACAATAGGCCCCCCATTATTCAGTAAAGCTCTGCTGCTGAGCCTGCGCTATTGATCATGGGAGGTGAACTGCTAAAATCACCCATTAAGATAGAGACTTTTATGACAGGTATGTTTCTGTGTCATTCTGAGACGGCACCAGGTTCCAAAAAACTTGAGCTGGCCGCCTCAAAACATGGCGTACTTGAGAGCAGTGCAGTATGTAGCCCGCAAATTCAGCACAGCCACGAAGCCTCTTCCAGGTGCTGGAATCACCTTAGTGCAGACTGAAGGCGATGCAAAGCGGGTGCTGGACCAGCTCATGTCACTGCCAAAGCACTACCATGCGTGCGACACTGAAGTGGCTAACATCGATGTCACTTCACAAAGCCCTGTGGGAAATGGCAACGTGATTTGCGCCACCGTGTATTCTGGTCCTGAAGTAGACTTTGGCTCGGGGCCTCGTCTATGGATAGATAACTTGGATGCGTCTCAGGTGCGAAACGGCAGAAGGCAACCTGCGGCAATTCTGCTTCACTTCGCGCACACACCACAGGGCATCTTGAACGTCTTCAAGCCATTTTTTGAAAGCCAAGAGCACAAAAAAGTAGGGGTTGGTGATTCAGTTGCTGTTAATCTTTTGCAGCACCGCATGATTTGCACAGGTGTGGCACAATTACGGCTTTGACCGACACGTTATGTATAATGAGGGCATAGATGTGAATGGTCTGGGCGGCGATACAATGCACATGGCGCGTCTGTGGACAACTGCTCGAGCGAAAAAAGGCGGCTATAGCCTAGAAGGGTTGTCCACCGATCTGCTTGGCGATCGTAAAGTGCCCATGAAGGAGAGGTTTGGTGTGCCGAAGCCAAAGCAAGATGGCACTCCCGGCAAGGAGAAGATTCTTCCACCTGTCGAGCAGCTTCAGCGAGATCCAGACACGCGCAGCGACTGGATCGATTACGCCACATATGACGCCGAAGCCACTTGGCGGGTGCGCCAGGTGCTGCAAAGCCACCTGCAAGCCCGCATGTGGGTGGGCAGCAAATCCATGTGGGATTTCTACAACGAGTACTACATCCCCTTTGCGACGGTGCTAACAGACATGGAGCGCGCAGGCATCCAAGTGGATGTGCACACGCAGCTTCCTGCAGCCCAAGTGCAGGCTGTGCAGGAGCGTGCCTCCTCTCAAGCCGCCTTCGTCGACTGGGCCTGCCAGTACTCCCCAGACGCCGCCGCCCTCAATGTCGGATCTGACGCACAAAAGGCACACTTCCTCTTTGCTCCCGCCAAAAAAGAAACTCCAAATCGACGGAAATCCAAGGTCCTCCCGACGCCAGCAGCCCACCTGCCCCCCCCCTCCAAGCTGGCCCCCCGCCCCTCAGCCCTTGGACTTACCCTGCAGGAGTACGCCGTGAAACGCACCAGCTTCCCCACGCCAGTAACGGAGGAGGAGCTGGCATCCCTGGGGGCCGGAACACTGGCGGGCTCCCCAGAGTCAAAGCCCCTGTATGCAGCACGGCTCTCGGAACACACCATGGACCCGGAACAGTGGGAGGGCGTGCAGGAAGCCCTCACTGCTGGCTCTGAGGCTTGGCCCCGTGCCCGCAAATTCCGCATTGACAACGAGGAGGGTTGGGTGGAGCCTGGGAAGAAGCGCTCCAAGAAGCAGCGGCCCATTGTGATCCAGGGCTTGGGCGTGCCCCCCCCTGCACGGACGGCCTCGGGGTGGCCAGCTGTCTCCTCCGCTGTGCTGAGAGAGCTAGCGGGGTCCCCTGACAATCGGGGGGCCCTGCATGCGCACTTTGGGGGGGGTGCGGACGGCGACGAGGCGTGCGAGGCCCTTGAGCGCCTGCTGGATGTGGGGCTGGTGGACACAATGCTAAGCAACTTCATCATTCCCCTGCAGCACATGGCGGACCCCCAGGGACGGGTGCACTGTAGTATGAACCTGAACACAGACACGGGGCGACTGTCCGCCAGGCGACCCAACCTGCAGAACCAGCCCGCCCTGGAAAAAGACAGGTACAAGATCCGAGCGGCCTTTGGCGCCAAGCCGGGACACAAGCTGGTGGTGGCAGACTACGGGCAGCTGGAGCTGCGCCTTCTGGCACACATGGCCGGCTGCAAAAGCATGATCGACGCCTTTGCGGCCGGAGGAGACTTTCACTCCCGCACTGCCATGGGCATGTATGACCACATTGCCCAAGCGGTGCAGGCGGGGGAGGTGCTGCTGGAGTGGGAGGGGCCACAGGGGGAGACCCCCCCTGCACCCCTTTTGAAAAACGTGTTTGCCTCTGAGCGCCGGCGCGCCAAGATTTTGAATTTCTCCATCGCCTACGGAAAGACAGCTGTCGGCCTCAGCAAGGACTTCGGCGTGACGCTGGAGGAAGCACAGGCCACCGTAGACAGGTGGTATGCGGACCGCCCAGAAGTCAAGGCGTGGCAGGCCCGGGTACTGGACATTGCCCGGGCAGAGGGCGCCACACGCACACTCATGGGGCGATACCGCGACCTACCGGACGTGTTTTCGAAATCCTGGAAGGCCCGGGGGCACGCCGAACGCGCATCCATCAACACGCCTATCCAGGGGGGGGCAGCTGACGTGGTGATGATGGCCATGCTGAAGCTGGCGGGGGACGAGCAGCTGCGGGAGTGGGGGTGGACCATGCTGCTGCAGATCCACGACGAGGTCATCATGGAGGGGCCCCAAGAAACCGCCGATGCGGCCCTCAGCCGGGTGATCCACATCATGGAGCGGCCCTTCAAGGCGCCCCTGTCCGTGGACCTGGTGGTGGACGGCAACGCAGCAGACACCTGGTACGAAGCCAAGTGAGTGCTGGGGGTTAAAGGGGGGGTATTATAATGCAATAGATTCAACGCATGGGCCCATCACCGCCGCCATTGCCGCCACCTGCCGACCACTGGTCTCGCCACACTGCACATGCACACGGACACGAACACAGAACACAAGGAAACACTCACAACATGAACATAACATCGATAATGCGGAGGGCAGTGACACTAGCGCGCCCTGGTTAGCACCGCTTGCGCGTGCATGTGCACTCGCACTGGGTTGTACTTGTACACGCCGGCCTCGTTCCCACACACCCCGACGCCAGAGTGGTCGGCGCAGCGACAACCGCAGACGCTTTCGTGGCACACCACGCCCGCCTTGGCGCACTCGCAGTCCTTGCTACACACTGTTTCTTCCCGGCCCACAGCTGTGCACAGGCGGTGCATTAGGGTGGCGCGGCCCCCAGACGACGCCAGGTCGCGCTGCGACAGGGCCTGCTGCAGCTGCCCCTTGGACCAACTTTGGCACTGGAACAAGATGCCCTTGCAGGAACATCCTCTTGCTGACTCCCTCCCCGCTGCATGTGCCCTGTCCTTCCCCGCCAGCATATGTGACGCCACCCCCTGCTTCAGGCGGCCAGGGGAGGACAGCAGCAGGGGGGCGGGCACCCCCCCCCCCAGGTGCACCACCGACAGCCCCTGTGCTGCTGGATCCCCCTGCGCCACCTCCACAAATCGGGTGTCCGACTGCAGCAGTGTCTCCTGCTGCGCTGCCGTCAGGCTGCTGGCAGTCATGGTGCACCCCTCCTCAATGTCAGAGGAGTCACTGGAGGAGTCACTGGAGGAGTCACTGGAGGAGTCACTGGTGTCCGCCATGGCAATAGCACTGCGCGAAGCAGTGCTGGCAAACACCTTCCGGGGGCTGACATCCCCTGCCGCCCCCCTGCGCGCCGTTTTCAGGCGCTCCAGCTCATCCACTGTGTACAGGGAGCTCAGCCCCCGGGGGGCCACTTGGGACAGCGTGAAGGGGGACACACGCAGGGGACGGTCGTGCCCCCCCGTGCTGCGCCGACGCTTCCGGCTGCGGCGTTTCTTGCTGGTGGGGGAGGCCGCCGCTACTGCAGCCGCTGCCGCTGCCGCTGCCGCTGCCGCTGCCGCTGCCGCTGCCTGGGCATCTGCGTCTCCCGCGCTTCCACTGCGCTGCCTGGTCAAGCCGCGGGATGCTGGGGGTGGAGGAGGGGGTGAGCGTGGGTCTTGGCTGTGTGAGGATGCGCTGCCCCCCCCTCGCAGCAGTGGCAGGGGGTCGTGAGAGGCATGCACCAGCAGGAGCTGTAGGGGGTCGCCAGACTCATCACGAGCCACAATGGCAGTGCCAAGAGCAAGTGGTCCAGAACGATCAGGGTTACCCAGATATTGCGTGTACTCTCGCACTGCCGCCAGTGCAAAGCCCACGTGGCGCTTGGGTTTGGGGTTTGGCAAGGGCGCTTTGCAGTCGCCGTTGCCATCTGCTGCTGGCTGCGCTTGGTGGGACTTTCTCAAAGCCGATTTCAAGGTCACAGGGCGCCGATGGCCAGGGAAATGGGGTGGAAGGGAAAATGCAAGCATTTGTTGGTGCTCTTGTCGCCCTGGACTGCGCTGCCCGTCTGACGGGCGCCAGCTACTTGTCGTCGGCTCTGGAAGCAAACACGCCGGGGGCTGAGGCAGTGCACTTGGCAACCAAACAAATTCACGAAGCGCTGTTGATGGCAGGCCATCGGGCTGCAGAATGTGAGACGGCGATGCTGGGTGAATCAACACTTGGACATGACTGCTGTGCATTGTGCTGGATGCTTGTGCTGATTCGTGTGAGTATTTCGGTAAAATATTCAGAGCAATCCGCTCAGACCAAACTGCCTGCCGTCACTGCACTGCAGGCCAAATCCCACGCACATGCAGGCAGCGGTTGGCCGAATCAGTAGTTACTGCGACAAAAAGTAGTCAGCGGGACGCTTTTTTCAACGACTGCCGTATCAACGCACCAGAAATGAGGACACCCCCAACACCCATTGCAAGCAGCCATTTTCAGCACTGCTGGTGTGAATCTTTGAAATCTCCAAACGCCAACTTAAGAAAGGCACTTCGGAGTAGATTTTGCTACGAGCTGTTCTGCAACCGGGCAAGTAGTATTCCGGCTAATTTCATTGCGCCGAACTTTTGAAAGACCACTTGATGGCTGCTGAAGCCACTCAAATTCCGCAAGCATGCCTCACGGTTCGTGTTGGCTGGCAAAAGAAGCTCACAAAACGCGACATCTCTTTGAATCTGACTTCTGAAGAGCTTCAGCAAACTCTGCAGTGCATTTCTGCGCATCCAAGGCAGCCAGCACTCATGCCTTGCAGCGACGAGACTATTCCTGCCGTGCTCGAGTGCCTGCTGGACACCGTGCAGCATGTGCTACCGCCTGGAATGTCGGCACAATACTGGCCCAATAGGGGTGCGTGTTACTTCATTCTGCCTGGGGGTGCCTCTGTATCTGCCCAAGCTGATGCCTTGATCGCGACGGCGCACGGGGCTGCCATCAGTAGTGCTGAGGGGCGCCTGTTCAGCTCCCGCCTGCACGAGGGACTGAAGGAGCAGGCAGAGCCAACGAAGCCCCCGAGCGTGGACTCAGGCTACACCCCCCCCATCCAGGGCCTGTGCATCATTCGGAACTTCCTTCCCCCCCCCCAAGAGGCTGCCCTGCTGGAGTCCATCTCTGCCTCCCGAGCGGGCAACTCCGGCGTGCTCTCCCGCCGTGTGGTGCACTACGGGTACGCATTTGACTACGCCAGGCGTGCTGTGGATTGGGCTGCCACGCCACTGCCCATTCCCGCCGACATTTCCGCTGTGGCGGAGCAGCTGCTGCAGGAGGACGCTCTCCCCCCCGGCACCATCCTGGACCAAAGCACAGTGAACGACTACGCCCCCGGACAGGGCATCGCGGGGCACCTGGACAACCCCAAGGTGTTTGGGCCAGTGGTCATATCTGTGTCAATGGGGGCTCCCATTGTGATGAACTTCGAGCGCAGTCCCCCCTCAGAAACGCAGGCGTGCCCCCCCGTAGACCCCCCCTCCCCAGAGGAAGCCGCCCTGCCTGACAGCGTCGCAGTGCTGCTGCCGCCCCGCAGTGCCATGGTGCTCACGGGCCGAGCCAGGTACGCATGGGCCCACGGCATCACCAAACGAAAAACCGACGTCGTCGACGACAAGGTTGTGTCAAGACGGAACAGAACCTCCCTGACATTCCGGCAAGTCATTGAAACTGCAGACGAGCCAGTGGACGACACGCCGGCCGTGCTGCTGTCTGCAGCGCTCCAGGGGGCACAGGCAACCCCCCCCCGAGAAGCCACCGAGGGGCCCCAGCTTCCTCCTTTTGAGGGCCCCTCTGCAGCGTTTGAAGTGTCCATTGCAGCTGCTTTCAGCAGCACAGCCGCTGCCTCAAGCGCCGGTGCAGCAACCAGTAGCACCTCATCAACTGCAACAGGAACAACTGATCCCGGAACAACAGGCCCTGACGTGGAACGCAGTAACGTTCACAAGCTGTACAACGCTATTGCGAAACATTTCTCCGGAACACGACACAGCCCGTGGCCTTCTGTGTCAAACTTTCTCAATTCGTTGCCGGAGCGCTCACTAGTGTTCGACCTTGGCTGCGGCAACGGCAAGTACATGGTGGGGCACATTACAGACCCCCCCAACAGGGTCTCCGTGATTGGCGCCGACATCAGCTCAGGCCTGACGGAGATTTGCGGCCAGCGGGGGCTGAATGTGCTCACAGCTGACGCGCTGTGTGTTCCGTTCCGCTCCGGCGCCGCCGACGCGTCCATTTCCATTGCTGTGCTGCACCACTTGAGCTCTGCCTCCCGCCGCCACGCCGCCATCGTGGAGCTGCTGCGGATGCTGCGGCCGGGGGGCCGCTTCATGGTGCAGGCCTGGGCCCAGGAGCAAGATGAGCAGAGCAAGCGCAGGTTCGAGTCCCAGGATGTCATGGTACCGTGGAAGTTTCGCCCAGAGTACCTGTCAGCCGCCCCAGCGTTTCCAGGGGGTCCCCGCCCGGAGCACAGCTTGGCCTCTGAGGCCGCTGCCGCTGCGGACGGAAGCGTGGATACAGAGGCAGCAGCGGCAGCGGAGGTGGCTCGTGTGGCTGCCGCGTGGGGGGGCGAAGTGGATGAGGAGGGGGGGCGTGTGGTGTTCCAGCGGTACTGCCACGTGTATGTGGCGGGGGAGCTTGAGCGGCTGGTGAAGGCACATCCCCAGGCAGCCGTGGATGCAGTGTGGTGGGAGCGGGGCAACTGGTGCGTCACTGGCACGAAAACAGTGCAGTTGTAGGGGGGGCTCTATCGCAGGATGAGGGGGCGGCATGATGTGCTTTTGCAGGGCTGTAGCTAAGCTGTAGTGCTGTAGCCAGAGATCAATTCATGAACCACAAAATACGACAAGCGATTTGATGCTCTGATCAGAGTCTTTGATTGGTACCTGACATAATGGCTTTCCGCGGTTTGTCAGCTCGGCGCCTGCTGCAGCCAATCGTGGCCGCTGCAGGTGCTGCTGCTGCTGCATCTTGGGGGATGGCTGCAGCCTCGCCCAACGCACCAAGCAAAAACACAGCCCCAGTAAGCAAAGGAAAGAAGTGCTCCACTGGTGTGCAAGCCAGTGTTTGCCACTCGGGTGTCACTCAAGGCTTTGCCGGCACTGTCGGTAATACTCCGTTGATTGGTGCGTGACACTCGGGGAACTTTCGTGTAATTGCTGCGCAGCAAGTTGTCGTTTCGCAGAGCTCAAGTCCCTCTCGGAGGCCACTGGCTGCGTTATTTTGGGCAAAGCTGAGCATCTGAATCCGGGTTTGTCAGTCAAAGACCGTGCTGCCGCAGGCATGCTGGCGGCAGCCGAGGCAACCGGGAAGCTCACGCCTCACAGCGGCAGCGGCACCATCATCGAGGCCACTGGGGGAAACACTGGCGTCAGCTTGGCCCTCATGGCAGCTTCCCGTGGCTATACGTGCATTTTGACGATGCCTGACCGCATCAGTGCCGAGAAAAAAGCCACCATGCGGCTTTTTGGAGCGCAGGTCATCGAGTGCCCATCCGTGCCCTTCTCCGATTCCCGACACTTCTACCATGCAGCAGCACGCTTGGCCAAGGAGAACCCGTCAGCGGTATGGCTGGACCAGTTCTTCAATGACGCGAATTGGCGAGCACACTACTGCGGGACGGGCCCTGAGATGTGGTCGCAGGCGGGACACGCCTTGGATGCGGTGGCGCTGGCCTCTGGCACTGGGGGGACGATCGGAGGCCTGTCCAGCTACTTGAAGGAGGTGTCTCCATCCATTGCTGTGTTCTTGGTTGACCCCCCTGGTTCCGGGTTGAAGGGCCTCCTGGAGCAGGGGCGCTTCGTGCCCACGCCTGGCAGCACCATCACAGAAGGCATCGGCACGGGGCGGCACACGCTAAACTTCGATGTAGCTCGGCCACACGTGGATGCTGCAGTGACTGTGCGCGACGCTGATGCTGTGCAAATGGCCCACTATGTTCTGCGAACAGAGGGTGTGTTCCTGGGCCCCTCCGCTGCCATGAACGTAATGGGAGCCGTGATGGCGGCCAAGACATTGGGGCCAGGCCACACAGTAGCCACAGTGCTGTGCGATGGGGGGGCAAACTACCGCAGCACCATTTACAATGATGAGTTCTTGAAGGCACACGGGCTGTCAGGGGCGGCTGCTGCTGGCGCTGCCGGGTACCTGCCTGACTTGGATGATGCGCTGCAGTACTCGGCAGCGCACCCAGGCACTGCAACCGAGTGAGACGCGGCAGGCTGTACTTCGATGATTTGCCTGCGCTTTCACGTGCACGGCTGCTCCGCTGTTGACACTTCTCTCAGTAAAGCAAGGCAGCAATGTGCGGGTGCAATGGGGCTTAGATCTCGGTGTGCTGCACGCTGAAACGATTGGGTGTGAATGTGAATTGGTTTGCCAACCCTCATACAAAACCTTGGATCTGATTGTTGTGGTTTGTGCAGCTGCTCCGATTCTTAGCCATGTCTCTTGCTCGTGCAGTTGGCCGCGTCGCCGCGGTCATGCCCAAGGCTGTCGTGCCTGCTCCTCAGCGCGCGATCAGCACCTCCACCATTGCTCGTGGAGGACATGCTGAGATGTTTACCCCTGAGAAGTACAACCCTCTTGGTGCTCCCCGTAAGTATCGCTCACTCCACATGAAGGATGCGCTGTGATGTGCGGCTTTAGCAGCGTGCATCAACGCTGACAACGTCAGAGTAGCCCCAAACGACAAATCTTCGTGCTGAAAGTAGAAATCATTCTCACTTACTTGTTATGATCAAGAATTCTTCGTGGGCATCGCATCGTGCGAATTTAGAGAGCGAAGACCGCAGGTGTTTCAGATTCCGCCCTTCGCAGTTTTCATCTTGATGCTGGTCATCCCAGGTGGATGTGGCGCCGTGGCATTCGCCACTTACACACAGTTCTCTCGCTGGACCCCTCCTGAGAAGTAAACACTTCTGGGCATCGCATCCCTGTATCTTCATGATATTCCCTGTGCGAGACCTCTGTGCATCTGAATGAATTTTACGACAGTGTAGCGGACTGCTCTGACATTAGTGTGTGCGCTCATACATAGAATTGTTGCTGCATTTGTGATCGATTTACATGCAGGCTGCTGCGGTATGCCTGTCACAACTACTTGCAAAGCTGTCTCCTCGGCTCGATTTCGGCCTCAGTGTCCTGCCAGCCCCATGCAGCAAACTACCGCTACAGGTGGCAGCACATCTGCGCCAGAGCAAGGGGCAGCGGGGCTGGGCCGCGCTAACGCCGTGCTGCCTGCACTGCGCCAGGAGCTGGGCTGCCAGGGGCGGTGCAGGCAGAAGCACCCGGCCTGCTTCGCACATGTCATGTCACAGCACTACCCCCAGTGGGGGGGGCGCTGCATGCCTGGATGCTGCTGCATTTGCTGCTGCTGCTGCTGCTGCTGCTGCTGCTGCTGCTGCTGCTGCTGCTGCTGCTGCTGCTGCTGCTGCTGCTGCTGCTGCATTTGTTGCTGCTGCTGGGCATATGCTTGCTGACTGGAGGCGTAAGCTGCGCCTGCCGCTGCATTGCGCTGTGCGTAAGCCTGCTGTTGCTGGTGCATGTGGGGTTGGCTCGGTGCAGAGTAGCCCTGTGGGACGCGCTGTGCTTGTTGTTGGTGCTGAGGGTGCATCTGCTGCTGAGCAGGAGCGCCTGCCGCAGCACGAGAGGCTTGCGGAACTTGAGCAACAGGCACGCCCCCGCCAGCCTCAAGCACAGGCTGCACGCGCAGACTGTATAGAGATGGTGGAAGTCCAGCCTTGACTTCTTCGTGCTTTATAGCAATTGGTCGGCCCTGGCTGTCAGCCAGCTTGGCAAGCAGCTGGATGCTACTCTGCATCGCTGCAGTGTACTGCTCGATGCGCGCATTGTTTTGTGGCGAGTTATCACCGCTGTGCCGAGCACGCAGAGCTGCTGTCCACTCCTGAATGATTTGTGCATTTCGCTTGAGCACAGATTCCGCATCAGCAGCGAGAAGAGTCTACGCAGAGCAGAATGCAAAGCACTGGCCAGGCAACGTCACATTTGAGTTCGGCACTTACAACGTGTTGGGAAGCCATGGTGATCACAGCACCAACTGGTTGTGCATCAGTTGACAAAAGGTGAAGTGCTCGAGCCAATCGTGCTGGGAAGCTGGCGATTGCGGGAAGTGAATTGGTATTTTAGGATTCCTACCGGGAGGCAAGCGGGCTGCCTGCCATTCAGCAGCACCGTTGAGGGGGGTGCAGGTCGTGCGAGTAATGGCCCACAAAAAACAGCACTGCACTCTATGAATCATTTTGCTGTGCATGCTGCCCTGTGGCCAGCGTCCTGTCCAGCTCCAGTGCCGATGCGACACTGCAGCTCTGGGCTGGGAAGCGGGGGCACATGGCGACATTCACCGCAGGAGCACAGCCCGCCGCAAAGCAAGCCCCAGCCCCCATCAGCGCGGCTGCTCACAGGCTGTCTGCGTGTGCGTTGCGCACATCCCCCAGGAATGCCTTCACTGCGGCACGCACCTCCTTGGTGTTGGGGACATAGTGCCCCCCTGCATGCACAAGCACGCGGTGACCCCCCTGCACCCCATTAACAGCCCCCTCACACTGCCCATCTACCACATGCACTGGGTCGGGCCTGTCATCGGCCGCCAATGAGCTCTCGTCCCCAGCAACAGCCTCGTGGTCCGGCAGCATAGGGACCCCTGGGTTCCTCGAACCCCCTTCAAAGTGCTTTGCAACAAATGCTGACTTGTAGGTTGGGATGATGTCATCTGTTGCCCCCATGATGTGAAGGGAGGCCACTGGGATGCCCCCCCCCTCACCCCCATCCAGCCCTCCAAGTGGAATCCCGGGCCGCTTAAATGCACCAGCCAGCACAACACACTTGAGCGCATCACGGAAAGCTGCCTCTGGTGCTTCAGGGACAGTGCCTGCTGCGGCAGATGACCCCCCCCCTGCAGCAGCATGGGGGGGGATGTCCTCTCTGCACGCAGCTGCTGCAGCCTCCCCTGCAGCTGCAGGCACTGGCACAGGGAGAAACTCCTCAGGCTGGGCTTTGCCGTGTAGGTATGCCGCGTAGCTGGCGGCGACGGCAGCCCCCTGCGAGAAGCCGAATATGGCGTGGAAGGGCCCCTCGGAGCGTTGCAGGGCGTTGATGTGTTGGATGGCTGCCCCCGTGCCGTGCATGGCCTTGAGGGAAGTGAACCAGTACCAGGAGCGCATGGCGTCGTCATCGGATGTGGGTGCCGCTGCGTCCCCGGCAGCCGGGGTTGCCGCCGCTGGGCCATCACTGTCCCGCTCGCTTAGAAGCTGGGCAAGCCAATGAGATTCACCCAGCTCAGAGCCGAATGAGGCATCCAAGATGATTGGTGCATCCGCAAATACATGCTCTGAAACACTCTTGATGGCTTTGCGAATCGCTGCACAAGCAAGGGCGTCATGAATGACCCATCGAAGAGCTGCAGCGAATTCCGCATGCCTCACCTCCAGTCTTGCTGCGGAAGCGCTGTGCGTTCTGTGTGAACCCGTGAAGGAAGAGAACCTTGAGCTTTTTGGCTTGTTTTGGCATTGTGAAAGAAACTTGAAAATGCCACTGTCGCCTCCAGGTGCAGAGAGAGGTGTCCGCAAGGAATATCCCAACAAGGCAAATACCTGCCCTTGTCTCGTGGTGCACCAGCCCTGTTGTAGCCTTTTCCCCAATGCACGCAGGCAAAATGGAAGAAGGATATGAAGCATATAATGCTGCCCAAAGTCTCACATTGAAAAATGAGCATCCCAGGTATGTATTACAGGGTTTGCATCCTTGCCGACGAAGAGAAGTCTGCCAAGGGCAGACCCCTAGACAGGCCTCAGGACAAATCAAGGCGCGAGAACTGTTAAAACCTCAACAAGAAATACATTTCTGGCGGTTTTGTGGCGTGCCAGTCCTTTGCATGGCCTGCTCTGTACAGAAGCTTCCACTATATGCAAACTTGCTGAGCATTGCAGCTGGCTGCCAAGCTTTCTGAAACTACTTCCACCTGCACATCAAAGTGAACTGATTCGGGACAATTCAAACAGAACCCTCATTTAATTTGTATGTGAGTTTGATGTGGTCAGGTTTGTGCGCTGAAGCAGCATGTCCACCGTACCTGAGCTGATTACTCAATTGCGGTATTTCAACTGCCCTCACAATGCTCTCAGCTTGATTGATTGCCGCTATGTGGAGCGCATTGCAGCGATACCAGCAAGCAGATACTGTATTTACTTGTGCAGCCAACTTCAGTACACCACCATGTCTCAGGCATCTCCAGATTCCATTGCAGCCCAGTCTGCACCGGCAGGCGACAGCGCAGCTGCAGCACACCGCCAAGCCATGGCACACGCAGCAGAAACTGCCAGCAGCTGCGGCGTTGTCGCTTCCACGTCCGCACCGTGGCGCCGCGCGCCCTCCCCTGGGGCTCGCTCAGATGCTGGAGCCATGTCTCCGGATTCCGTCGGGGACACACCTGAGCCCCCCCCCAGGGGCAACTTCAGGGGGGGCCAGCACGAGGCCACCACACCCGCCGCCCGCGCAGTCCCAGTGCCTTCCCAGCGACCCCTCATGTCCGCCGTGTCGGAGCGCGGAGGGGGTGAAGGGGGGGGCGGTGACACCTACGCCCGCCAAATGCAGTGGGCAGCTGCCCGCGAATCCAAAATCCAAGCAGCACGCAGGGAAGCTGCCGAGGCAGAGCAAGCAGAAGTAACCGGAACACCTAGGCTGTGCGCCAAATCACAGGCCATGGTGGCGGCAGCGCGCAGCAGAGTCCACACAAGCGCCACCCAGGCGTCTTCGGCAGCCCCCCCCTCAACCTCTGCAGGGGGGGGCACCCACTTGGACTTGGGCGCCTTTCTTGCAGCAGCGGGACAAGCTCCAGCAGGAAATAAGGCAGGCACTCCCCCGGCCAAGTCGGAACAGAAGGCAGAACAAGCCGCTGCCGCGAACCGGTTGTACTCTGATGCAGAGGCCCGCCTCGCGCGGGCGGAAAAGCGAGCTGCGGAACTGCAAGCGGAAGAGTACCCTGGCACCCCCGCCATCACCCGCAAAGCTGCAGCTCTGGGGCCCTCCCGCCAGGGCATGCCTGTGGGCGACAGGCTGCACGCCCAAGCTACGGCTCAGCAGCAGCGCGCAGCCCATGCCATTGCCACTGCTGAACAAGCCCCGCCCCAAGTACCCCCTTCCAGTGCTCGCAAGGGGGCTGCAAAAAACGACTCAGCGGGTGACCGACTGCGCGCTGCAATGCAGGCTGCTCAAAGCGAGGGGGGGGTAGTCCCGACTGAGGCCCCCCCTACCCATGTCAAGGGGGGTGCTCCAATCCCGCAGCAGTGGCGAAGTGTGTATGCCACAGATGAGGGTGTTGCTGAACACGACGCGGAACACGAGGCTGCAGCGCACTCCGCCCGCAAGCCCCCCGTTGCCCCTGGGGCAGCCTTGTACGCAAGGGGGCTCAGCCGGGCACAGAAACGCATGATGCAAGCGGAACACGAAGTGGAAGAAGCGAAAACCATTGCAGCCCCCAAGTTGAACCGGAACAGTCTGCGTATCGCTGAAGCTCGGTCAGACAGCGCTATCGAACGGCTGTACTTTGCCCCACTGGCAAAAGCAAAAGCTGCCAAGGCCGCTGAAGGCAAAGGGGGTGAAGGGGGGGTCGATTCTGCATCGGTCCACTCTGGCACTGCAGGCAGCACAGTTGGGCTCACAGCTGATGACGAAGAGAACTGCACCTTCAAGCCGGCCATCTCGGAGCACAGCCGTCGGATCGCTGGGCGCCGCAGAGGGGGTGAAGGAGGATCCTACTCAGCCGCTGGAGACCGTTTGCTTGCCGAGGGACGGAAGCGGCAGGAGCGCCTGGCTGCCCGCAAGGCGGAAATAGAGGCGGAACTGCTGCAGGAGTGCACCTTTGAGCCAAACACAATCCCTGACGTGGGGGAGGACCTGTCGGGAGGCAGTCCTGAGGGGGGGATGGATGGCGATGGAGGCCCCCCTAGATTGAAGCTCGCCCCCGCCACTGAAGCCACAGGTGGCGCCCGTCCCAAGCGCCGTGTGACGTCAGCGCAGGCCTCCGCCATGTACCAGCGCATGCAGGAGTGGCAAGACAAGAAGCAGCGACGCATAGAGGGCCTGCGGGCAGCAGCAGCGGCAGAGGGAGACGAAGAGTGCACCTTCCAGCCGTTCGTGCAGGGGGGGGGTGCACGCGGGGGGGAATGGGGGGGTGGTAGTACTACGAGGGGCCCCATCGTGGCTTCATATGGAGGACAGGGGGGGGGCGCCCAGAGTCGCGCCAGCAGTTCAGGCAGCAGTCGAGATGGGGACACCACCCCCTCAGCCAACAAGCACACCGTGGCAGACACACGCGGCTTCGCGTCCTTCATGGCGCGGCAGTCCCGGGCTCGAGCCTTGGCCGCTGAGCGCACGGATGCGGAAAACGCACTGCTGGTCAGCCGAAGCAGGTATGCCCCGGATGCGACGCTGGAGCACGCGAAACGCACAGGGTATGGTGAGGCGTGGGCCCTGGGCGAAGGGGGTGAAGGGGGGCTCAGCGCCACCCAGACAGCTGAGGCCGACGCAGCAGCATATGCGGAAGCCCTGCGTGCTG
>Ga0307982_1001619_pt1 | contig 18323 bp, 9 predicted proteins | sample OrgLakmetagen989_FD_201847 | JGI IMG/M metagenome (GOLD analysis project Ga0307982, IMG submission 201847) | Saline water microbial communities from Organic Lake, Antarctica - #989 | ecosystem: Environmental > Aquatic > Non-marine Saline and Alkaline > Saline | place: Antarctica: Organic Lake... | reverse complement strand
TCCATCAAAATATTTGAAAAAGTATTTGAATTACGCAAGATTCCAATTCCGCTCTACGCTCCAATTACTTTAAATCAAAAACCTGGCGCCTCCCACATTTTTGTATGCTGGTTGCTACTAGCTGCGCAGTACCACAGTAATTATTCCTACCAGCAGTAGGAAGTAGACGTCCCTAAATGAACAAAACGAAAAATGCTTTCCATCAAAAAAATCCAAAGTTATGTACATATATCGATAAATTGATGAGCTTTCAGCGCAGAGCTCCCTGTCAAGAATGCCCTCATCGCTGCGACTTCGCATGTGCATGTCAATATCAAAGCTCAGAAGTATTCGATTTGGGCAACTCCAGGCACACCGCACTCCCTGAGCGTAGTTCGCGTGCCGTCCATCGTCGCCAGCTTCTGCCGCTCCTCCACTGCCGCCGCAGCGTCTGCCACCCTGAGGCCCTCGTGCGGGCCGTCGCAATGGTGCAAGAACCGCAGCACTAAACCTGGCGTGCCGCAGCCGCGCCACGTCAACAAGCGGTGGTGGGCTTTAGTCGGGTCGTAGCCTCCGAAGCGTGTCGCGTCAACAGCAGAGTGCGCCGCAAAGAGCACTACTTCATGGTTCCAGCCGCCTAACTGCGTCGCGTCTAAAGCTGCCGTGGTAGCCGTGGTATCGTAGGAAACTGCCATGGCGCCGAAGAAAGGTCGCCAAGGCTTTTGAGACGGCACTCGAAATTGAAGCTTCATGCCGTGGCATTTCGCTTCGTCAGGAGGCAAATTACCAGCGCTTAGGCAAGCCACCACAGAAGCATTCGGCAGCTTCGAGGGCAAGAAAGCCACCACGTAGGTCGCACTCTGGTTCACAAAGAGCCCAGCAACACTCGAAGGGTGGAAAAACTGCGAGCCAAACTTTTCTGCACCCAAAGACTTGATTTTTCCCTGGATGGCGCCTTGAAAGTCAACACCCAATCGGCGCCCAGCGGAGAAAGCAGCCTCTGTAGACGCTTGGGGCAACCACGGACTGTACGAGGCGCTCGATGCCGCTGAAGCACGGCCCGGGCGAGCTTCAACCTCGTCGGCGTCGTCGTCCCAGAAGCCAGCAGGCTGGTAGCCCACGCCGCCGTCCTCGTCACCAAAGTCAAAGAAGGCGCTCGCGATAGTCGGCGGCTGGTTCACGCGCTCCCGGCGCGCGCAGCCGTTGAGCCAATCCTGCTCGCTGTCCACGTGCGCTGCGGGCACGAGCCGACAGCCAGGGCGATCGCCTGGAGGGCAAAGGCGAACGTTGGGTGGGCGGTACACGCGAAAGAGCACGCAAAGCGGGCCTGACCAAGCCGGTGCTTCGAACATGAGGTTCACCGTCCACGTTGTTGAATTTCCGTGTGGAGATGTGGTGCCCTTAAAAGAGTCATCTTTGGGAGTGTCGTCTCCTTTAGAGCTGACAACGTGAGCGCGAGAATCAAAAGGTGCTTGGCGGTGATTCAAAGCGGCTACGGGGAGGCCGCACGTATCGTATGCTGTTAAACTCGAAAAGACTGCCCACTCAGGAAACGTTACACAAAAGATTGGAGCTTGACCAGTAGGTACAAATGTGCACCAGTATTCCGCAGAGAATTCTGGCATCGCAACGTTCATGGTACTATTTTTCTCGTCCTCAGCTGCGTGTGCGACGGCAATATTCGCCACGAAATCATTCCCGGATGAATTGAGCTCGGCCGAGTACATTCGTGATAAATATGCCGCCAAAAATGTGCTTTTGATTTTCTCGCGCGCCGCAGGAACCAACCCCATCCCGAGAGGGCCTTGATCCAACATGTTCACTGGCATACTCGTGCTGCGCATTAATGATGTTTTCTTCGAATCAGAAATTCCATTCTTGGAAACCCTTCGAATGATTCCCAAGCTTAGAACGCAAGTCAGAATAGCAAGGACCGACTCAGGTGCAGAATTCCGTGTTAGCGTGGGCTCTTTTGTAGCTGGAACAGTCTGGGTCATGCTACCCGAAGAGCCCAAGGCCAACTTGAAAATTTCACCTCTTGGAAGTTTTGAGGAATGTGCCGTGTGCCGGATGAGGTAAGTGTCAATATTAAAGCTTTTAGAAGTGCCGTCGACTTTTCACATTCCTATAGATGTTGAGCTGCAGTAGAATTGATTAGAAGCGCTTTGTGACAATGGTTCAAAGATCATGCAATGGGCGCATGGTACCGTCAAAGGCACATTTTGACTTTTTTGACATCTTTCTCTTCTGGGAAGAATAGAAGAAGAATCGAGAATAGATCAACGAAGTTCGATGTTTCTGCCTTGGAGGTCAAAAGTGAGTAGCAACGATTTTTGTCTGTCCGTCCGTCTGTGTCGCCGGGTTTTTATCTGGGTACGGGTCTTGATGTTATCACGTGATGTGTTCTGATCTTAAACGCTGAGCTACTTACTTATTAGCTAGTTAGCTATCGTGTGGAGTATCTTTAGCACCTCGAACGCTTCGCTATGGTTTGCGCGTACTCTGCGATGCTTTGCATTCTCAACACAGTGCTTCTGGGTACACATATTCTGTTCTGAGACGCTGAGCTAGCAAGCTAGCTAGCTATTTGATTCATGGGTAGGGACCCGTGACATCAGGACGTCGACCATGTCAGAATATAGCAAAGGGAGAAAATTGGAAGATGTCTGGGAAGTCACCGCGTGTGAAGTTGACATTTCAGCGGGTGAGGCTACAGCAAGGCTAAAGGGGTTGCTCAGCTGCTCGAGACGCTAGATGGGCCCTCGTACGATTGATGTCGTTTGTTGGGAGTTTCACGACTTCGTGCCGCCGCATGCTTTGACGGTAGGCTTCGTCGCTGCGAGTGTCGCACAGAAGAATCCTTTGTTGTCTTCTGTGTATGGCGGACTGTACGAATTCGACGTCAAATTCAAGCGTAACGAGTACAAGGACCCTATTTTGACGAACCAGAAGGACAGCAAAGTTGAGGTGTAAAGGATGTCGCAGTTTGCATTGCCGGAGGAAAAGATAAGGCACTTGGTGTCGAGTTGGGTTCAAAATCGCTGGTTTCGTATTTTTTTCATATTTTGCGCTTTGGCTCGTATTAGCATTAAGTCGTATCGTTTATGGGAGTGCCCTTAGGTTTATGTCAGATTTGAGTGAAGTATTGCGCTTGCCCATGTACAGTGGCCATGCTCTCACGTGCTTCTTCTCGTCTCCATTCTCGTGACTGCACGCACCGCCACATGCTTTGCTCTGCTTGGCTAATACGTTGCTATACTACGTAGACGGTGGTGTGCTCTGATTGGCTCATGTATCGTATATCGCTATAGTACGTAGATACGTACACGTCGTAGACCGTACAAAACTTCGTTGATCGTGGCACGGCGCTCCCCGCACCGCTGTAGTCAACAACAACGCACTACAGTGTACGTACTATACGATACTGTAACTATTCCCTCGTCGCATCGTCGAAACTCGTTTTGTACTGGGATACATGAGATAGCTTCGTCCAGCGTAGTTTCTGATAATTTTGACACAGTCCGGAGGGGTTGTAATTAGAAGGCTAAGAGGCAGACAGGGAATTGAACCACTCTGCCTGAGTGTACTATTCCAGATAGAAGTGAGATGTGGAATGACGGCCCCTGCAGAGTAACTGGAGGTGCGGCGCGGGCCGTGTGAGGCAACTGAGCAGGTGATGTACCAGGAACCACAGTTCGACTCGGAGCCAAAATGAGAAGAGACTACAAAGACAAGAAAAGATCCTCCTGTGACATTGATTTTTGAGAAGCAAAGCAAAGTTTAAGCAGAAGTCTAGTCTAGTCTACTTAGTTAATACTCCCCAAATACAAAGAGACACCACTTCGACATATAGTAACAGAAAAGTGCAACATTCAGAACAAGTCTGATTGGGCTAAGTGTCCTTTTGCTTGAAAAAAACTGTAATTGTTTACTCCCGTGGTGTCCTTCAGCCATCAGGCATCAGGAGATTTGGGATTGGAGTGAGTCTGCTGTCTCCACTTTGACCTGTATGTTTTGTATCCCTTGGGAGAAGGGGTGCACGCGCCAAGCCTTGGTGGGTCTCAAGGCGGGCGCGGGATTGTGATAGGATTACAACATGATTTCTCCAAAACACTAATAAGCCACCCGACTTATTGTTAACTGCAGGAAGCATCAAACCGGTTCTACTAATTGTTTAATCGGTGTGTTGCTGTAGTCTGTAGTAAGGGTAGTAAGCATCAAAAACCAAAATCCAAGATTTAACCTGCGGTATCTAATAACCCCATAACCACTTCTTCGGGGCCTAGTGAAGTGTGTAAGAGAAATAAGGTAATTTAAAATCTCAAGGGCAACTAGCTAATTTCAAACGGCGCTTCTCTATCCAGAGACATCGCCGGATGACTTCACGACAATGGTTTAACTTCTCAATTCAGATCATGGTGCATTTATTCCTCAAGCCTCAACAGGACTCCCAGCTGCCTGAAGATCATCCTAATTCGAAATCTATTCGATTTGAAACTTGCGATAAGGCTCAACGTATTCGCAGTAGAGATACATCGAAGACAACAACGCCAGTGAGATCTGCTCCAAGTGCTTTACGCTCTTGATCCTGCCGGTTGCTGTTTAGTACAGTTGAGTACAAGCGGTTCCGATTTCCAAAGTCTCGAGGAATAGGTTCAACGACACGATTAATGTAGCCTTGTGCAGACGGGACGACAATCTGCCGTTTGCCACCGACGTGCATGCCTTGCATGCCTTCCGCGAGTCCAGCCACTACAGCATTACGCTGACTCAAATCTAGGCGGTAAGGGTCGTCGTCCAGCTGTGAGTTCTCAAATACCCAGCCTTGACGTCCTGCGAGCCGCCCCACAACACGAAAGGTAACTTTACTTGATGCTTCAACAGCAGTGTTCAAATTATTCCCCAGCTCAATCTCAGCTATCTTCACGCCGCTCTCTGTTTCGCGAAAAACTAGAGGAGGACGATCCTCAGCAGCAATGGCTATTTGACTTGAAGCGCAAAGCATCGCCAGGGTACATTGTCGCGTAAATGTCCCACTACTTATAATACTACTTTTTGACGAAGCAGTACTTGTTGATTCGACTGAACCTCGAGCAATGAGAAAGGAACGGCGTAAAAATACTGGCTGGTGTACCAGAAGATATGACGAGGTTAAATGTGAGAGAAATAGCAGCAGCAGTGTAGATTTAGCAACTACACGAAGGTGCAACGAATAGAATATCATTCTTTCCAGTGGAAGATTGTCGCAAGGATGAGCGCGAAGATATCTCCGTATTGAGCTCGTAGTTCTACCAGAGGACTGTCCCTCGTATCTTGTCGCATCGCGCAGTCAATCTCCAAAATCTCGGCGCAACACCATCAGACGCCCCTACGGGGACGTTGCACACCAATCACACGCCCCTACGGGGGTCCTTAACATCCATCACATGCCCATGCCCCTACGGGGATGCTGCGCCGACGAGTATTTGTTATAATATGATGTAGCGCATGGGGACTGCGCCGATGTAGAAGGAGGAACTCCCAGAGAACTTAAAATGAGCTGCTTCTTGAAACTTTAATCCTATCTGTAAGCCACCTAGACGAGATCTGGCCCTGCCTGGCTCTCAGTCTCAGTTGCCTCATGCACCCCCGCCACCTCCGCATCGGAATCTTTTCGCTTTTGCATTTCAATTACGTATATAACCTAAACGCGCAAGTCCGACATGTCCGAATGAATTATTCTTCATCCGACGCCATAAAAATGAAGAGACATAGCCGAGGTAGCTTTAAGAATGGAACTAAATGACAAAGGCATAATAATCCCGTCAGTTTGTAATTGTAAGTCGTCCGAGTTCGAGTAGTTGTTGAAGACATAAATTCCTTCAAAGTCAAATGAAATTCTTCAGGAAGCTTACCGCCTTTCACATTCACATTTCGTACTGAGACGGGCGGTTTGATGCGCATTTATTCTGAGAGGGGTGGTTTAATGGGCACGAAGACTTTCTTTCACCTCCATTAATTTCCGAGATCACCTTCTGATCAAGTTGTACAAGCTCTCATGCTGACTGACATCAAACGGAAGATTCATTGCCTCATCTGATTTGATGATGCGGCAGCATAGCCCATAGCCCTCCTGCAAGGATTAATTTGGTTCTCGAGAATTCGCTAAATTCATCAAGGGACCATGGTTAAGTTCTTTAAAATTTATAAGGAAAAAATCGATTTGGATGTTCGCCTCCACGAAAGCCGCTAAGAGAGTGGCAAATCCCTCATTTTGATATGTAAAAGAATAAAAAAGTCATTTATGTAAAGGTGAATTGAGTTCGCGCTTGCCTCTGGCAAGAGCCTACACTTAAGACATGTCCCCGTATTCACCATAAAAATTGAAAACTAGCAGCATGATAGCAATGCGCGGTGCATCTTTCACTGAAATGTTTTAAGAGCACTTTAAAAATCCAATTGATAGCACTGAGGTCTTTGTTGCTTATATTTTATGTCTACAACCACATACAGTATCAAGTACTGTTGTGCATATGAACCCAAGCAAGAGGCTTAGAATTAGCCTCGATTTCAGCTGTGTACTAAAGAAAAATGGTCATAATCAAATCGAGATCTTAATCCACGTAAAGCGTCGGTTTAAAGCACGACATCTAAATAATTGGACTAGAAGGAATTACACTATATAAGCATTAAGTATAGCAAATGTTGCATTGCGGCAGATCTATTATGCTTTGCGCAAGTGTTTTATTATGACTTCAACTGCTGCAGTATTGCTTAGTACCGCCGGCAGCATTTGTCTGCGATGAAATAAGGCGGTTCTCACTTTAGATGATGTGAATCCGTGATAAGTGTCGACTTCTTGATAGTGTCTAGATGTGTCAGAAGACTTGACACAATTTTCAAATTCCTCGAAAATAATATGCAACGAATGGCCTATTCGAAAACGATCACCCTTGTGGTGTTTGCTTTTGCCTGCGTAGTTCGTGGCTTTCTTGTACCCAAGATTAGAATCTTGCATCATAGGTCCCATGAATGTTTCACTGCAATGCGCTCAGAGAAAATCGAAAGGGATGCGAATGCACCCAAACCATCTGTTGCGCCTTACTTTAAGATTAAAGATTGGGATGCTGCGCTGCCCATAATGCAAGAATTTGACGATCTTGCAGCAATGCTTGAGGTTCCTGCCTTTGGATGGTCAATGAGCAATGACAACATGGTCTTTCGTGCAACTCTGAACGACGAGAACGAACTTGCCAATTTCTATGTCGATTCCCTTGCATCCTTGATTGATAGAATGCTCGAGAAAGCAGCTGCAATAGATCGCGTTGAAATTGCCGGTCTTAGTGAAGGAACTCCGAAGGGTGTCGAAAGTCGTCCTTACAGCACCAAGCGATACAAGTTAGAAGATGTAAGTGGTTTATGTTCATACTTCCTGCAAATCAATGATTCTCATCGACATATGGAACAACTTCGTAGGGTTTCTTTTCAAAGTTAGGAAGCGACGAGGAGTTGTCTCTTGAAGCAAAGCGTACCCTGGTTCGAGCCAAACCATATCTCACCATAATTGATGAAAAAGAGGCACGCCCTCTCATGGCGCAAATAGTTGAAACAGCGCACCAAGAGGAAGGATGCCTCTTCTATGGATGGCACATGGAAGGTACGAATGACACACAGACAGACTTCTAAACTCTGCCATGTCCACTGATACACTTTTTCGTACCATTTTCGGGCGTATCGACTTCCAGAAAACAAAGTGATATGTGACGGAGCCTATCGAGACGCAAAGGCCTTTTCAGAACACTACGAGAAAGTAGCGCCAATCATGAAGCAGCTTCTCAGTGGACACGCTTCTATGGACAAATTTGAGGTGCACGCCAGCAATCAGGAACTTGAGAAGACGAGGATGACAACAATGCGTGGTATATTTAGTGAGGTTGAAGTACAAGAGTTTCAAACCAACCCTGATAGCTGGAATGAAAAAAGAATGAACTGAAATCTGACCGAAATATCTCTTTCACGCGAAAACGAGATAACTCTTCATATGCATTGATTTACTTAATTCAATTTCATAACTAAGCATGTATATTATGTTTGGATTAATGTAGATCTAGCTAGTAGGTAAGTGCCGAAACATCTTCCTTTTAGATCAAAAGCGTAACTCGTTTATGTGCTTGACACGCTGGTACCTATAATTACAAAAATCTTATTTGCTGTGCTCTACATTACAATTCGCACTTAGCTCAGTTGGTTAAGCGTTCGGTAATTACCCTTCATTCCAGTACCATAGCATAAATCATTTGAAACGAGGTTGGTGGCCCGTGCTAGCACGGTTCAGGAGATCAGCACTTTGCTGCGGCATAAACCTCCTTTTGAATTTTTGAAGGAGGCCAGGAATATAGAGTGACGAAAGACCAATGTTTCACTTCGAAAGAAAGCGCCCTCGTCTGAGTTTACACTAGAAATAGTTATTTTCTATCACACGGGCCCCGAGGGGCCGGAGACGGATTTCTAGCAGTAAGAGGCGCGGGCTGAATGCAAAGATTTTTCTTTTTGCCGGTGACATCCTTTGATGGAGAATGCTGTAGAATTCCTTTGATGTGAAGGAAAGTTTAAACCTGTGGATAGCTACTTGCGTGTGGTGGAACTGGGTTTGAAGTCACCATCACGCCAAATCTGGTGGGAACTTATAGTACTAGCAATAGCAAGAAGTTCAAGTAAAGTATTTACTGTCGTCTTATCGCTTTTCGACATTACGTGTTTTCGGTCAGTTATGGGAGCAGCATAAGTGGACGCCCCTCAAGTAATTCTCTGTCATGACACAAACACGAATCTTTACTACATGTCACAACATGCTTGATCATAACCACCTCACCACCTCTCCACCGGGCATGTCGCTGTTTCCTGCGCAGATAATTCTTCAGTCAATAAATCTTATTTTGGCTCAATATTGGCAACCGACGCGATTACTTATCAACCACTTCATTTTTCCAAACGCATATTCTGCTTCCTGGAACTTCATTGTGCAGGAGATCCTCCGCATGGGCCAGTTTCAGCGTTAACGCTGTCTTCGCACCACGCCTTCATCATTTGGCGGCTTTCGTGTTGGCCTATATTCGGTGGTGGCGGTCTCTTAAATCCTCCACCTTTAAGAAGCATACCACCAGCACGAAGCTCGGCACGCCATTTTAAAACTTCACATAAGCCCGATTCCGGATTAGTCTGACACCACCTTCGGCATTTAGATGGTCGGGTTAGTTCTTACAGATACATGAGCACCTTCTCAGGTCGGGATAACAATGACGTACCATTCGTTCATATGGTCGACATCGAGCTTTAGACATACGCCATCTACGCCTTTATTCTCTGGCTTTTCGCACCACCATTCGTGCATAGCACGCACCTCTTCAGGGTCCTGCTTCACAATTGCGCTTTTCTGCCCAGCCTCTCTGGCCTCTCGCCACTTTATCATCGCACAAATAGTACCATTTGAGCGTCTTGCACACCTGATAAAGCATCACCATGCATTCAAAGAGTCACACCAGGTATCAAAAGGAGGATACGAAAAGTTTTTCAAGGAATATGTACCAGCCATCATGCATTTCGAGGATGCGATCCAAATTGAGGATTCGATGGCTCTCAGTACTGTTGGCACTAAATTCACCTGTTTGAAACAAGATTAGAAGGAAACATGCAGCGATTCGATAACACAATGGTGAGAACACAGCAGGTTGATTATTGACGACAACGAAGTTCAGGTTACGATTGTTGTTTAGCTAGGCACTACAGAACCATGTGTTCGAGAATTATTTCCCGACCATTGTATCCAAAATGTAGTTCCGGGTAAGCGTGTGCTGGCCGCATGATAGTCACGACGAGAATCATTCGAAGTATTAACTTAATCATAACAGTTTCAATGAGCTATCCTAACGTTATATCACGCGAGTCAATCCTTTTGCTTTCTACTTGTGAGGGCACGATGCGGCAGTGATGCAGTAGTCTTCAGTGTACGTAACCTACCTACTAATTATAAGTATTGCCCTATTATTATAATACGATACAGATCACCGCACCGGTACAGTATGGGTACATTATAATACGATACTTTAGTCGAGGTTCAGGTAGAAGGGCAAAATTAATATGCTCTGAACCCTCGCACTCTTAGCGTTTCTTAGTACTACAGTGCAATAAGGAATTCAATTTTTAACAGGTGAAATATCGAGTTTCAACCTTCATTCTCTTAACGTGACTACCTTTTAACGTGTCTGCAGTACAAATACAAACATCTACTGTACGTTCTATACGTATGTATGTACTACTGTACGTACACAAGGCCATGTACCCGTGCGATGCACGATAATGCGTCGCACTAAGTTCGCTACGGCGCAGTAGGTGTGTCTTCTAAGCGCCTTGATGGTCGCCTTTGTTGTGGTGTTGCCAGTGGCCTGTGTCCTTGTTGTGCCCGTGATCAACCATCCCGTTGGTGCGCAGCTGTGCGAGGCAACTGTACAGCTCTTCTCTTCCAAAATACGGATCCATCCAAATGTACGCCGGACACATAGTTGACGCGTCTACTGCATCTTACCATCTTACCATCTTGCCATCTTCTGTCTATATGTACGCAGTATTGTCGACTATTGAAGTGCAGTAGACACGAAGTATTGATGGTTTTGGCACAGGCCCCAAGGGACTGCTGGCGTCTTTCCTCCGAACAATTCGGCGGGACTGAGTGCTCGATCGCAGCACATTTACTATTTTTGGTGCCTCTGTGACTACTGTGTACTTGTTTTTCTTTGTTATTGGGAGAGTATTAACTAGACTAGACCCCAAAGGACTGGAATCAGATGGCTAACAGCTAACAGGCACACAGAGAACTCAAAGCATCTTATACTAAAGAAGAAGGAAATACACCAGGCGCACAATTTAGAGTGGACATGTAATTGTAACGGCATGAAGTGGCCCGCTCTTACAGGCCCTAAAAAAACTCTTCCTTAGGCTCAGTAGGGCTAAGGGCTAACTCAGGAGGGGGTTAGGGGTGATAGCATTCCAATTTCGGTCCTTTGGGCATGTGTCACGACGAAAGATATGCAGACAGAGGGGCAGTGAATGCGCATGAATGCGCCTATTAAATTATAAAAGCGCACAATACTTACCATTGTCTTTGACTTGAAGCTTGAGGAAGCGATATAATTCGGTGAAACAGGCCGGGTAGTGCTGGGTAGTGATAGACTCGATAGACTCGCACACTCGGATGCAGCAGAGGTCGCTACATCCCCAACCTCCCAATCCTCCAATATATCTAAATCTCATGATAGATGAGAAGCCTTTCTTGTTTAAATATTCACGTGAAGTAGTAGAACTTTCTTGAGATTTACGGGCTACTCGCTAACGGGCTGCGTGGCCACTAGTTCGGATCGCGCCGGAAGCCTCGAAAAAGGCGCTTGGAGCTCTTTCCTTTTTGAATCTTTTGAGTTGGAGCGCTGTCGGAGCCCTCAGCACGTTCATTTGCGCCAGAATCTTTTCCTGCAATGGCCCCTTGCTCATTCAAGTCAGCACCTGAAACGGAAGCGGTTGTAGTATTTTTTGCCGATTCCTTTTCGAGAAAACTTGCTGCAAGGCGACTAGCCTCGTCACGCGAAACTTTAGCTGCCATCTTAGAAGCCTCGGAATTTTTCTCAACAGCAGAAGATAATTCGCCCACTTTATCGAGCAACTGGACCATTTGCTGAGCAAGTTGGGAAGAGAATCGTCCGAGACCATTTACCTTCGTCAAAAGAGTTGGCAACGTTGCGCGATCTCTGACCTTTTTGCCTTGAATGGAACGGCTCTTCTTAAGAGGCATGGCACGGGTATTGTGAGCCTTAAGCAACGGCGCGACGTGCATTTCGAGCCCAGTGTAAAGCACTGGATCTTTCTCACGCAAGTGCACCATGAGCCATACATACTTCCACATGTTGTGGTCGTCGCGAATGTGCGTGTCAAACCGCACGCCGTACTGCTCAAAGTCTTCGCGTTCGATGTTGCACACAAAGCAGCTTGTACGCAAATCTTCGGCCACAGCCTGCCGGTTCACTCGCATTTCTGCAAAAGTGTCAATGATGATACCGCTCACAATTGCTGTGATGACTAAATTGATGAAAAAGTAGTACACGAAGCCGAAGACAGTGCCCGAAGCACTGCTAATAGGCCCTTCAACGTCGTTCCACACCATAGGGTTGATAACACCGTAGTCGACATGAAGCCTCAGCCACGTAAAGAAGTCGCCGCCACAGCTTTGTTCGTCGTTCGATTCAGGGTCAAAGTTGTCACGGCAGCTGACGTGGCCCTCAAAATCGTAACTGTAATTGTTGTTGAAGCCAATCGCTGCAAACAAGTACAGTAGCAGTAACATGAACACCACGGTTACCATCACTTGGTCAAGGTTTTTCGTTAAGCTTCGCCCGATGTACCGCATGGTCGGGCTAACCCGCATGATGTCGGCCATGCATGCAACGTAAACCAGCGGCGTGTACAAAATCCCAGCGACGCTTAGGCCCACAAAGGCCAGATGGTACCCGGCGCGCCAGTCATTGGCTCTGCTTTGGTTCGGATCCACGAAGTAATACCGTACTATCCAGAACCAGCGCGGTAACGTCACATCTAGTTTGGTCAAGCCGCTCTGTGAGTTGTGACCATGAAGCGATGGCAATTCTTCGGTTGTGCTGTCATCACCTTGGTTGCCATTCGCATGTGTGTCAGCGGCCTCAACGATGAAATAACCAAAGAAGGCAGCGAAACCGAAAAATATTGGCTTTGGTAATACCTTTTTCAGGGCAAGCTTCATAGCGCGCATGGATTTCGTTGAAACGTTCACACGTAAAGCATTGTGCGGGTTGCGGCTAAGGCCTGATTGCACCCGACGTTTGCCCATACTCATGCAATAGCTCAAAAGAGTGAGGAAAGCGCAAATCAGATGCAAGGCAGGCAACGTAGTGAAGCTTACAAGCACAGACTTCAGCCTGTTGAAGTACCCGAAATCTTGATCGAGCAAGTACCCTTGCACGGGCCAACGATATATACGTTCTTTGCCAATGATGAAGTTGCCATCATCGTCGTAACTGATGAAGGAAAGCAGCAGGACGTTGAGCATCAACGTGAGAATCAGCTGTATAGCTGACCACATCCAATACTGCTGAGCGATAGTCGACACGAGTTGGTTGACGCGGCCCTTTTTACCCGCCTCCATTTCAAGCAACTTGAACTCATGGTCCATAACATCAATGAGCTCTTCGGCTTCGTCAAGGAAGTTTTGCAGTTTTTCTTCCGCATTGTTTCGGTGGGTCATGTCATCGGGGTACAGAATGGTAGTGCGTACGTGGTCCACTTCAGGGCTGTCCCAACAAGCCATGACAACGGGCGGCTTTGGAAAGTACAGTACGTTGACCAGGTTGTCTTTGCCCATAACTTCAACCCGGGCAACTTCTTTGGCAGGTTCCAAGCCAATTTCAACGAGCAGATCGCGGTAGTGCTTTTCTGCTGCATGCGGCATGACTCCAACATCACACATGCTTTCGAGCAAAATGTAGTACGCCAAGGACATGTCGTGCGCGACGGAGGCTTCAGTCTTGACTACATCAGCGGATTCTGAGGATGACGACTTTTTGTTTTGGCCTGAGATTACCATCCAGTTCAGTGCAGCATGCACAACAGCTGCTTCAGCAGCACCACCGCTGCGGTGTAAGTCGTGCATGCCACTGCGAGCTGCATCTTCGCCGCCGCTTGCTTTCGAGCCAAACAAGACAAACTGCGCAGCTTCATCTTCTTTGGTCTTGGCAGCGGGCACCGCCTTGGTACCATTCTCGTTGTATGCCATCGCATCTTCGGAGAAACAGCTTTCCTGCACCGAGGCTGCCACCTCCGCCTCAACATCTCCACCCTGTAAACTATCGCTGCCGTGCACCAAGGCCTGCACAAACACCACTAAACTCGCTTCGAGGCCAACGAAGTCGTCGACCAAGCCGCGCGCGTCTCTGTAAATGTTCCCTTCTTTAATGCTTGAAATGGGCTGGGCTTCTTGCAGTGCGCGCACAAATTCTGCTTTATCTGCAAGCCACCCGCCTGTGCGGTCCCGGGAGTCGCACCATGCCGCTGCCCGCGGCCTCGATGTCGTTGACTCAATGGTATGCACATTTGATCGGCTGTTCAAAGACAACTTCCTCGAAATCTCTGAGCCAAGACGCTGCAAATTACCAACGAAGCTACTGTCGCCACCGTAACCATCAAAAGAGTTATTGCGATCGCCGTTGTCTTGGGTGAAGTCATCGTCTGAATCCATGTCCTCGTTTGTAGCCCCATAATCATCGGGCCATATGCCAAGCACATGGTCAGATTCTTCGCCCAATGCAGCGCGTCGCTCGACTCGGCTCATGCTGAGACGCGTGAGCAAGTAAACAAGCACTGGGTCAGAGCCCAGCCACTTGTCTGCACACTCAACCCGCGGAAAGTGGTGAGAAGTTTTCTTCGTTTTACCAGAAGACCCATGCCCATCCTGAACCATGGTTGAAGATCGCGAATGCGGCGCAACCATGGGCGAGGTGTCCAAGTTACAAAAATGCCACGTTTCCCGAAACGCTGCTTCGTCTTCAGGCCTCAGCAAAGTCATGCGCTTGCGCAGAGCTGCGGCCACGGGCCGCCGCAACTGGAGTGCCGCGCAGAACTGAAACAACCTGGGGAAGGACTCTGCCACTCCACTCCGCAACAGGGCGAGTTGGTTCATGCCACAGGGGCCCTGGCAGAGCTCTTGCATGGTGCGCAAGCACTGCGCGAGCACGGGCACGAGCAACCGCAACTTTTTGAAGTTGAGGCCGTATTCCCAGGCCACTACCGAAAAGGACGCCGCGCCGTTGGAAGCGTGGTCGCCAAAAGGAAGTGGCGTGTTGATGGTGTCGGTTTGGAGCTCAGGTGCGATTTCATTGTACAGAGCCATGTAAAAGGCGCCCACTCCTTTCACGAGGTTCACAGTTTCACTAACGCCTGGCTGGTAGCACAAGAACTCCTGATGCTTTTTATCATGGCCTTCCACCTGTTTGCAATATAAAATGCACATGAAGAGTGAGCAGAACGAGTCAATGAAACGGTGCACGAAGAAGCTAAATGTTTTAGTCGAGCAAATAAGTTAGTGGTTTTATTATATGCACAATCTGGTCGCACCAAGTTTTGAATGAAGACAAGAAGTGCAATAGCGCGCTGCTGAGCACGCATTAGTGCAGCATGCTCGGTCGATGAATGGTGCAGTTCAGCAGCGAACCGGTCAGCATAATTTCCATCCACACTGTTGGTATCGGAACGGCCCGAGTCGGTACGCGCTCCATCGTACACCTCCGTGTGCCCGCAATCAATGGCGAATGCGTCTTCAGCTGGCACTTGTCTCAAGAGTTTCCGTTGAAGCAGCCGCAGTTGGTAGTGCAAGCTGCGAAGGAACCCTTCTTCTTTGTACGACTCAAAGCTTTGCTTTTTCGCAACGAACGTGTCAAAGATGTTGTTTTGAACCTGCGCATTCCCGCCCCATAGAAGGGCATTTCCAAAATCAATTGCTTTAGGCACCAACATTTGAAAGAATGCCAATTCCGTCCCCATGACGGCTTCCAAATTTCCAGTGCTGCCAGACGCCGCAGCGGGTGGCTCCGCCAAAGACAAGAGAAGCATGAGCATTTTGGGCCCTCCAAACTCAATGAACACATCTTGCCAGTCCGAAATGCGCGCGCGCTCGGCTATGATCAGTGCTTTAGCTTGCGCTGCCAGCATCTCGCGTTTTGGAGCTGCCAGGTCATGGGCTTTGTGAGCTATCCATCCGCCGGCAGCCTTCCCACGGGCTGTCAACTGCTTGACGCGTCCTTTCTTGCCGCCGCCTAGAATATCCAGGTCGAACGCTGAGCTCTGGCTCCCCAACGTGTCATCATGAATGGGCTGGAGGACTTTCTGGAGCGCTAACAAAAGGTACGCATCGGGTCTGACATATTCCGGTGCTACAAATTGTGACAAGTACTCTACAATAAGCCGCAAATATCTCTGTGAATTTTGTGTGAAGTGCGCAAACGCAAGCTCACGGTGGGCGCTGCTCAGAGCTACATCAATGGTTTCTCCCTTGGTGAGGTCATTGAAGGACGTTCCAAGCGCCGTCAAAGCTTGCATCGGAAGTGCCTCAAGGCCGCTACCTTCCGCATTGGGGGTTTTGTTGTCCATGGAACACGTGAGTTTTTCTTTGAGCATGCGCACAAACAGCCAAAACATAGGGTCATTGGTTTGGTCGAGGCAACGGTAGTAGTTGAAGGTGGCGGCGCGGTAAGCGTCATTGGCTGATTTCAAGCCTTCAACTCTGTCTTGCCGCCGCTCCGTCGGGTCCTCGTCCACCACACTCCACATGGCGTGCAAAAAGCGGGGCAACGCTTCCGTCACCAAAGCTCGCTTTTTCTGTTGAGCCATCACGACGTCGTCCGACAAGTCCCTTCCGATGCCGCCGTTTCCTTGCTTGGCTTCAAACACTGCGAGTGCCTTGAGTGCTGACTGCACAGCGTCCCATTCCACTGAGTCCTTGGCGAGCATTTCCCATTTGGGCGCGTTAGCAGCGTCCAACGCGTTGGAGAAGCTTGTAGGGTCGTTGAACTCGTCGTCGGACGGTTTCACGTTGTGGGCCTTGAGCGACGCGCGCAAGCTGCGCTTCATGCGCTCGCGCAAGGTCACGTTGCGCTGCGTGACCGACTGCTTTGCCAGGTGGCTCAAATTCAGCACTAAGCTGTTGCGCGGCTGCTGGGCGCAAATCCACAGCACGTGCTGGTCCTTCAAGCTCTTGGGCGGCGCTTGGCCGTTCACAAAGCTCGGCACAGGCATGTTGGACCTCGAGCCTCTCTGCGCTTTGGATCCCATGTTTGAACTGCTGGTCTGCCGTGCGGTCGTGCGCAAGTCCGACCGCTCCTTAGCTTCCGCAGCAGCCGCTGTAGCAGCAGGGTCCAAAAACGACCTCATCTTGGTTTTTTGCTTCGGAGGTTCAAAGTACATGTGCGGCGCGATCGACGCTCGGCCTTTCCCCACAGCGTAACGGGCCGTTGGGTACAGGGAGGCCCTCTGTTGCGCGGTGTCCGGCGCACTTTGCCTCGAAGGCCGGCGTGCATACGCCGTTTTAGCTTGAGCGCGCACGTGGGACTCTTTGAACGCGGTCTCTGCGCCAAGCGCTTTCAGCTCCCACTGTTCCGGCGCCTCCTCTTGCAAATCAGCAAACGACATGTCCTCGACGTGCGGCGTGGCTACCTTCGGCAACACCTTCGCGTCGCTGGGATTGGCTTCTGCAGTTGATGCGCCCTCTGGCACACCACCTAGCTGCTGTTTGTCCGACTTCACTTCTTCTGGCAAGGACGGTGTCGCAGCTAAAATTTCAGTAGACTTTTTCGGCTGCTCGCCTGCGAGAGTCGATGGCAGCTTCGTTGGTTCAGGCATGTGGCCGCTCCCTCGCCGCTCTAGCTGCAGGGTAGAGCGAGATTTCGGCGATAAAAGTTGCGCCATTTCAGCTCGAGTCATGTTAGCGGAAGAGTAGACGCGGCGCGTCTTGCTGCCCTTGCCTCCTCCGCGAAACGACAGAGCTCCTTGCAGACGTGCACTGTTTTGCAGGCCTTCGTCCGCCTCTATAGCTCCATAAGGATTAAAGCGCAACGCCCACCCGCCTTTGAAAAAGTCCGCCATGAACGGCACCACCACGTTGAACACCTTATCTTCGTGCTCTTGCCGCGCCGCAAACAGGTGCGAGTCCCACAGGGGGTCCAGCTCGAGCTCCTGTAGCTCGACGGCGAGCCGCACCGCGTCGTTCATGTCGCGAAACAAGTTCATCACCACGTCGCTGTGGTGGTCGAAAACGTGCTCGACGCCTGAGCCGCCGGCGTCGCTGCTGCTGGAAGTGACCACCAGACTGTCGGCGAGCAAGTCAAAAGGCCGGCAAAAGTAAAGGCCATGGAAGAAACGAATGAAGTAGCCCCGCAGCCGCCCGAACCGGCTCCGAAGGCCCAACAAAAGCTCGCGCTCGCTCACGAACGTGCTGCACCATAGCTCGAGGCTGCGGTCGCTGCTCTTCGCCAGCATGGCAAGCAAGTCGAGGAACTCCAAGTGGAACGCCAGGTGCTCCGAGGGGATCAGCGACCGCACGGCGCCACCGCCTCGCGCGCCTTCTCCTGCGTGCGAGTGCCACTGCATCCAGTCGTCTTTGCTTTCGAAGCTGCGCGGCATCGCTTCAACTTGCTCGTTTGGGTCGTCGGAGCCTGAAACGCGCTGCGCAAAAGCTTTCTCAACTCGCACGAAACTGTACTGCAAAAGGAGCTGGTTCTGAATCACTTTCCCAATCGACA
>Ga0307982_1001616_pt1 | contig 18327 bp, 8 predicted proteins | sample OrgLakmetagen989_FD_201847 | JGI IMG/M metagenome (GOLD analysis project Ga0307982, IMG submission 201847) | Saline water microbial communities from Organic Lake, Antarctica - #989 | ecosystem: Environmental > Aquatic > Non-marine Saline and Alkaline > Saline | place: Antarctica: Organic Lake... | reverse complement strand
AAACTCTTGCTATCTTTATGGGCCATGCACTGAATTGTCCTAACTGTATGGGCAGATTGAAGCCCTCTATCACCTGCATATATTTTGAAGCCTCTAGCTAGCATCTGTTTACCCTAGATAATGCCTCGTTCAGCCACTACGACCATTGGACCATTCACTTCAAATCAAGTGCTCTTTCTTTGCGCGCTCGCGAGTTTGACAGCCCAGGTAAGCATTCTTCTTGAAGATGCGAGCCTTTGCGCTCTTGACCTAAGTAGCCCAAAGCAGACCATTCTTGCTACGAATATTATTTTGCTCTCATTGATTCAGTTGGAAACATAATATTTTGCTCTGCATTGTATGGGATGGTTCAGGTATACAAATCAACATCTGCACCAAGCCATGTAGTTGGTAAACCACCACAGCCCGCAGCCACAGCTATATTCACAGCTCCAGATGTACCAACAAGAGTAGGAGGAGGAACACCCTCGATGGAAACACTGCTCTCAGACTTCAGGCAGCACGAAGTATATACGGGATTTATTCAAGAAATGCAGGATAGACTCGAGCAGCAGAAGCTTGCACAAATGAAACAAGCGCAACCCTTTCAGCAGCCACTACATGCGCTGCAATCACCTGTGCAGGTTAAGCAAGCTACGCTTACGCAGCCACCTGCCCAAGTCTCTACTGCTTCATCGTCACCTCTGGCATCACTGCGAGCTCCTCAGAAAGAAGCGGCGGCATTCAATACTCCCTCACCAGGTGCGCTACCGCTATCTTCAACAGCTGGGCAGCAACATCAGTTTGACACGATGGCATATAAGCCACGGCAGCAGGACATTACTCGAGACTCAGGTCCATTAGGGCTCGTGGGCTCGAGTGCTATTGACAGAGGTTCGGAAAGTGCAAACATGGGCGCTTCGAGTCTGATGGCAGTGTCCACTCATCACGACGGTTCGGAGCTCTTGTTTTCGGCCAATCAAAAGCCCAGGAACCGCGATTTGGTGGTGTTTGTGCATGTGCCCAAAACGGGAGGTTCGTCGTTTTACGACACCTTGCGCCATTTCACCATGAACGACGGGATGACGTGGTACCCGGGCGGTAATGGAGGCAGCGCGTCCTTCATTGACGTGGGGTGCGGTGTGCGCGAGGGGAGCGCCCATTGTGACGTGGCGGAAATTGAAGCATGCCTCAAAACCCGGTACACCGGAAACATGCCTCAAGACACTCTGCCCTTTGCTAATAATGGCCTTCCGGAACGGCGGCGCCTGTTTGTAACCGTCTTGCGTGACCCGATGAAGCGGGTGCTTTCTGAGTTTATATTTGCGTGCAAGACCAAGAGTAAATGCAAGCGCAAAGACAAGCGCATCAACACCCCAAATGGGCCAAGAGTGCTCCTTGACTGGTCGGCTCCTCTGTGGGATTCCCTGTGGTACCCATCCAAAGGTGGCGCACATGCGTCCACTTGCGCTCATGTCAGCGCCAAGAGTTTCAATGCTTGGCTTCAGCACCCAGACAATGCTGCCCACGCCCGGTACGCTCGCTTTCTGCTGCCTCGAGCTGGCAGTGGAGGCCACAACGGCGCAGCGTTGCTCAACCGTGAGCACAACTGCCTAGCTGGCGATCATGAAGGCACGGTGCGCCATTGGTCAGCGCTCCTTGCTGCGCATGGCAACTCAGCAATACCATCATCGAGCGGGGGTGGACCCACTAGGCTGCAGGATATCACCACTGTGATCAATAACGATAAAGCGCTTCAGGACGCAGCCACTACTTTTATGCTGCAGCGCTTTTGGTTTGTGGGGATTTTAGAAGACTTGGAAGCGTCTTATGAGGCCTTTTGTGAGCTTGGGCGGTACAAACGGTGTGGGAGTCGCCCCGTTGAAAATACTGGGCAGAAGCACTCTGGGGTCAAACCAGCCTTTGCTCTCGATGCCGAGGCGCGGCGCATCATCGCGCAACACAATAAACTCGACATGCACTTGTACAACACAGCGCTTCAAAAGATTCGCCTTCGTAGCGCTGCTTACCGCGCCAAAAGCCGGCAGAAGAGCTCAGACGTCCTTTAGGTCGTTGTTCTAAATCACTTGGCTGGTTCTCTGTAAGGAAACAGAAGACGAATACAAAATCGCTTTTACTTGAAGTTCTTTTTAATACGGTGACTTCATTTGTTTTTTACAATTGGAATGCCATCTGGCCTGCTTAACAGGTTAGCTATAAGCAATAAGTTAGCCATTTATTGAGTTCAATTAGGAGCAGGATAAGAGGGCATTGTAATAATATGTAGTAATACAGATGCGTACTTATAGCCGGCGAATTCGGATTGAAAATAGTTCTATCCTGCATGCAAAGTAAGGCTTGGTCCCTGGTCGTTAGGTCGTTCGCGTAAATATTGGCCGTCTTTCTTTATGAGGCCATGTGCAGTAGAAGTGTAAAGTAGACCACGGGCATTCCAAGAAACGCAAGCCACATAACCAACGGTTACCAAGTCGCTATAAGAAGAGTACTAACTTACTGTTTTGCAGCGAGTTGTAGGCAACTTAACTTCCTAGTACGGGCACGCTGCACTACTCTGTACGTAAATATCACCCTGTAACCAGCAGTACTGGTTGTCTGGTTGTGTTCTCGAATTCTCGCGATTTGTGAACATCGGCCCGCTGCGCTAAAGATGATGGTTGTGTGGATATAGCCCCAACTACTTTACAGCTTTTGCCAAGGAGAGAAGTGCACGTCTAGGAATTCCTCTATAGCTCAAGCTATATCTGAAGAAGGCACGCGCTCTCGGTGGAATTTATTGGTGCTATGTCAAACAACGCAGAAAACGGCAACCTCACCGAGAACGTGGAGAGTGAAACTAGACTCCATGAGGATCTCGTCTGCAACAGTGGCTACGGCAGTAGCTCTAAGAGCGATACCAAAGATACGATAGACATAAACGAACCTACAATCAGGGCTGAGGTTGACCGCATTCTGGCAGAAGTGCTTGAGGAGGTGGTGGCGCGATGCGACGAAGGACCTAACAGACCTGAGCCAGCCTCTTGCTGTAGGTGGTGCTTTAAGGTTAGTGATTTTGGTGGTGTTTTCATTGATGATGCCCTTCTTTTGAGCATCTTCTATATCAAGGCAGTCCTCATAGGTAAGCTAGTATGATTGCATATTTGGTGCGAGTCTCGAAATAAGGGCCTCTATCGTGACACCGATCTAACCTTTTATCGCTCTCAACCCTAGGCCTTTTCCATCGGTTTGCTATGCGCAATAGCCATAGCCGGCGTGGTCGTTTTCAGACTGAGAGAGTTTGACCGCATTCAGTCCACATCGGGAGTGCCCGCGAATCCACAAGGTGTTTAACTCGAAGGAACACTGACCGCCAGTGATTAGTACGGAGCGTTGCTAGCTCTAATGCTGACGCCATTACGTCGCTCAACTCGTCTACAATACAATAATATTCGTATCACTATTTGCGTATTTGAAGCTGCTTTTTCAATTGTGATTTGCCCTGTTTTCACTCATCATAGTAGGCATGTCATCCTCGATGCCGCCGCTGTCTTCGATGCTTCCACCGCGCACTGTGGGAATTTTGAAGTGCCCTTTACCCTCTCGTATGTCTTCACACATCTCTGACGATTACTGCGACTGTGTTGGTGAGCTCATGCACAAGAAAGCATGATTTCAGTCGTCTAAAGGCTTCTCAAGCCCTTTGCAATCCGTAATCATGCTGCGTCTTTACAAAAAGTACTGTATTTACGGTATCTCATCAGGACTTCGCACCTCAATCATTCATTTTTGCTCCCTTCTTCAATTGATCAAACAGACTCGAGCGACGAGGCATTCACAGCTGCCTGCTCAGGCGCCGATTCCGCGACTTTTACATGTGCAGACCCTTTGTTGCCCATGACGTTGCCGTCCTCCAAGGTAAGAAGAACGAATTCTTGGGGGGCAATTCCGTCGTATTCAAATATGATGCAAATTTTTCAAGGAGATTGGCATTTAAATCTTTAAAATCACGAAATATACACATATTTTATTCTTCATCTAGTTGTATCCTCTTGGTGCTTTCTCCTCTGTGCCTCTTCGTTCGCCCTAATATATACAGGTGGGTGACGGTGTGGCCGACTGCTGTGACTGTAGCGACGAGTTTTTACCACCTCGCCTGGCTAAAGAGAGGTCAAACAAAAAGCTACCGAGCTGCAACAACACTTGTGAAGCAGATGCTTGGGCGCGCGTTGACGCACTGAGAGCGAGCGCTATGGATGAAGCCAGCGGAGCCCTTTTACGAGCCTCCGTGTTCGCACCCGCAGGGCAAGCTTTGCATGCCGCTGTGAGGCAAGCGTTACCGGGCTTAGAAGCCCAAGCTGCGGGTTACTTGAAGCGCTTTCAGGACATGCAAGTGGCAGCCGCCAGGGATCCATTGCAGGGGAGGAGCTACCAGGCAGTCATGGCGATTCGGAGCGCGCAGCAACAAGCGCAACAGGCCGCCAATCAGGTATGGAGGTGTCTGTTCGAATGTAGTAGAATGGGAGCATCGTAAATTGAAGGAAAGTGCTTCCGTGCGCTTCGCTGGGAAACGCAACTTCTGCAGTTATTGTTATTGCGATTAATATTATTGTCAATAAATAACTCCTTGCGTGTATTACATCTGCACACTGTACCCATTGTATAGCTGGGCCAAGCGCAGGCGCTCTATAAAATGGACGCCGGAGCCGACAAAGCCTGGTTAGGGCTGAAGGGCACTTGCGCAATGAGCTCAGAGTTGAGCGAAAAGAGAGTGAAAGGCGGCACGTCAAACGTGGAAGTGAGTTGGTGCTATCGTTATAGACTGAATATTCATTGAAGAGATTTTACTTTATTTATATAGTTTTAGTAGAGGTGTTAGATTTACTCTTGATGGTAGTATCTTTACACTTACCAGTCGTTCGCAAATTATGTTTTCATTTGTTTCCTGCTGGTGTGATTGAATCTTCAATACTGCACGGCCCTTCCAAACACAGGTGGAATCGTATCTTTACGCGCTTTGCCCGTTCGCCAATGCCACGCAGCTCAAGCCTCGTGACGCAGAGTACTGGCGATTGCGCTTCAAGCTTCCTAGCATTGATGACGACCTCCCTCCAATCCCCTCCGTAGAGTCTGGTAGCAGCTGCAGTATCGCTGGCAGTAGCAGCAGCGACATCAGCGGTGGCATTAGTCTCAGCAGCAGTGCGAATGAATTGGTGTCAGCGGCAGTGCCTTTAGAAGCGACGGTAACCGTTGATGGTTCGTCTACTGTCAATATCACGAGAGTCAATAGCAGCAAAACGTCGTCGTTGTCGTCGTCAGACAGCAATGGTAACGACAGCAATAACAGTAGAAACACCACTACCTCAACTGTGGAGGATTCATCGGTGGTTATGGAGACAGAACTACCACCTAAAAAGAAGCGCAAAAAGAAAAAGAAGACTGCAGCAGTCGCACCACCCCCGTTATTGCCTGAAGGTCCCCCAGTGGTGTTGGGGCACTGGTCTGGGTGGGAAACTCCTCACCCAATCCCACGCCCAAGCGACAACAACGACGACGATCCTGCTGCTCTTGCTCCAGCAGGCTTGACCTCAGGAAGTAGTGCTTCAGCTGGTGAAGGATTGAGTAAAGATGGCGTGGGAGGAACTTCGAGGGATCAGCCGTTAGTGTTTGAAAGCCCCGAAGCTGCCGAGGCACATGCAGTAGCACAAGCAGCAGCTCGGGCAGAATTAGCTTTAAGAAGCGGCATCGACGAAGCGCTAACCTCTGCACCTTTGGCGCACTCGAGGTGAGTATGTGATGTGTCCTGTGCTAGCGTAAGCACTGGAATTCGTTGTTTAATTTACATACCTTTTTGTTCAAAAATTACGAAATATTTGTTAGTGACGTCTTTCAACCCCGTTCATTGTGACTCCATTTACTTCCCCACTTTTATCTTTCCATTCAACACCTCCAGGCCGCGCCACTACGCGCGCCCCTCGCACCCTACTCGGCCTTTAGGCCCCGGCAGCGTTGGCGGCAGCTCGAATGGCGTGCCTCCCAGCGGTGGGATTGTCATGCGCATGAGCCACGGAGACGCTTGTGTCGGTGGGCCCGACCGGTAAATGCACCGACGACTGAAACAGTGACGATGATTATACTCTTTGACAACGAATGTCTATAGTGACCTGCTTGCCTTACAAAGACTATCCTTGGCCAGTGATTTTGCATCAGCCTCCTTGAGATTTTTAGTTTTGCGCGCGCATACTTCGGTATAGATGCATTATTGATGCGTTCACACATATCCCATGTTACTCATTGCTCAGGTCCGTTGCGATCAACTTTGTGTGCCGAGGAGCTCGCACTGCCGTAGAGACCGTTGAAGAAGACGGCATGTGCACGTGAGGAATATGCTTAATGCATGTTTGCTAAGACAGTGATTGGCTTGTCTTCTGATCAGTCTAGTGCTTTTTAATTCATTATTAGATTTGTATTTTTTTGTACTTGCTCAATCAAGCACGATTGATGACAACGAAATCTTTTGACTTTATGCTCTGATGTACATTCTAGGTACTACATGCGCTACTCAACGCCAGCTGCCTGCTCCGACGAGCGCGCAGACCATTTAAATGCCGAAGCAAATGCTTTGGAGGCAGCCATTAGAGAACACACTTCGAAATTGTAGAGCGAGAAGTGTATTTGGGGGAATCCGAGGCCAAATTTTCTAATTTTGTGCGATGTGCTATGGATCATATGCTACTTTACCCTGGCTCATAGCACTCTGAAGGCAGAACTCCGCTTCTTCTTTTGATTTATGGCAGCATTGGCTTCCGTGTCATTTGGGTTTGTATTAGTTCGAGTTCGATATGAGTTTGTGTTGCAAATGATTAATTGAACTATGTAAGTGGAAGCATATAAACGAATGGGCCTCCTTCCTGCTTCCTGTTCATTTTCATACCACACCCCAGTCGAACTAATTTCGGGTTGCGCGTGGTTTACAGATTAGGGTTAGAGGTGGTGTTTACTTTTATCTGAATTGGACTACATGTGGCTAAAAATAAGTGCTTGTTTAAATTTGAGATTTAAGCCCCACTCCTGGGGCGTGCTCTCTGATAAATGGTATTCCTCTTTGCCTCCATTTAGTTTTCAAGATGCAATTAGGGCGGTGGTGAAGTGCTTCTAAATTCTTAGCTGATCCGGTATTTAAGATACAGAACTAGCAAACAAAGTAAATCGTTGTTTTCTCTAGATAGATAAAATCTCCACTTGTCTTGAATGCAGCTATTTCGGCTTGGCCTTAAAAGGAATTTAGCAATTCGCGATTGAGAGCAGTTAGCGGTTTCATTTCAAAGAAAGATTCCCTTCTCGTTTGATTCTCAACCGGTCTAAGAGTGCTTCAAAGAGTTGCTCTTGTTGTGAACTCACGGCTGACTCCTTTTTATTGCCGTCGTCCACGATGCACGCGGCTGCTTCATCACCGCACCAACGACTGAGCTCTTGAGGCGATGCTCTAAAGGTGAAGGCTTCGACGGTCAAGGGGTTGAATGCTTCCACAAGCACGGCGCAGTCATCACCACTGCCACCTCCAATATCGTGGCGTATACTGCCTACAGTGGCACGCCCTGGAACAGTAAAGATTTTGCAAATGTGCCAAGCACCTGAAATCATGCGCCCATTAGTGTAGCGCAGCTTCTGAGAGTGCCATTGGTCGTCGCCATGATGAACCTCTTCATGATTAGGTTCTGGGTTAACCAGTCTTAGAACTGTGACTTCTAGCATATCGCCAATCCAATCTCCATTGCTTTCACTGCAGTCGATTCTTTGATCGGCATAATCATTGTCGCTAGAATAGTCCAGAGCCGTGTTTATCAGTGAATCATCCGAGAAAGAAACCTTTTGACAGATTCGGTGCGCCCATTCAGTTTTGCTGGCCATAGTAAAAGTGTCCCAGCCTGGAATCACGGCTTGGCCGTGGTAGTGTTTCTTGGTGGTTGACTCGAGGGCACACACGAAGCAACCATCGGCGCCTATTCATCCACAGCAGGAAATGAAAAACATAAGATGAGATCAAAGGCGCGCATGAAAGATAGAACTCACAATGCTTCCACAGCACAATACCTACCGCTATCGCAAGCCGAAACCACCAATGTGGATGGAGGAACATTGCTGGAGTAGTCGGCGAAATTGCTCTGATACTGCACTTTTACTGAGATGAGAGGCACTGCAGATTGTCTCAAATTGCATACTTGAGGCAAAACAACACGCTCCAAAACTGTTCCTTCTTGATGAGAAGGTGCAGCGGAGATACTTGAGCCTAAACTACTAGACCGCGATGCAACCAATGCAGGCAAAGTGGGCAAGCCTTGGTCGTTGATCAAGAGGCAGCTTAACATTCTCTTGGCAAATGCTCGACGATCGATGAGCGAAGCACCTCGCCAGTTCAGGCCCCAATCGTCCTGTGATAGACGAAGTAGAGATAAGCCGAGACTAGCAGATCGTAAGACGTGTTAGTCTACAGTAATGGCTCTAAGAGAACACGTTCACAAGAAGGCAAATATAGACATTGGTGTTCACCCTAGGTTGGAAATACAGGACACAGTACAAAGTACACTGTACACGAATCTACGCATGTGTACCGGACAAATTGCAAGCATGTGAGTGGACGCGGTGTCGTCATTGTAAACTTCAAGCACCAGTTGTCGATCAGTTCGATCGTTGTGAGCAGCTGTCACCAAGAACTGGTCGCCCACATGTACCTGTGAAATGCAAATAGGAAGAAGTGTTCTTTGAGTTGACATTGTTTTACGAGAAAAAGCTCAAGCAAAGGTTACGACGCAACATGCAAATATGCAGACTAATGCAGGGAATTTGTGTTGAAATTTGCCCAATTTTTGGACATATGATTGTTGAGCACCTACCCCAGCCGTGTATAGTGGCGAAGCTGCGCCGTTGAGATCGCCGATCTCACTGGCAACCCTGCAAACAAATACAGACACCGTAAAAGATACGGGTCAAGGAAATACACGAACACATCGACAAACCTCATCTACTATACGCCTTTGTACTTAAGTTTTGTATGAACGTACATTGTAGATTCGTCAGCGTTCTCATCCTCGTCAGAAAAGTCTGAGCTTAAACCATGAAGTTTCAGCACTAGCTGCGTGTTACCCGCAGAGATTTCGGCTGTATGAGTAGCGTTATGCTCAGTGTCAACATCTGGGTCGTAATAACCATCGTAATCATTTCTCAATTTACGGGAAGAAGAAAAGGCCAAACAGCGAACAAGCTCGGACGCAATACGTTGATAATGTTTGCCCTGTGTTATGTGAGATACAATGAAGAGATTGATGAATGGGTGCACAATCACACTCAAGAATTGAACACCCATTGCGTGTAGCTCTTCGATTAAATGGAAAAAACAACAGAAAACATCGGTTTCAGGATATGGTCAGCAACAGATTTTTCCTGATTTTTTTCGGACCTCACAACTTCTGATGGTTAGCAGCTGCAGAAAATCTGATTGGCCCAGTACATGCAAAGCATGCCGTCCAAACGTGATGAGTCAATCAGATTTTCTGTAGCTGTCAATCGGAGGAAGTTGTGTGTTCCGTTTGCTTTGCAGAAAATCAATTGGTTTCTGACCAGATCCTGAAACCGATGAAAAAGGCATTTAAATGAGGAAGCGGAAACTGAATTTGACCGTGTTATATTCAGCCTCGAGTGGCAGAGGAGGTAATCGAGGCAGCACGTGTGCCCAGGTAGCACGTTCCGCCTATATGATGTATGCACATGTTAAGACTTCGAAGAAATAATGCGAATGGTTTGATATCTGGACCGATGAATTGATCCTATTTATTTGTACTCTATTGGTCCACGAGCCTATATTTGTGAATAAATCTCACCTCAATGCTAAAACTCTCCGAGCCAGCGACGGGCGTTGCAGTTATATGAAACACGAGGCTGGGCAAACGAAGGGTAACTGCAAGAAGCAGTAGTTGGCCGTCGACAAATTGGCCCTTGGTCAACGCTGTGTGCAATAATGAGGAGACAACACTAAAGCCGGTGTTTGTTATGGGTGATGACATCACATTTATTCATTCATCAATAAGAATGAAAGCGCTAATCGCAAGATTCAAATAAGCAAATTGCTGTACATTCTTTCACTGGATATGATTTATCGAAGCAACTTGTAGAATGAAATACAAAAGATGTTTGAACCTGGCAAATTGTACTGCAACGCCCGCCAAGGATGCCGAAAGATATCGATCATGACATTTTCGTCATCTTCGCCAAAATATCCCGTACTTGATGTACTTCTTGCAGTCAATACTTCCTGGGAGTCGTTATCATCGAGACTGTAGCTGTCGAGGCTTTCATTTTCTGGAGAAATCTTTAGGTCGTCGCTATAATCAAAGAGTGTTCTTCTTGAGGCATTTGTGTCCTGTGAGCCTTCATCATTGCTCCCAGATCGTGGTGTCAAGTTCGAGCCAGGTTCAAGGAAATTGGTTGAAATGACCTCATCTTTTGGTTCCATCGCAGAGGTGGCGTGGCTTGGGCTCAAGCTTTCTAAATTACGAAGGGAGTTCTTTCTGCCATCTGCACTGGCAAGCATAATCACTGGCTCAGTCGTTGATAGTACACGATTCGGGCTCAAAGATCGTATATTGCGAAGAGAAGTCATTCTGTGGATGTTACTGTTCTGCGTCATCATTCTTTCTTTCTTTGGCTCACTCGTGTCGATAACGTTCAAAGTGTTCCCCCTACAACATTCTGCTTCACGAATGGAATTCTGCAGCTCACGGAAATGAAGCCCCTGCGTATGATTGAGCCGCAACCAATCAAAAATTATATCTTCTGCTTCTGACGCTATATTTTCGGTCACACTTGTACTCGGCATCACTTGAATTGCTGACTCATCCTGTCCATCTTTCAAGTTTTCTGAATTATTGCTTGTGCTTTTATCATTGCGCTCGTATCCTTTGGCGTAGTGCATGATTATTTCTTGCGCTGCCTTCCATGTTTCAGGGGTTACTGCACAAGTGTAGGTCTGTGCGCTGAGGGGATCGAAAGCATGAACAGTACAATCATGGTCTTGAAAAGAGGCGTCATTTCCATACTGCAGCCACACCATGAATCGCCTCCCATCAATAAGCTTCGTGACACACCTATGAAAAGGGGCATCACGATCGTCACCACTCCTCTTCATTTTCTTTTCAAAAAGAGGTTGGCATGATACTTTTTCGATATGCTCCATTGTTCTTAATTGTGGAGACAAGGGCTCATTCAGCTGAGAGATTGTCTTCTCTGGCACGTCGATCGCGAGACCCTTAGAAGCGCTGACGCTCAACCAGCCCAAGAGCACATGCGCTGCTGTGGCGTCGCTTTCGTCGCTGGCATCGCCAGCAGCCTCACTGCGAGAACCCTTGATTGAGGGCCCTTCAGAGCCTGCGGTGACAGATGATGCAGAGTTGAAATGGTTAAGCGCTTCAGTGACAGCTGCCGCCCAAATACTCGGCGTCACTGTCGCTGCAAAGGTCTCAGAACCTAAGGGATCGTAAGCATGAGCCGTGCGCACTCCTGAACCTGTGCTGGATTGCTCGAGCCACGCTGCCAGCCTTCGCCCATCATCAAAGCGCACTCCTTGCCGTGCGATCACTCGACTTATCGCGGCCGTCACGATCGTGGCATTTTTTGCCGCGAGTTTCGCTGTTGATGTTGCAAAGTTCTCGTCCATACTGCTGCAAGAGTGGGGCACAACTTCATCTACTTCTGCTTGGTCAATGTCATCTTTCAGTGCTTCATCGCCAAATTGATTGTCAATATGTACGTTGCCACCAAGCAGCTCGTCCAAAGCGTTGTTTGTCGCCAAAAGAGCACTCGGTAGTGCTTCTAAAGAGTGCGTTAAGAAATCGTTTACTGCTTCTGTCAACGGCACCGCTTGGTCGTCGTTGATTCGAAAGCTTGGAACAAGCCTAGTTGCAGAGAGGCATCCCATCAAATTATTCTCTGCTTCAACAGAAGCGTGCTCAAGTCCAAGAATTGGCGCGTCCATGAAATCTCTCAACTGCGGCGACAATGCAACCTCCAAAGCAGGGGTGCTGAAGGGCTCAAATGCTGCTGTTACTTCTGGCTTTATATCTGGAACTACTGTTCGTGGACGTACTACGTCGCAGATATCTCGCTCAGCTGAGTTGAGATCATTGAAACAAGATCCCTCTCGAATGCTTGCTGCCATTGCTACTAGAGGCGATGGATGGGTGGGCGCCGCTGGTGTATCCAGTGGGAGGTATGCTGATTCTGGCAAATCTTTGTTCTCGCGGGCTGATAACGTAGCTGGTTGGCCTAAACTTGCGGTGGCAGTCTGAACTGACATCAGCGGTGCATCAAGCGGAAATAGTGCTGTCTCAGACATCCCACTATGGTCAGTGCCTGAAGATGTAGCTGGGTTGCCAAGTATCGCAGTGGGAGTGTGAAGCGGAGACGAGAACGAATCAGCTTTACCATCGCCATCGTTTCGGAATGCGAGCGGGAAAGTATCTGACAAATTGAGGGTGGGCATTTTTAATTCCTCTAACGTTTCACGATCTGATGCTGCCGATAAGCGAGGCCGAGGGCTCAGTAAGATTTCAGCAGGTGCCATCCAAGCATAATTGCCGAAATCAGGATCACTGCATGATTGTCCAACGTCGAGTATGGAAAAGACTTGTGACTCATCGGGCGTCCTACAACCATCTAAACGATTGTCCACAGGCAGCGGCGTGTGAGGTGACGGTTCAAAAGACGCAGGTGAAAGCTTCAACGTAGGTCGGGCTCCTAAGAGAGCATTGCTTTCACTATTACAGCTAATGTCAGCTTGAAAAAGGGCACTTGAGCAATCCCAGGTGAGAGGTGGTGTGGTCACAGTGGCTCGGCCAGTTGCACTCCATTGATCTAAAGGAAGCTCCGGTAAAGGAGGCGATAAGCGCTTCTGCGGCGAGGAGCGATATGCCTCAGATATAACACAAGACGAATCAATCGCTGTATTCAGACGCCTGAGTGATGAAGCTGCTGCAGCAGCCGCATCGTCTTCAATACCAAGGTCAGGTGCTGAAGCTTGTGGCAAACTCGTTATACTAACAGAAGTACCGGTACTACCACCGTCAGATACGAGGCTGTCCTCACATTCAGTTGGTTCAGAAGTTAGAGCTGGAAACTGGCATTCTTCTTCCATTGATGAACGTTCCATATCACTATTAAGAACATCTTCCGGATCTCCAGGCAACGAGATCGACGTCGAGGTAGTATTCGTGTGATCTCTTTCCTCAGGAACCTCGCAACAATGTAAAGATGACTGCTTACTATCCGGCGTGTCAATCGAGGGTTTAGGACTTTCGTAGAGCCCTCGGCGTCGCTCCCAGTCTTCAAGGCCATCGGCACAGAGAATCTGAACAGTAGAGAGAGAACGGAGAGCCAGCCACCAGCTCTTTGAGTGCCGTGCATGCAAACAGAGCTCGCCATGCAGTGTGCAGTTTTCAAGCAGGGCTCGTTGGTGGGCTCCTTCCTCAATCACTTTTTTGTAATGCGCTTCATATGCAGCCACATCTTTCAGATACTTTAAATATTGCTGGTGCTCAAGGCCACCCTTTGCCAGGGCTGATTTGAGTTTTTGAACTTCAAGGGTCTGAGCTGCGCAAGTCTCAGCTTCGCGTTCTCTGGCTTTCCGCCGAGCCACTGCCTCGCTTGCAATTTTCTGCTTTTCGACGGCCGATTTTGCAGCAATAGCTCGCACTCTGGCTTTGGCTGCCACTTCCATGAGGAGCAAGTTGTTGACGTTTCGCTCTGCATCTGCGAGGCGCACCTGGGCTTGTGCAGCTTCTGCTTCAGCCAGCGGCTTTTCCAAGAAATTCCAGTCTTCCTCGAAGAAGAGAGCCGACGCAGGTGGGTCAATTTGAAGAGATGATGCTGTGTGATGCGCGTCAGTCGCTTGAATAGAACTAGCTAATCCAGGTACGGTACTTTTTAAGGTCTTGCTTGCACTTTTCTCGGTAGTCTTTCCGGCTTCAATGGATGTTTCAGCTCGTGAGGTCTTCGATGCCAGTGAGCTTCGCTTTCGCTGCATTTCGATGATCTGCTTCGTGGCAATATTGCTTCCAGCTGTGTTTGAATCCGAAGTTGTGAGTTCTTGGATGTCACTTATAGCATTCAGTGCCTTCTGTTCAAGACGTTCGCATCTACTACTATCAGCAATGTCTACTGAATCCTGAATCGGACTTTCAGGCACTCCTTGAGTACGTAAGCGCGCTTCAGTGGGCAGCTGCATATTCTCCACCCAAAAAGTAACCTTCTCTGAATAAGAGCTGGCATCATAGAGGGAATCTGGCTCAAGTGAGGGGAATTTTGAAGCTTCGGATTTTACTGGCCGTGCTGCCGTCTCTAACGATGATTTAACCGACACCATTCCTGCTGAGTTAGTTCTTGTGGCTTTCTCGAGAGTGAAATCGCTGAATATTCCCTGTGCAGTATTATCTACAACTTCAGCAGCAGCTTTTGTAGGTTCAAAAGGCTTCTCTAAAGAAGGCACCGTAGATTGCGGGAACCCTCTTGCACTGTTGCTTACTTTGCCCAACACACGCATCGCTTTCAATCTCGATTTCACACGAGTGAATCGTGCTCGTGCTCGCGCCGCGATCGCTTCAGTTCTCGCCACTTTTTCTGCAGCCACCTCAGCCTCCCGAGCAATGCTCGCCTTTGTTTGATTTGCTAAAGCTAGGGCCTCATTAGCTTGTTGCGCATCACGTTTAGCACATGCCATTTCTTCTGCCGCGAGTTCATCGATATGGGCCATTCTTTCTTCCTCAGTAGGGCTGGGTGGTTTCTTGGGTCTTTTTGCGATTCGTTTACGAGCCAAATTTTGAATCAATGCAGTTGCAGCATTTGTCTTTATTGCCTCCTGGTATTGGAACTGCTGTAAGAGAAGAGCCGCTACCTTCGCACCATCGATCCCGTGAGCTGAGGTAACATCCATGGTGACCGCTGCCTGGCGCGCCCGCTCCGCTGCAGCCTCAGCCTCGAGCCTTGCACGTTCCGCCCTTTCAGCTTCTTCTTTTAAAGTAATGGCGCTTTCTCGAGCTTCTTGCTCAGCTTTGAGAGCTGCGCTGTCCGCGGCAACCTTCTGAGCTCTTTCGAGTTCAATGCGTGATTGCTCCCGGGCAGCTGCGGCTTCAGCGTCAGCGATTCGCATGCGATCTCGCTCTCGAGCCTGCCGACGGACTTTCAGCACATGGCGCACAAGTATTTGGATAGTTTTGGCAGCCAATTCTTCGTGATGGGCTATTTGCTTACGTATTGCCGTCACCATAGACCATGATGTCGGAGATGTATTCGTTTGATCATGCACCTCCTGTGGTGTGAACGGTATGCTGTCAATGGCAGTCTGCGTGCTCGACTCTATTCTAGGAGGCTGCATATCAGGGCGAGCAGTAACATTTTTCAGCTCAGGTGTATCTTTGAAGGGGCACTTTTTCGTAGTAGCTTCGACAGGAGCAGCAGCAACGAAGGCACTACTTGGCGAAGCAGCGACCGATGGGGCAATGGGTTTAGAAGTCGTTTTGATTGGCTGCGCTGGACTATCAAGAATTAAAGTTGGTCTCATCGAAGTCTTGATCTTGATTGGAAGCTTTCTATCAGTGAAGCCAGCTGATTTCTTTTTATCTTGATCGTCGAAGTCCTCAAGGAAATGCACGAACACTTTCTTCGTCTTGTGTTGCCGCTTTGTCCGTAAAGTACGCTCCTGCGCACGATGAATCAATACTCCATCCTCGTACATAAACTGAAAGTCTCGAGGGAGCTCAGGTACTTGTCGAGCCACCACTGTGCGCAAGTCGTGCAGTGTGAGTTGGGCTGGGTTTTTACGGAAGCGCACGACTCCAATCTGCCGCGTTGACGTCCACACGTCCCAGGTCGCTGCAGCAGAAAAGGCACGAGATCGAGTGCTGCTAGGCGCCGAACCCGGTCGGCTTGCCTTCGAAGTACTGGTCTGCATGGGAGAAGGTGAAACTGGGGCAGCCTTTTTTGAGCTATAGATGCTTGACAATCCAGAGCGCATCGCTTTCTTCGCGGTGCGATGGGCCTCAGCTGCCGATGCAGATTGCCGCAGCTTGAGGAATTCCTGTGAAGCATCAACGAATGTAACAAACCAAAATATCACGCACAAGAAGAGAAGCTCACATCTATCCAAAAGTGAATAGTTCATAAATTTTGCATGCATTTGCCTAATGCATATTTCATGCTTTGTTAATCGGCACCGAAATGTATTTACCATTGGGTCAAGAGTGCCGTGCAAATGATCGTGTAGTTCCTTTGAATGAAGCATAGGCCGATGCGTGAACGACGCTTTATCAACATCTAGTATAAATTGAGGAAAGACTCCCCGTCGATCCTGCTTTCCTAGCTCGTTCAACCACGGTTGACGCCCCATTTGTGGTTCGAACCGCTCTGCCATATTCTTGAAGCTACCAGCCAATTCTCTTGGTACTACCTCCACGTAGATGTCGCATATACGCTGATATATACTACATCCTGAAGCACACTTGCCCTCCCGATTAAAACTTCCGTAATCATGCAGCCATGTACGCCACTGCTGCTCATTATTCCGAATTCCTGATGCATTCAATCTAGTCTAGCTACCTGAGGTCTTAGCTCCTGTAGAAGTCGCCGTTAATTAGGTCACCTTCACCAACAGAACGATCACAACATTTTACATCTGAGTGCCACATTAGTGCAGTGAAATATTGAGCGAAGCACACCACTGCACACACTTCGTTTTCACTGAGCATCACTGACTCACACCATAAAAACCCGTCGTACTCTCCGCAATGTAAGGAGCTTACATCCGCTGCCTCACGCACGATAAACTTACAATCGTGTCTTTTCGTTCGTAATCATTCTAACGAATTTCTGCGTGCTACATTGTAGATCGGTTTAGCTATCTCCGTCGACGCACAACATGCTCAACACACTACTAAACGTTGGTAAGCATAATTAACAGGGTTAACTAGAAGACTAGCATGCGCGCCAAATTGAATCAGCTACCTTTCGTACACAAGTAACTTGAAAGAACCTATCTCTTTTTCTTCTCGCTGGGCAGCACACAAGAGCGTCGTCGTGGGGCTTGTGGGCTTGACGGCTGTCGGATCCTACAGCATCGGCAGTGGGCTCTGGGAGCTCCGCGGCAGGAGACTCGCCGCTGCTGCACCTCCTGATGCAGCGACAAACTCCAATTTAAAGTAATGCATAGAAATGATCAGTCATCCAACCCACAGCTAGCTTCGTGAGTACCGACAAGTGCATCGTCTCAGCCCTGAACCCTGTCAACTCGATACTCTTCGGTGGAACAAGCGCACACTGCAGCAACTGAAAATTATAGCTTGGCCGCTTCAAATACATTGATTTAGCGGACACCTCAAGAGATAATAGATGCGCTCTTTCCTTCCTTTTACATCAGTGAAACTAGGGCCATCCTTTGCGTAGTATTAACTAAATTCAAACTCGATCGATCGATCTAATACAAACCCAAATGGCACAGAAGCCAATGCTGCGGGCAGAAGTGTACGCGCATGCGATGCGCGCAAGTCAAAATCGTAAAAAGGAAGTGCGTAGAGAGAAGAAAGTATAGTACTTTCAACCCTCTCTAAAGTGGAAATTCAAACAGCGTACAGCAACCGGGTTATCATCTACCATTGCCATATGCACGTGCACGTTTGCATGTGCACATATGCTCCTACTAGACTTATGGCCTGTCATGGCTCATAGTCCACAGCAGAAAAAAAACATGAACTGGAAATGGTTTAACTATGTGAGTTAGCTATGCAGCTATTCTGAACTGCTCGATCCTGCACCTGTGCAGTATTCTCGTCTACGACGACTTATTGTTGAATGCTCTTTTGGTCGATAGAGCATCGAAGCAGTATGGCCATGCACATACCTCCCATCGATCAACCTCCTCGGTGGGGCTTGCGGGTGCTGACGGTGAGTTTCCCGTCACCCGCGCAGCCACTGAACTTATGCATGATTTGCGAAGAAAAAAAAAACTACGATTTCCCCTGCTTTGTGGCTTCTTTCATTTCTTTATTCATCGTAGTGGGCCTTGGCTCGCAGCTCCTTGGTGGGTGAAAGCATCCTATCGGTGGAGTGGGTATGACTCTGGACTTGGAGGAGAGGAATTCGGTTCAGGATGAGGGTGAAAACCCTCCACCAAACTCGGATACATGTGAGTCTGAGCCTGAACACAATCGAATCTTTGTTCGACCTCGTTAAGTACGGCTTCTGGAGAGGAGAAGCAATTCCTGGTGTTAGTAGACCTGTGACCATTCGTGTTCGCACAGCCTACAGCATTGCAGC
>Ga0307982_1001613_pt1 | contig 18339 bp, 7 predicted proteins | sample OrgLakmetagen989_FD_201847 | JGI IMG/M metagenome (GOLD analysis project Ga0307982, IMG submission 201847) | Saline water microbial communities from Organic Lake, Antarctica - #989 | ecosystem: Environmental > Aquatic > Non-marine Saline and Alkaline > Saline | place: Antarctica: Organic Lake... | reverse complement strand
GTTGTCAATACAATCGGGGGAGCTAAGGACACAACCCGAAAGACCGAGACTCGCCTTCCAAGCAAAAGCGAGCGCAAGGGTGGCGCAAAGATCGTTAGCCTCAACACCATGCCACATGCCAATGGCGAGCAGGTTGAAAAGAATAGCGACTTTGTGAAGCGACGCAGCGGCGGCGGCGGCGGCGCTGGCACGCACGTGTCAGCCCCCGGTCAAGGAGCCCGCAAGCCACTGAAGCAACGCAGGGCAGAGGCAGCTGCCAATGCAAGCAAAGGCAAAGGCATCACACGCAAGCTGGGTGGTGGAGGCGCTGCGTCCGCAGCCCCTGCAGGGGGGGCTGCCCGCTCGGCAGCACAGCCCACGGCCAGCACAGGCAGTGCAGCAGTGCCTCGAGCTGCAGGCAGCAACCCAGCAGCAGCTGCAGAGGCTCGTGCAAAGCGCGCTGCATACTTTGAGAAGCTTATGGCTGACAAGGCAGCAGCTGGCGACGCTTGATTGCACCGCCAGTAGGAATGCTGACTTGGAGACGTGCAGTCACAGGCAGCAGTGGGCACTTGAATTAATTGTGATGAGCGCCTCTCAATGGCAGCACAATCAGAGCGTTTGCTGCCCAAAAAGGGCTTCTTGTAGCTCCGCAGGCAGTGCCTTTGGGTTTGTCAGCTGGTCTTGGGGCACGGTAAGCACCGTCCATCCCATCCAGCGCAGGGCGGCCGCACGGCGGGCAGCGATGGTGCCCTCCTGAGACTCCTGCACACTGCGCCACACCTTGCCGTCCGTCAGCAGCTCTGTTGAGTTCCACAGTGCAGCAGCGTGCTCTGGGGGTACGCCCGGCACCTGCGGCACCCCCTCAGATGAGGCGGGGGGGGGCGCCCCCCCCCTGCGGCTGCTGGCACGCAGACGGCGGGACAGCTGCACGAAAAACTTGTTGAAAGGCCGCCAGTCAGGCACGTTTTGCAGTGCCTGCAGTGTCTCCGGCAGCTGGGGCAGCTCCTCCCACCGCACTGAGGCGCAGTGGGTCACGGGGTAGTGCACCTCGAGCACGACCTGGCGAGTGGGAAACACAAAATCTGCACGGATGCCGTTGATGAGTGTGTGTGGCGCAAAGGGCGGCATGTCAGGCACGCTGCCTAGCACGTCTGCGATGCGTGTGAGGTGCTGAGGCGTCCCTTCGTGGGTACCAAGCATGGCACCAGCTGCCACAGCCTTGAGCGGCAGCTCGTCAGGCAGCGTGCGCAGCAGCTGCTCCAGCGGTGCCACCCACTCGTCTCCGTGTTCATCCCACAGCTCTTCATCGCTGTGGTCGCCCTCCACGTCGCTGCTGCTTCCCTCACCCCCCTCGCCCTCGCTGGACCAGTCGCCGCTGCCCTCCTCCGCTTCATCACTATCACTCTCCTCCCCACTGAGCTCGCCCAGCTCAGAATCTGAGCTGCTTATGCTGTCATCAGAGGCACTTTGTGCAAGTGCAGCTCTGACCTTGTCGCCGCTGCGGCCTCCCTGCATGAATGCCTGAAGCTCAGCTTCCGAGACACCGGCGCCTGCCAACGCTTCATCGCTGTCGCTGCCACTGTCGCCTGCATCGGCGCCCTCAACTGCTGCACCCTGGATGGGAGGAGCGGAGCCAGATGCAGCAGCAGCTACGTAGGCTGCTGACAGCTGCTGATGCAGGTCCGGCTGCACATTGTGTGTGGTGGAAGCCACCCAGGCTGCAGACACGAGCTCAGCCGTGTGCCACAGGTGCGATGGCAGCGCTTGCACAGCCGCCTGTGCTGCGACACGCACCTCTTCATCAGCAGCTTCATCTGCCAGTCGCAGGCAGTGCGTTCTCAGGGCCTGCAGCAGCAGCCACGCCCGGGGAGAAATCACCAGCTGGCGTAAAGGCAGGTGCCGCAGCACAGTGCGCATTGGAATACTGGGGCGCACCACCACAGCGTCGGGCGTCAAGCAGCTATCTGTGTCGCTGGCCAGAGCGGAGCTCGCCTTGCGGGCAGCAGCACTGCTGGGCAGCGTCACTGGCAGCACGGCACCAGACGCCCAGCCGTCGCTCTCCAGCTGGGGCAGACGCCGCTTGATGGCAGAGGTGATGTCATTGGGAATGCATGCTTCCACTGCCTGCAGGGCTTGTGGGACGAACTGCAGCAGCTCAAGCACATACGGGTCGCTATCGCACACCCCCGGCTTCAGGGCTCGTTCGCAGATGGACCACAGGGCCCCAGTGGTGTACGACACCACTGCATGCGCCAAGAACATGTGTGTGGTGGCGTCGGCAGTGAACGAATCCCCTGCTTGTGGGTGCAGCTGCCGCAGCGTGGAGCCCTTCCCGCCCTGCGGTGAGCGCCTGTCGCTGTCCTGGCTGTGGTGGCGGTCTTCAGGCAACAAAGCGGCGCCCCCCTGCGGCGCATGCAGCGCTTCCACAGAGCTTGGTGCCAGCTGCATCAGCTGCGCTTGCACTGCCTGCATGATGCTTTGCTCCAAGTCTGCGTCTACGCTGTACGACTGCTTCACCAGGCTATTCACTACATGGGACAAGTCTAAGATGCCGTACTTTGCAATGTGCTGCCGCAGGTGCTGCAGACACCACTCAGTGACATCTGGGTGAACTAAGTGCACGTCTGCTTGTGCCTCCAGCAGCTTAACCACTTGCAGGGGGGTCACGCCGGAGTCACTGGGGCTGCTTGCTTTCAAGCGCTGGTCCACAGCCTCAAGCAAAGCCAACACCATTGTTGGGTGTGCCAGCGTCCCTTCGTTCAGCTTGCACGCAGCACACAGAGCTGAAATGAGAGTGTCTGTCTCCGCCACTGCCCGGTTCAGCCACACGTGGTTTGCTAGGCGCTCCACCACGCCAAGTCTGGACCGCATGCTGCCGCCGTTGTGCGCCGCCTGAGCCTGCATTAACTGGGCAGCGCCTTCCGGCGTCAGCAGTGTGTGCTGCAACGGTAGTGTGTGCGCTGCTGGGGGCTGCTTGGCCGCCATGGGCAGAATGGGCTGCAGGGCCTTCCAGGCCTTGGCGCCTTTGGGGGCACCCCGCACGCCTGGGCCGTGCACCATGAAATCAACAGCTGTAGGCAGCTCAAGTCTGGTCACTGTGGACAGGAATGGCTTGCGCCCGTTGCTCTGCACTGCACCCTCGCCGCCTGTGACAGAGCTGGCCAGCGTCGCGGCAGCTGCAGAAGCCGGCAGGGCTGGCAGCGCTGCGGGCAGCGGCATGAGTGCCCCTGCACGATCCAGCAGCGTGCCCAACAACTTGCTGGCCTGGGACTCGCCAGGAATATGTGCAAAGGACAACATGCACCGCCACCACACATCAGCTGGCGCCGCCGCATGCAGGGAGGTGTGGAGACTCTGCATGAGGGGCAGGGCCACACCAGATAGGCGGTAGCCCATCTTGGATAGCGCCAGCACTTCCAGGATGTCCACTCCCCACCGCTGGACAACTGCCTGGTGCTGCAGGGCTCGACGGACGGCGCTGGGGCCTGTCCCTTTGTCGGCTGCTCGCACCGCACGCAGCACTCCACGCTCGCCGTGAAGCTGCCACTTGTTGCAATCAGCAAACAACAGGTTGTCCACTTCTGCGTTCACCGTGCGCAGGGCGTGTGTGACTTCACTCAGGGTGGGCTTCAAGGCAAACAGCAATGCACGCAAGTTGGTCACGGGCAAGTACTGCACAGCGTTCATGACCACGGTCCAAACATCCAACGGACTCATCCTACGGTCAGCAGACATGTCCATCCCGCGGCTTGCACAAGATCCAGTGGGGTTCAGGGCAGTCTGTACTGACAGTGCCGACTGTGCTGCCAATCGGGTCAGCAGGAATGGAAAGCCCACGTCCACACTGGTGTCGTGCACCACGCCAGCTGCACTGGAGTACAGCACATCCAGCACAATACGGTCTTCTCCCACTGCTTGTCGCAGGTGTGTGAGTGCTCGAATGGTGGTGGCCAGGTTGCCAGCTGGCAGGGGGGGGCCACTCCCCCCAACCAGCTTCGCCAAGTGTGCAAAAGGAATTCCAGCACGAGTGTCAGCCTTCAGCACTGCAGCAACCTGTGGATCCATGGCCATGAGCTCCAAGGCTGCAGCGAGGATGGCTGGGTGAAGGATGTCGTCACTGTGCATCACTCGCTGCTCGATTGCGTCCAGCACAGCCGTTGCGGCTGGAGCCAACTGGAAAGTCTCAGGCGAAGCATTGGGCCCTGAAATGTTCCATGTGGGCACTTGTCGCTCGCCTGCCAGAGCTGCTGACACGGCAGCTCGTAAGCCCCGCACAGCGTCTTGAATGTCAGTGGCTTCTGACTGGCGGCCCTCAGCATGGGCCCCAGATTCGGCTGCAAGCTCGACACCGTGCACACGCTTCAAACCCTGCATGCGAGGGCTGTGACCAGATGATTCCCAGCTTGTGGTGTTCACCGTTTCGCCGTCAACAGCTGCGGCGGCTACAGGCCGCCGCCTGGTACCAGTGGCTATATTTCGCACAAGCCGAGCTCCCCCGCCATGAACACCTGCTGCAGTCGATTTGTGAAAGGATGCAACTAAAGCTGCAGCACCTCGTAACATATTGTAAATATTTTAAGCAGTGACATATGTCGCCCTAGGTTCAGCTTTCTGAAGTAGCCACTGCAGCCTCACTCTCTCTGCGCAGTGCGGAATTTGACACAGCTTTGCAAACCAATACGTCGAAATGCGACAGGCCCGTGGTCTATAGGTTAAGGGAAAATTCTCCAGACACTACAAGTGGTACATCACATTCGCACTGCCTCGTGTTTTTAAGATTGCATGCAGTTGGCGGTCCTGGCTTCGAGAAAGGTATACACTGAAGCATGCGCCGCCCCCCTTGCTTGGGCTTTTTTTTCCAGCACTGTCTATTTTCCTGATGGTTACGCAGGCATTTAAATGCATGCCGGTAGCACATTTGCAGCAAGAATTTCCGCATTTCCCCACCATTTTCGCTCACAGCCAAGCATCAATTGCACTAGATCGCGAGTAGTAGAATCGCGAAGCTCTGGTAGAGGTGACTTTCTTTCTCATCACATCCCGAGCTAAATAGTCTAAAGGCCAGGGGGATTTTACAACATTTAATCGTGATCATTTTAGGCGTCTACGAGTGTCTTCTTATGCTGACATTGAGTTTCAAGGAAATACAATGGCCGTTTCACGTGCGTTTCGAGTCGCAAAGTCTTGAAGAAGGTCACGAGCAGCACAGGCCCTCTTGCTTGCAGTCAACTACAAGTCTGGATCCCCAGCAATCAGCCTACAAGAAGATGGATCGGGTACGATATTGTGCGTACTTATCGGCCATTTCTCTGCTATTTGTTGCTTGCGCTATGTTTCGCGGAATTTGCCATGCCGCGATTATTTTGGACTTCAAGCCTTTCTGCAGCTATCCCATCATGGCTGAGGATGGGAAACCCTTACCAGCAGTGGTAATTGTTCCCGTCTCAGAGTACCAAATGCAATACTTCTTCTACGAGCACCCATCACGTGGCAGGCCTTGCACATCGCATCAACCTGCCGCAATATCTCCACGACGGCGACTTCTGAAACCTGGACAGCCATCAGGACAACTCATGCTAGGATCAATGGACGAGCATGGAGCTGGCTTTTTGATGGAAAATTTGCCCGCTGCAGTGGCTGGCAGCCAGCCAAAACCTTCTTCCTCTGGCGCTCTCATGGCTGCAGTTGCTGATGTGCACACTGCAGCAAGCATGATCAATCGCCGCACCTCTGAGGAGCTGCCACGCTCCGCCTCACATACTCGCCAGCGAGCTACAGTTGCAGCTTCTACTGCCACCCATTCCACTGGACTTGTGCTCACAACAACCCGCCGGGGGGGGTCACTGGTGGACAACCAGAGCAGCCAGCAGGTGGCGGCTTGGCAGTGGGAAGGGGGCCGGTCACCAAAGCACAAGGCGCCATCTAAAGACATAGTTTTGCAGCTCAACGCAGAACTGTCTGCTACATGGCGTGCTCGGGATCACGTGCAATTGAGCTTTTGCAGCGGCGAGGTGTCTTATGAGCTCCACATGGGGCAACAGCTACGGCGGACGAGCACCTACCTGGACAACTCCAAGCGCACTGCACGAAGCACAAGCGGTGCAGCTGGGCGCACAGTTGTTTCAGGGGGGCGGATGATGGTGGTGGACACCCCCACGCTGATTGAGCGTGCTGGTGAGTCCACTGCCGTCAGCAGCCTGTTGGGACACACCTCCTCCCAACAGGTGCGCCACCCGGAGCTGTCGGCAATCATGGCTGGATTAGAGCAGGAAATGAAGCCTTTGCAGCGGCGTGCCGAGCTGGCTGCTTCAGCGGGGCAGGGCGAGTTGGTTGCCCTGCTGGGGAGCACCTCTCACAGCAGCAGCCATCGCGGAGGCCGTAAGCTTGCTGCAGCAACCGCACCGGCAGGGGGCACCCGCAAAGATCCCATGGAAGACACCCTGCGCAGTAGTCTATCCATGACTGCTCGAGAGCGGCCTGCTGTGCCGTGGACGACAGCTGGCTGGCGAGAAGCCGCAGCTGACCAAACACGCGCTGAGGTGCCCATGTTCATGCGAGCCAACAGCGCCGCAGTGCAGGAGGCAGAGCCCACTCCCACAGGGTCAGCTGCAGGCATGGTGCAGCCCAGCACTGCAGTGCACAGCCCTGGGGCGACCATGCGGCAGGCGCTGGCGGCGGTTAGCGACGGCTATGGTGGGCTAGGGGGGGCTGCATGGCACAATGGAAAGTGGATTAAGGGCCCAGAGGTGCGCCACAAGCTCAAGGGGCGCCATCAGCCCCTTGCCCGCAGCGAGGCCATCACGCGTAACTCGGGCCGGTACAATGCAGCTGCCGAGGGCCACGTACCGTCATGCGGACCGTCAGGCGCCACTCGGCAGACAATGCTGCACACTGTACCCATGACACAGCTGGACGACCTCATCAAGCACACCAACACCTCCCCAGAGGGGCAGGTGGCGCACCCCGAGCAGGTTGTCCTGGTGTCGGTGCTGCGCGAGGATGAGAGTGCCTCCCGTGTCGCGCAGAGCCTCCTGGAGCATGTGAATGGGACGCTCAGTGCCATGTACCCCTTCTCGCCGGAGTTCCAGGGACATCACAGCACAGACGACGATGCTGAGAGCATGGCGGCCCTGGAGGCTGCAGCGGTTAAGGCTGCAGGGGGCAAGAATCCTCTGGGCCTGGGGCCCTCTCGCACTGTGGCCCCATACCGCATCCTCCGTATAAACGCCGCAGAAAATGCAGCGTGGCTGTCGCAGCGGAAGATTCGCACCGTGCCCTTTTTCATGGCATACAAGGGAGGCAAGCTGGTGTACTCAGGTGTTCTTGGTGGCACCGCTCGTGTTCGTGTGAAGCCTGTTGGGGTTGAGGCTAACATGCTGCTTGCCCTTAGAAGCCCGTCTGTGCAGTCCGCCACCGAGAAGCTGCTGAAACAGCAAGGCACCCCTTTCACACTGGCACCTCCAACCAGATTTGACATTGACTCTGGCCGCATGGTGGGCGTGGCGGAGTCTGTGGCCAGTGCTGTGGCCCAACAGCGCCAGGCTGCCCGTGCCTCCCAAGATAGAGTGAAACGAGCGCACCGCGCGTCCTCCGCAAGCCGCGGGCAGCAAGCACAGGGTGCTGAACGTACCAGTGCCCCATTACCTGGCACTGATGCTACTCTGCAGAGCCGTTCCAATTTCGCCATTTGCTTGCTTGAAGCCGATCTGCCGGCTGCAGAGTGGCCTGCTGTGCAACTGGCCTTGTCCACACCGGGCGGCAACCCAGGTGTGGGCGCACCGTCTGTGATAACAACCACGTCCGGAATGCGTAAGAGTATGCTCACTGCAGCACACTTGAGCTATGGCACCTTGCTGGTTGCTGTGCATGCACGAGGTGCAGTGCCCTTGGGGGATGGACGGTGGGACACGGACATTGGCTTGGGCGGAGGCCAGGCTGGCTCATTCCTTGGAAGTGGAAAAGACACAGGTGCATCCAAACGCAAAGGTAGTGGCGCTTTGGCTGCAGCGAAGTTTCACCGTCGCCGTGCGGCGCGTGAGCGCGTGCTTGCGCGTTCGTCGACGCGAGGCGGAAGCCTGGGTGCCAGCAGCAGCAGCCTGGAAGCGACGCAGCCAGCTGCAAACGAGTTATCATCCACATTTGGTGCCAAGTCCATGCATACTCGAGCCACCAGCCTAGTTTTGTCATCAGCAGGGCTCCTCAGCACAACTCGGGAAGAACGCGACTTGCGGGCAAAAGCAGCGGATCCATTCTTCCATCCAGCCCCGAGCTCTGCATGGGCATGCCCACATACAGGTATCATCCAGAATCCGAACACTGAACATCTCCTTGGTGGTATAGCAGCAGTGGCTGTCATGCTTCCCCTGAGGGCTGCAACTGTGAATGCTCTGTGTCGCATTTACGCTTCTGCAGCAGCCAGCCAACAATTGCAAGAAGGGCTGGCCATCCGCTTACCAGGTCAAGATGACGGCCCCATGGGGGCAGGGGACGAGCCACACTTGGGATTGACGCATAATGACCTCCTTGCTCGGCTGCATAGTATGTCCCGGGCAACACATGACTTTTCGGGTGCTGATTTCTTCAGCAAGGGGGGTGGTATTGCGTTGAGCAGCAGCGAAACGTTTGTTCGTGGAGTACAACTTGTCTCATAAAATTTGTTTGTTCTAAATTGGAATTGTTGTTGTTTGCCCACGGAAGTCGCTTGTCTAACGCATCTTCATCAATTTGATTCCTTGCGAAGCAAAGCTGCCAGGACGTTGCAAATCGTGTTGGCCAGCTATTATTACGTTGACAGCATCAAAATAGGACATTCTCTTAGTTGATCTGATTTCTGTCCGCCAGTTGTGCCTCAAAAATACCTTGCGAAGGCTGCGGAAATTGCTTGTGACTTCAAGATGAATATTGCTGAAGCAGAGACCTCGCGGCTTTTCCACCTACTGGAGGAGACTTCAGAGGTCATCCACGTTGCTGCTAGTGTTCCCATATTTCCTTCTCGACAGCTGATGTCCCGGCTGCGTTCCACCCAGTCTGCTGATCTGTCTCACGCCGTGGAGGCCCTGTGGGTGCTTGAGCGTGCAGTGTCTTCTTCTCGTGCTACCTCACCGGAGAAGAGGCGGGTGCAAACACCCGGATCAGTTGCAAGCTCTACAGCAAATGAGTTTTCCCCTTGGTCGTCCACATCGCAGCTGGAAGAGCTGAGGAAGATTTGGAAAGCCCCCTCATCTCTGCAAGCAATTCAAGCCTCCACTCCCCTCTCTGCACACAAAAATGAAGCTCTTCTAATGTTTGCCGGGTGCTTGGATGACTTGGTGACACTCTTTCGTGAGCGTGCAGCCAAATCGAAAACTGAACTTCAGTCTTTGCAAGAGTACATGCAGCGAAAAGAGCAGTTCATAGAGAAAACAGAGCAGCAGATTCACCTGGCCAGTTCTGAACTGGCTCGACAGCGAGAAGTTCGTTTGCATGAAGCGAGGGTGGCCCAAGAAACAATTGACAAACTCACCACGGACATTGAGCAATTAGAGAAGGGACACACAGATGACATGTCTGCGCTGGCATCCAATCTTCAGTCCACGACCTTGCAAGACATAGAGCTCAACAAGTCCCGGCTGCAACAAACTGCAGATGTGACTAATGCTGAGGCGTTGCACCTGCAAAAGTCTGCAGCACAGCACAGAGAGGCTGAGCTGGATGCCCGCAAAAAGCAAGCACGGGTGGAACTTGAGCTGCGCACTGTAATCAGCACATACGATACCAAAATGATAGCTGCAAACAGTCGTGTAGATCATGCACAGAAGGTGCTGACGGATGTCAGAGATCGTGTTCAAAAACTTCGGGCTTACTTTGCCCAGAAGTCCCAAGATGATAAGGCAGCAAAGACCGAAGAAGCACAAGATCGTCGCGAGAAGCACGCGCAGGCAGTACTTCAATCACTTCGCACAGTCAATGCAGCCCACTGCATTGGGCGCTACTACAAACTCAAGGTCTTGGCTCCCCGCGCTGCCCAGGCGCAAATGAAGAAACTCAAGGCCAAGAAAAAGTAATGTATTTACTCGGCAATGATCCGACTCATGGTGCCGTTCTTATGTGCACGGGACATTGCGTTTTGCAGCCATGCTGGCGGCAACTCCGGTAGCTGCAATGGCTGCGTGCGTTTCATGAGTGCCGCATGAACATCGTCCCGTACCAACCACGAGTGTGACACGTAATCTTTTGTTGGCAGCTTCCACTCGCCTTGCTCCCGAGGCGCCTTGGAGGCACGCCCGCCGATGCCTCCACTTGCCCCTCTTTTCTTGCCTCGTTTGCCATCGTCCGTTTCACCCCGCAGCTTCTTGAAGTACTTGTCGTGTATTTTCTTCATTTTGGTGGGCAGTTGGTCAACACTGTAGTCCACACTTTGTCCCCAAACTGGCCAGAAGTCGACACGCTTCCTCCTCGTCGAGAAGTACACTGCAAGCTGATGCTGCTGAAGAATTGTCCAGCTACCGCGAGGCTTGAACAGCTCTTGCGCAGTAGGGTCCGAGGCAATGTCAGCGAGGGTCACAGTTTTGCCGTACCACATCATTGCTGCTCTGGTGTGTGCCAGAGGAGCACCTTCCTCATCGAAGTTGACCAGGTCCAACGACACCGGCTGCCCCACTTCTGCGTAGGCAGCCCTCACCACAGAGTCTGCATGCTGAGCAGCTTCCATCTCATTGTCAAAGCATCCCTCGTAGCGCATTTTGCTGCCCAGCAAGCCTCGGACTCTCACCTCCCATTTGACACCTGCCTTGCCCAGCCGGCCCATCAGGTGTGTGAACAGGGAGCGTACGTACAGCGGCTTGCCCGCAGTGAGCAGCTCTTTGGCAGCCACCAGCGGCCAGCCGCCCTCAGGCAGCGGCACGGCTGGCCCAGCTGCTCGCTGCCCTTGCTTCTTTCCGCCCAGTCGCTTGCCCCCCGATGCGTCAGACGCGTCAGATACGCCGTCGTCACTGTCCGCCGAGGAATCCCCGCTGGCCAGCATGGCTTCCAGGGCTGCATCGTCGTACCCCTCGCGCTGTGTGGATGTGCGTTTCCGGGCCGAGCGCCGCCTGGACATGGCATCCTCATCTTCCTCATGCTCCGCTGCGCCGTCATGAAACTCACCACGCCGTGCAAGGAGGAACCGATTGGGAAAGTCAACTGGGTACAAATCTCTGTACTCAGCCAGAGTTGTGCCGTCCAGCTTTGAGCCAGACTCTGAGACCAGGGGCGCCACTCGCCCCGGGAACAGAGGCGAGATGCCGCCACCAATGGCTTCTCTTGCCAAGGCTGAGGTGGCCTCCAGCAAAACACTGATTGGTTGGGCTTGGTCAGCTGACAAATACGCCCGCAGTACAGCACCACGCACCCGCATGGCGGCCAGCTCCCGCACTCGATGGGCGCGCGCCACGGGCAAGAAACGGGGCACCACGGGGAACCACCGCCCTTGCTCAGAGTCGCAAACAAGCGTCAAGACGGGGGTGTGGCGGTCTACGCCCAGATGGGCCTGGCTGCGCCAGCTGCTGCGCACCAGGTTATGGCTCGCAGTGCTGGGCAACACCCACTGCAGGCGGGCTTCGCGTGCAGCAAGCTGCATGTGAGCAAGCGCAGGAGAGAGCTGTTTGATGGCTTGATCAACACTGCTGCGCAGTGCTTCACAAGCGGCGCCCACAGTGCCGTGGTCTTGCACGCAGGCTTTGGCGGCGAGGCCAATGTCCACCGAGTCAGCCATGCCAGGCAGATCCACAAACAACTGCACAGCTGTATCCTTTCCAGCGGCAGATAGCAGCTGCAGAGACACCCTGCAGGACTGTGCAAAGCGTTGTAGCTGCAGCATAGCCCGCTTGGCCTCTGCCTGGGCGTCTTCCGGCAGGCCAAGGACGCACCGCAGTGCCTCCACCACAGCGTCGCGGGGGCCGGTGGGCAAGCCTACTGGCAGTGTGGAGCAAAACGCGCCGCACTGTGAGCTGTATAGCTCCCATGCTCCAATGGGTGTGGAGGGAAGCTCCTCCGTACCGCTGGGCACGTGCAGCCAGGCAAGCAAGCTTGCCCCAAGAGCAGTGGGAAGGTCAGGGCAGCTAGGCAGGGCACGGGTGACATCACAGGGCAGCTCAGCTGAAACTGGACACCCTTTACTGGCTGCAGGCAGCATGCCATCCCCGATTTCTTGCCGCACGCCGACAAAGGCTGCAACGGGCTCTGGCAGGGGCGCCAGCTTGCCCGTCCAGCTGGGCAAGAAACGGGATGCCGGCTGCTCCAAAGGATCCCCAGAGGGATGAACACCCAGCACTGCAACCGTGCCAGTGCAGCCATCTATGGGAACTGCCTCATCTGCAACCAGGGGGTGCACCACTGCCGTCTGCTGCGTGTGCTGTGCCTCCCGCAGGGCATCTGCTCGCCGCATACTGTCGGTGGGCCAATTGTGCCGCAGGTCCAGGTGTCGCCCAAGGCTATGCCACAACAGGGCCTGTCCCAAACTGGCACTTTCTTCAGCGGGTGTGGAGTGAAATCGAGTGGCGGTTGAGATGGCGCTGGCATCGGCGGCAGCAGCGGCAGGGGTTGCATCCCCGAAGCCATGAAAGGCCTTTGCAGCCGCCAGCTCAGTTGGTTCTGAGGATGTTAGCGCACCAATCGTGCCGCGCATTCCGTGCAGGATGTGCCTGCGCTCCGAGTCCAAGGATCGCTTGGCCGCAACCCACCGAGGCACCCGGCCGAGCAATGAGTCGGCGTCATCTGTGTCGCTGTTGCTGTCACTGGCGACGCCCTCGCCCTTGTTGCTGTGGTACTCAATCAAAAAGGCAGATGTGGCTTTGGTTGTGGACAAGTACTTGTCCATGAACCGTCTGCGCCCAGCGCTCAGGTCAAAGCCAGCGCTGAGAAGGGAGGAGTCACACGCCATGGTGGACAAAGCAGTGACGGCGCTGTGCATGGTGCGAGCCGAGGAAGCTGCACTCATCAGCCATTTGCCTGTGGGCATGTCACTGGTGTCCACAGTTGACGTGACGTTGTCAGGGTCCTGCAACGGCGCGCCGCCTGTGACCTGCAGGGCCCATTGCAGTTTAGTCTTGGGCGGCAAATCTGCCTCAGTGGCCACAGACTCAACATCGTCGTCAACACTTGCATCGTACAGCATGCTGATGGCGTCCTGCGATAGGGCAGCTTGTGCTGGCTGTGCTTGTGGCATGTCCTCCTCGTCGCTGCTGCTGCTGTCGCCTTGGCTGCGGGCGGGCACAGCTGCGGGGGAGACAGCAGCGCTATCGCCCGACCCAGCGATTTCACGGGCCGTGAAAGGCGAAACAATGCATGCAGCACCACTGTGGAAGTCAGTGTGGGGCTGCTGGGTGTGCGTGCTCAGCAATGGGCCTGACAGGCAAGGCAGCACCGCACCAGCACCTGCTGCGGCGTGGCTCAAGTACACCGTGGGCTCCCTTGGGTCAAACAAACTGGGCATCAGACCAGTCACATGGCGTGGAAGTAGGTCGGCTAACGGCTGCTCGGTATCCATTGGGGGGGGCTCTTCATCTTGAGGGGCCCCCTCAAACACCTCCGTCGCCACAGCGTCGTCTGCCAATCTGGTGGGGGGCGCAGGCATGGTATCTCCCAGCTCCCGCATGACACGAGCACTAATGCTGGACGTGCTGGGGACAGGGATCGGTGCTGGTGCTGGGACTGTCGCCTTGACACGGCCTGTGCGAGTGGCTGCTCGCTTCACATGGCCTTGTTTTTTTGGGGGGCGACCTCGGCCTCGGGCCCGCGGTGCAGGCTGCGCATTTGCAGTCTCTTCACCATCGTCACTATCATTAACCGCTGCTGCTGCGGCTGCTGCTGCGGGGAGAAGAGGGCGCCCCCGGCCGCTGCGGGCGGCAGCAGCCGCCCCATCTGCAGGGCAGGCAGCGGTGGGTGAAGCGGGCTCATCCGCACCAGCATCCTCGTCAGGCAGCACTTCAGTGGCAACTGCAACAACATCGCCTTCGCTGAATGCCAAGAGGCTGTCCTGGTCGCACATCTGCAAGAAGGGAAGGCCCACCCCCTTACACATGACTGGGGCATACCGCAGGTCAGCCTTGATCACATTGCGCACCGAGTCCCCCTTGCCCAGCAGCAGGCAGAACTCACTTGTGGTGTCATCAAAGGCGTACACAATAGCAGGCACCCACTGCTGACCAGCAGTGGAGCCATTCAACGACGGGCAAAGCACATGCAAGCTGCAGCCAAGCAGCCGGTGCGGATCCCTGCTCAGTGCCTCGAACAGTACATCCCTGCACACACGCATGTCACCCATGATATCCAGGGGCAGGTCTGTGAATAGCTGCGTGTCTTGTGCCTGTACTGTGAAGTACCGCTCCTGTGGGTTGTAGTCTGTGCACACAGCCTGGCGCCAATGCGGCGCTGGCTGCTCCGCTGTGCGCCACAGAATACACAACTCGTGCCCCACCACGATGGTGGGCGTATGTAGCCATGCACAGTTGTGCACCTCTGGTACAGACTTGGGTACGTAGGTTTGGATACCCAGGCGCAGTTTCTTTTCAAATTTGTCCGCAGGCTTCAGGGCGCCAGCAGCCAAACTGACGGCCAGCCACTTAGGAGACACAACACGCACACCCCAAGCTGCCATGATTTGTGCAACGCGGGTGAGCTGCTCGTGCACTCGCCTCTTCTCGTCTGACACGCGGCCTTTGGGAGACTTCCAGTGCAGGGTGTGCTGCACAGATGCGGAAAATACGACGATGTCCACCCGGAAATGTGGACTGCCATCCCATGCAATGACGCTGCAGGTACCTTTGGGCCCGAAACGGTCCACAAACTCCCTTGCTTGCTCAACCTCTGTCAGCTTGTGGGGGCTGCAGGTTTCACCGAGAAATGCAACGCAGAGCTGAGATGGAGTGGGGGAGCTGGGCAACCGCCGCGCAACTTCCAAATTGCACATGCTGAGCGATGCTGCAGTGGCGGGAAGGGGGATGACATTGCCAGGTGAATTGAAGAGCGGCAACACTTGGGGGGGTGACGACCCAATTGCCGGTTCCGATTCGTCCCTGTTTTCATTGACGATCTGTTGATGAACCCCCTCAGAAATAATTGATGCAGATTTAATCGTTGTCTCCTTCGCTTCAGCGGAACTTCCATTGGATGCAGCACTGCCATGATGTGATGCTGCTTGCGGGAATTCACGGCCCGTCTGCATGGGTGACGAAATGATACCTTTCCTAAACCACAAGCAAATTGGAAAACAACGCACCTTTTCTGAGCTTGAAGCACTTGAAGAGTTTTGACCGGAAGTCTTGTTCGAAATACCCGGCAGCACTCCAGTGTCTTGAACATTGGAGGCAGGGTTCGAAGTTGTCTCCCGGGCAGCTGGGGCCTTCTGCCTAGAATTTGATCTCGTTCGCCGCGGCATGGCAAATAATTGAATTAAGGCAGGTGTTTCAAAACTATGTTGAGTTTTCGCCGAGGCTGTGGAAGTTGTCTTTGGCTCCTGCTTGAAAAGCAACAGGGGCACGAAGACTTTTTCACGGTCACGTTTTCGGAAGATGGGCTCAAGCCGGTAAATAGCAGAAAATAAGCGCAGAACCAGTCATAAAGCATTTATCATAAATGTTTGTGATCGTTTTACAAGAATGGGGGCTGATTTCCTGGCAGTGGAACGCTTGCAGCAAAATGCCGCTGCACGAGGTTGCGCTGGTGTACGGTGTCGCAAGGGGCCAATGCAAGCCCTCTGGTGCAGGGGGGTGCCCATTCCTTCGCAAAAAAGCTAAAATAGTTACCAATGCGAAACCACAGTGTGGCAACTTAACAGGCATATTAATTTATGGCCTGTTAGATGAATTCGGTTTGATCAGCTGCGTGCTGGAGCCCTGTTCTTGCAATCGAAGAGAGACCAGGCGAAATCTTTTTGAAGTTTGCTGCTACCATCTCTACAACATCCCCAAGCTGAGCTTCAGCAGGCAAAATCATGGAGTCTGCTGATGCATATGCAATGCTTCGGATTCACTGCTTGCCCCCCAGCTCTGACAAGCAGCACGATGCAGCTCAAGGTTTCTTTGTTGATGCTCCATTGTTGTGTAGCCAGCTGCCTCTGTACCTGGGGAGGGCCAAGAAAGGCAAGGAAGACAAAGCGCTCAGGGATTTTGGATTGCAAGCTGAAGCCATTCGATTTCCGGATTCAAAATCGTTGCTAATGGCGCACCGGCGCACAACCCTCTCGAAGCGCCAGCTGCAGTTTGACTGGGACACAGCCAACGGCTGCATGGTCATGACTGTGTGCGGCAACACAGCAGTCTCTGTTGATGGTGAGCAATGCCTACACAAATCTGCACTTCCTGAAACACACAATTTTGAACCCTGCAGGTCAAAGATGCCCCCAGAATTCGAAGCTTCAGTTGTGGGACGTCGCTCTCATCGTCACAGCGGGCATTGTGATCCAGTTCTGTCCAGCCCTGCCACGGGCCGAAGGCAGCACGGTTCCACCACAGGTCGCTGCAGCTGGAGCTGGAGCACACGTGCCAAGCACATCGTTGGGGCTTCCAGCTTCAACTACAACTGCCCAGCCGCTCACAGGCAGCAGCACTCCCCGCGCAGGCGGCGTCAAGCGCCCCCGCAGCGGTGCCATGCGGGACGAGCTGCAAGCGGTATTGCAGCAGTGGAAGCGCAGGTCCAGCACTAGTGCTGAGCAAGAGCTCAACAAGCAGGATATGCTGGCGCTGCTGGAAGAGGGGGGCCCTTCGGTGCTGGGAGGGGGGGGGGAGGAAGGCGACAAACAAAAGAAGCGGCTGGACAGGCAAGTGCGTGCGCTGGTGAAGGAGGGCGTCCTTGTGAAAGCGAAGCCCAGCTCAGGAAAGGTCCCCGCCAGGTATCGTGTCGCATGAGTGGCATGCAGGTATTCGTCACTTGGTTTGCAGCATGGCTCCCCCCCTCTCGCTTTGGAGGGGGACTGTGGCGTGCATTTCACATGTTTTTTTCCCACGGCAGAACAATGAATTATGCTTCAAGCCATTTTTGTACATCGAGGTTCAAGTAAGAATTCACCGTGGAGGGTGACGACGACCTGAGGTCTGAGATCCCACACGGCTTCTCGTTTGTGAAGCCCACGGTGCTGGGCTGTTTGATTGGCACAACCTGCTCCATTGCAGTGCTTCAGCGCATTTAAGCGCCTAGCAGCCAAAAATTGAGCTCTCAGGGGTTACTTGCGCTTAGCAGAGGCACGTGCGCCTGGTAAAGCAGCAGCTGTGCCCACTGCTGCAGACCAGGGCAGATATTTTGCGACATGGCTGCTGATGGGGATGGGCAGGCTTTCTCACGTAAGCTGGACAAACAGCAAGCATACAGCTCAACCACACAATCATTAACGCAGGAATCATCTCGGTCGTGCATCCATTCGTGGATACTGCTGGGGCGAGAAACATTCGGTTGTCGTCTAAAGCTGCGAACGGACAAATAGAGAAAGCCTTTGCAGACAGTTCAGCCAAGGAGCCCACACAGCCAGTACATGCTGCACTGTACCATCTTGCAGGCAGCAGTATACAAAACTTACTTGCAATGCTGCTACTAGCATGCTCACCGGTCGCCCAGTGGTCACTGTTTTGGCAGCTGTGCCAGCGCTGCAGGCAGCAGCCAAGCAAGTCTGCCAAGCTCCGCACTGTGCATACAGCGCGCACGCCAAGCGCAGCACCGCAGCGGAAACACACCATACTCGCACCCTCAAGCAGTTCCACGAAGCCAGCTGCAGCTGGGCAAAGTGCTGCTGCTTCGAGAAGCACGTCCCAAGGCGAGGTATCAGCTGGTCCCCTCCCCTCAACCCTGCGAGTGGAGACAGAGCCTGCAGAGCCAGCAGACAGTAATAGGATGATATCCTTGTCCACAGTGAACATACACGATTCCACGGATGCTCCATCTGCATGGGGCCGGGACCACTCTGTGGGCAGCACACTCGGGGCGGGGACTGGGTCGGGAATGGCCGCCAGGGCACGAGACCCAACCTTGGGCAGCCCCCATGCCAGACGCCGCCTATCATCTCCACCTGCTCGTGTCGTGAATATGACCACGTTGGCCCCCGAGCCTCCGGTGGCCCTGTTTAGGGCGTTTGTTTGTGTGTCAAGGGGGGCTTGCTTCGGCACCTGGGGGGGCAGCCCACTGCTGTCTCATGCCTGGGTGCGCAAGCAGCGCTTTGCTGCAATGCTGTCCCTGAGAAATGGTGATATAGGCCTCCAGTCATCCTCCGTGTATCGTGCGCCGCACGGCAGCAGTGCGGCCACGTTCCACAGTGTGCCGTCATTCAGCGGCACAGCCTTGGCAGGCCAGCACCTGTGGGGGCAGTCACGCCCATCATTCGCATCCATTGCTCCTGGAAGCATTGCAACTGGG
>Ga0307982_1001612_pt1 | contig 18347 bp, 17 predicted proteins | sample OrgLakmetagen989_FD_201847 | JGI IMG/M metagenome (GOLD analysis project Ga0307982, IMG submission 201847) | Saline water microbial communities from Organic Lake, Antarctica - #989 | ecosystem: Environmental > Aquatic > Non-marine Saline and Alkaline > Saline | place: Antarctica: Organic Lake... | reverse complement strand
ATAGGTTTCACAGGCGGCGGTGGTGGGCATGCCAGCCACGTCAATGTTGTCTTTCACGGCAAACGGTACACCGTACAGAGGCAGCTCATCCGGGCTGGTCTGCTGCAGGCGTTCTAGGTAGGGGGCCAGGTCCTCCTCTCTGGCCAGGAATATCCAGGCGTTATGATCGCTGAACTCCACTGCCCGTTGCAGCAAGTGGGAGACCACCGTGGCGGGTGTCAGATCGCCGCTGCGATAGGCCTTTAACAATGAAGGAATGTCGAGATTGATTGTGGTCTTCATAGGAATCCCATGCTGACAGGCTCCGGGCCGTTTCCGACACGGAGAGTTCAATGGATTTATAGGTCTGCCGGTCGTTCTGGCCGATCGGTAGATCGTAGGTGATGGTGGCGCCGTAGGCTTCCGGTTGTTGCGGGTCGTTGCGGACCTTGTCGAACACCAGCAGGCGAGTGCCCAGATGAAAGCCTTCGTAAAGGTCGTGGGTCACCATGAAGATGGTAGTGCCGGTATCGCGCCAGAGCTTGAGGATCAGCTCATGCATGTCGCCACGGATGCCTGGGTCCAGCGCACCGAAGGGCTCATCCAGCAGCAGAATCCGGGGTTTCATGATAAAGGACTGGGCAATGGCCAGGCGTTGCTGCATGCCACCGGACAGTTCGTGGGGCCATTTGTTGGAAGCATGGGCCAGCCCCACAGACTCCAGCATGGCGTCCACTTTCTTCAGGGCTTCCCGGCGAGCTGAACCGAACAGTTTGCCCAGGAAGGGGCGCTGTTCCAGTCCCAGCAGCACGTTCTGGCGCACAGTCAGGTGCGGGAACACCGAGTAGCGTTGGAACACGACGCCGCGGTTGCGGTCCGGTTCTCTGGGAAAGGTGTTCCCCTCAAGCAACAGCTTACCCTGGCTTAATGTTTCCTGGCCCAGCATGATCATAGGCCGGGGGTGGCGGCTGTGCATTCCGGAAAGATGCTCCAGGGTGTCCCGGCGCGGCGAATCAGACGCTATAACCACAACGTCGGGCTTGAGGTTGGGCATGCAATCGTAGAGATCGTCGGACTCGCTGATCGGGCCGATGACCTCAAATTCCAGCTCGGTAAGCAGATCCACCAGTTCCACGGATCGCTTACTGCCGGTGTCCACTAACAGTATTCGTAGGCTCATGGTGCCTCCTGGAAGCCTGTGAAAATTGCACAATAAACGTGCAAAAAAAGCGCCAGAGACTCGATTGCGCTATTTTTGGGGTTCCTCTGTTTAATGAAAACCAGAGGCAAATCGTGGACGTCGCAGAGGTGTGATATTCTGTCGAGCAGAGACTCCCGTGGTTGAATTATCGCGTCTCACAGCAATTCGATTCCCTCGCTCCAGACCGCCAGCACGATACATCCCTCGGCGCTCGCAACCTGATGACTGCTGCCGGTCGGGCTTATGAGGAGCGTACCCGCTGGATAGTGGCCGCTCTCATCCTCTTGGCTTCCCTGAACGACAAAAATGTGCTCAACCCCCAGATGGGTGTGACTCGGCACCCGGGCACCGGGCTGATAGCGCAGCAAGGCTGATGACTGGGCGCCGGGTGGCTGTCCGTGCAGCGGGTAAAGCGAAACTCCAGGGCGAAATGCCTGCCAGTCTTTTTCCGGGAGGCTTGCAATTGCGTCAGGCGTCAGAGCGAAATGACGGGAGGGTTTGGTCATAATGTTTGCAACCGCGTGAGCAGCGCATCGGACCTGCAGACCGCGCCGAAGACACCACCTTGCATCTGAATCATTTTGAGCGCATGGCGGTGGTTGTCCGGGTCAGTGGCGCCACAGCAATCCTCAACCAACAGGCACTCAAAGCCACGGTCGTTGCCTTCACGCATGGTGGTATGAACACAGACGTCCGTGGTAATGCCGGTCAGGATGATATTGCGGATTCCGCGCACATTGAGGATCAGTTCCAGGTCGGTGGCATAGAAGGCACCTTTGCCGGGCTTGTCGATCGCCGGTTCTCCGTCTAAGGGTGTGAGCTCTGGAATGATTTCCCAGCCGGGTTCACCGCGCACCAGAATCCGTCCGCAGGGCCCCTCATCACCGATGCCGGCGCCGATCTCCCGGGACCGCCAGCGTTTGTTAGCAGGCAGGTCACTCAGGTCCGGTCGGTGGCCTTCACGGGTATGGATAACGGTCATGCCGAGGGTGCGAAACCGGTCCAGTAGATTGCCGATCGGTTCGATTGGCTTCCGGGTCAGGGACAAGTCGTAGCCCATGCTGTCCACATAGCCTCCCTTGCCGCAGAAGTCGATCTGCATGTCGATGACGACTAGAGCGGTATTCTCCCGAGTGAGTTGATCGTCGTAAGGCCAAGCGTAGGGCCGCGAATCGAGTGTTTGCGCTGTCATTCCTTGTATTCCTTTGTCAGGAGGGTCTTTAGTGCAGCTAAAAGTTGACTGGACGTGCCGGTAGCTCCAAATAGTCCACCCTGCATTTCGGTCATGGTAAAGGTGGCATCTCGATGACTGCTTTCGGTGGCGGCAGTGCAGTCTTTCAACAAAAGGGTCTCCAAGCCTCGGTCGTTGGCCTCGCGAATGGTGGTGTGAACGCAGACGTCGGTGGTCAGCCCTGCCACGATCATGTGAGTAATGCCGCCAAGGCGAACAATATGGTCGAGGTCAGTTGCATAAAACGCACCCTTGCCGGGTTTGTCGATCACAATTTCGCCGGGTATGGGGGCCAGTTCGGGAATAATCTCCCAGCCGGGTTCCCCGCGTACCAGAATCTTGCCCAACGGGCCCTGGTTGCCGATACCGGGGCAAACCTGTTCGCTCCTCCAACGCTTGTTGAAGGGCAGATCCACCAGCTCGGGCCGGTGGCCTTCCCGAGTGTGGATGATGTGCATATGCGGAATGGCCCGAACCGCCTCCAGAACACTGCGGATCGGCGGAATCGTGGCCCGGGCGGCGCCAAGGTCAACACCCTGGGCGTCGATGTAACCGCCCGGGGCGCAGAAATCCTTCTGCATGTCGATGATGATCAACGCCACCCGTTCCGGAGCCACTGGACCATCACACGGCCAGCTATAGGGCCGTGTTTCGGGCACCGATAACCGAGCAGGTTTGCTCACCGCAGACGTCCAATAACGCCTTCAACCAAAAAGTCCATCTTCTCGGTTTCTTCCAGCGTCATAGTTTCGCCTTCAGCGACGAGCACAGTGCCATCCTGATCAAATATCGGGCCCGCCCAAACCTGGTAGTCACCCTCCCGAATCATTCTCTGTCGATCTGTGACTTCGGCAATAGCTTCGTCGCTGACCGCGTCACCAAAGTCACTAAGTTGTGCTGCGTTGGTAAGCAGGTCGCCGCGCAGATGCTGGGGCTTGAAGGTGCCGTCTTGGGTAGACTTGACGATGCCCACCATCATCGGGCCCCAATTCCAGATTGCACCTGTGAGCCAGCCTTTGGGTGCGAACTTGCTGGCATCGGCGTGGTAGCCGACGGAGTAGACTCCGCGTTCTTCAGCTACCTGCACGTAGTTGATCGGTGAGTCCACGTGGCCGGTGAGGACATCGGCGCCGTCGTCGATTAACGCTGATGCGGCCTCGGACTCTTTGCTTGGGTCAGACCAGCCAGAGGTCCAGATGACTGCAGTGGTGACATCCGGGTTGACGCTGCGGGCACCTCGGTTGAAGGCATTGATGTTTCGTAGCACCTGGGGAATCGGGTGAGCGGCAATAAAGCCAAGCTTGTCGGTTTTGGTCGTCATCCCGGCTGCAATGCCTGCCAAGTACATGGCTTGGTCGATTTCGGCAAAGTAGGTCATCAGGTTGTCGGAGGTTTTCAGGCCACCGGAATGAGCAAAGCGAACATCTGGATACTTCTCAGCTACTTTTAATGCATGGTCCAAATAGCCATAACTGGTGGGGAAGATCACTTCTACGCCGGAGCGGATCATTCGTTCCATGACGCGCTGAACGTCTGCGTTTTCCGGGATATTCTCGAAGTACAGGGTTTCCACATCGTCCATGTTTTCTTCAAGATACAATCGACCCTGATCCTGGGCATAGTTGTACCCGTAGTCTGACTTGGGTCCCACATAGATATAACCCACCTTGGTTTCCGCTGCAGCTGAAACGCTAACGGCGAGGAGGGTGCTTGCCAGGAGACTTTTGATTGCCTTTTTCATGGTCATTACTCCGGTTTTCTGGTTAGGGTTTACGTTATCAGTAAGGTTGTAAATACACTGGTTCAGTTGCCTTGAAAGACTGCTTTCAGGCCCTTAGGCATGCCGCCACCACCTGCCTTAAGGCCGCGGAAACTGAGCATCAGCACGACAAGGGGAATCAGGTAGGGCAGGGTTGCCAGCAAATATGGGGAAATATCCACACACCACGACTGGAGACGCAGGTTTAGGGACTCGGATACGCCAAAAAGCAGGGCTGCTGGCAGCGCATACCAAGGATTCCAACGGGCAACGATCACCAGGCCAACGGCCACAAGGCCTCGTCCTGAGGTCATATATTCGACCCAGTTCGAGGTGTAATCCACCGCTAAGGCCGCGCCAGCAAAACCCGACATCAGGCCACCGAAGACAATAGCGGCGAACTGGTATGGCACAGGGCTGTGACCTAGATTGCGGGTAATGCCCGCGGACTCTCCCACAGACCGCCAGTGCAGCCCCGCAATGGTTCGGTACAGGAAAATGGATATAAGCGGAATGCTGACGAGGGTAACGAGTATGGTCGGGGTTAGTGCGGCAAGAAATTCACCAATAACCGGTAGGTCTGCAACGGCTGACCCTTTAAAGGAACCAAAACTATTGATTTTTTCGCCCACATACGGGATGCCGTAAAATGCGCTTAAACCCCCGCCAAGGATCATAACGGCTACGCCGCTGGCGATTTGGTTGGCCTGGCAACCCAGCACAAGAGCTGCGTGGACTAGGGATAACAGCATTCCTGCGCCGCACGCGGCCAGCACGCCCAGCCAAGGATCACCGGTAGTCGCTGTTACGGCAAAGCCGGTCATGGCGCCCACCAGCATCTGCCCTTCGACGCCCAGATTGATGATTCCACTGCGCTGGGTCATGATTTCACCGAGCACCACTGCGAGCACGGGGGTTGCACTTCTCAGGGCTGCGAAGAGCAGTGCCAGTATTTCGGTAGTGATCAGTTCCATGTAGATGCCCTGCGCCAGTTTGAAGAACGGATGACGATGCTCATGTCGAGGACCTCCGATACCAAAGCCCACCAACGGCAAGCACGATGATAAAGAGTAAGGCCTGTAGAATGTCTGCACTGGCTTTTGGCAGCTGCGCATAGAGCTGCAGGGAATCGGCTGATGCCATCAGTCCGCCCATCAGGATCGACAGTGGGATAATGCGCAGGAAGTGCTGCCCAGCCAGCCAGGCCACCAGGAATCCGGTCAGACCGTAACCGGTGGCCAGGCCGTCCTGAAGGCGGTTTTGGATCACCGAGGCCTCAGCAATGCCTGCCAAACCCGCTAGCAGGCCGCCAATGGCCATGACGACAAGAACGTTTTTTTCATAAGAAATACCGGCGGTGGCACCAACCCGGGGGTTGCTGCGGCTGACCTGCAGGCTCAGGCCCCAGCGGCTGTGGGTGACCAGGATATGCAGAATAACTGCCGCAACTATGCCGAATATCAGTCCCATGTGGACCCGCGTGTCAAAGAACTGCGGCAGAATGGCCCCTTCGGGGAACTCGACAGTTGCCGGCCAGCCCAAGGAATCTGGATTCTTCCAGGGACCGTGAACCACGAAGCTCACCAGTAAAATACCCACATAGTTAAGCAGTAACGTGGAAATGGTTTCGTTTACCCCCAGGCGCGTCTTCATCAGGCCCGGAATTGCACCCCACAGCGCGCCACCCAGCATGGCACCCGCTAGCATCAGCGGCATTAGCAGCCAACCGGGTTGGTCGAAAGCCAGCAGAACGGCACCCGTGCCGAACAATGCCCCTAAGTACAGTTGCCCTTCAGCGCCGACGCTGATTAGGCCAAGTCTTGCGGGTAGGGCAATAGCCAGCGCCGTCAGCAGAATGGGTGAGGTCTTGACCAGGGTTTCACTAAATGAATAGCCGTCACCAAATCCGCCCTTGACCATTTCGATAAACAAGTTGAGAGGAGCGCGGCCATTAATGGCAAAAAACGCCATAGTTACCAGGACGAACCCGATGACCATAATCAACGCCGGGACCCATGGGCCGCTGACAAACCATCTGGACTTCAAGGAATTGTTTCGGAAGAAGGTGCCAAAAGTCATCAAGTAGCTCCCGGTTCGGCATGTTCAGTGATGGCGAGTTCCTCTTCGTTCTGGCGAGACGTCATGGCACGTCCGATCTCGTATCGGTCAGCGCTGCGGGGGTCGAACAGCCCAGAGATTTCGCCACCCTGGAGAACCGCGATGCGGTGAGCGTGTTCCATCAGGTCATCAAGGTCTTCGGAAATCCAAAGAATTGAGGCCCCTTCAAAGGCTTTTTTAAAGAGCTCCTGGTAGATGTCGTGGGCTGCGCCCGCGTCCAGTCCCATGGTGGGATAGGCGGCAACAATCAGATCTTTCTCATCCTTGAGCTCGCGACCTACTACCAGCTTCTGCAGGTTGCCACCGGAGAGCTGGCCCGCCTTAAGGTCGGGATTGGGTGGCCGAACCTGATAGCGGTTCAGAATAGATTCGGTCTTAGTCCTCTCCGGGCCCCACTTGGTAAAGAAGTCGAGATCCCGGAAGTGGCTTAGGGAAACATTGACCGTAAGCGAAAGATCCGCAGCCACGGCGTTCACCGCAGGCTGCTCCGGTATATAGGAAACCTGGCGGGAGCTGATCGGGCGTCGGGAGGCAGACTGCAGTACGACTCCATCTATAATAAGTTCGCCGTCGGACAATGGCGTTAGGCCCACCAGGGCGTCCGCTAGCAGATGTTGACCATTCCCAGATACACCGGCGATGCCAAGGATTTCTCCCGGCTTTATTTCGAGGTTGATTCGCTTGATAGATTGAGGCCCTTGGCGGGCGCAGAGATTTTTGATGAGCACTTTGGCAGGTTTTTTAACCAACAACCCCCAATCGGGCGTTGTGACTGGCGCGCGATCACTGCGTTCTCCCATCATCATTTTTACCAGCGATTCTTCTGTACAGTCCTCTCGGCTCAGAGTGTTGATCAGCTTTCCGCCCCGCATAACCACCACCCTGTCAGCACAAGCCATGACGTCTTCCATCTTGTGGGTAATAAGCACCACGCTGCGATCACTCCCTGACAGCTTTCGGATCAAGCCCCAAAGTCGCTCTGCTTCCTGGGGCGGGAGCACCGATGTGGGTTCGTCCAAAATCAGCACCTGTGCATCAAGGTTGAGCACTTTGATGAGCTCCAGCAATTGACGCTGGCCCACTGACAGGTCACTGACAAGGGCTTCCGGGTCGAGCCCCGGTGCCAGTTCGCTCAGATAGCTGAGAATCTCGCCGGAGCTTGCAGCCGAGGTTTCAAACAGACGGCGGAAGGTCCAGAAGGGTGCCTTCGGGTACGCCAGCAACAGATTGTCCAGTACCGAGAGTGCCGGAATCAGGTTGAATTGCTGGAATACCATGCCTATCCCAAGGGACATGGCCTTCTGGGGGGATTCGATGGTTACTTCTTTACCATCGATCAGCAAGGCGCCGCCGTCTGGTGGGTAAATACCGAAAAGTACTTTCATAAGAGTGCTCTTGCCAGCACCGTTTTCTCCCAACAAAGCGATCACCTCGCCCTGGTGGATATCCAGAGAAACGCTGTCGTTTGCCGTAATCTCGCCAAATTGTTTGGTGACTCTGTCGAGCTTGATATGCATGGCCTAGTGACTCTAATAGGTTTAGATTCTCTGTTGCATGCAATAAAGCATGGATCATGCCACTATCTTAATCAGGCATCTTGGTCGTTGATAAAGGTGCGCAGTTTCAGAAAAAAGAGCTGTCTTTGCGTCGAATGGATCTGGTTAAGAGCCATTTTTTGCACTTAAATGCCTCAATTTTTTGTGTTTCGCACCATGTCTGCGCATTTCATTTTGGATTTTACCATCCGATTGCGGATTGAAATGTTTCACAAACCGATTACGATGTATGCAACAGAAAAGGGAGGCCAAGAATGACCTTAAAGAACCGGACGTGGGTGGCGGATCGCGTTTACCAGAACTTGCGGCATAGCATTATGAACTTTGAGCTCTACCCTGGTACTCGGGTTACCGAAACTGAGCTAGCGCAGCGTTTCGGTGTCAGTCGAACGCCCATCAGGGAGGCTCTGCAGCGGCTTTCGGTGGAAGGCTATCTCACCATTCGGCCCAAGCACGGGTGCTATATCCGCAACCTGGATGTATTTGAATTGGCGGAGTACTACGATGTCCGGGTGGCTCTGGAAGTCGAGGCAATCGAACTGATGGGTAGGCGTATTCCCTACCGCGACTTGGCGGATCTGGCCCATACCTGGGACCCCAAGCGCCTGCAGTTCGGAGACAGCGGCACTGAGAAGCTCAAGGACGCAGAAGAAGATTTTCACGTCCGCTTGGCTGAGCTCGGTGGCAGCCCCATCCTGCTTAAATATCTGAAAGACGTGAACAACCACATCCGTATACTCCGGCGGCTGGGTTTTCCCGACCGGGACAGTGTTGTTAGCACCTACCAAGAACATTACGATATTTGTCAGAGAATATTGACGGGTGACATTGCTGAAGCCTGCAGACTGATCCGGACCCATATCCACGCCAGCCAAGCGAAAGGCAGGGAGGTGACTCTGGCGCAACTGGAGCTTCACCGAAGTCGGGCTAAAATAAAGAGCGCCGTCTAGCTGATGGCATGGATCCTGCAAAACGCTCGGCACACATTTAAATCGGAGAAGTAGCATGAGTGGTCTTGGTGGGTTGAACAAATCGCCGGCGGGCGTTGTTATTGGGCTTGTTCAGTTGAAGTTGCCGGATGTTTCTACTCCGGAACAATTGGCAGAGCAGACCCTTCGGGTGTGCGAACTTGTAGGTAAGGCGCGGCGGCAATCGCCGGTCATGGACCTGGTGGTGTTTCCCGAATACTGTCTGCACGGACTATCCATGGACATGAACACCGATATCATGTGCGACCGGGATGGTCCTGAAATGGAAGCCTTCATGGTGGCCTGTCGGGCGCACAATATCTGGGGGTGCTTCTCCATTATGGAGCGTAATCCGCGAGGCAACCCTTACAATACCGGCGTTATTATCGACAATACCGGTGAGATAAAGCTTTTCTATCGCAAGCTGCATCCTTGGGTGCCGGTAGAACCCTGGGAGCCGGGCAATCTAGGCATTCCCGTTTGTGACGGCCCCAACGGCAGCACCCTGGCCTTAGCGATTTGCCATGATGGCATGTTTCCGGAGGTGGCCCGAGAATGTGCCTATAAGGGTGCCAATATCATGCTTCGCACCGCCGGCTACACCGCTCCAATCCGTCACTCCTGGAAGATTACCAATCAGGCCAATGCTTTTTGCAACCTAATGGTCACCGCCAACGTCTGCCTGGCGGGCACGGACGGCACCTTCAATTCCATGGGCGAGGGCATGATAGTGAACTTTGACGGCGTTCCTATGGTCGAGGGAAACGGGTTGGCCGATGAGATCATCACCGCCGAAGTCCGTCCAGACCTAGTGGACGAGGCCCGAATTCACTGGGGGGTAGAAAACAATATTTACCAGCTTGGGCATCGCGGGTATGTGGCGGTTAAGGGAGGGGCGGCTGACTGTCCTTATACCTTCATGCACGACATGGTCAATCACCGATATGCTCTGCCCTGGGACAAGGATGTTGTGGTGACAGACGGCCGCCAGTTCGGGTTTTCAGCGCCAGAGCGAAGCTATCAGCCCGAAGATTGATGTTTGAGAGCTAAGAGTCTGCGAGGTAGGAGCTACATTCTTGCATAACAAGTGGAAATTCTTCAGCAATAGGAAGGCCGATGGGAACCACCTTCCGCCCGTATTCGCCTGACCAGGAATTACTGCTTCCCCCCCCGAGCCTGAATGAGTGGCTGCCGGAGGTGCATCTGGCTTGTTTCATCAGCGATGTGGTCGACGAATTGGATCAGGGTTCCTTTTACGCTCGGTACGAAGGGGATGGCCGCTGCAGGTCGCCTGTTGACTCCCGGATAATGCTGAACGTGTTGATTTACGCTTACGCGACCGGAACTTTCTCATTCCGCAAGATTGTCCGCAAACTTGAAGAAGACGTGGCCTTTCGCGTGTTGGTTGCCGACAATTTCCCCAAGCATCAAACCTTGTGCGATTTCCGAAAACAGCACCTGAACGCCTTCAGAGAGGTGTTTGTTCAAGAAATCCGAATTGCCCGAGAGGCGGAGCTGATTAGTTTGGGGACGCTGGTCATTAATGGCACCAAGGTAAAGGCGAGTGCGAGCAAGAATAAGGCCATGAGCTTCGGGCGTATGCAAGAGGAAGAAGTCCGCTTGTCGAAAGAAGTGGATGAGCTTTGTGGCCAAGCTCGGGCTGCGGATGAAGCAGAAGACGAGCAATTTGGTTTTGCCCAACGGGGCGATGAATTGCCGGAAGAACTACACTATCGCCAGTCGTGGTTCCAAGATTCGGGCAGCGAAAACCAGGCTGGAAGCGGGGCAGGCGCAAGCCGATGACGCGAAAGGCAGGCATCCGGATGACGAATGGCGATCCCCTCGCGGTGGGCGGAAATTCAAACGGGACTATGGCGTTCCGGGCGACAAGGATCAGAGCAATTTTACCGATCCCGAAAGCCACATCATGAAAACCAGTACCGGTTTCGAGCCATGCTACAACGGCCAGTTGGCTGTCGATGGCGAGTTCCAGATTATTGTCGCTAACCATCAAGGTAACAATGCCAGTGATAACGGCTATTTGGTGCTACTGCTGGACGAGGTGGAAACAACCCTGGGAGGCCAGTCGGGGCAGTGTCTGGCCGATGCGGGCTACCGTAAGGAAGAGAATCTTCAGGCCTTCGAAGAAAAGAGCATTGACGGCTATGTCTCGTTACGCAGAGAAGGTGAAGGGGGGGTGCAAAACCCGACGAGACCCGGTATGCGCACACGGCACGAATGGCCTGGAAGCTGGCTACCCCAGAGGGGCGGGCGATCTACGCTCAGCGCAAGCACCTGGTCGAGGCTGTGAACGGTTGGGTCTAGAACATTCTGGGCTTTCGTCAGTTCAGTCTGCGGGGTCTTGAGGCGGTACAAGGCGAATGGAATCTGGTCTGTCTTATCTCTCTACATCAGGCGTATAGGCTCACTGATGAGGCTGACACAAGCGCCCTGAGGCCACTTTTGCCGGGTAGGCGGCGCGGACGTTGTCGACTCCGCGGGTCACTTCAAGTGGTGCCAAGGGAAACCGTGCTTTCAAACCATTGGGCCGTGCCAAGCCACATTCGGGGCTGGAAGTGGCATGGCCATGCAGGTCGATGCTCAAAACGCTCCTACCGCGCAGGCTCCTAGTGCACCGGTTCCACTTTGCTATGACGCCATAGCCGGCTAAACCCAGAGTGAAACGACAATGGGTGATGGCGCGCAGCATCAACTGGAGATATTAGAGGGCACTAAAATCGGGGTTAGCATGCAGCGGAGTTCTCACAAGGTACCGTCATCCTCTTGCTTTGAGCAGCCATCAAGACGAATTGCCAACCATTTGCCAGCATGATTTTCACCGGCGTTAGACTCAATTGTAGATGCAGCTTCAAACTGTGGCACTTGCTCGCCATACCCCCGGCCAAGCAGCTCACCTTGAGGCCTGACAGCTATTTTCGCCGTTTGCGTTGTTTCTATGCTCAATCAGCCAGCGAGACTTTTCACCTGCGTATCGCTTTCAGAGGTCAGCCAAGCGTGCAGAGGCGCTACGTTACTCTTTTATTCGAGTTTATCTATGCCTTTTTCATGTATTCAAAAAAAACAAGCGATCAGTTAAGATATAGAACAAATTTGATGTCGGCCAAGGCCAGACATGATCAGGATCTTGCCCATAACCCGTCGTCTTAAATCTTAGAGCCTGCACTGAAAGGAGCTCCTTTTATATGCGAAATATTCGTAGTATTGCCGTTTTCTGTGGCTCCAATATGGGGGCCAGTTCTGTCTATGCCGAGCAGGCTGAGGCGCTTGGCGCGACGCTGGTGGAAAACGGCGTCACACTGGTTTATGGGGGCACACACAAGGGCCTCATGGGGGTTCTGGCTGATGCAGTGCTTAGCCGGGGCGGCCGCGCCCATGGGGTCATAACAGAACGTTTGCAGGCCAAGGGGCATATACATCCCAACCTGACGGACAGCGAGGTTGTACCGACCATGCGGACGCGCAAGGAGCGCATGGCAGAGCTTGCGGATGCCTTCATCGCACTGCCCGGCGGTATCGGCACTATGGAGGAATTCATGGAAGCCTGGACGCTTAACCAGTTAGGCGAACTGGACAAGCCTGCGGGCCTGCTTAATATTAACGGCTTCTTCGAGCCTTTCATGGCCTTTATCGACCAGATGATCAAAGAGGCCTTCCTGCCACTGTCTCATCGTCAGTCCATGGTGCTGGAATCCGATCCCCGGCAGTTGCTAGATGGCCTGCGTAATTTCCAGCCAGTCACCGTACCCAAGTGGCTTTAATGGCGCGGGCCTAACGGGCTTTGTCGCGCCAGTATAATTCTACTAGCCGATGGGTGCGATGGCATTAAGCGCGACACTTACCTGATCCGCAAATTTGGCTGCTGCCACGGATAAGGTTCTGCCTCGCAACTGAGCACAGACCAGCGGAGCTGAGGGTAAGTCACGCCGACTAATCGGCATGGACACCAGGTTATGATGATCGTCGTCCGACTCAGCACCGATCTTTACCTGAAAACCGATACTCTGAGCGTCCGCAAGCAGTCCACGCATCAGCTCGAAGGAGTCGGTTTCTGCCATGACCTGCACGTTATTACAGCGACGCAATAGCACCGTATCCAACAACTCTCGCACGCCCAGCTCTGGGCCGGGCAGCACCAGTGGATAATCCAGACATTCACTAAATCTGAGTCCGGGTTTGCCAGCCAGGGGATGCTGCCGACTCATAATAGCCATCACCGGTTCTGCCACCATCACCAGCGGAAGTATGTCTGAACTCAGTTTGGGAAGCACCACAAGGGCCAGATCTGCCTCATAGGCAACCAATGCGGCTACCGACTGTTGCCTGCTGACAATACGGATGCCAAATGAAACACCTGGGAAGCGTTCGCGAAATCGATTGATCTGTGCCGGCAGGAAACGGGTAACCAGGGCCTGACTGGCAACGATCTCCACCCGTCCCCGCCGCAACCCTTTCAGCCCCTCGATTTCCGAGCGCACACGGTCGACGTCCGCCAGATTGCGCCGCACATAACCCAGAAAAATTTCCCCTGCCGCCGTCAGACGCATGCCCTTGGCGTGACGCTCGAAAATTGCGACGTCCAACTCTTCTTCGACTTGCTGAACCCGCCGGTCAAGCGCCGACGGCGTGATGTGGAGGCTCTCGGCCGCGCGTCTGATCGACCCGGCGCGTACGACGGCATCGATGTACTCGAACAGGCGAAGGTGTTTCATGCTCGTTTCCTGTGTTGCGTTTTTTCGAACACTATACCTATAAAATAGCAATAGCGCGCATCATTAGGCCGGCGTAGTCTCCATTCCATGTACTCAGGAGACAGTTTATGAAGCCTAGGCAACACGCAGACTCTTGTTCGGTCCACTTCGGCGCGCATTCGGTTTCCTGCGCCAATCTGGTGCGTTTGCGCGGTCTTGTGCGCCCAGTGCAGCTCCGGGCTGAACCGGTCTCGGTACAAGTTGACTTGTCCCGCTCCGCGCTGGTTGTGGTGGATATGCAGAACGATTTTTGCCACCCCAAGGGCTGGTTCTCTCTTAGTGGCACCGATGTTGCCTATTCAAGAGCATTGATTCCGGTGTTGAGAGCGGTAATGACATCTGCCCGTCACCAAGCCATGCAGGTTATTCACCTGCACTGGGGCGTTCGCCCGGACTGTCTGGAAATGCCAGTGGGGAGCTTGAGTTTTGGAACGCGTTTTGGCGCACGCACCGGCTACGGGGAAACGCCACCTGGAGGGATGGGGCCGGCACTGGTGGCGGGTAGCTGGGGTGCCCGAGCAATCGAGGAACTGGCGCCGAAAGAGGGTGACATCGTTGTTCACAAAAACCGTTTCAGTGGGTTCTGGCACAACGAACTGGACGCCATCCTGCGTCGGTTGGACATCAGCACTTTGTTTTTCGCAGGCATCAATACCGAGCGCTGCGTGCTGGCAAGCATGCAGGACGCCACCTTTCTTGGCTACGACGTGCTGTTGATTGAAGACGCAGCGGCATCACCCGCGCCGCCAGCTTCGGCTCAGGCTGCACATGAACTTATTCGCCAGATTTACGGCTTCACCCTGTGCGCCGCCGAGTTTATCCAGCCGGCCGAGCACTCCCACTTTTGACTGACATTGTCTGAATTTTACTGAGGAACAAAGGATGCATCTTGAGCTGAAAGACAAGGTGGTGCTGATTACCGTGCCTGCCAAGGGCATGGGCGAGGCCATCACTCGGGCTTTCGCCGGGGAGGGCTGCCGGCTGGCGCTGCTCGCCCGGGATATCGCCGCCGTGGCCTCCCTCGCGGAAAGCTTGCGGGCGCAATCAATAGAGATACTTCTGATCCGTTGTGACATTACCGATTCAGCCCAGTGCGAGGCAGCAGTGAGCGCTGCCCGCGAGGCTTTTGGAACTGTCCATGTGCTGGTCAATGTGGCCGGGGGCTCTGGTCCCATCGGCAAGACCGGCGCAGAGACCACCGCCGAAGAATTTGACGAAATCGTGCGCCTGAATATGACGGGGTGCTTCAACACGATCCGGGCTGTCCTGCCGGGGATGATCGAGCAGCAGGGGGGCAAGATCGTAAACATTGGTGGCACCTTTGGCATGCGCGGTAAGGCTGGGCGCATGGCCTATTCCACCTCCAAATGGGGCCTGCGGGGAATGACCAAGAGCTTCGCTCTAGAGGCAGGCCCACACAACGTCAACGTGAATATCGTTGCGCCCGGTATGGTGGATGGCCCGCGTTTTCGCACAAAAGTCTGCCTGGAAATGGCCGGGCGGCTGGGCATCAGCGAGGAGGAAGCGGCGCGACGACACAGTGAGGATTATGCGTTGCGCCGGATCTCCACAGCGAACGACGTCGCCAACGCCTGCCTCTTTCTCGCCAGTGATTGCTCGCGCCAGATAACGGGCATTGATCTGCCGGTGGACGGTGGCTGGGCTTCACTTTGACAGACACTCTTATAACAGGAACTCTTATGACTTCTTCAAGCATGGCCGATCTGGTGATTACCGGCGGCACGATTGTTACGCACGAAACCACTATCCGTGCGGCCTTGGCCGTACGAGACGGTATCATCGTTGCTATTGGCGACGAAAAGTCCATGCCTGCGGCCAAGGAAACACTGGATGCCGAGGGCATGTATTTGTTGCCCGGTGCCATCGACGTTCACGTACACTTTCGCGACCCCGGCTACACCCACAAGGAAACCTGGGAGACTGGCACCGCAGCCGCCGCAATGGGCGGCGTCACCACGGTGTTTGATATGCCCAACACCAATCCACCCACTGGCACGCTGGAGGCGCTGCAGCAAAAGCTGGCTTTAGCTGACCAACAGGCTTATGTGGATTTTGGTATCTACGGGCTGCTTGCAGCAGAAAATATTGACGAGCTGCAGGATCTGGCCGAGGGCGGCATCATCGGTTTCAAGTGCTTCATGGGTAATACCTTCGGTAACCTGCCGTCACCGTCCACCGGCGCCATGCTCGAAGCCTTCGAACGCGTGGCGCCCACAGGGCTTCGCGTGTCCCTTCATGCTGAGACGGCTTCGGTCATGGCGTGGCGTTACGAGCGGCTGCGAGCCGCGGGGCGCAACGATCCGCTGGCGCACATCGCAGCACGGCCCGCAGTGGTTGCCATCGAGGCGGTGTCTCGGGCTGCCATTCTCTCCGAGTGGACCGGCACGCGAGTCCATGTTCTGCACGTCTCCTCTGGCGATGAGTTGCGGCCCCTGCGCGAGGCCAAGCAGCGCGGTGTGGACATCACCTGCGAGACTTGTCCCCACTATCTGTTATTGAACACGGATGACTACGACCGGCTCGGAAGCCTCATCCGGGTCAATCCGCCGGTTCGTGAAGCCACGGATTCGGCGGCAATCTGGGACGGTATTCGCGATGGCACGGTGGACATGATTGCCACCGATCATGCACCCCATACGCCGGAAGAAAAGTGTAACGACAACATCTGGAAGGCCGATTGTGGTTTCCCCGGTGTGGAAACGCAGATGCCCCTAATGCTGACTTCGGTGAACAACGGCCAGATCAGCATCCAAGATTATGTGCGGCTGACGGCCGTATCCCCAGCTCGGGCCTGGGGGCTTTACCCCCGCAAGGGCGCCCTGATCCCGGGCTCGGACGCAGACATTGCTATCGTCGACATGGGCCGACGGACGACTATCCGGGCGTCAGAACTGCACTCGACCAGCGCCCGCATTTCTCCCTATGACGGCTGGGAGGTGACCGGCTTGCCGATTCACACGTTGGTGCGTGGTCGGTTCGTGATGCGCGATCGCCAGCTTGTTACCGAAGCACGGGGCCACGGCAGGACAGTCAAACCGTTGCAGCAAATGCCGCCTGCCCGCGTGACCAATGCTGACAAAACCCTTGCCGCTGAACTCGCAAAGGCGCCTGTAAAAGGACGCAATGACTCATGAATACATCGCCACTCACCCTTGCCAAAGCAGTCCGGGAGCAAGAGCACCACGAGGCGCCGAAAATCGAAGCCGTGAAGCTTGAGAACGCGGAGGTTGTCTATGGGAGTGGCAAAAAAATAACCCAGGCACTTGCGCCTACCTCCCTGACCATTAACCAGGGCGAATTTGTCGCCCTGGTTGGCCCATCCGGCTGCGGCAAATCGACAATTTTGAAGCTTGTCAGCGGATTGCTTCCCGCAACTAGCGGTCATGTACATGTCGGCGGCCGTGAGGTCGGGGCAAAAAGGAACGACGTGGGAATGGCGTTCCAGAACCCTACGCTGTTGCCCTGGCTAAGTGTGCGCAAGAACGTAATGCTGCCGTTGAAAATCGTTCCACCCTTCCGCGATCGCTATCAAAAAGAGCGCAATGGTGAGTTCCGGGACCGGGCGGAAGCCCTGCTGGAGAAGGTCGGGCTGGCCGGTTTTGGCGACAAGCAACCCTGGGAATTATCCGGCGGCATGCTGCAACGAGCATCTCTTTGTCGTGCGCTGATTCATGACCCGGCGATGCTGCTTTTAGACGAACCCTTCGGCGCCCTGGATCAGTTCACCCGGGAAGAACTCTGGGACACGCTGCAACGCCTTTGGCAGGAAACCAAGCCGACCGTTCTGCTAGTGACCCATGACCTGCGCGAAGCCGCCTATCTCGGAACGCGGATCTGTGTCATGAGCCCGCGCCCTGGTCGGGTTCTGGATGATCGCGAAGTCCAACTGCCACGACCGCGCACCATTGATATGACGTTTTCGCAGGAGTTCGTCAGCCTCACCCAGCAAATGCGGCAGTTGATAACCCACACACGACTGGATCTGCCGAAGGAGAAGATCTGATGGAAATTTCTGCTCAGTTCCGCCAGAAACTTGCTTCCGGCGCGCTCATTATTGGGTTTTTCCTGGTCTGGGAAATTTTTTGTGTCGTCTTTTCCGTTTCGGAAATCGTGCTGCCTCGGCCAAGCCTGATTATGGCAACGCTGATTGATCGGTTTCCGGCATTGATGCCTCATATGATGCAAACGCTCGGTACGACACTGGCCGGATTTGTACTCGGCGTCAGCTCCGGGTTGCTGATCGGGGTCATCGTCGGCTCTTCGCGCATGGCCTACGATACGGTGTATCCGTTGCTTGTCGGTTTTTCTTCGATTCCCAAGGTCGCGGTTGTTCCCATCTTCGTGCTCTGGTTCGGCAGCGGCACGCTACCGGCTGTGTTGACTTCCTTTGTGATATGCATCTTTCCGGTTGTTGTCAATGTGGCCACGGGCCTGGCAACGACGGAACCGGAACTTGAAGACGTGCTGAAGGCGCTTGGGGCAAAACGCCGCGAGATTCTCTGGAATGTGGGTTTGCCGCGGACCATGCCGTATTTTTTTGCATCGCTGAAAGTGGCCATAACCCTGGCTTTCGTCGGTACCGTGCTGGCCGAGACCATTGCCTCAAACCGCGGCATTGGCAACGTCATGATGATTGCGACCTCTACGTTTGACGTCCCGCTGGTATTCGCCGGACTGTTTTTGCTGGCTTTTCTAGGCGTGATTCTTTACGTGATTTTTACCCTGATTGAGCGGCAAGTGACGGG
>Ga0307982_1001611_pt1 | contig 18370 bp, 15 predicted proteins | sample OrgLakmetagen989_FD_201847 | JGI IMG/M metagenome (GOLD analysis project Ga0307982, IMG submission 201847) | Saline water microbial communities from Organic Lake, Antarctica - #989 | ecosystem: Environmental > Aquatic > Non-marine Saline and Alkaline > Saline | place: Antarctica: Organic Lake... | reverse complement strand
TCCCTCCCTATCAAAGAGCTAAACCCATATATCTTCCATCAAACGCCACGGACGCTAGTCGTGGTCGTCCTCCAGCGTTTTTCGAAACCCTCGCAAGGCCCTCCACCTTGAGAGCAAGTCGACTGCTTTTCATTCCGGCTCCTTCAAGTGGCACTTCTTGGAGAAGGGGAAAACGAAAGGCGCCTGGGCCTTCTCTTGCGACATCACACCATCAGGTTGCCCATCAGGTGGCCCCGATGCCGATACTAAGATCACGGCTGATTGCGAGCCTGTGGACTACTTTGCCAACAAGGCGCTGCGCGATATGACTCAGCTCACCGCTTGAGCTATATGTCGTAGGCGGGCGCCATTTGGGCGATGTAGAGGACCAAGCCGTTTTGTTGGACAGCTAAGTGCGCACTTAGCTCAGTTGGTAATGCGACGGCACAAGCACTGTGCAGTCCAACAAGGAGGGGGAAGAGGAAGATGAATGCACATAAATAATGCACATAAATAATACACTTGAGACTTGAGCTGCATATGTGCTCCTCGCAAACAATTAAGGCTCGTAAGGCTCCAACATGCGCCTTACCTCCGAACAAGTCGGCGGGAGTAAGTTCTCGTTTCTACAGTCTAAAATTATAACTCTGATGTGCGATTAAGAGAGCGGGATATGGCCTTTATCAGGCCTTAATTAGTATTTCGCATTTCCCTCTGGTCGGTGGTCAGTGGTCTCGTCAGTGGAGTGGAGATTGGAGTCGCTTAAGTTGGAAAAGTTCAAGTCGGAGTCGGCCGTATAAATCAAAATCGTTAGTCGTCCAAAGCAATCTTGAACTTCGAGCCTCGGCTCGGGCAACCTGGTCTAGTTTGCGCTGCTTTGCTTTTCTTCTCTACCTGTTAGTCTTCTATTTCCGGCCCTTCGGGGCCTGTCTCAAAATCGTTAGTCGTCAGTGTTAGTGTTATAAGTGAAAATTTTCCGTGAAGGGGAAGGGGATGTCCTTCGAACTTTATTAATAGAGATAGAATTCTAATGATGTCGTCTCTTTTTTCTTTATGATGTGTAATCCCGGTACCCGCTACTTCTGTCGAGCGGCTTGCGGCTTGGCTGCGAATTGATCCAAACTGCGGTTGCGGTGTGCGGCATGCTGTTGGATTACGCCAAGATCCAAGAGTATACAATTCCGTTTCGATTCGGCTGAGTGATTGAAATAGAAGTAGGCTAAAGTTCGGGAGCCGGAATCCACTAAATACACATTCCAACAATTTACTAAAGATACTTAGCAGCTATGCTCAGTCCTTGAAATTGACTGGGCGTGCCACACCAGAGGATAGGCCGGAGTGGAGATCGCGGACATACTCGAAGCCTATTACTCCTTCAGGGAATTAATCCTGCAGGGCTCATGGAAGTAAAGATGAATATTGCATTACGCAAAACGACACTCAGCCCAGTCAGAATTTTCCTGAAGGTTGCAGATTTCTTTTGCTATATGTTATAAGGGCGATTCTTTATGTATGGGGTGTATTAACTAGACCAGACTAGAATAGCAAGAAACATGAAAGTGGGCCATAAACCATCCGGGACCTAGAAGCTTAAAAGGCATGTTGAACTTTTTGTCGGATCTAAATCGAGTGCCTTCGTAGCCGCACACCGGGGTCCTTTGCAGGGCCACGCAGTCTATCGCCCACCTAACGCCTGCCGCTGAGGAAGACTCCAAGCTAGATTCACGGCCAGTATACGAGAAGAAGACCAGAATACATGGTCAAGCGCTCAAATTACAGTCAGTTGCGGGCATTAAGAAACACTCACGTTAAGAAATTGAAGGGTAGAATTTTGTATTTCACTAGTTGGAAATGAAATCCCTTCTTGTATTGTAGTACATAAATCCTACGAAGAAACAAGGGGGGTCGCCGTTTTTCTGCTTTCTTTATTCCCACAGCTGACTGTACCGACATAAGACATAAAGCCGCACCAGAAATTTACCGCGCACTCTGGCGAAAGGAAGTTACGTAAAAAGCGGAAAATTTAGACGAAACGGAATTTCGAAACTCGTAGCATATTCTCGAACTCCCCATCGCTCGTAAATCTATGCACGTACAAGGTATATTTACGAACGATAGTCTAGGGAGCTAGGGGCTAGGGAGTGCAATTCTGGCGGATTTCGAGGTCGAAAGAATCAGGAATCTACCCTGTAGTAGCATCTTTTGAAAATGCCCAAAGCAAGCTTTTACAGCAGTTATTAGTCATTAGCGTCGAGCTAGCGTCGCGTCAGGTCTATACTATAAGACTAAGTACTACTTAGGACACTTAGCTACAGAGCTACAGATACTTTCGAAGTCTCCAGATGTGTAGCGAGCGAAGTAGCTGCAGTATAAGATTTGTAAGATCCGAAGTATACTGCATTACATCAACCCGATAGAAGAAGTGTGCACTCCAACGCCGTTATTTCTTAGACAACATGAACGCTGAAATGCTGACTCCAGCCATGAAGTATCGGCGAAACCTCCAGGAGCTCAACGAAGACCAGCGCGTGATAATGCGCCTCGAGTATCGTATCAACAAAAACCGGCAAAAGTGGGTGAATGCCGCCGTGCAGGTAGAAAGTTTCGCTCGAGCGTGCACTGCGCGGCAAGTTGCATCTGTGCTGCGCGAAAACTTGAGGCTCTTGCAGTTAAAGATGAAGCATGTGGGCGACGCTCTAGCTTGTCTCCGCAACGACCGTTACGCCGAAGCCATCGCAACAGCCGACGCTGCTTTGCAACTCGACCCAGCATGCGTGGAGGCTTTTCGCATTAGAGGGCATACTATGCTTCGGCAAAAGCAATACCCGGAGGCGATAGTAGAGTATTCGCGTGCGCTTGAGATTGACTCGGAGCACCTCGACTGCCGAATGGCCCGAGCGCGCTGCCTCGGGACCCTTGGCAATTGGGACAACGCTATCAAGGATATCGAGAGCCTCATGGACCTCGACCCATCAAATCCAGAGTATGACCCCCATTCATCTGTTTGCTTCACAATTGTAAGGGCATAGTCTGCCTCGTATGCTTGTAACAACTGCTAACTTGTGCACTTTCTCTTGAAACTCAGGTACTGGCATTACCGTGGCTTGATAAGGGGTCAAATGAACGTGTGGCCAGAAGCAGCGTCTGATTTTGCGCATTGCACGGAGAAAGGGCACAACGACGCTGCTTCGTATACCCGGCGCGGTATGGCGGAGGCGTCTGCCCAAAAATGGACTGCTGCCGTTGAGAGCTTCGGCACAGCTTTGAATCAAGACGAAAACTTTGTCGATGCGCTCGTTTTGCGCGGTCGCACTTATTGCTGCATGCGGAAATGGGATCTGGCAGAAGCAGACTTTCAGAAAGTTCTCAGGCTAGATTCTCACAACGAAGTTGCCAAGGCAGGCTTGGCCATCATATTTACGCCCCATCTTCCTCTTCCATTAACGGATTGACGAGGCAGGGAATGTGCCACTGGGCCTCGATTGTTCATCGCCATGCTGACGTGCCACGCACAACGGCACGAATGAGACACTGCATCGAAGTCACTTTCATGTCTTGAAAGTGCGCCATCAGCTTTTGCCTCCACGTAACCTACGCAGTCCTCTACGTAAAAGCAAAATCTCTGAGATGACCTCACTGAACAGCCCAGATTTCACGCTGGCGAAAGGAATTGACTTTTACAGCAAGATCGACGAGATCGCTCCGTGGGCCATTCCTCAAAACAAAAGAAAACTACGGCAATGATTCCTCAAGGGTGCCTCGTATTTCACGTGTAAGATGAGCTCTCACTTCGCTTCATCGCTGTTGGTACATAAAGTAGCTTGAGGCCATCGTGTCGATTCGACCAAAGCCACAGGAGTAAGGCCATGCCGCTGCTGAATCTACACCGATTCTACGGCTTCTCTGCTTATACCGATGCATGGTGCTTGCCCTTACGCCCACTTCCATTCTCTACTTCCTGTACTCTTGGCTACGGGCCCCTGACTCCCTTGTAACTCCATGTTCACTGGCCACACCTACGCATTTTGAGCTTCCTCACATCAGAGATAAACCAGCAAAACACAGGATAGACCACCGCCCTTCACTTTCGCTAGTGTAGTTCCAGGTCGTAAGGAAATAAGGTATGAGTGGCGTGGCATGTGGCATGGCATATTATAATCGTTTCTGTTTCTTTAAATTTCTGTATGGTCCCTAATTCCTGAAATTTTTATCATCCCGCTTCCATTTCTTTCGTTTTATTATCGTGAGATATTTGATATTAGAGATATAAGTGTAGAGTTTCGACTTCGACGTCCAATTCCAGCAGTTGCAGGTTAGCTGTGGATTAGGCGCTACACTGATCACAAATCATCCGACGCAACACCGTACACCGAGGCTAGTGTCAGAATAGGGTGGAAACCACATAGAAAACAGTACCCAACTGGATTACCCGCTGCACTTCGAATTCAAGTGCAGCTTATGCTGCGTTCCATCTGAGTTGGCACCCAAAATCCTTAGCAGGGCACCTTACTTGACCTGCTTTGAAATCACAGCGTCGAGCACTTCGCTAGCGGCGTCCATGATGCGTGTGCCAGGCCCGAAAATAGCCGTCACTCCGCAGTCGTGCAAGAAGGCGTGGTCTTGGGGCGGAATCACGCCACCGCAAATGATCACCATGTTGCCCGCCCCCTTGGCCTTCAGCTCTTCGATGAGCGCAGGCACCAGAGCCTTGTGGCCCGCGGCCTGCGACGAAATGCCCACCACATGCACGTCTGCGTCTATGGCTTGTTGAGCCACCTCGCTCGGGGTCTGGAACAGCGGCCCAACATCCACGTCATAGCCCAGATCCGCAAAGCCGCTCGCAATCACTTTTGCCCCGCGGTCGTGCCCGTCTTGCCCCATTTTTGCCACCAAAATGCGGGGGCGGCGGCCTTCCTTGGTGGCAAAGTCGTCGATTATGGCGAGCACTTGGGCGTAATCCGACGCGGCATCCTCCTGGGGCGAGGCGGTGTAGGCCGAGGTGTAGGCCCCCTGTACCACTTCGGTGGAAGGGCTGTGCTCCCCCCACACGGTGCGCAGCGCGTCGCTGATCTCCCCTACCGTGGCGCGCGCGCGGGCAGCCTTAATGGCGAGGCCCAGCAAATTTGAGGAGGCGCCCACGGGGCTGTCGAGTGGCAGGGCCGCTGACTCACGCAGCTCCGCCAGCACCGCGGCCACTTCCTCCTCGTTGCGCGCGGCCCTCACTTGCGCGAGGCGCTCCATTTGCTTGGCCCGGCTCTTGGCGTTGTCCACCTCGTGCACCGGCACGGCGGTGTCGGTCTCGACGCGGTACTTGTTGATGCCCACCACCACTTCCTCGCCGCTGTCGATGCGCGCTTGCTTGCGGGTCGCCGACTCTTCGATGCGGCGCTTGGCCATGCCGCTCTCAATGGCCTTGGTCATGCCCCCCAAGTCGTCCACTTCTTGAATCACCTGTGAATCAACATTACAGGCGAAAAAAAAAGAAAGAAGAAACCTATCATATTGACGGGTTTTGAGACGACTTTCTACTGTTGCAAGGCCTCAATCTCCTAGACCTTTTAGAGTCGTTCTCTCAGCATATGAGCGCCTTCATCCCCCCAAACGTCATGCGGCCACTCTCTTCTACCACATATATAGGACTCACCTCGAGCGCGCCATCGACCAAATCTTGGGTCAGTTTTTCCATCATGTACGAGCCGCCCCACGGGTCCGCGACTTGCGTGATCGCCGTTTCTTCCTGCAAGATGAGCTGGGTGTTTCTCGCGATGCGCGCGCTCGTTTCGGTGGGCAAACCCAGAGCTTCGTCGAAGGCGTTGGTGTGCAGAGACTGCGTGCCTCCCATCACTGCTGCCATTGCCTCGATGGTTGTGCGAACCACGTTGTTGTAAGGGTCCTGCGCCGTGAGCGAATAGCCTGATGTCTGGTGATGGCACACGCACGCAGAAGAGGGCGCGTTTGCAACATCAATAATAAACATCGATCTCTAGCCAAAAATTCATAACACACATAACTCTCTTCCACCGCCTTTATCATACAACAAATGTAAGATCTATTCTACTGGTGCAACAGTAGTGCTCAAAAAGTAGAGTTCGCATATGTTTTCCTACGCCACTTACACACCCATTCCCTTTTCCTTCTTATACCTGACAGTGGGTGCGGAGCAGCAGCGACTTCTCGTTTTTGGCTTCAAACTTTTCCTTCATCAGCTTCGCCCACAGCAGGCGAGCCGCGCGCAGCTTGGCAATTTCCATGTAAAAATTCATGCCAATGCCGAAGAAGAACGAGAGCCGAGGCGCGACGTCGTCGACCTTGAGCCCGGCCGCCATGGCGCTGCGCACGTACTCGATGCCGTCGGAGATGGTGAAGGCCAGCTCAAGCTTCGCGTCTGCGCCTGCTTCTTGCATGTGATAGCCGCTGATGCTGATGCTGTTGTACTTGGGCATGTTTTGCGACGTGAACGCAAAGATGTCCTGAATGATTCGCATGCTTGGCGAGGGTGGGTAAATGTAGGTATTCCTCACCATGAACTCCTGTGGTTGCAGCGCATTAGAAACAAAAAGAAAAAGAAGAAGAAAGCGGTGTTGAAAACTTTGAGTTGAGATGAAGCAAAAAGGAAGAAAGCAAATGCTTGCCAATGCTGGAGTGTTACAAGTAGAATAGTGCACACCTTCAGAATGTCGTTTTGAATGGTGCCTGAAAGCTTTTCCACCGGCACGCCTTGCTCTTCGGCCGCAATGATGTACATGGCGAGCACCGGCAGCACTGCGCCGTTCATTGTCATGGAGACGCTAACTTTCTCGAGAGGAATGTCTTGAAAGAGGATCTTCATGTCTTCGACGGTGTCGACGGGCACACCTGCCATGCCAACGTCTCCCGTGACCCGAGGGTGGTCGCTGTCGTAGCCGCGGTGCGTGGCCAAGTCGAACGCCACGCTCAGACCTTGCTGCCCAGCTGCCAAATTTTTCTTGTAGAAAGCATTGCTGTCTTCGGCCGTGCTGAAGCCTGCGTACTGGCGCACCGTCCATGGCCTCGCCGTGTACATGGTAGCATATGGACCTCGGCCTGGCAAAATATTGTGCGAGTTACTATGTTAGGTGATTGCATTGGTAAGTGAAGCAGCGATGTAAGAGAGCGTGGCATGAAGTACAAAACATTTCTTGATCAGCAAAAATATCAAAGGAACAAGTCGATACGGGGACAAGCTCTTTCCACATACCGAAAGGGTACACGCCTGGCGGCGATCGCTCGAGTCCCTCCGAATCCTCAGATGTATACAAAGGCTTCAAAGGTATTCCTTCAGGTGTCACGATGGGCGCAGGATCTTTGCCCTTGAGTTCCTTTTGAGCGCGTTTTAGCCACTCCGCATTTGCAGCGCTAGAAAATGGTCTAAAGCCGACAGATCGCACTCTCTTTACCGCCAACATTGTGCCGCTGTTGGACTAGGTGAGCAAACTGAGGCTTTAGCACCGCAGGAAACAAGCAAACTATCTTCTGATGAGACGAAATGGAAGAAAGCAATCAAGCCGTCGAGCTCTTCCCCCTGTTTTCGCGATCTCCGCCGGACTTTTCTTCCCGCCATCACGTTTCATCAAATCTTCTTGGATTGTTGGCATGCAGCAAGCAAGCAGAACTTAAAGCTGGGCCATAATAGACCTCACGAACCAAAACGAAGGATGAGTTCAAAGCGTGCACGCGTGGCTTCTGATGACGACGGAGCCAATAGCCTCCTCAGTGGCTTCGGGAACGAATTTGCCACTGAGGCTCTGCAGGTAGTGTTTCGAATGTATCTAGAAAGATATGTCGGCAATCAGTGTCACCATGGACTTCGTTCTTTTGTCTTCAAGAAATGACTGCGGAGGTGCATAAATGCTTCTTAGTATATCACATTGCAGTTATATTATCTCATGTGTATGTCCGAATATTATCTATTTTCTTATGCTTCAGGGTGCCTTGCCTGTGGGCATGAATAACCCTCAAAAGTGTCCTTATGGCCTCTACGCGGAGCAGCTCTCAGGCACTGCCTTCACTGCTCCCCGAGATAAAAACCAACGCACGTGGCTTTACCGTATTCGGCCGTCAGTGGTGCACACCAAATTTGAAGTTGCCGAAGGCCTCGATCGGATATGTAGCGAATGGTCGGACAAGACCGTTGATCCTAATCAGTTCCGCTGGAAGCCAGAGCCTCCACTGGAGAAAACCGGGAGTGGCGTCGAAAGCGTAGACTTCATGCAGGGTCTAGCTACCATGGCGGGCGCTGGTGACCCTACCCTTAAGGAAGGGCTTGCTATTCACATGTACAACTGCAATGCATCTATGGAGGACACAGCCATGAACAACGCTGATGGCGACTTTTTGATCGTGCCCCAAACTGGGGTGCTCACAGTCACCACCGAGATGGGCGTGCTAGTCGTAGAGCCTTGTGAAATTTGCGTGGTACCTCGCGGCGTGCGGTTTTCCATAGCAGTGAGCGAGTCTTCCAACAGGGGCTACGTGCTCGAGCTCTACCGGGGTCACTACGAGCTTCCGAACCTCGGCCCAATTGGCGCCAACGGCCTCGCCAACCCTCGCGACTTCGTTTACCCAAAAGCAGCTTTCGAAGACCGCGACTGCGCCTTCACGCTGCTCAACAAATTCGGCGGCCGGCTCTTTCAAGCCTCCTTGGACCATTCGCCATTCGATGTGGTCGCGTGGCATGGCAATTACGCGCCCTACAAGTACGACCTCCGGCGCTTCTGTTGCATGAACACGGTCACTTTTGACCACCCCGACCCGAGCATCTACACCGTGCTCACAGCACCGTCGGCTGAGCCGGGTACTGCCACGGCTGATTTTGTGATCTTTCCGCCGCGCTGGATGGTGGCGGAAGGCACCTTTCGACCGCCATGGTACCACCGCAACTGCATGACGGAGTTTATGGGTATGGTGTATGGTTCCTATGACGCCAAGGCAGGCGGCTTTTTGCCAGGGGGCGCGTCCCTTCACTCGTGCACTACCCCGCATGGGCCCGATGCTACGACCTTCGAGAAAGCAAGCAATGCGGACTTGGGGCCTGTGAAGTTTGACGGTGGGCTCGCCTTCATGTTTGAGACCAACGCCGTCCTGAAGCTGACCAAGCACGCCCTCGAGGCGCCTCACTTAGACCGCGAGTACCAGGCCTGCTGGACTGGCTGCAAGAAGTACTTCAATGGGAAGCCATAGGCGATGTCATAGGCACCCTGCTTCAAGATTTAGTTCTTTGTGCGCTTGGCGCATTCGCCTTTCTTTCTATCTTTCCGAGGAAAGTTGGGGAATTAATATGCCTAATCCAATTCCATGGGACTTCCAAATTTATGTAAGATCGCAGAGTTCAAAGTCAAATGCACCGAGTAGTTCGCAGTCTGAGGCGCCATGAGCACTGCATGGCGTAATGTCTACTTCAAACTCCATCGCGCATCACCATAAACGAAGTCGAAGTGTTCAGTCGAGGTGTATATCGTAGATACTTTTTTCCTTCGTAACTGGTGAAGGTTGTTTATTTTGAGTACAAGGCACTAAAAATATAGCAAATGGACTAGCTAAGGCTATGGCTCGGTCTAAGCCACAAATGAAAATGGTATCTATTGGCGCTGTACCAAGCGGCCTATCGCCTTTTCGGCTGCTCTTCTAAGGTTTTCGGTGTCTACAAAAGTTCCTTTTCCGCGCCTTCGAATTTCAGCCACTGACTCTGGCTCAACACTCCGCACGACCTCGTACTCCATGTCTAAAAAGCGTGCCATATTAGAGACCGTAGGCACCGCCTCGCTTTGAGACCAGCGCTTATGGTAAAGCTCTACCACGCCACAGCACGCAGAGGCGCCGACATCCATAGAGAGGAGGTGGAACAACGCTGCGCCGTGCATACCGACCAGAAGGCTGAGGAAGAAAGGGAGCAGCGACAAGGTAAGATAAGGAAGAAAGATGCCTCGCAAGCGCAACTTTTGGAAACATTGACAGTGGAAGGCTTTTGAGAGTGGAGGATTAAACGTTAAAAAAATGCGTGTGTTACCTTGTGTTGTGCGCCACTGCTACTTGTTCTTGGAAGGGAATGCTGGCAAAGTCAACGACTCGCAACTCGCCTGCGCCCGGGATACCTTGCAAAGCTTGCACGACTTCTTTTTCATTGGCAAAGACACGCATGTTGCTGCCTTTCCGTGTAATTAGCGTGATAGTTGGATTCTTTGCTGCTGCCTTTAGGGCCGCACCTCTTGCTGTTGGCGCCTTTACCACAGAGGAGGAGGCCGGCGCAAGGCGAGGTGCCTGCCTTGAAGTTGAAGAGGCAAGCCCCCATTTCCCCACGTTAAATTTATTGTATTCGTGAAGCAGCCACGAGTATCGGTTGGTTCGAGAGCATTTCTCAGCCGTTTGGTTCTTGCCCGCTTCTAAAGAAGTCCAAATGTGAGCTGGCCCTGGCTTAGCTTGAAATACCACTTTCTTGAAACACACCCTTTTGCCCTGGTAGTCGGTGGATTTCATTAAGCCTTCCGTGAACACACGCAAAAATAGGTTAGAAAACAAAAAGTAAGCTAACAGTTACACATATTCTAATGATTTTTAAAGGCAGGAAAAAACGAATGAACAGGAATCCTAGGCGAAGCTCACACCTTTTCCAAACCATTTCTCGTACTGTTGAAAGAAAGGAGACAAGTGGTCAGGGTGTCCAGCGAGCCCTATTTTGGAGCCCCGCCCAGCTGGCCCGTTGCCCCGGATCGCATCCATGTTCACCAACCGAAACTGGTGAAAGTCCAGCCCGAGACCTCGCATGGTCGTAAACACGATCCTGCGGTACACATGCACATCAAGAGAGCAAGCACAGGGCGTCTCTAAATAGTGATGAGCACGCAGGCAAGTATGCTGGGATTTCATACAGGAAAGAATGAAAACAACACGAGAGACAAAAAAAGGGCTGAGAGAGCCAATTCGCATTACTCCTGAGAGATTTTTGCGTGTGTGCAGATATTGTACCAGAAATCTGAAATAGTGTGCCCCAGGTTCAAGATGAGATCGTGGGACATGAAAAACGACGGCGTTTCTTCGACCACGTCGCACTCTTGCAGAGGGTCATTGCCGAGCTGGGCGCCAGGAGGGAGCGGGACACTCACAGATCGTGGGCACGACGCCTGCAAGAAACCCGGGCGAAAGGACCGGCTGTTGCCACTCACTGGCGCTTTGGAAAAATCGAGGACCACATTTTCGAAGACACATGCACTCGAGCCGGTGGCCGAATGACCGCGGCAAGTAACTTTGCTCCCCCCTGAGGATGTCGAGCCGTCGGTAGGTATGCTGCTTGTTGACAATGATGCTGAGGACGGCGGAGGCTTGCAGACGACTCTCTCAGAATCGCGCCAAGTGTCCAGGTACTTTTCGCCCCAGGTGTCATCGCACGAGAAAGGCCGCCCCGTTGCGATCACGACGTCACAGCCGCGAGCACCCCATTCGACCCGAGACTGCCCTCGCAAGCTGCACGGACACACACACCAAGGAAGGGGGAAATGTTGGTGCAATGTGCGAGCAACAGTCACGAGTCACCGGACAAAGTGCACCAATTATAGCAAAAGACTCTAGGAAGTGTCGAGCATGATCTAACGTGTCTAGATAATCTAGTACCTGCCCCAAGATGAGCCTGGCTTCACATTGTAGCGCTTTTTAGCTTGCAAGCACCACGCGACATCATAGTCAGAGGAAGCAGCAGACGCCTCTTCGCTCGTTTGAGATTGTTGCCTATGTGAGACTGGAGCGCTAGCGGCGGCTGTTGCTTCTTCTACTCGTGCAAACTTGTGCTTTCTGATTGGCTCTGCTCGTGTCGACTCGTCAGGCATGTGCGAAGGCTCTGATTGGCGCCTACTAGCTCTTGCACTCACTTTTAGCGGCAGCGATGCGTCAGGTTTTTGTGGAGCTTGAAAATGCAATTCTTGCAGTGGAACTGGAACTGGTTCAGGTGGCATGGGCAAATTTGGTAACTCTGACGTTACAGCTGTTTGGTTCAGAGGTGCTACGGCAACTGGAATAGGGCTACTCTCGACGACTGGCTCAGTAGTCCGCCTGTTTACGAAAAGTCCCACATTGCTCGCCCCAAGAAGAAGCACTATTCCGAAGAATGAAATCATCAAGCCTTTCAGGTACGAGACCGGCTTTGACGGCCTGCGCACAGACCGCGGCGCCATGGCGATATCTATTCAACACGTAGCTATGCCCTGCCTTTTTAAAGGCAAACCGCAATACCAACGCGGCAGCTTGAGATAAGAGTAAGATTCTTTTGTGCAAATGCCAAGAACTATGCTAGCATTCCTTAGCAGGAATGGTTGTTTGTTATAAGCTACTCGAATTAGCCATTTTGAGGGGGCAGTAATAAAAATGCCACCCAAACAAACTAGATACGGCAAAAAATACGTCAATTTCAGAAATATTGCGCCATTCCAGATCCAGATCCAGATATCGCAATTACAGGAAATCCCAAACAGAAAGCGTGATCTATGACCCCAACTCCCGTCTAAAATCATATTGTTTACTAGCACACCAGTGGCCATATCAGACTATAACTATATCATGGAACACGGAGCTTGAAGCTTCCGCTTTCATTGGCGCAGTAGAAGGTAGGAATGTGGATGTGGAATACAGGAAGGAAAACCGAATTCAAAGCCGACTCAATTCCGAAAATAAATCTAGATGAATACGGCATGGCGACGGGGCTGTACCAATGCACTTGACGTGTCTTAAATTCACGCACGCGAGGTATCAGCAGCAGCCTCCTTTGAAATTATTGTGCAGTTCTGGTTTGAAAGTAGCGTGCTTTTCACGCTTCCTTGAGAAGACGTCCGGGTAAGTAAGGATTTTTTCCACCAGACATCGCATGCACTCTTCAATGCCTTCGCCCGAATACGCTGATGTGTCAAACCATGCCACGAACCCATGCTCTTGGCAGAATCTGTTAAGGTGTGACTGGTCGACTTGTCCATCACCCATCTCCACGTCACACTTGTTGCCCACCAGAACCACGGGAATGCACCCTTCGCCATCTGGCAATCTCACCATGCTATCAATTTCCATTTTCCATTTCGACACCGTGTCAAAGGTTTGAGGCCTAGAAATGTCGTATACTAAAATGGCTCCCAGAGCCTCTTTGTAGTAGACTTTCGACGCACTAGCTCCAAAGCGCTCCTGACCAGCAATGTCCCATAATTGCATCCGAACCTCAGTGCCATTGACATTAACATGCTTCACGGCGAAGTCAACTCCGACAGTAGCTTTGTGGTCCTCGCTGAAGAAGTTGTTTACGTACCTAAGGAAGGATTGCGTCATGGTGAGGAGTTTGTCTACAGCCTGGTACATTTTCTCGCTACTTAGCGCCTACGTACACCACTTACCTCTTGATGATAGAAGTCTTGCCAGTTCCCGCGTCGCCTACAACCAGAATCTTTACCACTTCCTGGTCCTGCGCCATTCCTACCGATTGCGCCTACCCAGCCAAGCACCGCTAAATACAACGAGACAACGGGCCTAAATCCTAAATCTCAATGATAGCGAATCAGCCAATCAACGAAGAGTACCGTATTTCGAAATATACGGGTCCTGCCATTCCACACCGAAGTTTGGCATTTTTTTATCATCCACACAAAAAGAAGAAATGACAGGAATGACAGCCACCTTTTGATGCGCCCTTGGTACATGCTAGCTGGGCTGATTCAGAGTACAACCGGATTTTTAGCCCGTACTGGGCTCGCGCCTCCGACTCGCTTAATGGCTGCTCGAGTGGGCGCTGCCATCCCTCAAGACCTTGCCGAAAAGATTGCCAGTCTCTATGAACAGTCAGATTCAGTCAAGGTATGCAAGTAGCCTGAGGTCCCTATGATATTAGCATAGGGTAGCTTCTATTGTTAGCTCGAGTGAAAAAATACTCAGATGATCGTAGTTGAAGTGATGTTCTCCTTATTTGCTTGTCATATACGCTTGCCGTGCGTGCATCCACACAAGGTGGCTGTGGTGACGACGGGCGCCGGAGGTGCATTGCCAGGTTGGCTCATCGGCACACCGGGGGCTTCGGCATGCATTCTTGACATTCAAGTCCCATACGTGCATTCTGCACTGGCTGGTTATCTAGGGTACGAGCCGAGCCATTTCGTGAGCCCTGAGACGGCGGCAGCCATGGCTGAGCGTGCCCTGGCTAGGTCCAAGGCGCTCTGGTTGGAGCAACACAACGGAGAGCCCTCGTGCCTCGTGGGCCACCGCTTTGTGGGTTTAGCCTCCACAGCAGCCATCGTGTCCAAAGCTCCCAAGAATGGTAATCACCGCGCTAGTGTGTGTTCTGCTACAGAGGAAGGGGTATTCTCGTACAATGTTACCTTCGTGAAAGGCCGTGATCGTGTTGGCGAAGATGCGCTCGTGAGCCGGCTGATGTTGCGCGCTCTGCTCGAGGCGAGCGGCCATGCTAGTGGAAAAGAGTGGGATGATGGTCTAGGCTCTAGCCTTGACAAGCCTAGCTCTTGGTCGAACAGCGACGCCAGCAGCAGTGGAGAATACGAGAACGTCCAAACTGCGTACACCCCTAAGAGTGCCGTGTTGGCAGGGCTTTTGTCGTCCGCAAGTGGTGCACAGAAATCATCCGAAGCTTCCATTTCCAATGTACTATTTGCACCTGGCAAAAGCTCCGATGGGACGATGGTGGCATTTGCAGACTATAAGCCGCCTGTGCGGACTGTGGTATACCCCGGTTCCTTCAACCCACTGCACGACGGTCACTTAGCCTTAGCGAAACTCGCGCAAGAAACGCTGTCACGCGACAAGCCGTGCACGGTGCCCCTCGTGTTTGAATTGGCGGCAATGAATGTAGACAAGCCGCCCCTTGCGCAGGACACTGTGACCTCAAGGGTTCAGCAGTTCGCAGCAGCGGGCGCGTCCGTTGTGGTCACCAAGGCGCCGCGGTTCCTCGAGAAAGCCAGGCTCTTCCCTGGCTGCGCCTTCGTGATTGGTGCAGACACCGCGAAGCGGCTCCTCGACACGAAGTACTACGACCACAGCGCCAACGAAATGGTTGCAGCTTTGTCGGAAATCAAACATTTGGGGTGTATTTTCGTGGTTGGCGGTCGCGAGGAAGGTGGGAAGTTTTTGACCTTGGAGGACTGCCTTGCGCCCTTAGACCTGCCTTCGTCCGTGCGGGAAATGTTCATTGGGCTGACAGCTGATGAGTTTCGCATGGACATATCGTCGACCGAGCTCCGGAAAGCATCTGCTGCCAAGGAAGCACAAACGAAGTAGAAGGGAGACAGAGAGGAGGATCACTCAAGAGCGCGCTTAGGCCCGTGGATCCGGCCTTAGCCATACATCATACACGAGTTTCAGGTTTTTGTTGTGCGCGCACTTTCCTGTTGATCTTAAGAGTATATTTTCTGATTCCATTTCAGTAGAAGGCGAAGTGCGAAACGGCCAGTTGCCAATTCGGATAATTCCCAAGGAGCCCATTACATATATGTGTGTATATAGCCAGAATTTAACCACCGTCGCTGTGGCGCTGTGCTGCTATATTCCTATCGCTATTGCTATTGCTATTTGCTATATTGCAATTATCAATTATAGTTATAGTTATAGTTGATATCAAATTGCTGGTGCGTTCCGCTTAAGCTACTAGAATAGAAATTCTGGAAAACCCGGTGCCTAACTCAGTGCTCTTTCAAATGGACTCATATCCATTTGCCACTACGCATTGCGGTACTGAGATATCGATATCGCGCTTGACTTCGAGCTAAGCACACCGAGCCTTTAAGATGGGATGGTTACTAAGAGGGAAGAGCTTTGTCGCATGTGCAACGAGATGCAATACAAAGGGGTCTCTAGGAACCAGGTCTCATATAGGCACAAACTTACACCCGAGCACACCGCGACCCGCCCAGGGCTTCGGTGTTATCTCGAGAGACAAAGGTTTGCCCCCAACTTCTCGTTGCACCCGCAATTGAATGGCGCGGCCAACACTGTCTCGTGTCACTTCGGCCAGAGCACTCAACTGGCGATGGTTCCCTGCGTGCACGTCTGCAAAGCTGAGTACCAAGTCCCCCTCGTGGAGACCTCCGAGCGCTGCCGGTGAATCTGGAAGCAATTCTTGAATGGTGGCAAAGGGTTCGGTGCTCACCGCTTGGACCACTGGCGCTGGGATACTCGGCGCAGTAGCATTGTCGGCGGATACAGCCACGCTATGCACCTCGTGCAAAGTCGCTTCTAGAGTCGTCATTAAGGCCTTCAGATCGTTTCTTAGCACATTCAAGCGGTGCCGCTTGTCTCGTACGGCATACAAGTCAATGTCTCCGCGAGGGTAGCCCTCAGCGTCAACGTCCATCTGTGAAGTGATACCAGCGGGAGGTTCCCCATTAATGCCAGGAGAGTTCAAATCATCCACGAGAGCTTGCATTTCTGCCTCCAGCCCAGCCCGTTTCTTGTCTAGCTCTAAAAGGCGCGCGCGAGGTGAGGCAAAGTCGGCCATTAGAATTAAAGCTAGCCTTTTGGTTTGTTGATTTTGGTGCCTAAATAGTGTTACAGATGGAATTCGCAAACGAACTATTCTTCTGTTTAGTAAATTGAGTAGAAGTGCAAGAGAAATAGCAGAAGTAGTGCCAGAGGGCTTATGCCAGGCTAGCAGCTGGCAGTTTGTATATCAATTCTATGTTCTATCAACTCCGAAGGCCCATTTTGTAATAATGTACAGAAAGTTCCTTCCTGTGCCTTTCTCTTTCTTTGCGCTCAAATTACGTACAGCTATTCAGCTATGTAGGATCTTCCCCATACCCTGTATCTCCTTATCTCCTCCTCGCTGCCACTCTCTCTGCTATGTATGCTCTTTTTACACTGCCATCTATCTGCTATCTGCCAATTGCCATGGCAGCTAAGTTAGACTGACTGCAACTAGACTGCCTGCTAGCGATTGGTAGCACTCTTCTAAGCCAATAAGGTTATAAATCTAAGCAACGAATTGAGCGTTCTTGCTAAAAGCAAGAGAATGTACTCGTCTTAAGGGCTTGAACTTACAGATCTGGTGTTGCTTCGTTCGACTCGGTACTCAGTGCCACTATCACGCGGACAACACTGCACAAACTAGGCTTCGAAGCAAATTACTTCTTACGCTTTTACATTCTTTGAAGAAGCACCAAAACCAATCTTAGCTCTTCACGCCACTTCTAAGTTCTTGCAGATTAACTTCTTTAGAGTTCTAGCCCCTTGCTAGACCGAAATTTTAGTTGTTTATTTTAGCTACTAGGATAGCCCCTTCTCAGGCAGGCAGAAGATAGTGAAGTGTAAGCTTAGCTAAGAACTACCTCCAACTGAACGTCTAATACTCTAACGCTTTGAGCTATCGAACAATCTAATGCCCAAGAAGACGAAAGGCCGCAAAAAGCCGTCGAAGTCGAATAAATCGCCGGAAGTTCCGCCAAGTTTCAATGCCATTCAACCGTCAAGTCTTGTATCGACGGCCGCCCCTGGTTGCTACTGCTGGCATGGTAGCCGGGAGTCTAAATGGCTACTAGGCAAGCCTGAGAGGTTCAAACGATCAGACTTCGGCTTAGGTGCTAGCGATCATGTGCCTGATTTATCCATCGACCCGGAAGACAACCTGCTCACAGTCATTAACGCAACAGCTTCCCCTCGAGTCTTCCACGTTACAATCGAGCATCCAGTCGTAGGATATCGCGGCCAGGTGCTTGAAATGGGAAGTTCGCGCGACGAGTCGGGCACTGAGACACCGTGTGTAGCCTTTGCGTTGTTAATGCCCCCAACCACCATGTTGGATGTCTGCACGCTTGAGTTAGGAGATGCACCGAGCGAAAGCGTGAAGCTCACAAGCGATATTCTGGATTGGGAACCTCACTCATCGCCAAACGATATGACATCCGCTTGCGTCTGGGACACTTTCCCGCTGCAAGGTGGGCCTTTTTTATGCTCGCAAGGGTGCGGCGGAGGCCTCACCCACTTTTCGCACGCGTCGACCTGGCATGCTCTCGACTTTGCTTGCCCCGTCGGCACGCCCGTGGTGGCGGTGGGCCGTGGCGTGGTCGCTGAAGTGCGGCAAGGCTGCACCGTAGGAGGTTGCCACGTCAAGCACTTGTTTGCCTGGAACAGCATTACTCTTCATCTCGACGCGAACCAGACACCTGCTCAACCTCCAGACTCAACGGCGACACATAGCACGACCCATACAGAGAGCGACAGCGCTGAGAAAGGCCACCCAAGTAGTAGTAGTAGTAACGAAGGCCCTGGCTCAACTGGTGCCAGTGAAGAGGTAGACGGCTTACCAGACTTCTTTGCAAAAGGCGGTTACGTACCGCCGGGTGTCGATAGTTTATTTGGGGAGCTAGGAGGCCTCGAGCTAGGCGAAAGCGGCGGTGACGAATGGGAG
>Ga0307982_1001610_pt1 | contig 18370 bp, 19 predicted proteins | sample OrgLakmetagen989_FD_201847 | JGI IMG/M metagenome (GOLD analysis project Ga0307982, IMG submission 201847) | Saline water microbial communities from Organic Lake, Antarctica - #989 | ecosystem: Environmental > Aquatic > Non-marine Saline and Alkaline > Saline | place: Antarctica: Organic Lake... | reverse complement strand
GCATTGAGCCCAAGTACTTGAACTTCTCACAAAAATCAATGAAACCAGTGCCATCAATGTAGAAGCGGGATGTGTCCGCAGCCTCGTACGCCATTCGAGGCGGTGGGAAGTACATTGCCTCAGTCTATTGGCAGCTGATTATGTATGTATCTAGTAGTTGATGTTGATATGTTAAACTGATGAATTCTTGCCTCCTAAGTGGCCGACATACTTGCTGCCGATATGCCCCCCCTTCTTTTATTGGGTCGTCTCCTTCATGTATACGCCCCTCTCCTGCTTTGTTTTTTCTTGCTACCTATTAGCCGTCTTTTTCTGCCCCCTCGGGGCCTGTGTCAGAACTACTACTGTGACTACGAGGCCTGTGATAATGTTTTCCAGAAATATGGCCCTTCTATTGCCAAGCCGCCACCTTACCCTCGTTTCTACAACTACGACCCCAAGCTAAACCGGCGATCATGTAATCACCGGAACCATTCAACCCGGGATAAAGCTAGCTTGCTCTGTACAGAAGCAGCACAGTTTTTCTCTCGGATTTACTGAGTGTGATTCTCCTCTTTTTTCATTTTGTACACTACCACAGAGGGGTGGTCACTAAAACTAATTATTTGGCTTTCTATTTAACCTGCTACTCGACCATCGGCGATTCATGGAACACTACCACTTCGTAAAATAAACTACGTGCAAAACTCTGCCTTATGCTTTTAAAAAAGATTTTTGTACTTTATCTTCGGTATTTTTCGGTGTTTACATGGGACATTTGCGTGAATTCGAATTGGCCTTTTTAAGCCCCAAGGTGGCATTTAGATGACGAGGAGCTCGACAAAAACACCCCATCAGTTGGTAATCCCTCCTGTGAAAAATTATAAAGTATTTTCCACTGGAATTTTTCAAAATTCCTTGAGTGTAACCCAACATAAGTGCGCGCCTGATTTTCGGCCAGGTAGCGTTTTGGTCCTTTACATGGCCATAAGAGACAGCTTTTGCCTAAACTTCCTCCCAGCGCTAACAATCCAGCCGTAAAAAACTATTGATTATCAATTAAGATCTATTGCCTCTGATAAATCGAGTTTAAGACTTCAGGGTAGCTGGCCCTGGCGCCTTCGCGAGCTCTTCCGAAGATGAGCCCTCCGCATCTTTGCAGCATTAGATTGAACCCGCAGCTGCACTGGTAGAGGCGTTGGCTCCGGCGAGTTCTACTCAGTAGATTCGACAACTTATTTGTAGCTGAAGCAATTGTCGACGATTCCAATCAAAGTTTCAGTCAACTTATTCGCACATGACTTCGATAGACGAGATGCCAAGCTTCATGGATCTGCAAAAAGTCTGGCCTTTCGTGGCCATTCTTTGGGGGCAGCATACAGGTATAATTTAAAGGTAAAAATGACACAAGCAGGTCGCATTACAAATCAGTTAATCCCAATGGATGTACTTAAACCCCTAGGAGTAGATTTCGGCGGCGGTTTCGGCATTCGAGGGCCTTCCTTGTGTTGGGCCTGCACGCTAGCCAGGTGATCACTTTTCTCCCCATCGTCGATTGTAGCGCAAAAATTGAGAAAACGTGAGAGAATCAAGTCAGACAGTAAAATCACTGCTTAGCATTTGGGCCTAAGGCATACTAGGCATTATGAAATTAGTTTGAGGCATGAAATCGTTGAACATCACGAGATTATAGGTGCGCCCCAAAGTAGAGCCATTTAACGCCAGCAACCCGAGGCCGCTTAAGTTGGAGCCAAAATTGGCGATGATAGTTGTTTCATGCCGGAGATGTTGCGTTGGGTAAGGCCTAGATAGGCATCGATTCCTCGCTTGCATCATCAACTGAATACTGATTTTTTTTCATTTTCCTGTTGGCGATGATTGGTTGATGCGTTGATGCACAGTAATCTAACGTTTTTTTTCGGCGAAAATTTTGATTAGTTATAGTGAATACCCCTCTGTAGTGCTTGTCTTGCCGGCGGCTAAGGTGCGGTGCGTGTTTGTGTTGTCGGAGACGACTTCTGGAAGATTCAACTACTTAACATAGGATTGGACATGGCAGCGACCTTTAGCGAGCGCGAGCTGAGCGCAGATGCCGGAGCCCTCGGTTTTGTAGCTTCGAACGACTCACTCGTTTTCATTGTTTTGTGGTGCGAAGTGGCCGCTGCTCTCGTTCTAGGTGCAGCCTTCATTCTAAACCCAGACCCGATTCCAACGGCGACTATCACACCCAAAGATGTTCATGACCGGTAAAGTAAACTTCTAATCGATGCATTAGTGGATCTTTATTGATAATTGGACGAATTTACGGTGGAAAGAATTGCCAAAGTGCTCGCAGAGGAATTAATTGTTTCAGTGACCTAATGATCCTCGCTCATCTTGAGTCTTTACCTCATCATCTTCGTTGATATGTGCTACATTGCTGGGGCATCCGTTGCAGATTTCGCATCGGTGGCTCAATTGCACTGGCAACCCTCGTCACTGCGTACACCTTTTCTTATTCTGATGACCCGGTAAATCACGTGATGAATGATAATCGGATTGCAGTAAGCTGTGATCTTGACATCATTTCACTTGACCAAACTTACGCTCTCATTCTCTCCATATTTTTTTCTCTCATCCAATTCCCCTTTGCTGCACGGAACGATTTTATCGCCACTCCGTAAACTTTATTCTACATCAAATTGCACAATCAGGAAGCTGCCTTGCCAGGCTTGCGCAAGTCAGAGTCACTCTGGTTGTGGGGCGCCGCCAACGCCCTTTCTGCCCTCGGGTTCGCGACGCGCTGCAGCGCGGAAGCCCGCGCGCGAGCACCCGAATCCAAACTGCTGCGGCTGTATTGGGCGCTTCAATTCGGAGCGTGGTTTACTGCGGCCACCGTGCGCTTGGACCCCAATGCGTCGGATGGCTTGCATGATCCACGTGGCGGTGCTGCGGGCGCGTTTTGGGCTCTTGGAACCTTGGTCTCCCTGCTCTTCTTTTCGTACAGTGGCTGTGCGGCGCAAGCACGCATTCAAGTGCTCGACACTCCGGATTCTCGTGTCCCACCTGAGACGTTTGCAGGACCCCTTTCGCTAGCTTACTTTTCATGGATGACTCCGCTCGTCGTGCTTGGTTTTACGCGCCCTCTGGAACAGACTGACCTTGCTCACCTTCACAGCTCCGACGACCCAGTGCAACTCAACAAACAGTTTCGAGACGCGTGGCAGGCTCAAGTGAGCGCTGCCGACGCGCGTTCCACTGCTGCTCTTGCAGCTGCGGTTCCGCCCGAGCTCGCAGCCCCTGTCAAAGGTCCCTCGTTGTTGCGCACGCTTATTGCTGCTTTCGGGCCTGACTACTTCGTGGGCGTGGCAGTGAAGTTTATTTACGACAGCTCACAGTTCATTGGACCCCTCTTGCTTCAGAAAATTATTGTCTTTTTGGCGGCACGACAAGCAGCATCGGAAGATGACGCGCAAGATGCACCTCCAATGCGCCTCGGCTATGAGCTCGTGTTCCTTCTTCTCGTGAACTCCGTCTTCCAGTCAGTGCTCTTGCACGTATACTTCCACCGTGCGTTCCGCACCGGCATGCGGGTCAAAGCTTCAGTGATTGCGGCCATTTACGACAAAGCGCTCCGAGTGAAACCGGGCGCAGCCGCTGCCGCGATACCTGCTCGGAAGAAAGCACCACCTCTCTTTCGTTGGCCTTGCTGGGGCAATGCCCAAACTACCAAGGAGACCACCGACAGCCAGATCGTGCCTCACAAAGCCCCAAAGAAGACGCCTTCTGTTTCTACGGTCTCTTCGACTGGCAAGGAAGTGGAACTTACCGCAGTAGTCAAGGATGGAGCGGCCGTAGCAGCTGCTCCAGCTCCGCCTGCTGCTGCAGCTGCTCAAGGCAAACGCAAAACCACCGGCGAAGTGGTGAATTTGATGGCAGTGGATGCGCAGCGGCTCCAAGACGCCATGTCGTACATTGCAATGCTGTGGTCTGGAGTCTTTCAAATTGTTGTGAGCTTGTGGTATTTGTTTGACCTTATGGGCCCGTCGGTGCTCGCTGGCGTGGTAATTATGCTGGTGTCGATTCCGCTCACGAGCAAGCTCGCTATCACTCAGCGCACACTTCAGAGCAAGGTCAGTGAGAATAGCTTTCACGTGCATGAAGCTGTCACAGCGAAAACGACACTTGCCATACTTACCTTTACAGATTCATTAAAAGGATTGCCGCGCACGTTTCAAACTATTTGAATTCTGAACTAGGCTTTTCGTCTTGGTTGTTTCATTCAACAGGTCATGGGCGTGAAGGATGATCGCATCAAGGTCGAAAATGAAGTTCTTGGCGGCATGAAAATCATCAAGCTCTATGCCTGGGAATCTGCCTTCATTGACAAAATTGATGGACTGCGCAACGACGAGCTCAAGAAGCTATGGTCTTACAAATTGTTTGGCATCGTGACGCGCATTACCTGGACCGTGGTCCCAACCCTGGTGTCGATCTGCAGCTTTGCCGTTTACACCGCCCTCGGCAACGAATTGACGGCGTCAACTGCATTTACAGCACTGGCTCTCTTTGGCATTTTGAGGTTCCCGCTCTTCATGCTTCCCACGTCTATTTCGAATTGTGTAGAAGCTGGCCTTTCCCTCGACCGGATTACTTCGTTTCTCACTGCTGAAGAGGTACTGGCCTCTTATCCCGTGGGTTCCGACTTTTTCTCTTCTTAAGCAATTTGAAATTATCGCAGAATGATATGTTTTCAAAACACTCTTGACTGATTTTTTTAATTGTTTTGTTCTCTTTCTTTCTTTTCTACTAGTAATTCGCTTCTTTGAAATCATTGGAACTGTTTCTATTACGAGCATAGGTGGCTGAGTTGCCTTCGCTCATGGGATCCCCGGCTCCTGCTGCCGGTGCCATGATTAACCTACGTCAGGGCGCCGATGTTGAAGGCGATTGGTGGGCTGCTGGCAGGCCTCTGCCTCAAGCTCGCACCAAGAAACCCAAAGCTCCTTCAAGCCGAGGCCAGCGCAGTCGCTCAGTGTCCTCCTCGGCTGCTGCGAAAAACCCTCTGACAACCGGTGAAAGCGATCATGCTGATGACGACGACGAGGAGGACGATGGTGTGCTTATCAATGGCAAGAAAGTTGACTCGTTTGAGGCAGATGATTTCAAAAGGAAGAAAGAAGACGTGCGCAATGGCGTTGATCCTAACGCTCCTTTCCGACATGCAGTGGAAGAGGTGAACATTTTGAACTTTTAATTTGCTGCTTATATTCAAAACATTTCTCATAAATTTCGTCGCTCTTTCCTTGTCGTTCCCTGGAACATGTTATCCTTTGTTTTTGCCACGACAGCGAGGCACTGGCGCTGCATCTGATGGCCAAATCGAAGCGACGAAACCCGTGCGGCGCGGCGCCCTCCGGCTCGAGTTGAGGCGCGCATGCTTGGAATGGGACAACGGCTCGTCTTTGCTTGATAACGTGGCTTTCCAGGTGCGCGACGGAGAGTTGGCCATGTGCGTCGGCGCTACTGGCAGTGGAAAATCGGGGCTGCTGTCAGCCATCATTGGGGAATTAGAGCCTACCAGCGGGAAACTGCGCAGCCGGGGTTCAATTGCTTACGTCTCGCAGGTGGCCTGGATTCAAAACGCGACGGTGCAGGACAACATTTTGTTTGGAAAGCCCTTAGATCAAAACCGATACGATGCTGTAGTGAAAGCATGTGCTCTGGAATCAGATTTTCTGCAACTGCTTGCAGGCGACCAAACCGAAATTGGTACATTGCCACGAGACTCAGCTCACTAATCTCCTCCAAAAAGAACTCCTGCTTAATTGCTTCCATTTTTCCGATGAGCTTAAATGCATTCAATTACCTCTACGGACAATCCAAACCTAACCTTCTTTTGTTTCTGACACTCTCAGGTGAAAAAGGCATCAACTTATCCGGCGGTCAAAAGCAGCGCATTGCAATTGCTCGTGCCGTCTATTCCGACGCAGACATTTATCTCCTCGACGATTGTTTGTCAGCTGTCGATTCTCAAGTCGCGGCTCACATTTTCGCGCAGTGTATTCGCCACCCCGACATGCTTCTCCGCAAAGCAGTGCTTCTGGTTTCGCACAACCTTCAATTGTTGCCTCAATCCGACAAAGTGATTCTCCTGGACCAACAAGCAGCTCCCTATGTTGGCGACTACGGTAAATACATACGTACATACACTTTCGTAAGTCTTCAGTAAAGTTTCCTCTTTCTTTGCAAGATTATTTTATTTCTGCGAATGTGCTGTTGACATTCTAATTGTACTGCTTTATTTATCTTTTTACTTCTGAACTTTACCACCATCGAATGTATCTCAATAGCGGGGTTTTGCCAAGTGGACCATGACCTTGCTCGCCAGTGCGTGCATGGCTCTTTGGGCCCTCAAGAAAGTGACGCAGATGATAATGGAAGTAGTAGCACGCAAGTGTTCGTGAACCCTCGCGCTTCATCGGTGGTGGCCACTGCCTCCGCCAACAAGCAAGGAACGAACGACGACGAAGACGACGACGACGATGACAAGGCGAAGAAAATCGCACTGGCCAAGGAGGCCAAAAACAAGGCGAAAATTACGGGCACGGAAAAACTCGAACGCGGGTAAAAAAAGGCGCTAGTGGACACGTGTAAACATTTTGTATGGACTTGCTGCGACTAGTTGTCTCGATTTATTGTCAATTTTTACTTGACGAGTGGTTCTTTCACTTCAGACTTATTTATAGGTGTGCATTTATCTTGCAAGCATGATTCACGCTTTGGTCGCACTACTTTTGTATCATTCATATCCATGATCCAAATAACCATGTGCAGGTCGGTACCGCTGTCCACTTACTGGAAGTACATTCGCGCGTCAGGCACTTGGCTCATGCTGCTCGGCGTAGTAGGCGGACAAATTGCGTTCAACCTTGTGCAAGGAGTTAGCAACTGGTGGCTCGGCTACTGGTATGTTCTACTGTATGGGTGTACTGTCTGAGTACATGTGTTTATCTTCGGGGCAATTTACACCTGCAATTATTTTTATGGTTCGTTTTCTTCGGTGACTATGTTCTTCTGTTACATGAACGATGTCATTTGTCGTGAAAACTGATGATTCTGTCTTTTGCAATAGAAGAAGCTAGCTCATTATCCATTTTTTCCTTAAGATTCCTGTATCCATTTTCTTTCATCTTTTCTTTTTTCTTCTTTTTTCTTTCCACCCGACTGAAAGGGCGGACAATTCGGGCGCGATCGAAGAAGGCGTTGAAGACACAGGCGAAGCTGCCAACAACCCTAACCGGGTTTCGGGCGTTCTGGGCCTTAGGATATACACCGCCTTGTCGCTGGGCGCCATTGTAGTCACCGTCGCCAGCTCTTATGCCAACACCTTAGCGGGCCAAACGTCAAGCCGCAAGTTTCATGAAGCTCTGGTGCGCGGGATCCTGCGAGCGCCCATGGCCTTCTTCGACACCACCCCCCTAGGGAGGGTCGTGAACCGATTCTCCAAGGACATTTCGGTGCTCGACGACCGGCTGCCCGCCACCCTGTACATGTGGTTGTCCACGTTCTGCTCCTGCGTGGTGGCCATCGCCGTCATTTCCTTTGTGGTATGTCTAATACTTCTTCACGGTTCAAAGGTCCATTGGCTTTCCCCTTCAAAAATCATAAAATTGATTCAATAATTCTCGTTGTCTTTCATTGGACAAGAACAAAATGACAATATTCATTTGCACGTTATAATTTCCTCCTTACCTGTAGGTGCCCTGGTTCTTGGTAGCCTGCGTGCCCATGGCCCTGGTGTACCGTAAAATCATGGTCATGTACGTCCCCACCAGCCGCGAACTGGAGCGCCTCGAGTCGGTGACCCGCTCGCCGGTGTTTTCCCACTTTGGGGAGACCTTGGAGGGGGCGTCCACGATTCGGGCGTTTCGTGCCGAGTCGCAGTTTTTCGCAACGGCCATGGACAAGGTAACTCGAGGGGGAACATGAGCACAAACTAGCCACGGCGCAACAAGTATGCGTGCTTGCTGTCCTTTGCTCCAAGCAATCTATTTTTGAGGCTGTTTCTTCATCTCATGTGCAGACATGTTTGGAGCGCGTACGACTTAGTGCATTCCTGACTTTTTTTGTCTTTCACATATATTATTATGCACCTCATAGTTGGAGCGCAATTTGCGGTCGTATTACGCGAAAGTGTCCTCCAACCGTTGGCTCGCTCTGAGGCTGGAGGCGCTCGGCACGGGCTTTGTGGTGTTTGCAGCTCTACTAGCAGTGAATGGCGCTGGGAGCATCTCAGGAGGCGAAGGGGGCCTCGCGATTTCGTACTCCCTCAGCATCACGCAAGCTCTCAACTGGTGAGCGTGTGTGTGTACGTGTTCCCTTACTCTTGTGCGAGCTAGAGGTGTTGGTTGGGGGGAAAAATAAGCAAAACAAAAGAAGTCATGCCCTTCGTGGATTGCAGTGAAGAAGGTTATTCTCCATACAAGAGGAGTTTCTCGTATATCTAATCTGCTTGTGTTCTGATGCACTTGTGTGGCTATTCTAGGTACGTGCGCCAATCAGCTGTGCTGGAATCGCAAGTCATTTCGGTGGAAAGGCTGGAAGAGTACGCGGTGATTGAGTCCGAAGCCCCGCCGATCGTGGAAGGGCACAGCCCCCCGACAAATTGGCCTACTAAAGGCGACATTGCGTTTGAGCGTACCGCGATGCGTTACCGCCCGAATCTGCCACTCGTGCTCCGAGGCAAAAACGACCAAGGATTAGTGTGCACGATTCACGGGGGCCAAAAAGTAAGTACATGGGCATTTGTTTCTTTCTGTCCGGGAACGTTTACGGTATCTTACGCTGCCATGAATTCAACTCCATACTGTACAGTGCAATTTGATAAACTATGAATTTTAATGCAGAAATCCGCATCTTTCATTCATGCCAATATCAAACTCCTTGCATCACACGAAACAAATCTTAATAACCAATGCAGCATCTCATCATGGCGACGTAGGTGGGCGTGGTTGGCCGCACGGGAGCAGGCAAGTCGTCGCTCCTCCTTGTGCTCTTGCGCTTAGTCGAGCCCGATGACAACGGCGGGACCCTGCTGGTGGATGGCCTAGACGTGCTGAAAATGGGCTTGGACGACCTGCGAAGCCGGGTCTCCATCATTCCTCAAGATCCGGTACACGCTAAGCCTAACTTGAAGAATACGCCTAAAGACCGACCATTTAGAAGAACAATTTTCAGAGGCTTGGTTGATGGAATCAAATTGATTATCCGCGGAATAAGTAGAAGTATCGAATGTCAAGTCCAGTTTGGACTTCTTTCCTCTGATTTTCCTGATTGCGTGCGTGTACCTGTACACGTTTTAAAGGTCCTGTTCACCGGCACGGTGCGCTTCAACGTGGACCCGTTCGGGTACCATGACGACGCCAAAGTTTGGTCTGCGCTGCGCCGCGCTCACTTGGGCGCTCACCTCGACACCTTGCCGCTGGGCCTGGAAGCTGAAGTGGAAGAAAACGGCCGGAACTTCAGTATGGGCCAGCGCCAGCTCCTGTGCTTAGCCCGGGCTTTACTGCGGGCGTCCCGCATTTTGCTCCTGGACGAAGCCACTTCTGCGGTGGACCACCACACGGATACCCTGGTGCAGGCTACCATTCGCAGCGAGTTCAAGGACTGCACCGTGCTCACCATTGCGCACCGTTTGGACACTATCATCGACTACGACCGGGTCCTCGTGCTCAGCGGCGGCGAATTGGCCGAAGACGATGCGCCCCAAAATTTGATTGACGACGCCAAGTACCCCAACGGCTTGTTCAACGCGATGTGGAAAGCGCACCAAATGGGCGACGAAGATTGAAGTGAAAGGAAAAAGTAAAATCTCGTGCTTGTTCACTAGCCTCTTTTCTTGGCGCAACACTTCGATCGCAAGAGGGTTCCAAGCAGATTTCCAGGAAGCATTCCAAGAAGAATTTCAGGTTTTGGTACATTCGCATGACGCGCTTTCGCGAGTCAAAACGATACGAAACATCAATGGTAAGGAATACAAGAAGGGAAAACACACAGAACAACAAAACAAAAATACACAAACCAAGCTGCGCAAGATTTAACAAAGGAAATGAGCGAGAATTTGCCCTGGTGAAATGTCCATGGTGCAAATGGTTATCTCTAGGAATTGAAGTGCCAAGACCCTAAAAATCTGAAAAACAGGAGCTGAACGTAGCATATTCCCATCGAGTTATCTATATCCAGAAAAAAAAATCTAGTTCAAAGACCCACTTGCTACGGGCAAAAAGCGGCCCATGAGTTATCATAAGGGCGGCATAGCAATATGGCGCGGTGCAGATGAAACCCTGGCCAATAAAATTTGCAGAAAGCAGAAAGATCCACTATCCACTATCCAAAATATAATATTAAATCGATATACGTCGCCGTCTCGTGTCCCTTGTTGCCTTGCCTGGCTGCTGGCTGTCCATTCCCTACCATCTAGTATACCTCCCATGGGCCTGCCGTAAGCTAAGAGTATGTATGAGGTGTTGAGAAAAATAATCCAGATCCAATCATGATCGCTTAGTCAGCCCTGCAAACCAATTGGCTGGCTGCAACGCCGAAGGTGCTGCGGAAGGACCGCTGTCTCTTTTACTCGTGATGATGTTGCTGCTACTGCTTGCTAAAGAAGCATTGGCGCTCATGTTTGTTGACGTAGGTTGCTTTCCTCCTGCTGACTCAGCAGCAACTGCCGCAGCCGCAGCCACCGCTACTGAGGGGGTTGAGGACGATGACGAGCTCTGCACACTCCAGGGGAGTCCAGTTCCACCCGAGAATGGGTTCAAAAAGGACACTTTAGGCCGCGATGAGAATTCGGCAGAAGCAGCTGCCGCAGCAGCCGCTGCCGCAGCCACCGCATAGTCTTCGTCGGTAGCGGAGGCGCGGCGAGCAGCCGATTCGAGTGAGAGAGGCCTCGGGGAGCTGACTTTAGTAGCAGCCCCTTCTCCTTCTCCTGTTGACGGAGAGACTCCGTCTTCGCCTACAGGGACGCCAGCGCGTGCTAAGGACCTCGCAAGGAATGAACTCACTCCACCTTTAGAAGTACTGCTGTCGTCATCGGCACCTCCACCATCGTTGCTACTTCCTTCGCCATTTTCGCCAGCCGCACCTGCCCGCATTGATTCACTTTCTTGCCAGGCCTGAGCGGAATGAGCGGCTAACCCAGCCAAGTCTTTCAGCCACAGGTCTTTCATATCTAAGGAAGGCGCGCGAAGCCTCAAATCACTCGGACTGCTGCTGCTGCTGCCTTGCACACTACTACTCGCTGCTGCGTTGCCATCTTGCTGGCTAGTACCCTCAGCAGCAGTGCTAGCAGCAGCCTCCGCAGCGGTTTCTCGTTCGGTGTAAATCACGAAGTCGCGTGCGTAAGCGTGGCCAACGAGCGCTTTGCAGCCCCACACGTTCACCTGTACCACAATATAATATCATGAAATGGGAGCACAAGAAGAGTGTTGCAATCAAATCGAGGGTGGAATTCGAACCTTTCTGCGGAAAGCATAACTGCCAGGTACTGCCAAACTTTGCCCCGCCATAGAGGATTCACCCGTGGTCATGATCAGCAGGTCCGTAAACAGGAAGAAATAGAAAGTTTCTTCCGCTCCATCCGGAGAGACGCGAATCAAGTCCCCTTCTCTCAACAGCTCTCGGCCAGGAGCTACTAACGCTTGCCGGGGCAACAAACAACTTTGCACTTCGGCCACGCGCATCTGATAACATGTGCGCAATCGTGATGATGACGAGAGAAATGTTAACAGCGAGTTCGATACCAACAACCTTTTAATGGCATTTCAAAATATTTGCTTGAAGAAGCTGTGTAAGCAACAAATCAATCAACTAACAAAAGAAACGAACAAAAAATACCACAACTAGAGTCATCAATACCTGAGCAGCTTTGTGCTTCAACGAATCATTGAGTTTGAGAGCCGTAGCTTGAATGCCGGCTTCTGCTCTCTCTGCAACCTCTTTCGCGCTGCGCAACGCCTCAGCTAGCGCAGCTGTCTCAACGAAAACCACCTCATGGCCCTTCCCGTCGTCCACGCTCCCTATCGGAGAAGGCAATGCCACTAATCCTTGCGAAGGCAACGGCGATGGTGATGCAGCTGTTGGCATCGCTTTACAGAGGCGTTCCAGCAACAGGCGGTAGCGTGGCACGGCCTGCACCGGGCGAATCAACAGGCTCAAAAAGGCCGAGACCGACGGGTCAAAACTGCCACCAAATGCCGGGAGAGCGCGCCCGAGCCGAGACAGAAACGCGCTGCTTTGGTCGCCTTTCATCAGTTTGGACACTATTTGGGAGGCCTTGTCGTAGTTGTCAATGTACGGGTGGTACCTGAAACCCCCAAAAAGAGAAGCGACAGGTGAATAAAGCTAAGGTAAAAGGAGTTGCATAAGAGGCGAAAAAGTAGCTAAGTAATGAAGCAGACAATCATTGGGTAAGAGCAGATGAACGATAAAAAGCCTAAAAGAATTCTTTGGCGTTGTTCATCGCTCTCACATCATGAAAAAGGGCATGTAGTGTAATAGAATATCCGCCACGTGCGTTGTAGCAACGTCGAAGCCACCCTCAATTTTGGCACCCGTTTGTGGAGATCGGTACGGCAAACTTTTGGCTTTGGACAACCGCCCGAGCTTGGAACTCAGCTGTTGCTGTTGTTGCTGTTGTTGCTGTTGCTGTTGCTGTTGTTGCTGTTGGCCTTCATGAACCGGGCTATCCACAGCAGCAGCAGCAGCAGCAGCATCGACAGCGGTAGGAGAAAAGGAGGCCGCAGCCACAGCAGCGGCAGCAGTAATAGAGGGAGGAGGTGGAGCAGGAGCTGTCGGCTCATTGGAGGAAAGATCAACGTCGTCAAAAACACCGTCTTCTTCTTCTTCTTCGACGTTAGGAGCTTCGGTGGTCACTGACACATAATTTCCTTCACCCGTTGCATCAGCGGTCTCTGCAGCAAGAGCAGCCACTGAATCACTCCCACCACTAGCGCCAGCGGTAGCACCATCAACAGCGCCATCAACGTCACCACCGTCAACAACAGGCGAGGGACTTGTGGACGATTTAGCCACATGTTGCTCCAAGATGATGCCGTGTTTGGTTCGCCATGCTTTTTGTTCGGACTCGGGCGCAGCAATGCGACGCGCTAAAAGGTCCGACAAGATGCGCTCGTGGAGGGCACCGATCTAGAATAGAATACAATATACATACAGTAGAAAACATCAAGAGATAAGATACCTTGCGGGATATGGCACGCAAAAGAAGTAATTGCGTCGAGAGGAATTCATCAGCACAGTATAACTACCTGAGCAAGGTTCGAGAAGAGGCACTTGTGGTCGTCCGGTGAAAGCAACGCGGGTGCTTCACACAAGGCAGCTGAGACTGCCCCCAATTGCTGCAGAGCCGACACGTAACGCTTTTCGAAATCTACCACTTCCAATACCACTAAATCGTGTTCAGCCAGCGGCACCAGTGACGTTGGATCTTCTTCAACTTCGTATTTTTCTTCTCCTTTACGGCCATCGCTGCTGCCGTTTTGGCCGCTCATCGCAGCGTGCCGAGCTTTGGCGCGTTCTGCCTGCCTCGCCATGAGTTTCTGCACTTTCCCCCTTTCGGCGGGGCTGAGGCTGCCGCGCTGCAACAGCGACTCGAGCTCGGCGACGTCCTCCACCTGTTGTATTTATATATTAGAGTAAGAATGCGACGGTCGATCATTTTTTTCAATTTTCGAAGAACAAACAAGCAGGAAAAGAAGAAAACAAAATCTGCGGGCACGCATCCGAAAGAACGCTCCATCCTCATAAAAGCAAGCAAAAGAAAAAATAACGATGTAAAATGTAAAACAAGTTTGCATCCATCGAATCCATCTCACTAACAACCCCATGCTAAACAACAAGAACGTCCTCTGTGCATCGTTACCTCGGACCCGCCTGCCTTGGCTCTGGCGCCCGCCGCCGCCATCAACGTTTGCACCCGGCTGGCTTCGGCGCTGGTTAAGCTAGCTCCACGCCCCATCAACAACTGAAGCTCCGTGAAATCATCGGAGGGCGCGCCCGGTGGGGCTGGCGCTGGCACAGCGGGAGGAGCACGTAAAGTAGTTGTCGTAGCACTAGAAAGGCTGCCACTGCTGCAGCCACCATCAACGGTGGGTGTGTCGTTGTTATTTTTTTCTGTCCCTGATTCAGTAGCTGAGGAAACTTCGTTGGCTGCAGCTGCGCCTTCAGCAGAAGAAGAAAAAAAAGAGGAATCGGATGGAGCACTTTCTGGAGGCATTTCTGAGGAGCTCTTGGAGGGGTTAGACTTGGCTGCCTTGGCAGCATTCAGCCGAGCCAGCACCGAATCTCGCGTGGCGGCATTCGCACTAGCAGGCTTTGAAGTTGGTGACGTCGACGCTTCTAATGCTGCTCCTGCTCCTGTTCCAGCCACAGAAGAAGGTGAAGATTCAGGCGCAGCATTCGAAGAAGCAGCAGGTCCATTGCCTTCGGGACCTTCCGCTGATGTACTACTAGCAGCAGCAGCAGCTGCTGCGCGCGCTTTGGCTGAGGCCACCTGCTTCGCCATGAGATTCTGCACCCGTTGCGACGCTGCTGGACCTAGATCGCTGCACCCTAAGAGGGCCGTGAGCACCGCTAGATCGGCCATTTCAGCTTTGGCTGACGAATATGCGTCGCTACTAGTGGCGGTGGTGGCACTGGAAGCATCGCCATTACTGTTGTCTACAGGGTTGCTTTCACTATCCGGCAGCGTTAGACCAACCGCTTTTTCCGTTGGGTTGAAAGCACTCGCCCATGGAAAGTTGAGCACAAACGACGGCTTTTTTATCATTGGACCACCTACGTGACTGCTGCCACTTCCAATGAGGCTGCTCATGCCACTGCTGCTGCTATTGTTACTGCTGTTGCTGCCAGCGTCAAGGCTCGCTCCAGACGAGTGACGCGACGAAGCTTTCGTGGCTAGAAGACCGAGCACGCTGCCAGCCGTAGACGCGGCCACGTCCAGAGACTTGCCCACCGTGCCGCTGACCGCTGTACCTACCCCCTGAGGAAAAGACAGGGCGGCGGCAGGAAGCGAGCGTGCGCCTGCAACGGCTAGGCAAACGGAGTGCTCTTCGTCGTCGAAATGGAGCAGCGAGGACACCGTCTGAAAGAGACAACAAAAAAGAGAATAGAGGATTTCGGAGATAGGGTGAATGAAAGGGGAAGGATGTAAGGATTAGAAAATCAGGCATCAGTACAGGGAAAGCCAAACTTTCGTGGAGGAAATGCTTGCGCATGTGTACACTATGCCCTGCCTTTTCCTGCGTACCTTGAGGGCTTGTGCACGAATTGCTTGCACGGTTTTGGGGGCGGTGCTCATGCCGGCTACTGCAAGGCCTTTGCCTGGTCGGGGGTCTTCCGACCGCAGGAACTCGAGCACCGCGCATTTTAAGGTCAAAATCAACAACGGAGGTTTCTTTACCGTGCTGCCGCCATTACTACTACTGCTACCACTGTTTGAAGGATCACCCGCAGCCGACGCGTCTCCACACATTGAAGGAGGCACCGTTGAAGTAGCGCTATCAGAAGAGGAAGAAGCAGAGGAGGAAGAGGACTGGGAGTGCACGTCGCTCAATGCGTCGCGCAAAGCTTGAATTTCAGCCTGTGCCACGCTTGCTTCATGGGTGGCCTTCGCACATCGTGCCTCGGCCTCCGAAATTGCCGTGTCCGCGGCCTCCTGCGCTTCTTGAATCGCGTCCGTGCGCGCTTGAGCGGCCGCGGCCTCTACGGCCACCTCCAGGTTATACGCGTGCTCACGGGCCACTTCTTGGGCCGACTGTTCGTGCGCTTCCTGCAACACATTCACCCAGGCTTCGTGCTGAGAGCTCGCGCGGTCTTGTAGCACCCGCAGATTGGCCACTTGGGCCAACAAGTCGGCGCGCTCCTCAGCCCACGCTGCTGCATCCGCACCTGCCTTTTCATTGGAGGTAAACGCAGTGCTGCTGCTACTACTAGCTGCAGGGTCATTCGTCTTTTGTTTTTGTTGAGACAAAGCCGCAAGCGCCTCGTCGAGTTGACTTCGAAGCTCAACGACTTCAGCTTCTGCTTTCAGGGCGCGCACCATCGTAGGGCCTGGCACGGCGGGAGGTGGCGGTTGCTCCTGCTCCTGCTCCTGCTGCTGCTGCTGCTGCTGGTCCATCTCAACGATTCCTCTAAGTGACGGGCGCACCATCTGCTCTTGATGCAGCCCATTTTGCTGTGGCTGCGCCGCTGCTCCAAGTACAGAAGCATCTTGTGCTCCTGCGGCTGATGATGATGATGATGATGAAGCCGTTATCAGACCATTCGACATGGCATCGGCTGCTGCTCGAGCACTGGCGGCGGCCGTGACTGCCTTGGTTGCGGCGTTTGCGTCCGCTTCATGCACCGCTCTCTGGAGCTCTTCGTTAGCAGCTCGCAAGGCCGCGAGTTCTTCGTCGCCGCGCTCGCAAGCGTCAATCAGCTCGTGCATCGAAGCTTCCAGCTCTTTCTGCCGGAAATGGGCCGTTTGCCGCATGGCGTTTTCTATCGCGTCCCGGGCTTCACTGGCTTCGGCAGCAGCCTCGCGAACAGCGGCCAGCTCGAGAGCTAAGTCGGCCGCATTGGCCTTGGCCTCGGCAGTAGCTCGCTCGGAAGCGATTAGTTTGCTGTTGGCTGCTGCCACACGAGCCTCAGCATCATCAGTGCGCACGTCGCTGGCTAGCACCTGTGCTTGTGCCTCAGCTAGTGAAGTGCGAGTGGATGCTAGCTGGTCTCTCAGTGAAGAAACGAGATCGTTGAGCACAGTGTCACCAGGCGCACTGTTGCTCTTGCTTCTTACGCTATCACTGCCACCGCTGCTTTCGTCACCGCCTGAGGAATTGGTTTGTACACTAGCAGGAGCTGCCACAGACAATGCAGCGATCTGAGCCTCGGCGGCAACACGAGCTTCCATCTCAGCATCAGCGCGTGTTAGCGCAGCCTTTGCACTGTGTTCTGCTGCCAGCGCCTTGACACTCAGGGCTTCGACCGCGGCATGAGACTCACTCAACTACCATTGAGAAGAAATCATACCGGTTAAAACATGTTTTAGGGATAAACTATGCGTCGCAACTACGAAATCATTTACATGACACTATATTACCTCAGCTTCACGGCTTTCTAGCTGCGTCGCGAGCTTCTCGGCATGAGCCCCCTTGTACTTCGCGTCAGCCTCAGCCTCCTTTGCTTGCACGCGTGCTGCACCAGCAGCTGCTTCTGCTTCATCGGCGCGGACTATAGTGGCGTCGAGGCGCTGTTTCAACGACGTCAATGATTCCTTCAGTGCTTCGACCGTTTGAGCTGGCATAGTGGATGGAGGACCATCATCCTGCTTGGGGCTTCGTGACGAGGTTGTCAGAACCTTGCTTGCACGTTGTATAGCACTCCGCATTTCTTTCAAAAATGTCTTATGAAGCCGCACTCATTACTTTCCCGAATACCTTCAGCTCTCAATTATAGATCACGAGCCCGCCCACGCGCTTACCTCCCATGTCCCACTACGCCGCGGCCCGGCAATTTTCAGTAATGTGCTACAGGGAAGAGGTATCCCTGTATTAACAACCGTGACGAGACGTGGCGTGTGGCGTGAGAGGATGGTGAAAAAAATGTCGAGATGAAGACGCACTGCTTCTCGCTTCTAATAAGCTTAACTAGGCTTGCCTCATTAGTCTAGGTCTCGTCGAACTTTCGATTATCAACTAGAGTATCAGCTTCGGAATGTTGGGGCTGGGAAGTTGCGCATCCTAAAGCTTTTAGCAGAGTTCGAACATTAGAGACGAGTAGGGGCGGTGATTGTCTCACAGAGGTTGTACTTCAGCTGGCACTCACACTGCTTGGCGATGACGAAATACCAGTTGATCGACAATACTGACCAAGATCTTGAATCAAATGGCCAAGGTCATCGGCCAACGGACAGCAGAGTGAATCGAAGTGACGCCGAGGACGAATCGGCGCAAGAGCACCGACCAACTGTATTCAGCATAGCCACAGTTGGCGAAGACATTTTGTTCGAATTGAAGCAAAACGTATCTTCCATCAATATCTTTTACATGTTGAGCTTGGCGACCATTTCAGGCTTGCTGAACCCCAACCTTTCGCTCATCGCGGAAGAGTTTCATTTCACCGACCGCCAGCGTGACATCAAGCTCGCTGCGTTCCTCACACTGGCGTTTTTCTTGAGTGGCGTGCCAGCCGCTGCGGGAGCCGGTCTCTTGACAGACTTGCACATCGACCGCCGGCATGTGTTTTTGGCTCAATTTGCAGCAGTAGCTTACGCGGCATGTGTTCTCATTTGGTTTTTGCCGCCAGGTCCCGTCTCGTACATCCCTTTGCTCTTCCTGCGCGCCCTCTG
>Ga0307982_1001608_pt1 | contig 18377 bp, 11 predicted proteins | sample OrgLakmetagen989_FD_201847 | JGI IMG/M metagenome (GOLD analysis project Ga0307982, IMG submission 201847) | Saline water microbial communities from Organic Lake, Antarctica - #989 | ecosystem: Environmental > Aquatic > Non-marine Saline and Alkaline > Saline | place: Antarctica: Organic Lake... | reverse complement strand
GCGGAGTGCGCAACACCCACAAATTCCTCGCTTTTTGCAAATTTTTCGAGGAATTTGGCCAATGCCCCTCTCCCTCCTGAATCATTCCGCACTTGCTTTGTTTGCGTAACGCACGCGCATTCCCACTTCTGCCCGCAGCATTGGCTTCTGTGCCATTTGGGTTTGTATTAGTTCGAGTTCGAGTTCATTTTTTTTGCAATTCGCTACTTCTACTTAAATACAAATTCACCATTCGGCATTCGGCGTGGCCAAATCAAAGAGATATATAGAGCTTTTAAAGCCGAAGCCATTTTAAAACCGGTAGACGAAAGCGAAGGAAGGTATTAAATAGACTCTTAATAACCACAATCACAATACAATAAGTAAATTAGGTCTGTCGTCAATGGGCCTCTGGCCTCACGTGTGTGTGCATGTCTTTGTGCCTTGGTCTGTCTGCGTGCTGCGCTTGTTTGAGGTGGCCATGTTAAATTTCTTTCGAGGAAACCGCACACGAAAGCCTGCGGATTGGTTGTAAAAGTAATGGTGGACGCACTTCTAGATCGGGATGACGGGGCGTGCTCTCACGCCTTCTGGCTTCACTGCCAAAATGAGAAGAAATAAAAAGGGGCGAGCTCATTTGATGGCCGCCAGCTTTTGCCGAAGCACCTCGCGCTGCATCGCGTCCATCTGCCCGAACGCCGCCACCACTCCCGCGGCCGCACCTTCCGGGCAGTCGAGCGCCAATTGTTGCACTTTGGCAGCAGCGCCGTGGGCCTTGAGCTCCTCGAGTTTGGTGCGCAAAAACGATGCTTTCTCGCTGAACCACGCCAGCACCTTGCGGCTGTCAGCCCAGTCCGCAGCTGCAGCGCCGCTTTCCACCAACCAGCTTTCCACCACTTTCGAGGCCGACACCGGGGTGAGGGCGCCGTCCAGCTTACAGAGCTGTTTGCGGACTTGGAACTCGGCGAGGCGGCGGCGCAGGCGCCAGTAAAAGTACGCGCGGCTGGCTTTCCAGTCCACTTGCGATTTGATCACCCCCGTGGCTTCCATCCGCGCCGGCGTGTCGTGCAAATCGGCGAATTGCACCGCGATTTGCTGGAATATGGGCATGAGCTTGCGCTCGCGGGCTTTGATGAGCGCAGCCGCGCTGGCGTCTCCGTCGGCGAGCTTTTGGTCCAGCGCGACGAGGGTGAAGTCCGTGCGGTGCATGGTCTTGAGCAGGTCGGGGCCCCGGTACTTGATGGAGGCAAGGCCAGTAGGCTCCAGCACCCCACCGCGGCTGTCTTCGGCCGCGAAAAACTCCATCACCGAGGGGTTGATGGTCGAGTCTACCACCACCCACGCGCCCCCGCGAAGCTCGGCGTGCGGTGGGATATACACGAAGATGGGCTGCTCCGAAGCTACCAGCGCGTCGACAATCATAGCCCCGTACTTGAGCACTTCCAAGAACATGTCCCGTTGCCCCCCACTGAACCCGCGCCAGTTGGCAAAGATTATCACCGGCAAGTCTTCTCCCTTGAAGTCCTGCAGAGCCTGGGCCGTCTTGTGCGCCGAATCGGGGAACCACACCCCACCCGCCTGCATCACCTCCATCTCCGAGCTGTTGGGGTCCGCGGGGTCGGCAGGGGTCAGGCAGGTGCGGGTGCGGTTTTCGGTGACAATCACTCCCATGGGAATGCCGCCCAGGCGCGCGCGCCCCACCACCACGGTCTGGGCCCACTCGTTGAGGGTTTCGGTGAAGGAGCCCTTGTCGAAGAAGCCCAGAGGCGCGTTGGCATCGCCGCAGCCCCCCACCCCGTCCAGCATGTACCGCGGGTCGTCGTAGGGCGCCACCGCCGATTTGGTAGGGGTAAACTCCACCAGCCGCTCCACGCTGTCCACCGCCTTGATGTCGGTGATGGGCAAGGGGGCGCCGCGCGCCTTGGGCACGTAGCTCAGCCACTTGACGGCCTTGACGATGCTGTCGAGATGGTCGTCGGCCAGCAAGTGAGTCACCCCATTGGGGTACATGATGAGGCCGCCCCCACCCAGCTGGTCGTTGGTGGTGTAAATCTCTTTGCCCATCAGCTTGTTGAGGGCCTGGTAACCCGTCAAAATGATGGGCGCGCCCTCGGTCTTTTGAATGGTGCGCTGCCCCAAGCGAACCAGATAGGCGCCAATGCCCACACTGCGGCCAGTAACCACCGTCAGGGTGAAGATTTCGTCGTACGCTGCAGACGTTTCCCCCGCAATCATGCCGCTGCCCCGGAGGTTCTCCACGCCCAGATCCGGCTCCGAGTGATTGAAATCCCCGACCACGTCGGTGATTTTGAAGCGCTCTTCGTTGCCATCCATGATCACTTCGGTCTTGACGCTGCCGTCGGCCACGAACTTGGCGTTGTCGGCCGCATTCAAGTACAAGTACTTGTAGCCCTGCGTCGGCTCGTCCGCGTTGTTCCAGCACACCTTGAACACCGCCTTGAGCTTGTTGGCCATCCCAATGCGGGCGCCGCTGTTGGCCGCCAGGTACAGGCGAGGCAGGCCGTGGGCGCGCGCGTACTCCGACGCAGTTTTGAACACCCAGTCTTCCCGGGTCCCGAACGAGCCTTGCACGAAGGTGATGTCGTTGGAAATCAGCACCATTTGCCGGCCGCTGGGGTATTCCGGGGTGCGGAGGGTCACGAGCCACGCCACCATGCCCACGTCGTTTTGGCCAATGGGGCGGCCGGGGGCCTCCACCATCTCCACGCCGCCGCTTTCGGCCAACGCCAAGTTCCATGGAGTGCCTTCGCCCTTGCGCATGGGGATGGGGGTTCCCTTGGGCTTGATGACCAGCTCCACGTACTCTACGGGCACCGCCGGTTTCGGAGTGGCCGAGTTGTCGGCGGCCCACGCCATTTTCACCGCTTCTTTGAACAGGTCCAGGAAGTCGTAGCAGTACAGGGTGTCGGAGGACGCCAGCGCAGCCGCCCGCTCCTGCTCGAAGGCCCGGCGCACCTCGTAGGCAGCGGAGACCGCACAGCCATCCCAGATGCCAGGCACGGCCTCGCCCGGCAGAGACTTGAGGACTCGGCCGCTGGCAGGAGACGGCAGCTCTTCGTAGCCCTCGAGGGCGATGATGCCGGTGCCCGTGGGGTCGCTGGCCAGGAGCCGGAGGGGGTTCACGAGGGAGCCGCGGACCGAGGGCGCCGCGCGCACTTCGACGTGGGCCACCCCCAGGCGCGACACTTGGCGGCGGTGGCGCTTCATGAGCGCTTCCACGGTGGCCATGAGCGCGCCCGAGTCGAGCGAGGCCTGGTTGGCCACCACGTGTAAAAAGATGTGGTTGGACGCCGAGCTGCCCGCCGCGTCGCCGCCCGACTCGGCAAACTCCGAAGTGGCGGTGTTGAGGGCCGCCAGCGACTCGAGGAACATGCGCCCCACCTCGCCCGGCACGTCGTCCGCCTGGTTGATGGACACGCTTCGCACGAAGAAACGCGACCGCGCCGCTTCCTTGGCGTTCAATTTCGCCGCTTGCGCCGCTTCGGGGAAAGGGGCGCCGCGGTACACTTGCACGTTCCCTACCGCTGCACTGCGGTAGCTCAAGCTCAGGGAAATGTCAAAGTTGCGGAGCCGCAAGATGTCCAAATGGTAGGCGTACGACGGCTCCACGTTGCGGAACAGCTTGTCTTCAGCGAATCCCTTGACGCGGGCGCCGTCTCGGAAGGTGAAAATGCCGGGAATGCCCGCCTGTGACCCGCTCTCCAGAGTGGCCAAGAAGGTGACACGGCTGATGCCCGCAGCCCGTAGCTTGTCCGCAGCACCGCTCAGTAGAGCCGAGGCGGAGGCCACCAACACGTTTTCGTCCTTGGCCGCGGGGCCGGCCCCCGCAAGCGCCACGTGGAGGCAGTTTTCCTTAGAGTTGGGCGGGTAGCGCGACAGGGCTGCGTCAAGGCCGCTGGCAAACTGCTCGAACGTGCTGCACTTGAGGAACACCCCGATGCGCGCAGTGGTCGCTGCTCCGTCGCCGCCCGCTGGAGGCGAGCCCATGGTGGCAAGGTCGGCCACCGACGAGCTGGCGGAAATGGCACCACCCGCACTCACGAGGTCGTTGAAGAAGTTGAACTTGATGGACAGCTGGCCTTCTCCCAACACTTGGCCCTCTAGGCCCCGCAAGTTGTGCAAGGGGTACACTTTCCGGAGGTAAAGCTCCAGCGCAGCAAGGCCAGTGGCGTCATCGCCTTGGCTCAAGATCTCTGGCAGCACGTCGAACAGGGGCATGTTCTGGGACAGAAATTCAGCCATTTTGCGAGCGCGAGGCCCTCCTTCCGTGGCCTCAATGCCCGAGCTCAGGCTCACGCAGCCTGCAATCCATTCGGCGACCTTGGCGCGGCGACCTTGAAGAGACGGCTGCTCTTGTTCGATGAGGAGCATGCGGGCTTCGAGCGCGACGCGCGCATAAGGAGCGTGGTCCCAGGCCGCCAATTCGTTCAAATCGGCCGCAATCGAGGTGGTGCCGTCCACTTTTTGGGCCGACGCCGCATGCATCAACTTGGTGAGGGACTCGGACCGTGCCAGCATGGGCGGCGCGCCAGGAACACCAGCACCAGCAGCAGCAGGCTTTTCAGCGATGGCCTCGGCCATGGCGGTGTTCGCTTCGCGGATCTGCTGGAGCACGTAGCACAGCAGGTCGTTCTTGCTCTTGAGGGCGGCGTGGCTGCGGCAGTAGTCAAACACCGTGGCGGGGGACTCCTTGTATGCCTTGCGCAAGTCCTTGATCACTTCGTTGTACGGCTTGGGCTTGTCCGCGTAGTTGAACTCCCGCTCGCACGCCGCGTACAAGTTCACCAGCTTTTGCAGGGTCGCCACGCTCCGGGCTGCAGGGCCTCGCGCGTTGTTGACCGCGGCCTCAAAGAGCGCGCTGCATTGGGTGCGGAAGGCCGCGGCGTCGCCTGCACTGGTGAGAGTGGCCACATGGGCCTCCAGCGCCGCCAGCACACGCGGCGCAAAAGGGCCACCAGCGGCGGTAGCATCTTCGGGCGTCGCCAGGTACTCGTTCTTGAGGTCGGTCAAGGCCTTGTGAAGCGGCGCGTGTATGCGACCCGTCAGAGGGCCCAGGGCATCCCCGACTTCGTAGCACGGCAGCGTGATGTCCGCCAAGCTGGTGGCCAAACCCTCCAGCGCCGAGTCGTACTGGTCCACGGGCAGCGCGTAGCCCGCCATCACCGTCTCGAGCTTGGCCATGGCTGCGCTGAACACACGGTTCGGGTACACCACCGCATCGCCCCCACTGGCCGCGGACGTGGCCACGAGATCGGTGCACGAGGTCAAGCTTCCGCTGAACTTGGTGGCGGTTTTCACGAGTTCAGGGTGGTCGAGCGTCATGGTTGCCATCAAATCCCCAGCTGCCATCGCCGCGCCCTCGGTGAGCACCCACTGCACAGTGCCGGCTTCCGGGGCCTTGACCGGCATGAACATTTTCATCACTTCGATCTCGGCGAAAGGCTGACCCACCTCCACGTGGGCGCCGTCCGGCACCAGCTGCTTCACGAACTTGCCGGCCACGTCAGTGCACAGCCGCGTCGGGTCGTAGTCCTTGGTAAAGATGCAGGTTTGGCCGTCGAGCGTGAGTCGCATCCCACTCGCTTCGTACGCCGCGTACGCTTGGTGCGAGCGCCCCCCGCAGTGGACCAAATACCCGCCGTTGCTGAGCTTCCGCACCTTGGCCTCGATCTCCTTCGACTCTTTGCCCTCTGAGTCGACCGCGCGCACGTAGAATATCCCGTGCGTGCCCACTGGCAAAGTGGAGTTGGCTTCCCCGCCCGCCTGGCTCAGCTTCAGCGAGTACTTGACGTCCTCGTAGATGAGGCTCACCGTGTCCTCCACCACCAGCATGTCGTGCGCGGGGGCCTGACCCCGCTTCAGCATCGCCGTGAAGTCAGCGTACACCGACGACAACTTCTCCACGAAAGTCACCAGCGCCCCCACGGTCGCCACCAGCTCGGGCGCCGCGCTGCTCGCGATTGCCTCCACCGTGTCCTTGCCCTGCTTGAGGCGAGCGTCGAGCCAGGCGGTGTTGATCTTGTTCTCAATGAAGTCCTGGGACGTGAGCATTTGCACGATGTACTCGGTCGTGGTGCGAATCTCGCCGCGGATGCTAAGCTCCTTGAGGGCCACGATCATGTTCTTCCGCGCGGCGTCCCGGTTTTCGCCGTGAGCAAACAAGTGTCCAAACTGCGAGTCCGCGTACTCGTGCACCGTGCCGGAGGAATCCACCGAAAAGTAGCCCCACACGTCAGGCGTAGACCGGAAGTTGATCTCCTCGATGGTGCCCGAGGTGGGTTGGAACCCAGCATCGGGGTTTTCGGCGGTGATGCGCGCCGCCACACAGTGGCCTTTCACTGGGATGCGCTCGGGGTGCGCGCTGCTGCCGTCCGTGAAGTCTAGAGGCTCCTTGCTGTAAGGGGCGCGGCCGTACAGGCGCCGGATGTCCGGAATGCCGTTGAGCGGAATCCCCATGGCCACTTGAAGTTGGGTCGCGGGGAGGTTGACGCCGGTAATCATTTCGGTCACCGGGTGCTCCACCTGCAGGCGCGGGTTGAGCTCCAGGAACGCGAAGGTGTCGGTTTCGTACATGTACAAATACTCCACGGTGCCGAGGTTCGCGTAGCCTACTTCTTTCGCTAGGGCCACCGCAGCCATCTCCATCTTGGCCCACATTTCCTTCGACTTGACCACCGTGGGGGGGCCTTCTTCGATGATCTTTTGGAACCGGCGCTGCACCGAGCAGTCGCGGCCGTTGAGGGCAATCGCGTTGCCGTGCTCGTCGGCTAGCAGTTGCACTTCCAAGTGGCGCGCTTTCGAAGCGAGCTTCATGATGAAAATGGGCGAGCCGGGGACTTCACCTTGCACTTGTCGGTACGCTGACGCCACTTCGCTGCCCTCGTTCACCATCCGGACCCCCTTGCCACCGCCGCCCTCCGAGGCCTTGATCATGACGGGAAAGCCCACGCGCGCACACTCTGACTGCGCGAATTCCACCTGTCAAAGAGGCGTAGAAAGAGAGTGGGATAAAAGTGATCTTCATGCGGGTGCTATTCTTCGAAAAGATATATACGCAAGGAACGAGGAAAGGTCAAAAGTTGCGCCATGAGAATTGAATAGTCCTTCTCTGTTGTTCGCTTACCGTGGTAACGTTCGCTTGGTCGTAGGTGGCCTGGGGAATGAAGCCCTGGTTCTTGTAGTCGCACCGCAGCTGGTCGCCGTTCCACCCGATGCATGACACCCCCGCTGACTGCGCAATGATGGTCGAGCCAATCTTGTCGCCGAGCGCGCGCATGGGGGCGCCGCGGGGACCAATGAATTGGATTTGCGTCGGGGTCTTTTCCAGGGTGTCGGGCAGCAAATCCTTCTCCGAAGCATGCCCCCAACCAGCCCACACTGCATCCACGTTGTACCTGCATATATACGCACCCAAGCAGCATGGAGGAGCAGCGAGAAAAGAAAGGTGCGAGGCAGAAGCAACTAGAGTGAGTGGAGTGCGCTATTTATAGTTGATGGGTCATAATTTAAGGCGGCAAGCTAGGGAGCACAGAATTTGAGAGATTTGAAATACATGTGCAAATACATGTGAAATGGCATAGGCTAGCAGTAGCAAAAGCAGCAGCGATAAGAAATCGTATGGTTATTGCTAAAACTAGTCGAAGGCTCTCTTACGTACCGCATGGCAATCTCAACAATGAGCATCACGTTAGCGTAGTTGTTGTTGTTCGGCCCACCGGGCACGTCCACAATCTCGTCTGCCATACGGATGTATTCCGCGTTGGCGTTCATGTCTTCCTTGGTCGCCATCACCACAAACTAGTGGCAGCAAGGAGGCGCACGGGGAAGGTGAGTGTCATGTACAATTGGCAACGTCTCATTATTCCTAGAAAACAAGACCTATTTAGCGAAGATAGTGCATTCGAAGGCTAGGGAACCACTAGACGCTCACCGAAATCTTTCGCTCGTCGTTAAAGGTTTGATAGGCCCAGCGGCGGATGGAGCGGATAGCTGGCCGTCGGAGTATTAGCCAACGGGACCGGGACCGGGACGAAGGCAAAAGAGTGGCACCAGAGACAGTGAGGCCATCGTTAGAGGGGCAACAAGACAGGCAATGCTAACACTTAGGTTCTCTCAACCACATTAGAGCTCAAATGGGTGGAAATAAGGGCCTGCCCGGCGGGGTAGGGAGGATACCATGGTGTCATGGGAAGGTTTCTATTTCCACATTTCGAATGCTGCAAAGGTCATACCTTTGATTGCAGCATTGCCATTGTTCGCGATCAGGACCTTCTGGATAGGTCGTTTGCCTCCGCAATAAGCAGTGTATTCCTGGTAAAAAGGCGACGAATTTTTAGTATGTGAGCTTGTGAAGTCTATGACCGTATCATTTCATACAACGCTGCGCAATCAGCGAAGGAGAAGCACTGGCAAGTCTAATAAGCGCCTCACCTCCACGGAACCGAAAATACGGTCAGAAGCCTCCGACATGGCTAAGTTCTTGACCGTACAAGCTGTTCAGAAAAAGCAATTATCAGGTGAGCATGCAAGTTGGGCATCAGGGCAAAGTTGTGGCGAAGGCGATTTTCGCCGGAGTCAAGAAAGCGCGAAAATAATAAAATAATGCGGCAAGTTTCATGCACTCAAGAACTGTGCGGAAAGCAATCATAACGCGTCGAGGTTGCAAGTGCTTTCAAGTAAGGCTTTCCGTGCTACCTTTGATCCTCGAGTGGTACGTGTGCACCTTCCTCAAAACTTAAACTTTTTTGATAGCGTGGCCAAGAGTGGCAGAAATGCAGAAAATGCTCGTCATCAGATAGTATAACCCGTAACCCGTTGTTTGTTGTTCGTTTTGTGCTTTTTCCGGACGTGGGATATGCTGTGAAAAATATGCACCAATGGACGATCGATCACTGCGACCGATGCAAAATTTTACAGTACTGTATGTACATCAGTTCCTCCCTGTAAATTTATCCAGCTCTCGAAAATGTCATTCACGCAGCTTCTCACTGCCCTCTTCTTAGCGCTCTCCACGAGCTCTGCTATGGCAGGTGAATTATTGTTCGCAAGTGAGCTGCTATGCATCTTCCCTCTTTAGTATGTACCCTTACCAACTATGTGTGTCTTCCGAAAATGAACTCTCTAGAACTAAGATTGTCTTTATGAGTGGACTCCCTCTACTGTGTCTGTCTTTATCTTGCGCCCGTATGCGTTTAAAGGCAATGTCTCGCTAACGGTGTATGCCGAGTCGGGATGACCTGGTTGCCAGGATCTCATCGCCGGTGAGCTTAACACAACGCTCACCGCCGAGGGGATTTGGGACGTCTTGTCGTACCACTTCGTTCCTTTTGGCAACGCGTACTATCCTCAAGAGAACTGCCCGGGGTCTGACGTTTACCTCCGCGACTACGGTGTACCCTGCTGGCAGGTGTGAATGCCTGTCATTTGGTTCAATTTCTGCAAATGTATTTTTGAGTAGTCAAACGAATGATACGCTGCTGTTGATCACCCGACATGTATATCTTTGGCGCATTCGCTTTCACTGCTCTCTACGTGCACTAAATCTCTGTTGTTGCTTGATACAGGCGTACTGCGGGAATATTAGCGCGCAGCCAGCAACCTGCTTCAGTGGCTCACCGCTCTGCCAGCACGGTGCGAACGAGTGCACCGGCGATCGGCTCGAGGCCTGCGCTGCTTCTGGTTTAAGCAATAAGGTGTCGGCCTTGCAATCGGCGGAGTTTGCGTACTGCCTCGAGGCCGGTGGGTTAGACGTTGGCCGGGCAGAGTCTTGCGCGCTGAGCAGTGGCATCGACTGGAATGCGTTGGATTCGTGTGCAGCCAGCGAGTCACCCGAAGGCGATGCCGCGAATGTGGTAGCGGCCAACATCACCGCGCAGTACACCTATGTGTACTCCCAAGGGTGGGCGGGCACTCCTACGGTGGTCCTCAACGGCGAAACCCTGTTCACCACCAAAGATCTCCTGGGCCAAGTGTGCGCTGCTGCGGGTGCGGACGCTCCAGTAGGGTGTTCTACTCTTCGCCAAAATCAGCCAGAGCACTCATTTGCTAAGTGCTAGGTCAGTGATGGAACAAAACAAAATCGAAGAAAGCTCTGTGCTGATATGTGAACAAAAAACGCCGCGGATATCAGGGCTGACTGATGTTCTGAGGTGGCGATGAGCGTGGCGCGTGAGTGGCTAATGACAGCGAGTTCAGTAATGTCGACTATTGGTGTATGGCTGGTTGCACTTTCCATTTGAGTGAGTACCCTTGGAATGCGCCTGCACTTGATGATTGCAGAAGCGCTATCAGGCGGTGGCTCGCTCGCTTGAGGGGCCGTGCCAGTTGAACACCGCAGTTGACATTCCACCGCTTGAAAAGCCCATTCACCGCTGATGTTCCTCGTCCCCAGGCGATGGCCATTTCTATGTTTTTTCGTGGCACGTCCTTCGTACTTACTTGTCTTGTTTATTGTTTATCGGAGGTTCTCGGACTCGGACGTCGGACGGGCTTTCCTTTCTCCTTTCTTATAAGTATGTTAATTACATCAAACTATAAACGCAACAGAGCCAACGGGCCTTTTTTCCGGTTTGCAAGAGTACGTAACCCGGATTGCCAACGCCAACGGGCAGTTGCAATTGCCAGTTGCCAGGAAATAATTTTTTTGTTATTATTTTCCGAAACACGGAACACCGAACACGAAAAATACAATATGAAAGAAGGAAAATCAGTTCCTGCTTTTTGAAAATAGCTCAAAAATTGGAGTTAGCGCAATTCGAGGCGCTTATAGGTCAGTTCTCCGGCGATAAGCAGGCGCAGCTCCCTCGTCTGAGGACGGTAGTTCTTGTTGTGGATATGGTGGAGGAGGTGGCCGTGATTTGGGCTCAGAAACGGAAGTGTTTTCCTCTTCTCCCCCCGTCTTGGGGTCCAGTACTCGGGGGTCGCTGATGCGAGTCTTGTCGCTTGAGAAGGCACTGTCGCCTTCCCAGTTGCGCACCGTTGGCGTTACTTCGATGTCGTCCCAGCGGTTGGGGTCCCCGGGATTGGCCTTCGCTCTGGCCACCTACGGTATTTGTGATGGGGTACACGATTGGAAGACAAAGTTGAACAACGACAATTACTATGGCACACGAGAGCACTTGAAAACGACCCAGAATGCGTTGATGATCAAAAAGGTCAACTCACTTTGCTTTCGTCCACCTCCCACAATTGCTCGGTCCAGAGCGGGATGTCGTCCCGCGGCGCTTCTCCCGGCATGTCCCCTCGACGGCTGCGCGGGTTGATCTTTTGCGTCCGGCGTCGCACCTCCAAAGCTTCGAGCTTCGGGAAGGGCACGAAATGAATGCACGACACCTAGGTGCAAAAGTCACGAAGACGCCAAATCGGAATCAGACAAGCAAAAAGTCATTATTATAAGTCAAAAAAAAAAAAACTCGGAGGCATTTCTAAGTAGTCTCTCACCGGGCACAAATCAATGGCATTTTGAATCACGGGCGCTGCGTCGCCCTGCTGCTGGTACACGCGCGCCCGCCCGAAGCTTTCCTCCATGAAAAAAGTCGCCGGTGCCGCGCCCGCGCAGAGTGTGCAGCCAATGCAGGCTTGTTCGTCTACGTACACTGCACAACGACGAGGTACATGGCGAGCCAAAGTACATGGGATAATTGAGTGCTCGAAAAGGAAGACAAAAAAGAACAGCTGGACTCCGCCAAACAATTCTTCAGTCTAGGCACAAAAGCACTATTTTTTAGGACGCATATATACAAATAAAGACTTCTCAGTAATCAATCATTCGAATGAGGAAATTCATGCAGTCTATATATACGCACCAAAGCGCTCGGAGTGGCCTACGCGCACCAAGGGTCGCCCATCGGAAGCCGACACGTCAACCAGCTGGTGGCTGTCCACCTTCCCAAGCTTTGAATCCACGCTGTGCACTGATTGAGAAGCGTCACGGGCGCGCAACGCAGCGTCCGCGCGAATTTGGCCGACGTCCCTCCTTATCTCGTCGCCGACTATATTATCTGTGGTAAGATCTGCATCGTCGCTCCAAGAGGTGTAGGTTTTCTCCCAAGTTGGCTGTAATGAAAACGGTCAACAGAAAAAGTTAGGCGCGAGAAAGTTCTAAGTCAATGGCACATTCTGAATGCACTTTGATATTAAGAGATGTCAAAGGAGAGACTAGGAAGCTAGCTAGGCTTGTCAAAGATTCAGCAGTTAGGTTCGATATTAGACCTTTCTCAATCTTTACCTCTGCCGACCAAGAATCGTCGCCCTCTGCGGAGTTTAAAGCTCTATATTTTCTACAGCTTCGAGCAAAGTCGCCTACAGGCATCCAGGCCGTACTCTGGAAACACACAGCAGCAAAGACAAGCAAGACGGGCTTCATTTGCAAATGTTCTGGCATTTTGTTGTTGTTTGGTGTTTCGAGTTTCGACGAGGGCGACAAGCGACAAGCGACGAACGAGGGAGGTGCTTGGTGCTTTTTCGTTCTTCGATTCTTCGTGCTTCTTCTTCTTCTTCCCCCACTCAAGAGGGGGGGAATTGAAGCGGAGAAGCGTGAAGCGCAATGGCCGTAACCGTGGACCGTGGCGAGTGCCGCACAGTGCCAGTGCCAGTGCCAGTGCCGTCGGCGTCTACTAGCCTACGTCTACACGTCTACCATTCCCATCATTCCCCTATGATATATGCGTGTCGTCGACGTTCACGGTGCTAGAGTTCTCCGTTCGTTTTCGAAGGCTCTACCAGTTAACTGTTAAGTGCTAGTGTGAGATAAATGAAAGTTCCAAGCAAGTGCAAGCACGAAGGTATTTTTTTCTGTTTCTTATCTTAGCTTAGGAGTTTCATGCTCATGCTCCTTGCGTTTCCGCATTCAGATATCCGAAGTTTCTCAATGACCGAACGGGGATATAAATATAACAACACGACGAATAAGTTCCCCCATATTTGCATTGCACATTGAACTAGGATATCATTCTCGAGAAACCGTTTCGAAATCTATCCACCAGCAGCGCGACTCTTCCTGGCTGGGGATAGTATCTTCCCTTCTTCTGATGCGTGAAACGCGAAGGCGCCTCACTTTTTCTTGCCTGATTTCCCGTCGCCATCGGCAGACTTTCCCTGAGATTATGAGAGAGGAAGGTGTAACAAGGAGAGAGAGGATATGAGGGAGAGGGAGCCACAAATCAGAGAGAGCATCTTGAAATGTTCGAACATGAAATTTTCCTCATCTGGTCTTCATTCGTGTCGTAACCAATGTCCTCTTTGTCTTTTTCTCAACAATCTTTCAAACTCTTGTACCTTTCCGAGCTTCTTTTTGTCCTCGTCGATATCATTGAGCTTTCGGACCGCTTTTCCGAGCTCGCACGAATTCACCATCGCCCCAAACCTCAGCGTGGACAAGGACTCGAACATCGACAACTCCGTGGGGCTCAAATTGATCATCATGCAGGTCTTGCCGTCTCCGCTGAACGAAGGCTGGAGCAAGTAGGTGAGCTTCGAGTCGCGGAACGGCACGTGCTGGGACTTGGTGTTGATGGCGGTGAACACGTTGGAGAGACAGCTGAGGGACTTGTTGATGTTTTTGGCTTCGGCGAGGGCTTTCCCTTGGGCCCCGCTCCTATCCACACGCTCGCTCCCAGCTAAGTCGCACAAGTTCAACTGCAGCAAGACACCACAAACATTCCAGGATTAAAAAGCAATGCAGCAAATATTATTCAGCAAAGATTACAGGAGAAGAAACGAGTACAATTACTAAAAAGGGGGCTTCACTGGCAAGCGTTCACATCAAAAAGAGCACCCTGGGCACGTACTGGAACACGAGCCCACCTCCATTGACTACCGTAGCTAGAGCACTACGAACCTGGCCGCGGAGCACAGCGTTTTGTTCGTCGTTTCTCGCCACCAAGTGCAGGGTGAAAATGGAGTGGGAGCGGGACGACTCGGCGTTCATGTCGGTCTTGCACACGCTGCGGTTCTTGGCGGCGATGCCCATCACGTCGTCCACTTCTCTCTTGTTCTCGGGCTCGATCTCCATCATCACTACTCCGTCAATCTCCGTCATGCCGTACGCGTCGCGCAAGATCTTCAAGTCTTTGGTTTCGCTCGAGAGTAAGTCTTTCACTACTTCGTTGTAGATTTCGACGTACTGCACCTTCATTTGGAACTCCCAGCCCTGCGTCATCAACTTCAACTTGGTTTGCCCCACCTGTTCAATGGCCCGCGGAATAATGCCCCGCATTTGTTCGTTGCCGCTCCCCTGCATCGAGTGGGTCTTCCCGCTCCCCGTTTGGCCATACGAAAAAAGGGTGACGTTGTAGCCGTCTAGGGCTGATTGCACGAATTCGGACACGTCTTTGAACACGTCTTCTTGGCCTTCGTGGGCCGCCCAGGTGCGGTCGAACTTGAACTTCTGGTAAGCCCCCTTGTCTTCTTTGGGTTTGTTCGGGTCCCGCAACGTAATCGAGCACATGTCCATCCCCACCGTCAGCACCGACTCTTCGCCCTCCTTGCGTTTGTCGTTGGGCAAAAAAGGGCGCAAGCGGCAGAACACCCGCACGTTGCCCCGCAATTCTTGAACTTGGTTCTGCAGCTTCCGCCGCTCTGCCTCCAGCGAGAACACTTTGTCGGTTTCTTCCTTATGCTGAGCCTCGAGCTCTTTGATGCGTCCCTCCAAAGCCGCCTTGCCCTCACCCGACTCCAATTCGGTTTGCTTGATTTTCTCCTCCAAAGTCGCGATCTGGCCCATGGCTGCACTCAACTTCTGCGCTGCTTCGCCGTTTTCAGTGGCGTCCTATTGGAAAGAGAGAAAAAGAGAGGAGTAGAGAAAAGTATAGTCGAGTCAAGAGGCGAGAACGGAAACAGCACGGTGGAAAAGTGGCAGCACCGCAGGTACACGATGAAAAGGAATAGGTAAAAGGATGCAAAAAGGCTCAAGAAAGGTCGACCCTCTGACCCTATGCACACTGACCTTGAGAGAGTGCCGCATGCCCGCAAGCTCGCCGTCGGCCGCGGCCAATTTCGAACTGGCCTCCTTGAGGTCCGCCTGTAATAGCACCAAGATACGCATGATAGGGTTAAGGAAGGAGATTCAACGTTATAACCGGGCAGTAGAAGCGATAGAGACAAAACAACAACAATTGCACAGTTGAACACATATCACAAGCGCTTCTTCCTTTTTTCCGCGCCAATAACCAAGCAATGACAAAAACGAAGCAGGCATGCCATACCTTCAACTCGGCAATGAGTTCCTTTTGGTCCGTCAGCTTGCTCTTGAGCTCGGACACTTCTCGGTCCGAAGTCGCCGACGCCGACCCGATCACCGTTTCGGTGTGCTGCTGAATCGCCAACAGCTGCGCACAGGCCGCAATCCGCTCGCGCCGCTCGTTGTCCTCCATCTGCTGCGCCCGCTCCTTGAGCGCCTTCTCGTTTTCGTACTTTTGCAGAACCGAGCCTTGCCCGTCGGACAACTCCTTGTGAGAGTCCCGCAACTCATCCAGTTCCGTCTAAAAAAGAAGACGCACAAAGCAATAGCGAAGACAGGGATGTAAAGAGTGAGAGAAAAAGTGACGCAAAGTGGATAGCAACTCATCGAGGTTTTCGACGAGAACTTGTTTAAGGCCTTCGGTGGGGATAGATACAAGACATACCAAACGTACTATAAGAGTAGTATGCATGTAACGTGGACATCAAAACCCATTCATCATCATCTCACCTTCATCTCTTTGAGTTGGTCTTTCAGGCCGTCCGCCTCACTGCTGGAAATGGACACTTTCGCCTTGAGGTCCGACATCTCGTTGAGGAGGGTGTTCTTTTCCTTCTCCAGCTCGCTCACTCGGTCGTCGTTGCCCCGGCTCATGGCTCCCAACTCCATCGCCCTGCTCGTTGATTTCGTTTGAAAGCACAGACAAGATACACACACATGTGAGCGAGCGGTGTGTCTACGTGTGTCAGTGCATGACTTATAAAGCCACACCTACAGTCCTTCTTTCATTTTTCCAGACAATCTCACATTTGCAACGTTTGCACACTCACCTGTCTTCGGCCTTCTTTTGGTGGTCGGCAAACGACGCCAGCGCGGTGCTGAGCTCTTTGTTCTTCATTTCCAGCGCCTTGCGGCTGTTGGCCAGTTCTTGGGACAAACGGTAGACCTCTTCGGCGGCGCGCGTCTTGTCGGATTCGCCCTCCCGCTTTTCGAAGTGCGCGCGCATCAGCTGCTCGTTCAGCTCCGTGACCTGTTTTTGCGAGAGCATGAATGTGTGCCAGGAGGGAAAGGAGAAAATGCAGAAGCGCAACAAGCAAACAAAAAGGGCTCTGGTCAAAGCTCTTAGAATTGGGTCTGTCACCATGCAGCCTACAAATAGTTTTCAAATCAATATTCAGGGGCATACAAGTAAACCTCTCAAATCAGTTTTGTTGCTATCCCACCTTCTTCTCCAAATCTTTGGATTTGTTCACGGCTTCCGAGGCGTCCTTCTCCTTGGACTTGATGGTGGACTTGGCTTCCGCTAAATCGTCGCGCAAGCTCTGCATCGCACCCGCATCGGCCCCACCCGAGCTACAGGTGGTAAGTGGGGGAGGCAAAGGACGATCATCGTGAGTCGTTCGTTCATAGGATAGATAGTTCCATGTGAGAAAAATGTGGGACAGGCGCAAGGTAAGAAAGGGTGGATAGAGAAGGAAAAGTCCAAGCAAAAAAAAAAAGGAATAAACTTATCCTTCGCTACAACTAGTAGCAGCCCATAGATGCAAAATTTCAATTGATTGGCTGGTGATATTATACCTGAACACAACGCCACCGCCACCACCGCCACCGCCGCCGCTCGCAGCTACGGCTAAGTTGTTTTTGGTGGCCGTCAGTTCGTCTTGCAGGCTCGTCTCAATGTCCACACAAGCGGATTTGAAGCGTTGCTTTTCCTGGTTGAGCAAATCAAGCGCGCGCTGCAAGTGTTTGATGGTCTCATCGCGCACGTGCTGCTTTTGCTTGAAGTCCCATTTGGACTGCGTGGGGATGCGGTACCGCACCAGCGACTGCACTGCTTCGTCGGACAGCGTGAAGCAGTGCTCCGCCAGCAGCCGCACTTGAGACTGCGCACTCCGGGCCGACGACCGACGATCGGGCGGCTTTTTCTTCTCCTTCTTTTCCTTCTTTTCTTTCTTCTTTTTCTCCTTCTTGTCCGCTTCATCGTCTTCTTCTTCCTCTGCTTTGGCATCGCCGCCGCCGCTGCGACTTTTCGGAGGAGGCGGCGGCTTCTTCACTGGCGACGGCTGCGCTGGCGCTGGCGGCTGCACACACAGCAAAAAAAAATAGACGCGAAAGGGATCGGTATAAGGCATCTCGCGCTTGGCATACATACAAGTACATCGAATGGGAAAGCGTGGAAGAGAATTATGGCTACAAAAAGGGCCAAGAATAAAAATGGCAGCAGAAAAGCATGCACTATCTATGGGCAAATCTCCTTACCCCTGCGGTGTCGTCCTCCATTGTAGACACCCACCTGAGGAGCGGCACGCAAGAGAAGCATGTGAGAACATCACCGAGGCACGAACAGAGGTAAAAGGACTTCTGTCCTCGTACACTGCCACCCTTTCGGACGACAATAGACCGTGCGCGATAACTTCCGATGTAGTCTATGAATAGAATCAACGCGCCCGAGTAATGCGGCTGAAGTAACAAACTAACGCAAGGCCTTTCCTCTGTTCAGCGGCGGCAGGCAAGGCCAGTCACACTTACCACGAGCCGATAGTTTCTTGCACTTTGTCGTCGTCGCCGTCGCAGTCGCAATAGCACTTCCAAATCATTTCGTCAGTCGCCGTTTCCGGTGCAATCATCTTGTACTGTAAAGCGCATACCGAATGATGACACAACAAATTCCCGTGAAATTATTTTTAGCAGAAGGGCAGGTCAGACGTCGGGGCCTACGCATAAAGCGAACGACTTCTAAAATGGTAAAATGATGACCACATTACTGCATAGACACCTGGCCGATAATGGCATCGTTAGGCTTCTTTATGTCCGGCATGATGTCCTCCTCAGGCGCAACCTCCGTAGCGAAGCCCGTGCAGTAGCGGACAAGTTCAGTCGAGATAATATATATCGAGTTGGTCGCACGGCACGTCGCACACGGTGGAACCACACGAACAATTACCCTGATTGGTGGAAGAAATTGGGTAAAGAATTCAAGAACAGGGATGCAGCACACGCACTTTCGGAATAACAAGTTCAGGTGCCCGCGCGATGCGCGGCTTCGGAGCAATGTGTTTGCTGCGGAGGAGCAGGTGCGTTTTCTTAGCACCTCAGTACACGGCCTTGTGATGCCCGTGGGCGAGTGCCCTTCTTGTGCCCGTGGTGCGTGTCCCTTCTTGTGCCCGTGGTCTGCCTTGTGTTTTTGTTTACTGCACAT
>Ga0307982_1001607_pt1 | contig 18381 bp, 16 predicted proteins | sample OrgLakmetagen989_FD_201847 | JGI IMG/M metagenome (GOLD analysis project Ga0307982, IMG submission 201847) | Saline water microbial communities from Organic Lake, Antarctica - #989 | ecosystem: Environmental > Aquatic > Non-marine Saline and Alkaline > Saline | place: Antarctica: Organic Lake... | reverse complement strand
CAAATTTATTGGGTTTAGAGCCACAGGCAATAATGAGTTTATCGTAGCTAAAATCCGATTCATCATCAAAAATGAGTTTTTTGTTTTCTGAATCAACTTTAGTTACGTATCCTTTTTTTAGGTTTAACCGGTTTTTTTTCCAAAACCAATCTTCGTAAGGTTTTAAATGCTTCCATTGCATGTGACCCATGTATACATACATCAATGCCGTTCTGGAAAAAAAATGATCTGATTCGGCTGAAATAATAGTAATTTTCTTATCTGAATTTTTTCGGATGTGCCTAGCTAGTGTTATTCCTGCAATTCCATTACCAATTATTACAATGTGTTCTTGCTCCAAAAAAAAGTTTTTATAATGGAAAGAATGCTCCATCAATTAGCATTGCTAATGTAAGCAATTAAGTTTGAAATGAATTGGGTAAGATAAAAAGCTAGTTATTATATTGATAAATGTTTTTCAAATGCATCTAAATTCAATGCATCATCAACTTGATAATTACCAATTGCAGTTCTTCTTAATGCAGAAAGATGTGCTCCAGCTCCTAGTGATTTTCCAAAATCGTGAGCTAAGCTTCTTATATAAGTTCCTTTGCTACAAATAACCTTAAATTCTACTTTAGGAAGATTAATCTTAGTAATTTGAAATGCTTCAATCTGTACTTTTCGCGTAGGAATTTCTACTTCTTCTCCTTTTCTAGCATATTCATACAAGCGCTTACCGTCTTTTTTTAAAGCTGAAAAAATGGGAGGTTGCTGATTTATTTCACCCGTAAATTTAGCTGTAGTTTTGTGCAATAAATCTTTTGTAATATGCTCAATTGTAAAGGTCTGGTTGATTTCTGTCTCTAAATCGAATGACGGAGTAGTTGAACCAAGGGTAATTTCGCCGGTATAAATTTTGGTTTGCCCCATAAAGCTTTCAATTTGCTTGGTCATTTTTCCTGTGCAAATAATGACCAATCCTGTTGCTAATGGGTCTAAAGTTCCAGCATGCCCGACTTTCAGTTTTTTAATTTGAAATTGTTTTTTAATCAACCAGCGTACTTTGTTTACCAATTGAAAAGAGGTCCAGTGCAAAGGTTTATCAAAAAGTAAAACTTGGCCTTTTTGAAATTCTTCTAAAGTTGAAGCAAGCTTCATATAAGTGATAATGTTATTTATGGGGATTCAATAAAATAGCATAGGCTTCAACAGCAAAACCAATAATGACCAGCGTTGGTGAAAGGCGAATCCTTCTCCAGCTGAAAATTTCTGGATTAAATACATTGGGGTCATCACTTCCGCCGCCCATCATTAAAATAAAGCCAAGCGCAATAATGCCAATACCTATCAACATAAAAGTGTAGTTTTTCTTTTCAAAAATAAATTCGTTTTGAACCTGGTCACTTCTACTGGATGCTTTAGAAGTTTGTTTTTTATGTTTAGTAGTAGAGCTCATCTGTTTTTAAATTTAAGAAACGCTGGGTAGCAAAAAATGTGCTAATCCAAGTGATTAAAATTCCGAGTACAAAAATACCAATAAATGCGGAACCTATTAAAAGTTTATCTTTAAGTATGTTTAAATCTGGAAAGGATTCATTTAAATAAAACAGCAAAACTGCCATTCCGATAAGGGATAGAATGGAACCAATAATTCCTAATTTTATACTTTTCCAAATAAAAGGTCTTCTTATAAATCCTTTGGTAGCCCCTACCATTTGCATGGTTTTGATAATAAATCGCTTGGAATATACTGATAGTCGAATAGAACTGTTAATTAATAAAACCGCAATAAAGGTAAAGACACCACAAATAATAAGAATCCAAAAACTCAGCTTCTTTATATTGTCATTTAAAAGTGCGATTAAAGGTTTATCATAAATGACTTTGTCAATAAACTCATTTTCCAATAAATCGCGTTTGATTTCTGCAAGTTGAACTTCGGTAACATAATCTGCATTAAAATATACGTCTAAGCTATTTTGAAGTGGATTGTAACCTAGGAAATCCATAAAATCCTCACCTAAATCCTCTTTATATAATTCTGCAGCTTCATCTTTGGAGATGAATTTGGCGCTCTTGGTATAATCTGATAAAGCCAGACTTTTTTTCAACTCTTCAATTTCAGTCTCTTTGGCGGTATCGTGGAAAAATACACTTAAAGCGACCTGTTCTTTAAAGTAGTCGGCTACTTTTTTGGTATTCAAAACAAGCAACCCTAATCCTCCAAGGATAAATAAAACAAGGGCAATGCTTATCACAACCGAGAAATAGGAAGAGATGAGCCTTCTGCGTTGATATCGTTCAAAAGATGAAGACATTTATTTTTGTTTTTGGTAAAAATATAAAACAAAATGAATTTGAGCTTATAAATTTTGAATCAAAGCAAATTCATTTAAGTCAAACTAAAAATTAATTTGAAATGAGAACGAAACTACTTCGCTAATTATTTCAATTGAAGTCAAATTAAAATTAGATTCAAGCGTTTTTCATCAAGTAAATTTTCTAGTTGAAGTAGTTTTGTATTAAGGACATGAGTTTGCTTTACAATAAACATAAAAGTTTAAATCACAAAACCGAATTGTAATTTCTAAGCTTTTACCAGCATTGTATTAAGATACATTACCTTTGTGTAATACCTTTTTAAATATTTGTAGTCAACAACTTGAAATTAAATTTTTTAATTGTACATTTGCACTCCTAAAATTTTTTAGGAAAGGAATGTTTAATTAGTAAATTTAAAAGTGTGGATACATTAAGTTACAAAACGGTATCGGCTAACTCAAAAACCGTTGAAAAAGAATGGTTGTTAGTAGATGCGGAAGGACAGTCTCTAGGACGTCTTTCTTCTGTTGTAGCCAAATTTCTTCGTGGTAAACACAAACCAAATTTTACTCCTCATGTTGATTGTGGAGATAACGTAATTGTTATCAATGCAGAGAAAATCAACTTAACGGGTAAAAAATGGGATGACAAGGAGTATTTGCGTTACACAGGTTACCCAAGCGGACAAAGAAGTATGACAGCAACTGAAATGTTTGGAAAAGGACCAGAGCGTCTAGTCGAAAAATCAGTTAAAGGCATGTTACCTAAAAATAAATTAGGTGCAGCGCTGTTCAGAAATTTGAGAGTAGTAGTTGGGGAAGAGCATGGTTTAGAGGCTCAGAAACCCAAAGTCATTAATTTAAACGAACTCGTGTAGATGGAAACAATTCACAAGATAGGTCGTAGAAAAAAAGCGATAGCTCGTATTTATCTTTCTGAAGGGAAAGGTGAAGTTATGGTGAATGGTAAAGATGCAGGTGTATATTTTACAACAGCACAGTTGTTGTACAAGATAAACCAGCCTTTTTTACTTACTAGCACAGAAGAAACATATAACGTAAAAGTGAATGTTTTAGGTGGTGGTATCACTGGACAAGCAGAAGCAATACGTTTAGCTATTTCTAGAGCTTTATGTCATATTGATATTGAGCATAGAGGTGCGTTAAAACCAGAAGGTTTACTTACAAGAGACCCAAGAATGGTTGAGCGTAAAAAATTCGGTCAGAAAAAAGCGAGAAAGAAATTTCAATTCTCGAAACGTTAATATTCCCTACTTTTTGGGGAAATTCATCAAGACTATTATGGTCTTTTTGAAAAGTTCTAAAACATTAAATAAACAGCTGTTCAATTTCGCTTTAGGCGAAAAGTTAGTTTAGCATCTAAATAGGCAGGGCCAATCTCAGATTGCCACTTGCATATTGCTATCTCAACAGAACGTAAACTATTACAAAAAATGGCAAAACAATTAGAAGTAAAAGACTTACTTGATTCTGGAGTTCATTTTGGTCACTTGACCAGAAGATGGAACCCAAACATGGCTCCTTACGTATACATGGAACGTAACGGAATCCACATCATCAACTTATACAAAACGGTAGCAAAAATGGAAGAAGCAGGTGCTGCTTTAGCCAAGATTGCTGCAAGTGGCAGAAAAATACTTTTTGTTGCTACCAAAAAACAAGCAAAAGAGATTGTATCTCAACAAGCAGAGCGCGCTAATATGCCTTACATTACTGAGCGTTGGCCAGGTGGTATGTTAACCAATTTTGTTACCATTAGAAAATCGGTTAAGAAAATGGCAGCGGTAGACCGCATGAAGAAAGATGGAACTTTTAATTCACTTTCTAAAAAAGAACGTCTTCAAGTTGACCGTATGAAAGCTAAGTTGGAAAAAAACTTAGGTTCTATTTCTGATATGACAAGACTTCCAGGAGCAATTTTTGTTGTAGATACCTTGCGTGAACACATTGCAGTAAAAGAAGCACACAAATTAAACATTCCTATCTTTGCAATGGTAGACACAAACTCAGATCCTCGTGAAGTTGATTTTGCAATCCCATCTAACGATGATGCTTCAAAATCTATTGAAAAAGTAGTAAGCTATGTAGCAGATTCTATTATAGATGGAATTACTTCTCGTAAAGAAGAGAAAAAGGAAAAAGTAGAAGCGAAAGAGGCCAAAGAAGCTAAAAAAGCAGAAAAAGCTCAAGAAGTAGAAGAAGCTAAAAAGGCAGACAAAGCTCAAGAGGTGAAAGATGCAAAAAAAGCGGATGAAGCTAAAGAGTCTAAAAAAGAAGAAGAATCTAAAGTAGTAGAAGAAGCTAAAAAAGCTGATAAAGCTCAAGAAGTTGAGGACGCAAAAAAAGCAGATGAAGCTAAAGAATCTAAAAAAGTAGAAGAAAAAGCTGAAAAAGCCGAAAAAGAAACTACTAAATCTGAGGATACTAAATCTACTAAAACAGAAGAAAAAGCATCTAAAGAAGAATCTTCAACAAAAGAATAAGTAAAACAAATAAATATACTTCAAGTCGTTTAGTTCAATACTAAGCGACTTTTTTAAAAAATAAAATTATGGCAAAAATAACTGCTGCAGAAGTAAATAAATTAAGAAAAAGTACTGGTGCCGGAATGATGGACTGCAAGAAAGCACTTGTAGAAGCAGAAGGCGACTTTGATAAAGCAATTGAAATCCTTCGTAAAAAAGGACAAAAAGTAGCTGCTAAACGTGCAGATAGAGATTCTAGCGAAGGAGCTGTTATTGCTAAAGTAAATGAGGGAGCTAGCAAAGGTGTGATTGTTTCATTGAATTGTGAAACTGACTTTGTTGCAAAAAATGATGCCTTTGTAAAAATGGCAACAGATTTAGCAGATTTAGCTTTGAATGTATCTTCAAAAGAAGAATTATTGAAACTAGATTACAATGGAATTACGGTTGAAGAAAAGCTTACTGAGCAAACTGGCGTAATTGGTGAAAAAATCGAAATAGGAAATTTTAGAACTTTAGAAGCTGCTTTTGTAGGGTCTTACATTCATGCTGGTAATAAAATTGGAGTTTTAACAGGTTTATCAAAATCAGCAGAAGGAGCAGAAGAAGTTGCCAAAGAAGTAGCTATGCAAGTTGCGGCAATGAATCCTGTAGCTTTAAATGAAAGTGGTGTAGACACTGCAACTATTGAAAGCGAAACAGAGATTGCTAAAGATCAATTGCGTAAGGAAGGCAAACCTGAAAACATGCTGGACAAAATTGTAAAGGGTAAAATTCAGCGTTTCTTTAAAGACAATACTTTAGTTCATCAAGCATTCATCAAGGATAGTAAAATTAGTGTTGCAGAACACGTACAAACTAGTCTTGGTAAAGATGTAGAAATTACAGCTTTTGAGAGAGTAGCCTTAGGTTAATTTTGCAAGAAGTTTAGAATACACAAAGCCGTTTCATTTTGAAGCGGCTTTTTTTATGTTACAATGAGTAGAGTTTCAATAGAAGTCTTGTTTATTCCTGTTTTCAATATGAAAAAATAATGTACTTTTGCAATCAAATTTCAATTTATGCATTACAAACGAGTCCTTTTGAAACTATCTGGTGAAGCCTTAATGGGTGAACGAAGCTACGGCATAGACCCAGACCGTTTAGCAGAATACGCAAACGAAATTAAAGCGGTTGTAGATCAAGGAGTTGAAGTAGCGATTGTAATAGGCGGAGGAAATATTTTTAGAGGAATTGCAGGAGCGAGTAAAGGAATGGATCGAGTGCAAGGCGACCATATGGGGATGCTAGCAACGGTAATCAATGGCCTAGCCTTACAAGGTGCTTGCGAAGATGCAGGCATACAAACGAGGTTGCAAACAGCCATAAAAATAAACGAAGTAGCAGAGCCTTTTATTCGAAGAAGAGCAATGCGTCACCTTGAAAAAGGCAGAGTTGTTATTTTTGGAGGTGGTACTGGAAACCCATATTTCACTACTGATTCAGCTGCAGTATTACGTGCAATTGAAATTGAAGCCGATGTTATTTTAAAGGGAACAAGAGTAGATGGTATTTATACCTCAGACCCAGAGAAAAACGTAGAAGCTACCAAGTTTGATTTTATTAGTTTTGATGAGGTGCTAAAAAAAGGATTGAAAGTAATGGATACTACCGCCTTCACCTTGAGCCAAGAAAACGAACTGCCCATTATTGTATTTGACATGAATACCAAAGGAAATCTTCAAAAAGTGATTTCTGGAGAAAACATAGGAACCAAAGTAAATTTGTAAAAACTTAGAACTTAAGCCATGAACGAAGAAGTTGACTTTATAATTGAATCTACCGAAGATGACATGATAGGTGCCGTTAAACACCTAAGAAAAGAATATGTAAACATTAGAGCAGGGAAAGCTAATCCAGCTATGCTTAGTGGGGTTTTAGTGCCTTATTATGGCAGCATGACACCGCTTCACCAAGTGAGTAATATCAATACTCCAGATGCACAAACCATTTCTGTACAACCTTTTGAGAAATCACTTATTCAAGAAATTGAGAGAGCGATTATGAATGCTAATCTAGGTTTTAATCCTATGAATAATGGCGAGAGTGTAGTCATCAACGTTCCTCCTTTAACAGAAGAACGAAGGAAAGATCTTTCTAAACAAGCTAAATCTGAAGCGGAAGAAGCTAAAATTGGCGTTAGAAACACCAGAAGAAATGCGAATGCAGAATTGAAAAAATTAGATTTATCTGAAGATATGTTGAAAGATAATGAAGAAACTGTACAGCAACTTACCGATAAATACATTGTAGAAATAGATAAAGTATACGAAGTTAAGGATAAAGAAATAATGAAGGTTTAATTTATTTTCTCTTTACTCTAATCAATGCAAAAAAATCAGCTAGTCAATTAGCTGATTTTTTTGCTGGTTAGAAGGAGTTATCTTTTCAAGCTCAAACTTAACTCAAACCTACATCCAATACCATCATAATGATAAATCCGCCGATGAATCCAAGCGTAGCAATATCCGTATTTCGTTCTTGTTGAGATTCTGGAATTACTTCTTCTATAACCACAAATATCATAGCACCAGCAGCAAAACTTAGTGCATAAGGTAAAATTTCAACAAAAGTCAAAACCGCCCAAGCTCCTAAGACCGCAGCAAAAGGTTCTACAATTGCAGAGAGTTGACCGTAATTAAAACTTTTTAATCTACTTAAGCCTAATCCACGTAGGGGAACCGCTACTGCAAATCCCTCTGGTAAATTCTGAATGCCAATACCTATGGCTAGCGCAATAGCTCCGCCAATACTTGCACCCTCAATTCCTGCTGCTGCTCCACCAAAAAGGACCCCAACCGCTAAACCCTCTGGGATGTTATGTAAGGTAATGGCTAGCGTTAATAAAACCGACCTATGCCATGGAGTTTTAATTCCTTCTTTTCTACTCTCTCTAAAATTCACGTGTAAATGCGGTAAGACCTTGTCTAAGCCAAATATAAAAACGGCACCTAAAGCAAAACCAATAGCGCTAGGCCAAACTTTTATAAAACCATCGCCTTTACTCATTTCTATAGCTGGTGATAACAAGCTCCAAAAACTTGCAGCAGTCATAACTCCGCCTGTAAACCCAAGCATGCCATCGAAAAACACACGATTCATATTATTGATAAAGAACACCAATGAAGCGCCTAGAGCGGTTAAGAACCAGGTAAACAAAGTGGCATATAAAGCTGCCAAAATGGGATCTAAATTGCTTAAATATATAGTAATTTCTTCCATTAATTTGATTTTATATATAAGTTTTCACTTACTTGTTCAGATACATTTACAATTTGGTTGTGGTCAATTTCAATCTGCATAGAACCATCAAAAGCTTCTTTTTCCATTACTTTGATGTTGTTTCCTAAAGCAATTTTGTTTTTATCTAGGTATTGTAAAAACTCCGCTGAGGAATTCTTTACTCCAACAAATACACCATGATCATCTACATTCAATTGATTTAGTAAGGCTTTATTTAAGGCTAAAAAATTTCCATCTTCATCTGGAATAGGGTCACCATGTGGGTCTCGTTTTGGGAAACCCAAAAACTTATCCAGTTCAACAATTAATTTTTTAGATTTAATGTGTTCTAATTCTTCTGCAACTTCATGCACTTCATCCCAAGTGAAATTGAGTTTTTCTACTAAAAACACTTCCCATAACCTGTGTTTTCTAACAATCTCAACAGCTACTTTTTTTCCTAAATCGCTTAATTTAACTCCTTTGTATTTCTTGTAAATCACCAGTTTTTTGTCTGCCATTTTTTTAAGCATATCAGTTACAGACGAGGCTTTGGTTTGCATCTCTTCTGCAAGCGCATTGGTATTTACTTCTTCATTGAGATTTTTCTGTAAATGAAAAATGGCTTTTAGGTAATTTTCTTCAGAAAGGCTATACATTCTTTAAATTTGTTGCAAATGTACAATTTAAAAAATATATTTAGGGATGTCTAAATATATTTTACTTTCCGCTGATTTTATAGTAGTATTCTTTCATCAGGGTCACAAAGTAATCGTTGGCTGATTCGAAAGATTTTGACTTTGGAAATGTGAATTCAATAGGATGATTCTCATCTACTTTTACTTTAAAGTTGGTGGGAGCTGGAATTGCCTCTATTCCATTATCCTTAAACATTTGAATGGCACGGGGCAGATGCATGGCATCTGAGCTAACAATCAATTGAACTTCAGTACCAAAGCGAGAAATAAAGGCTTTCACCTCCTCAGAAGTTGTGCTGGGTTCCTCAAGCATAAAAATATGTTCTGGTTTTACTCCCAATTCAATTGCTGCCTTTTTAGTAATTGAAGCTTGACTTTCCATTCCATATTTAGAATAAGCAGAAGTTACTATTCTTATGTTAGAATGCTTGTGGTAAATTCGAACAGCTTCGGTTAATCGTCCTAAAGAAGACAGACCTAGTTTTTGGGTGGCATGCAGATTGCTATCTAAGGAGTAACCAGCTCCTAAAACGTGAATATAATAGGTTTGTTTAGAGTCAATTGAAGTTGAACTGAATACCTTGAAAGTGGATTCTTTATTGTATATCAATTTTTCAGGAATGTAACTCGTTGCACATACCAAATAAAAAAGAAATGCGAAAAGTAAATTCAATTTAAAGCTCAGCGGCATCTGATGCAGACTATCACTTAGTGTGCGCGTACTAAATTTCTTTTTTTTCTTTCTAAGCGCTAACAAAAACCAAATTATACTTATTACAAACCAAAGTTTATATAGGGAATACAAGCTGCAAAATGATTTTAAGAAATCTAACATAATTCGCTTTTAGCTTTTGCAAATAACAAACAAAAAAAGGGAACTGAAAAAAAGGCTTTTGGTTATAGTACTTCACTTCTCATCTCTTTTACCTGTATTTTTACAAAATTGATAGTTATTAAGTAAAGGTGCGAAGTTCCAAACTTCGCACAGTATGTTAGTTTTCTTAAATTTAACAACAAGAATACTTAATACTTAAAATATATTTTTAGGTTTGCCTAAAAATATATTTTAAGTAAATGAAACACGCTATTCTAATTTTATCCTTGTTCATTTGTGCTTTTGGTTATGCCCAAAATGCAAGTGTTCAGGCTACAGTTTCAACGGAAGATGGATTTCCTGTTTTTTTTGACGTAAAGCTTATAGGTGCAAATTCTAAAGCTGAATTAAAACAAGATGCTTTTCAATATACAAATCTAGAGGCAGGAAATTATACACTTCAAGTTCAAGCCATTGGATATGAATTATTTCAGCAAGAAATCAAATTGAATTCCAATCAAAATTTGAAACTAGACATAGTATTGCTTTTGCCAGAAGATGCTTTGGAAGAGTTGATTATTTTGGATGAACAATCTGGAATTAGTTCTAAAACACCTTACAGTTTTTCCAGTATATCTGTCGGAGCCATTCAGCAAAAAAGTTCTCCTAATGGTTTGATGGGAACTTTACGAGAAGTTCCTGGGGTGTATGGTGCGGAATTCGGTCAAGGCATTGTGAAACCGTTTATTCGTGGACTTGGATTTTCTAGGGTGGTAACTGTTTTTCAAGGGAATAAATTAGAGAACCAACAATGGGGCGCAGACCATGGTTTAGGTGTAAATGATTTGGGCGTAGAACGGGTTGATGTTATAAAAGGACCAGCTTCAGTATTATACGGTTCTGGAGCTTTAGGGGGAGTTTTGTTGGTGAAGGATAACGAAGATTACCTTCGTTCAACAGATATCACAGGAAATGTTGGAACTAGTTTTAATTCAGTTTCTAATGGATATAGAGGTTTTGCTTCCGTGGGAAAAAAATTCACCAATGGATTCTTTTTGGCAACTGATTTAGCCTACGAAAATCATGCAGACTATAAAGATGGAGATGGTAGGATTATTGGAAATTCTCGTTTTAATACTGCATCAATTCGACTGCATGCAGGTTTAGAAAAAGATAAATTTCAGAATAAATTATCCTTTACTTATCATGACCAAAATTTAGGTATTATTAGTGAAGATGAAATGCTACAAGGTTCAACTTTAGCCACATCTAGAAGTGACCGTTCTATGCAATTGCCGTTTCAAGAAGTAACAGATTTCTTGTTGTCTTACAAACAAACTACCCAACATGATGGATTAGAGACTTCGCTTCATCTTTCTCAGCACATCAATAAACGGAAAGAAATAGAAGCTGCTTTTGATGAAGTAGATTTAGGATTTAGGCAACTGCATACCTTTTACAATGGTAGGATTAGCTTAACAAACACACAAGTAAAACACAGTTTTGGAATACAAGGAAGTTTTTTGAATAACACAAACTTGGATAATGCACAGGAGTTTTTGATTCCAGATGCAAGCTTTTTTGAAATAGGGGGTTATTATTTGGCGGAATATGAACTGAATGATTACTTTTTTCAGGGAGCTTTGCGTTACGATTACAGAAATGTGGAAGCAGATGCAAGCTCTCAGGCATTAATTGATGACGGATTTATTTTACCAGGCGAACCTGCAGATCGAAAATTGTCTTCTGCTTTTGATGGTATAACTGGGTCTTTGGGAGTAAGCAAAAAAATAAATCAACACAAGATTAAAACCAATATTTCAAGTGGTTTTAGGACACCTGATTTAGCTGAATTATTTTCGAATGGTCCACATCCAGGAACCACTCGTTTTGAACTTGGAAATGTAAATTTTAAGAGAGAACAAAGTTACCAGGCAGATGTCAATTATGAATTTACTAGCAAAAGCTTTTCTGCTTCGGTGTCTGTTTTTGGCAGCTTGGTAGATGACTATATTTTCTTTTCCTCTGCAAATGAAGTCGAGCCAGAATCAGGTTTAAACTTATGGACTTATCAACAAGTAGATGCTCGTTTGTACGGAGGAGAATTCAGTGCGAATTACTATCCATTTGAGGATAATTCATTAAACCTAAATCTGTCTGGAGCGGTTGTTCGTGGAGACAATTTAGAATTGAATGAGCCATTGACCTTCATCCCTCCAGATAATATGAATTTTACTATCAACTGGCTTCCTTTTAAAACTCCTACTACTTTTACTGCGGGAGCTCGGTTAATTGGTGAGCAAGACCGCCCTGGCTTTAATGAAGAAATCACAGAGGGATACACCTTATTTACTTTGGGTGTTTCTCACTATTTTCAACTAGGAAAAAATGAGCTACAAGTTAGCCTTACTGGAAACAATCTATTCAATGAAACCTATGTAGACCACATGTCTGTTTTAAGAGCAAATAATGTGACTAGTCCAGGTAGGAATGTATTGCTAAATCTTAGATATAAATTTTAAGTTTTACTTCTTAATAATCCGCTTAATTGCTGTAGATGAACCTGTATTTACTTTTAGCAGATATATCCCAGCATTCAATTGGCTTAAATCTACTAAAGTTTTTAGTTCATGGTTCAATTTTTTCTGAAAGACGATTCTACCATGTAAATCATAAATGCTCACATTATCTAAGGGTATAACAGAAGTTACATTTAATACATTATTCACAGGATTAGGAAATACAGAGAAATCACTTTCAGTAAACTCTTGATTTGAAAGAGTGGTGCAGGAAACTGTAATATCCCAACCTGATAAATTTGCGAAGAAGTCTGAAGTGAACTTTACTGTAATCGCACCAGCTTCATTTGTTGCTTCAAAAAAGGTAGTTGTTAAATCTGAACCAGAAAGATTTTCTCCATCTAAAAATACGGGTGCATCGGTAGAATCCCCATCGTAAATACTCATGAAATCGAAATCTTCTTCAATGTCAAATTCATTTATGGTTAAGGTGATTTTTTCATTAGTTGAATCTGGATAAAAAGTCTTTTCCATAGTTTCATTATCTTGGTAATTGCCAGTTAATCCTCCAGTATCTCTAAAATTTACACCTGAACACCAGTCAGCATCACTGAGGTATAAGAAATTAAAAAAACTTCCTAAGTTTCCGTTTGAGCATATACTCAGCACTTGAATTACATAATACGTATTCGGTTGAATAGTGTTGTAATTGAAAGAGTTTGTAGTGATAGTTGTATACCCAGCGGGTGGTGTGTTTAATTCGTAAATGGTATAATTCCAAGAGTTTGATATAACATCATCAATAGTTACAGTTATGGAATTAGTTTCTGTTTCACTAACGCTTACTCCCGCTATGGAAGGTACACAAGAATCTATGCAGTCATTACCTAAACATGGCTTAGTATCTATATTACTACTCATATAGGCAGCAACTTGAGGGTGAAAGCCGTTGGCTAAATTAATACCAGTATCATCAAGATGACAATAGCTCATAATAGTACCTCCATTTGTAGGAACTGGCCCATCATCACAACCTTCTGAATAGTCGTTGTTTGGGCCACATGAATCAATTGGGGAACTATCACCATTCCAAAAACAAGCATGAGTATGGGGTGAGCCTAAAGAATGACCCATCTCATGTGACATTACTAAAATGGTCCACGAATAGATTGGCAATTGCTCAAAAGACATAGAAACACCAGAAAATGCATAGCGAAAGTTCTGGCATAAACTATCTAAATAAGCAACACCGCCGGTAACTGGTAAATCTAACAAATGTGCAATATCTGCATTAAAAGCAATTCTGTTTTGCTGAAAATACTCCAATTTGTCTATATTTTCCCCTACATAAGGGTCTTCCATTTGCCAAATTAAAACATCGCTCAAAGCAGTTGGTATACTTGCATTACTATAAAGTGTTGCTTTTATATTGTGTACAGAGGTCAACCAATTCATGGTTTCATCTACAGAAGCTAAATTTTCAATATAAATATCATTCGTTAGTTCGTAAAAGACACGGACACATTTAACGGATTCAGATGTATAGGTTAAAGTGTCAACTTGAGGCACTAAATCTGCTTTTTCTCCTACTTCAACAATTTGACATTCAAAATCTTGAGAAACAGACATTTTAGAATCGGTATAAATCACATATTGATTGGACCCATCCAGTTGACCTATATTTCTATTACCTATGCGTGGGATAGAGATTACACCATTCACATTTTCGCTAAAAAAGTTGAAAACAACAAAAGAATTACGGTCATTATTTACTTTACCTCGGTAGTATAAACCAGGATTATACTCCAGAATTTCATCATTTTGATTTCTAATTTTAAAGTCATCTGAAAATAGTTCTTGGCGTTGCAACTTCATCATTAAAGTATCGGCAGCGTGAACCAATTGAAACTGAATAAAATCTGGCTTCTCATTCTGAATTTCTAAAAGGACATTTTCATCAACTTGTAAGGTTTCAATATCTGTGGCAATTGCTCTCAGGGAAGGGTCAATTGCTTGCTTGGTTGAAGTAAAAACAGAATAATTCTTAAAACCTGGACCTTGTTGAATTGAATTTTGTGATAACAAAATGTTTGAAAATAGAAACAAAACGGGAAAGAAGAGTAACTTGTGCATAATAATTAGTCTTGGATGAATGATTATGAATTCATAAATCTAGCCTAATATTTCATTTTAGGATTTAAAGCAAGTGTATTTTTGTTAAATATTTAACACTTACGGCATTATCATTATTTAAAGCTTTCATTTTAATTGAGAAAGAAATCAAGCTTACGTAAAAGTCCACTGCTAAATTTTAGGACAAGACTAAAGAAATTTTTCTTTTGATTACTTCAATAATTTTACTTTTCTGGTTGATTTCTATGCCCAACATTCACCTAATGTAATATATTTGGTTTTCTATAATTTAGGTTGAATGCTGATACAAAAACTAACTAAATATATTAATGACAATGCTGATTTTGTTATTATTAATAGGGCTACATCCTATTACCCAGATTTAATTAATAACACTAAAAAAGAGTTCAATTTTCAATGTTTTGGGAGTCATTATATGGCTTATAACATCAAAATTAAAGTCAATAGAGATTCCAATATTAGTTCCAGTTGTTCATGCCCTTATGATGGTCATGGCATTTGCAAACATCAAGTAGCATCAATAAACAGTCTAATTAAGCTCATTAAATTAAAAAAAATAGACAATGATGTTGTGGAAGAAAAAAAGACTACTTCAGAATTAATCACCCTTTTGCCGCATCAAAATGGGAAGATTGACCGTGAAAAAATGCGACAAGTTAAATTTGAAACCAATGATTATAGGTTTGGTGAATTAAAGATAGAATCCATTTCAAAAAAAGAAATAAGGGCTTTTGTTGATACGTATAGAGAAAACTATACATTAATTTTAAAGTACTCAAAAGCCAAAGATGAAATTCAGTTATTTTGTTCTTGTGCTACTTCTAAAAACTGCTACCACAAATACCTTTTATTAGTAAAAGTAAAAGATGAATTTGGCTTAGATTATTTCTCGCCAGACCATGAAGATATGCTAAAAAAAGAAATCCTTGAAAAAGAAAATTTACTTGGTAAAGTTGATTTTGATGAATTATTTGAATTAGAGATTAACAAAGATGGGGTACACGTTGTCAATAAAATAGAAAACTTTTATACGCACCCAAAGCTGATTTATGAACCAAAAGAAGCTTCAGGCAGCAAGTTGCAGTACAAACCAATTTTTTCTGAAGAAGCGGAGTTTGGCTTAGCTTATTGTATTGAAGTTTCCAAAAGAGCAGTAGAAACAGCTTTCCCAATTTATGGGAAATTGAATAAGGAAAAAAAAGAGATAAGTTCTAGAGTAAAAACTGTTGAAGTCTTCAATCTACCTGATATTGTAGAATTAATTAGCGAACAAGAAGGAAACTTGTTACCCCAAGCAATCCGCATTTCTGAAAGTTTTGCAAACCTTACTTATTCAGAATATGAAAATGAAGATTTAGGTAAGTTTCTACAACAATTTAAGCATTTCATAAATTTATTTAAACCTAGGCAAATATATTTACATTATGCAAAGGACAGTTTCGCTAAAAAAAACCTCTCTCCAGTCAATGTAGTAGAATCACTAGTTTTGCCTATTTTAAAAATCAAAAGCTATGGCAAGTTCCATCAATTGGAGTTTCAAGTTAAAATTGAAGGCAAAAGCTATTCCTTAAGTTCCAATAAATTAAAAATATCTGAACTTGGGATTTTAATTCAAGATCAACTTTATCTTATAAAAGAGGTAGAGACTTTAATTGCTTTGAAGAGTTTTAATGAAGTTTCAAAAATGAATATCATTAATGAGGGGATTGAACACCTTAGGGAGGAAATCATCAAACCCTATTCAAGTGTTTTTGAAATTAGTTATCAAGGTTTAACTGAAAAAACATCAAAAAAGAAAACATTACATCCTGTAAAACAAGTTTATTTATCTGAAGCTGAAGAAGGAGAATACATTGTTCTGCAACCCATTGTGCAATACGGTGAACACCAAGTAAGTCCTACAAAGTTGGGCAAAGTTTGGTTAGATAGCGAAAAGCTAATCAGCTTAAAACGGAATGATGAGTTGGAGTCAGCATTTTTAGAAACCATCCAAACCTTGCATCCACATTTTGAAGAAAAAACAGATTATTTTTTCATTAAAACACAAGATGCATTGGCTTCATTTTGGATCATGGAAGCCATAGAAAAACTCAAAGAAAAAGAAATTCATGTTTTTGGACTTTCAGATTTAAAAGGGATAAAATACAATCTCAATAAACCTAGTTTTTCAGTAGGATTAAGTTCAGGTATGGACTGGTTTGATATGGCTATAGACATTGAGTTTGGAGACCAAAAAGTAGACTTAAAGAAACTTCAAAAATCCATTTTAAAGAACAGCAATTATGTTGAATTAACCGATGGAAGTTTAGGAATTTTACCACAAAAGTGGATTGAGAAGTATAAAAAGTATTTCAAGTTAGGGCAGATTAAAAAAGATAAAATCGAAATTTCTAATTTTCAATTCAATATCATAGATGAATTGTATGAAGATTTAGAAAATTCACCAGATTTCTTAAAGGAGTTATACGAAACCAAAAAGCGTATTTCTAGTTTAAAAAAATTGAAACAAGTTGAGCCATCTAAGAAACTGAATGCTGAATTACGTTCATACCAAAAAGAAGGCTTAAACTGGATGGTTTTCTTGCATGAAAATAAACTTGGAGGTTGCTTAGCAGATGATATGGGCTTAGGAAAAACCATACAAAGCATAGCCTTTTTGCAGCACATTAAAGATCAAGCCAAAGCAAATAGCCTTACGCCAAGTCTAATTGTTGCTCCTACTTCACTAATGTTTAATTGGGTTTCTGAACTAGATAAGTTTGCTCCAGATTTAAACCATCTTCTATTTTACGGAACAAATCGGCATGAACTCAAAGAAGAAATCAATAAGGCAGATATAGTCTTAACGACCTATGGTTCCTTAGTGAAGGATGTTGAATTTCATAAAAAGCAAAGCTATAATTATGTTATTTTAGATGAAAGCCAAGCTATAAAAAATCCACAATCTCAACGATACAAAGCAGTAAGGTTATTGAAATGTGAAAACCGATTGGCCTTAACAGGAACTCCTATTGAAAATAATACATTCGATTTATATAGCCAATTTAATTTCTTATTGCCAGGTATTTTTGGAAGCATTAAACATTTCAGAACTGCTTTTTCTGAAGCTATTGATAAAGAACAAGATGAAGAGGTTTCTCAACTGCTTGCTAAAATGATTAATCCATTTATCTTACGAAGAACCAAAGCACAAGTGGCAACTGAGTTACCTAGTAAAACGGAAGCCATTATTTATTGCGAAATGGGTAAACAACAGCGTAAAGTATATGAAGATTTTAAGCTGTACTTTAAACAAAAGCTACAAGAACAAATAGAAGATGAGGGTGTAAATAAGTCGCAAATGTATATTTTACAAGGGCTTACAAAACTTAGGCAAATTTGTAATTCTACCGCTTTAGCAGATAAAGAAAAAGATTATGGCAATTACTCTACCAAGTTAGACGAATTAACTACCCATTTATTAGAAAAGGTGAACGCACATAAGGTTTTGGTTTTTTCCCAATTTGTCGGCATGTTGCAGTTGGTAAAAGAGCGCTTGATGAAGGAGAACATTCATTTTGAATATTTAGACGGACAGACTAGAAACAGAGAAGAAAAAGTAACTAATTTCCAGCAAAACACAGATGTTCGTGTTTTTTTAATCAGCTTAAAAGCAGGTGGAACTGGTCTTAATTTAACCGAAGCAGACTATGTGTATTTAGTTGATCCGTGGTGGAATCCAGCAGTAGAAAGTCAAGCCATAGATCGTTGTTACCGAATAGGTCAAGATAAAAAAGTAATGGCGTATAGAATGATTTGTAAAGATAGCATTGAAGAAAAAATCACCGCGTTACAAGACAAAAAGAAAAGTGTAGCTTCTGAAGTAATCCGTACAGACCTTGAAAAGAAATCTTTCAACAAAGAAGATGTTGCTTTGTTATTTGGGAAGTAGAATGGTGCATTGAACTCTTATTTTGATTTTTTACATTCTCTGCTAATAGTGCAACTTCCAGCAAAAAAGTGCTCTGCGAAGTTTCAAACTTCGCAGAGCATAGGTTTGCAACTTCGTAGTACACCTACTAAAAATTATAGATATTTACCTCTGAGCATAAATAGTTTTTTTAATCTTTAGGAATAGTGCGAAGTTTCAAACTTCGCACAGCATAG
>Ga0307982_1001605_pt1 | contig 18401 bp, 7 predicted proteins | sample OrgLakmetagen989_FD_201847 | JGI IMG/M metagenome (GOLD analysis project Ga0307982, IMG submission 201847) | Saline water microbial communities from Organic Lake, Antarctica - #989 | ecosystem: Environmental > Aquatic > Non-marine Saline and Alkaline > Saline | place: Antarctica: Organic Lake... | reverse complement strand
GAACGACTCGACTACATTTCAAAAAGTTCTTCAGGCCTGGTGAAGTCATTGCAAATGGTGGTGAGTGCATGTGAATTTTGAGACGAAAAGTTGGGCTCATGGTAGCCGCATGCGCGGAGCGGAGTTGAGCCCAGCCAGCAAGAGGCGGATGGCTTGCCGGCCGGGAGACCGGAGCAGCTCCGCAAGCCAAGCTCCATCATCATGGGGCCCAACAGCAGGGCTGCTGCCGAGTGCGCCATCCTATGTGCTGCAATAATTGTTTTTTATTGACTGTTGAGCTTTTTGGTGTTGTTATTTCATTCTTATCCCACCACCTCAGTCGTTGCCACGATTCTGCCACGCGCTACCGAAAAGGTGGGGTACGGTCCGACCTACTTGTGCACAGTTCAGTTCGGGCACGTCAGCGATTGTCAGTGGGCTGCTTCGCCGCGATATTTTAGCCAATTATCGCAAAGTGATTGCAGATAAATACCAAAACAATTTGCCATGAATTTTCAGGGTGTATACAGCAGAAAGCGAAATCGGAGCCTGATGAGCGGCGCGACCTCAAACGCTTGCACTGATCCGCCTCAAAGCGACGGGAGTGCAACGGACAGCGGCAGCGGCAGCGAGGAACCAGCTCATGCAAACGCAGCAGGCGCGAACGAGAAACATACTAGCCGCCGTACAACGGCCCACTCGCACTTGGTGCAAGCCTTTGCCGCCCACAGCTCCAAGTCTTCCCGCTCAGCAGCGGGGGCGGCAACAGCGGCCGAAGCTGCCTGGGCAACTGCCACACCATCAACATACAGACTGCCTCAGATTGCACAGCCGACTGAGGCAGACCATATCACACTGAAAGACTACATGCCGTGCTTGCACTTGCCAGCAGATGCTGCAGATGCGGCAGCCGTGTCTGGTTCTCTCGAAGAAAACCCGCACCCAGCGAATTTCTGCAGCCCGATTTCTCAAGGGCTTTGCGGGGTACAGCTGCCAGTCCGCAGCTACGAGGCGAAATTGTGTCTTTCCGGGTCAGAATCGTACGGAAGTTGCGTTTCAGGACTGCTGCACGGCTGTGGTCTCAGCATGGACTCGGCGCTGCTACATCCATTTGCTGAACTCGGCAGCCTGCGCAGCACCTCTAAGCTCCACACCGGCGCCGCTGTGCACAGCGATTTGAGCTTGAGCACTGCAGGGCTTTCTAGTGGAGACATGGCACACAACTTGCCAACTAGGATATCCTCGCCTGCTTCAAGTGGCCTGAATGACTGCCTGGTAGCGGCCAATTCAGGTGGTGTGGTGCAGTGCTCAGGTCAAGACGCGGAGCCGCCGCTGCCTAGCATGAATCACTCAATCTGCCAGAATGTAGAGCCTGTTCAGCTGCAAGAGCAGACAGCTCAATCATGATTTCGCTCGTGTATACATGTAGACAGCCGCTATTGTCAAACGAAGCTGGGCCACCTGCACATCGTAGGTGCCACGAAGAGTCTGCTACATTTCGTCGTCATCGGAGCTGCTGACGTCAGCTTCGGGGCGGCGCTGCGTGCGAGCTCGCAACTGATCATTTGCAGTGTGGTGTTGAATGGCCCCTCCAACTAGCTGCTGCAGCGCTGTTTGATACAAGGCGCCATGCACCGCGTTGCTGTGTCGCGCAATGCTGGCCAGCCTAGCAGCCAGAGCCAGAAGCTCCTTAGCACACACAGCAGGGACACAGACAGACACTGATTCAGTCGGGGGAGCAATGTAGGGCAACCAGAACACATTTTGGTCGGCACTGTTCATGGAGCCTCCAGGTGGTATCTGCATCTGCAGAGCTGCAGTCACAGCGTGTCTCAGCGCTCCCACCACGCGCTGGGCACACAACGAGTACAAGGCGTGCTCATATGACACTGCAGAGTCCACCAGCGCAAATAAGCGCTTGATATGACTGGGATGCTGTTGCGCGTCCACACGCAGGCGCCCTGAGCTGCTCGCTCGGCGCTGCACAAGCTGGAGTGCGGCTGCCCGTAGGTCTGGAAGACGAAGGTCATCATCCAGGAGCCAAGCATGAACTTGCTCCTGCAGGTTCTGCACTGTGACTGTGTCCTCACTGCTGGCAACAGCTCTTGGCAGCTGAGACACGTACTGCTCCAGGATCATCGCCAGGGAAGCAACCAGCGCCGTGCGCTGCACGGTGTTTTGCCCGTCAGTCAATGTTTTTGCATCATGCGAAAGCGTGCCTGGAAAGAAAATTCCCTGCGCAGCCTCGGCACCCAGCTCAGCACCTGCAGCTCGCAGACGGTCAACCGACACCCGACCTCCAACATCAAGACTGTATGCTTCAGCTGCTGCAGCAGCTAGTTGAGAGACCGGGTAGGGAAGCTGAATCAGCGAGAGCATTCCATCTCGAAGCAAACACACCCTGGACAGATCAGAGTCGCCAGCCAGCTGGCGCGTTGCAGCGATCCTGCGCACAACAGCTTCAGCAGCAGTATTGCTTGGAGATGTGGGCAGCTTCTCGATCATGCGGAGCGCTTCCTGGCGGACCCAGCCCGTGACGCCGTCAGCACTGACCTGTCGGTCTGCCAAAGCTGCAGCCCACTGCTTCCTTTCGTACTCCGCTCCGCGTCCTCCACGCAGCAGGTATGGGCGCAGGGTACTGAGCTGAAAGTTGCTGATATCACTTTGGACCAAAGCCACCCGCCAATGCATCCATGCTAACACCACAGGCAGCAGCGCGCGGGCGGGCGGTTGGATCAGTGCGTGAGGCACTTCGTCTGTTGGTGCAGCTCGGGCGCCCAACTGCAGAAACACCGAGTGCACACCTCCAAGCCACAGCTCACCTTCTGAAGCTCGAGCCGGCGCTTCCAGTTGTGCCAGTTGAGAAACAAGAGCTGAAATGAGGCGCCACCAGTCTTCAGCTGCCATCGCTCTGGCTGCCAACATTCGCCGAGTTGTGGGCAAGTCGAAACTCCGTTTCATCTCGTCATGCAAATCAGTGCGGTGAGGCACAAGAGTCTGGATAGCTGCCAACACACTCTGAATAGCTTCAGTGATGACTCCAGCACCTGTTTCACCGTCTTCAGACACAGCCAGAGATAGCACGTCGCCCCAGTATGCAGCGTATTGCAACTTGCTGCTTGGCATATTGCTGCGACCTGAGCGCAATGTGTCTTGCTGCGCCTTTGCCACGCCCCACCGCCAGTTAGTGCGCACACCAGCTGTTATGATGCGTTGGTTGTCGCCACTGCTGCCTTGCGCCAGGCTCATGGCCATGGCCATGTGGCGGGCAGCAGCAGACAAAGCTGCGTCATCAGCAGCCTGCTCGTCAGAGCCGCCATCGGCCAAGGGCGGCTGCACTTGCACGAGCTGCAGCAATACACCCAGCGTGTCACTCTCAATACTTGCGCCCTGTGCCATATCCTGCAGCTGAGAGCCCGGAGGCGCCGGCGGGGCCGGCAGTTCGAAGTCAGGATCCACCATTACGGAGTGTGCCAGCCCCGCGTTGCTCATGACCTGTTTCACCAGAGCCATGGACGGCCCGCGCTTCGCAGAGCGAGGCAGCTCAGTGTCATCCCGCTTCGGCTCCTGCGGGGGGGGTGCAGCGGCAGAGTCTTGCGCGCCGGGGCGTGCACTTGGGCGCTGTCTGGGCACGGCGGGGGGTCGCACCAGCGCACCTGCTTCTGCTCTGGGCGACGCAGCGGGGTTGGCAGGCACACTCTGGCCGTGGTTCTCTTCCGCCCATTGCTCTGCTGTGCGCTGTGTGATATGCTGCACCCAGCGGGTGGCCCCCCGAGCCCCCAGCAGCCGCCGCAGCTGTCCATCCATGATGGCCAGCTGCGACTGCACGGCGCTATGCAGCTGGTGGTATGCCACCACACCCCCAGACAGTGGGCGCTGCCCAGGGGAGGCCTGTGATACAGGGGATGCAGCAGCGGAAGCCACACTGCTGGCGTTCTCCCGCAGCCACTGCAGGACCGCCTTGGCGTCATCTGAGGGGGGAAACACGGGGTATCTCACATGCACAATGCGGCCGTTCATGATCACCAGGGTCATGCGCTTCAAATACACACTGTCGTCTGCCGTGAAAGTGGGCAGGGACAGGGCACCAGTCAGGCGCAGCTGGGAATCTGAGAGAAGCGAATAGGGCAGGTGCAGCCGTGCGGCAGCTTCTGACTGGGCCAGTGGAGATTGAGTGGACACGCCAAATACATGGGTGGTACCTGCAGCCTTCAGGTCCCGATGCAGATCTCTGAAGGCGCATGCCTGGGGGGTGCAGCCCCGCGCCCCGGGGATGTCGTCCCAGCCTGCAGGCAAAGCGGCTCCTGGGCGACCAGTCATGGGGAACAGAAACACGACTGCAGTGCCATGCAGGGACGATATATCTACCGAGCTGCCCTCGCCCCCCGTGGCTTGGAGGGGCACGGGGGGCACCCCCCTCCTCAGCAGATGGGCAGCCCCCCCGTCGTCGACAGGCACAGGCAGCGATGCCCAATCTGGCTGCATCAAAGCACTGCCTTCTACGCCTGCAGCTGGCTCAATCGGACCAACTGCGGTTGGAGGGTCGACGCTGCTTGTCCTGGGCTTCATCTCTGCAGCAGCACTGGGCTCGCCGAGCAGCATCTTGCGCTGGTAGTGCCAGGACTGCCGCAGCGCTTGGGCATACGGCTGAACAAGGCTCTGCGCCATGCGTGCAGCATCCCCCAGCTTCCACACCATGTACTGGTCCATGTACTCCACATGGCAGGCGTTGAAGGCCAGCACGCGGTGCAGCAGCAGCACCGCCCGCCGGGGCAGCGCGGCCACATCCCGGGGCTTCAGCAGTGTGCATCGCAGCAGCGTCTCCACATGTGCTGCGTCGTGTGTACCCGAAAAGCGCTCCAGCAGTGCAGCATACTCGTCCGGTTTGACCCCGGGTGCGTCGTCTAATGTGGGGGTGGGCACGGGCGTGTCGTGGCTGGCAGGTGCCATGGACTGCACAGCTGCACACAGCTGGTCAAGGGCTTCCAGCATCACACGGGCTGCCTCTGAAAGGCGCTGCTCTGCATCGCGACGTTCATCGGAGCCCCCCTGTTCCCCATTAGCTGCATTGGGCTGGGCCGCCCCTAAAATATCCCCAGGGAACCATGCCAGAAGCAGCGAAGCAAGGAGTGTCCTTGGCGACTGCGCAATAGCCGGTCTCAGGGAAGCATCGGATGCTGGATCGCTGGCCTTTCCGGAGTACGCGTGGCTGTCTTGCGTTGAACCCCCTCCCGTCCCAGCTGCAGCATACCCCACCACAGCGGCCAGCTTGGCGTATGCAAGCTTCACCAGCTTGGCAAAGTGCATGGCAGCCGATACTGCCGAGCGCTCTTGCAGCACAGCCGCACAGTCATCAAAGGACGCGTAAGCTGGGGCATCACTGCTAAAGCTGGCAGGCCCGTGACTCCCGACAGCAGTAGCAGCAGGCTGCAGGGCTAATGACAGCGATGCCAGTGGCATGTTTGCTGCAGGTGCAGTGGGTGACGTGACAGGCGGCAGACCATCCGGGTGCCCGGCAGCATACCTGCCGCTCAACACCAGTTGCAGCACACGGGTGGCCCGCTGTGCCCCCTTGCTCTGAAATACACGCCGCACAGCTTGAGTGGCTTGGATGCGCTGCGTGGCGTCACTGGACACAGCCATGGCATCCAGGGCAGCACTGGTAGCCCGACTGTTGGGGGAGGCCGCTTCGAGCCCCCCTGCACCAGAGGATGTGCGGAGGGGGGTGCTGTCAGCAACGCCCCCCCCAAGATCGAGTTCAGGCATGGCGCCCAGGCTGTGCATGGCTGCTGCCTCCCCACTGCCCTGCAGGGCTGGGGACACGTGGACGCGAGCGGGGGACTGCAGGGGAGAGAAATGCACACGGAGCATGGCGTCATCAGGAGACATGGGAGCAGAGGCTGCTCCATCAGACGAGGACTGCGAAGCAGTATTACATGCATGTGTGTGGAGTGCCCGCCACCACTGCTGCACGCGGGTGGCTGCTTTTCGATTGCCCATTACCCGTGCTTGCACCAGCCTGACGTGCTGCCGTGCAGTGGCGGCAGACGCAAGAAGGGCTTCTTTGCGGCGAATTGCTGCCGCTGCCATGCGTGCATTGAGTTCAGCCCGGGCGGTGGCAGTGCGCCGGGCTTGCCCCGTGGAGTGCAGCGCGTGAGTGGAGGCGGCGGCGGAATTTGAGACCCGAGCAGCCGACACGACCGACTGAATGAGACGGGAGCGGTTGGAAGCTGCGGCTTCTTCACGTGCCTGGGAAATGTGAAACAAGGACACCCCGCGCATTTGAGGGGGGGATATTCGAGCCAGCAGGTCAGGGGACGGGTGAGGCGCAGACCGTGCTGCTCCCGGTGCATCGGCCGAGCTTGTGCGCGTGTCCAGAAATATTGATGGCGTGCTGTCCATGCTGCTTGTCGACTCATCTGTCTGAACGGTGCTGCTGCCGCCACCAGGTGCTCTTGTTTGCTGTCGGCCATCGCTCCGCTTGGCTGCGGAGCTTGGAGCAAACGGTGATCCAGCGGCCATGCGGCGCGACTCGGCACCCTGCAAGCGATCCTGCAGTTGCATAGTTTGCAGGCTTGCCATTGCTGCGGCATGGTCACTTAAGCGTTCCGATACTTGCTTGGCATGCTGCACGCGATGAGCAGCTTGCTCAGACTGTGGGAAGGGGCGTGAAACGCTAAGGAAACGTGGTCACAGCCGAGAGCAACACTTACCCGTTCATACAACACAGTTTCCCGGGCCTCGCGCGCAGATTCCATACGTATTTCAAGGCTATTTTGTTTATCAGCAGCATACTGTTCTCGCTGGCAGGCAGCGGTCGTCCCGCGCTGCTTTACAGACTCGGCGTGTCGGGCAGCTCGGTCTGCTTTAGCTTGCACACTCTGTACTGCACGCCGCTCTGCAGCAGAATGCTTCACATCATACGCCTTCTGAAGAAATCTTTGTTTGTCGGCGCCATCCTTAGCTCTTGCCGCCCTTTCCTCGAGACGTGCCTGCGCTATGAATGAAGTCACAGAAGAATTTGCGGCTGCTGGAGTGGACTGCGGTATGCCCAGCGTGCTGGGCACGAACCTGCACAGCACGAGGGGATTGGCCACTACCATCTCCTCTTGAATCAGCCATGCTGGCTTTGGATGCAGTGCAGTCTGTGTAGAAGAAAGCTTGCGTGCGGAGCGGCTGCCCAGGTGCTGCTTTGCAAGAGGAGTGCAAAGCGGGACGAAAATATATTTTGAGAATAGCTCTTGATTTGTCTTGCAAGTGAATATTGATGCATGTTGAGCAAATACGTCGCTTAAGCTGGCTCATCACAGCCCCTTCGAAGGGGCACACACGAATCCGACGCATGAGGCTTTTGCCATTTCTTGTCTGGTTTGATGAGAGTCACATCTGAATTAACACCAAGCAGATTCAAGGATCTTGTGTTTGTTATTATTTGCGACCGGCACAGTGCATTGACTTCTTCCAAAGGCTCTGCTGTCCTTTCAGCTTGGCTGCCTACCGCTGTTTGCCGTTGGGCTGGTTGAGTGGACACAGTTCACTGTTCAAATCAGGCCAACAGCCAAACTCAAGCGCACTTTTAACAAAATGGACGAATTTTCATCAAAGCAATCACAGCTTGTTGTGCTCCGCAAGGGCGACTGCACCGGGTGAGCAACATTTGATGGAGGTGCTGCCGTAACGCCAATTCATTTCCATTTCGGCCGCAGGCGCTCGGCTTTGCTCAAGAATCTGGAGGGCTGCACAGTCCTTGTATTGGACGTGTACAGCCAAGTCACATGCAGTGGGTTGCAGGGCTGTCGCGTATTCATTGGCCCCACGGCAGGCTCCGTGTTGTTGCGTGACCTGGTCAACTGTCATGTCACTCTGGCTGGCAAGCAGATCCGTATTCGCTCGTCGCACAGCTGCACACTGGCAGTGCACACACCATCTCCGCCTGTCATTGAAGACAGTTCAGACTTACTTTTTTTGCCTTTCAATGGCGTCTTCCCAGGAATCGATGCCTCGTTTTTGCAAGCTGGGCTTCAGCCGACAAACAACGAGTGGGCCTCCGTTCACGACTTCACGCCGGCTGAGGGCTCTGCTGCGCCTAACTGGCGCAAAATTGACACATCGGCATGGGCTGGCGAGGACGGCGGCATCTCGCCTGCCGCCCAGCTTGCCTTGGCGTACGTGTTTGACAAATTTGACAAGGACGGGGACGCCGCGTGGGGCCCTGCGGACTTCAACGCTTACACGGAAGCCGCAGGGGAGGAGGCGGCAGAGGAGGGCGAGCTGCAGCCCCTCTTCACAGCGGTGGCTGAGGCAGCTGCCTCTGGGGGCGCCACTGGGTGGTCACCCGCGGCGCCCAAGTGGGCAGGGCAGGCCAGCAGCTGCCTGTCGCTGGACGGCGCTAGGCTGACGTATTGGGGCCTGCTAAGCTTGATCACCATCCAAGGTGGTGCACAGGCCGCCCAGGCCCTCTGTGCCAGCCTGGGGCTCGATTCCTCCCGGGCACTGACGGACTGGGTGGTGCGGGAGCAGTGGCTGGCGCTGGCGGCACCAGAAGAGCAACAGCAGGCGCCTACTGCATCCACAGAAGGAGAACTGCACCAGAAAGGGGATAGCGCTGGTCAGGATTCTGGCTCAGCGGGTGGCGGCGTCATGAAGGGGGGCCCCTTCACTCCTGCAGGGGGGGCTGCCAGCGGCCCCCCCGTGGACACCCCTGATGGATTCCGTGATACCCCCACAGGCAGCAGCTTGCCGCCCAGATCAGCATCCAAGCTACGCCTCCCGCCCCAATTTGCCTCTCCGATGTCTGTGTGGTCTGGCATGGGGTCTCCAAGGGGCCCCCGTGTGCCCTCTGAGGGGGCGGATGACGACTTCACGGAGGGGGGGGAGGAGGACGAGAGCGGGTACTCACAAGCTGCCACAGATGCGCTTCTGGAGGCCATGGCTGCAGAGCTCCCCTTGGAGCTTTGTAGCGCCGTGCTGGCGTACTGTGCAGCCACATCCCCACTCCCCCTTCCCCAGAACGACCCAGCTGCGGTGGGAGCGTTTGCGGCGTACACGCTGGCGAGGATGGTGTCGGCCGCCGGCACCACAGGCACAGCTGCAGAGGAGGCAGTAGTGGCCTCTGATCTGCTGTCAACCCTGCAGCAGATGACAGTGGCGCCGCTCTCTGTCCCAGCCACGGGCGGTGCTGCCGCCGTGTTTTTCTCCATTTCAAGGGAGTCTGGGGAGCAACTTGTGAGACTTCTGTGTGATGGCACGACTTCAGACCGTGCAGGGCCGGCTGAGGTGGGTGCCATGGTCAGTGTGCACTTGCTGTGCACACTGCTGCGCATTCGGCTGGTTGCGCTGTTGCAGGGGGGTGCAGAGGCAGCTGAGGGGGGGGTACTTCCTGTGTCCCAGCCCGGACTGCCCAACGGGACCCACTGGAGCACACTGCTGCAGTGCAGCTTTGCGCCTGCGGGTGGCGCCTCCGACTCCGAGGGCTCCCCCATGGCCCGGGCAGCGTCCCGGTTCCAGCGGTCCATGGACAGGGGGGGGGGCGCGGACTTGAGTGATTCAGACAATTCGGAGTACGCCCCAGGCGACAGCAGTGCTGCCAGTGATACGGGCAGCTATGATGGTGAGGATGAGGGCGAGGGCAGCGTCACGTCGGGGGACGCAGTCGTTGCACAGCAGGCGGTGGCGGCGGCACAGCCTCCCGTTCGGCGTCGCTTGGCGCCAGTGGCCAGTCCACAGGGCTCATCGGGAGTCACTTCTCCGGGGGACAGTAGGGCCACCTCCCGCAGTGCATCTGTGGCTGTGAGTGCTGTCATGTCCCTGTCGCCGGTGCCGTCTAAGTACTCGGACGCCTACAGCGCCGAGGCATTTGCCGACGAGGCTGCTGCAGTGGTCGCGCCGCGACCTGGTGGTGCACCTCTGGAGGGTGCAGGCTCTCCCGATTCCAAGCGCTACGCTAAGCGGTCTGTGCGTGGAAGCCTCTCGCCCGAGCAAGTGCACGAGCATGTGGCGAGTATGGCACCTCCCCACACCCTGCACCGAGACCCAGTGTCCATGGCTGATGATGTGATTGCAGCGTGCATGGCTGTGGTGCGGCGAGCCCCTGATGTGTTCTCGCGTCTGCGGCAGGGTGTGCTGTCGGCACCATCTGTGCCAGCCTCACGACTGCGGCCGTTGGGACTGGAGGAGCTGGAACAGGACGAAGAACACGATGAAGGAACTGGTAGAAATGCTGCAAATGATTCGAAGCAATCAGCTCCCGTTCCGGCTGAACAGGTGTTCCGGTCTGCCCTCCCCCAGCGCAGCCGCGTTCCTTCCAGTGCCACTGCAAGCGGCAGTGGCCCCGTTGCGGGCGAGAGCAGCCGCAAGCCGCGCCGTGCAGCCCAGCGGCCTACAGGGGAAAAGTCTTCGCATGGCGCCCGTGTGGCACAAATGCTGGGGGTGGATTTGATCGGCGCCCATAGCTGGGGCGAGCTGCTGCGCGCACACGTGGACAGCAGTATCCCGGATTCACTGGCTGTCATTGTGCTGCTGCGGCTGGGGGGTGCTCCTGCCTGTCGTACCCTGACGGAGCGCAGCGGGTACCCTTCCTTCATGACGGCGGCAGGGGCCGATGAGTGGGTGTCGCCCTCCGCCGCCGCCGCTTCCGCCACCGGCACTGAAGGGGCCAGTACGGCGCTGCAGGGGCCCACGCTCACTACCCACTTCGTATCCACGGCAGTGCTTCCCCGGGACAAGCTTCTTGGGGCCCTGCAGCGCATGAAGGTGGGCCCCAACGCCACGCCCCAGGCGCGCTGGGCCGCATCTAAGCGGCGGGAAGCCAGTGTCGCCCTCAGCGTGGCGGCGCAGCACTTCGAGGCTGCCCTGGATGGGGACGTGCCATCAGAAGCGGAGGTAGCATCAGGCAAGGCTGCCTGGTGTACTCCGGCTCGCGTGGGGCAGATTGTGAAACGCTTCAATTTCCTGCAGGATGACGTGATTCACGCCGAAGCTGTGATGCGCGCCAGTGCCTATGGCGCCACAGGTGCTGCCCGCACCGCTGCTCGGCGACTGCTGCTGCACGCGGAGCGAGACGCCTTGAGTAGTCTCGAGGTTGCCATGGTGCAGCGCACATTTGGCGCGGGCGGCAGCGGCAGTGCGGTGCAAGGCGCGGCACCCCCTGCCTCGGGGGAAGACGGCTCTGCATCTGCGTACACTGCGGAGTTTGAAGGCAGTGATGCTGCTGCGGGCCCCGGTGGCTCTGCTGCCTCCCGAGTGCGTTCTCTGCGTGACGCCCTCGCCGTGATCGTGGCCTCCCGAGCCAGCGAAGAAGAAGACAAGCTGCGGAACGAGCCGGAACAAGCTGAGCAGCTGTTCTGGTCTTACGTGCAAGATGTGCGCAGCGGGAAGTGGATGGGCGGAGATTTCGATGCGTGGGCCCATGACCGTGCGGAGCAGCGGGAGGCACGCCGCGCCGCCGTGCGAGATTGGGGAGAGCGCAAGGCAGCAGAGGCAGCACGCAGTGCGGCAGAGCTCAGTCAGGTGGCACTGCTGCCTGCAGTCATCGAGCGCATTGAAGCGCTTGTGGCAGAGGACATGTCCCCACAGAGAATGCAGTCCGGGCACGAAGAGTCTCACCCCAGCCGGCACGGCATGCAGGTGCACGCTCGCCTGGCTGAGCTGCGCAAGGTCGCAGCGCGACACGCAGCACAGCTCGCGGCACGTGCCCCACCGATCTCCCCCGGATCTCCCCAGGTGGAGGGCAAGGCGACGCTTGGGGCAAGTGCACGGCTTGACCCCCTGTACCGACCGGCGGGGGGACAGGCCGTGGCGCCGCTGGTGACACGAGGGGACGTGGAGCGCCTGCTGCGGCCAGTGCTGTTCTCGTTATTGGCGGACAAGCGCACTGCACCCACTGCCCGTGCGCTGTTTGATGCTTACGGATCTGCACAGCGCCGAGTCGCCGCGCTGTGTGCATCCAAGGGGGGGCGCCAACGCATCGCAGCCCTGGCCCAGGAGGCGGGGTGTTCATGGGACGAGCGCGAATGTGACGAAGAACACGCTGAGGAGGAAGGTGGGGAGGTGCAAGTGCCCCCAGCTGTGTGCGCCGCCGCATTGGGCCTGGTGTACCAGCGTATGACGCGGGAGGTGTTTGACTTGGGCGCCTTGGACAAGGAAGAAGCGGCGGCAGCCGCTTCTGCAGCAGCTGCAGCTGCAGAAGCAGACCGCCAGGCCGCATTTGACGAGTTTGTCGCCAAGAAACGAGAGGCGGAGCGAGCCGCTGCTGCCGCCGCCAAACAGGCGAAGGAGGAAGCGGAACAAGAGGCAGAACGCAAGAAGAAAGCGTCTGAAGAGGCATACCAGCAGTGGCTTCAGGCAGCTCGCCAGGGCAAGTACCTCACTCAGCGGGGCGGTGGCGGCATGGCTTCCCGCCCTGAAGCTGCAAAGCCCTCAAAGAAATTTCCAGGGGAGACTGAAGACAGAACAGCGCACGCAGAACAACATCATAAGCAAGCAGTGCGAGCTGGTAGCCACCCACGCCCTGGGACAAGCGTCAGCAGCAAGCTGCCCACCCGGTCAACACACGCCCAAGGGGTTGCAGGGGGGCTCCATGCTGACGAGCGCCCTGAGTGGCGAGATGTGGCACAGGAGTGGATGCAGGAGAAAGCTAAGCAGGAACAAGCCGCAGTGGAGGCACGTGTGGCGCGAACACGCTCCAAGCGCAACTCTGTTCCAACGGGCGTTGCTCCCAAGCGAAAGCCTGGAGCGCGGGGGGGGGCCAGTGGGGGAAGCCGCAGTGGCCGGGCCGGCAGTCGTAGCGTGGCTCACGCAACGAGTCGCCCTGCAGCTCCTGCGGGCCAAACGCGGAAGCCGAGAGCCGCGGTGGCAGTGGCTGGTCAAGCTGCCTCTGGATCTCGCCGAGCTGCAGCAGCCAAGCAGCCCAAGGTGGCCGCCTCTGCTGGCGGTGTACGGGGTTCTGTCAAGCAAAGCAGCGCCCAGCGCTCTGCGGTGGCAACCGCACGGCACCACAAGCACGCCGAAGGGCATGAACATCCCGCAGTGGAGAAGGTGTCTGCTGCTGTTAGATCTGCTGCTGCGCGTCCAAAGCGCAAGGTGATCAAGCGTAAGGGGGGCAAGGGGGGCAAGACTGCGGCCCGCCGCAAGAAAGGGGCGGGTGCAAGTGTGCCAACCCCAGCACCCATGCAGGGAAGTATGTTCTGGGAGATGCCTGGTGGCTCGGCGCTGCCCCCCCCTATCTCCTCCAGCTGGACCCCCCCCATGGGCCCCGATGGCGGCAGCTTGCCTGCAGGTGGATACGTGCCTGTGGTGGACTCCATGGGCAATACGGTGTGGGTAGATGCCACACACCACGCTGCAGGGCAGCAGGGAGCTGCCACCGCTTACAGCGATGCTGGGTATGACGCCGGGGTGGGCATGGGTGCGGCTGTGTGGGGGGGCAGTGGGGTGCAGGCCCAGCAAGCCACAGCTGTGCCCCCCCCCGTGAACCAACGGCGTCTCAGCGGGGCGTACGACCAGGGGCAGGTAGTGCCCCCCCCTGCACCCCTTGGCGTGCCCGCCGCGGTGGCGCACGCCTCCATGCCATGGGTGTCCCAGGTGGATGCTGCCACGGGGACCCTGCGGGGAGACGGCTTTGGGGGTGTTGGGGGGGGCAGCCCCAGCTCGGAGATGGGTGAGACGTACAGCTACAGTAGCGGTATGAGCTACATGGCAGGCAGCATGCCGCCTGCCCCCCCTGGGGTGTCCTACGCACATGTGCCGCCCACGGAGGCAGCACAGGGGTGGGGCATGTACCCCCCCTCTATGCAACCGGGCCCGGGAGTGCCCTCAATGCACGTCCACGGCCGCATTGGTGCAGCAGCAGCACGCAGGCTAGATGGGATTTGACGAGACTCTAATACACACCTTGCACTCAAGCAGTAAGCATTCACACGACTGCACGCACATCACTTGCCCTCGCTATGCTCGGAGGCGTTGTCTTCAGCCAGTGTTGACTTGGACTCGCCCAGGCTAGCAGCTTCGGCTGCAGCCGCAGCAGCAGCAGCCGCAGCTGGGGCGGCGCTGCCGTCGTCGGCTGCTGCTGCATCCACTTCCTTGCCCTCCCCCACCAGGCCTGCCGCAGCCAGGTACTCCTCTGCGGTGGTGATGCCTTGCATGTGCAGCTCGGGAAGCTGGGGCCCCTGTGTCGCCAGCACCTTGCCCGCGCTCTGATCGGGCAGCATGCCCTGCTGCACCATAGTGCGGGCCATGCTGGACACAGCCTCGTCCCAGGGGAAGTACGGCTCCACATGCAGCACAGTGTCGGTCAGCGTGCGCTCGTACACGTATGCCTTGCCCAGGCGTTTCACAATGGACGCAAGCCCCGGGTCGCAGCAGGCGAGGCAGCTCAAAACGCAGTTGGGGGCGCGGCCCGTGGGGATGTCAAAGCCCAGGGGGCCCAGCTCAGAGTCCACGGCAGCAGCCATGTCCATGAAGCTTTGTGTGCTTTCGCACGCCATGAAGCGCTTGTTGGCGGCGTCGGGGTGTGTCATGGCGGCGACGTGGATGCGAGCCACGTCGCGCACGTCGACGAAGCCGATGCCTGCGTCGGGAATCATGGGCATGGCCTTGGTGACGATCTGCTCCATGATATCAGCCGATGCGTGGCCGCTGGTGGTGATTTGGGGGCCAAAGACGGCTCCGGGGTGCACAGTGCACAGCTGCGTGGTGCCGCCGGCCTTGACGTGCTCTGCGTGCAAGTCCCATCCAGCCTTCTCGGCCAGCATTTTCGACTTTGGGTAAGGCATGGCACGCTCGGGATTGCCCCATGAAGTCTCATTGAATACGAGGTCTGTGTCTTCTTTCCCGCCGTCCACTGCAAAGGTGTGAAGTGCCAGCTCACGACAAAAGCACTGTTGAGACACATCCGGCGATTTGATCGTAGGTAGTACAGTACAATTATGCAGGATGACTCACTGGCAACAATGGAAGACGTAAGCACAATTCGCTTAATATTCGCCTCAAAGCATGCCTGCACAACAATCTCGCAGGTGAATCAAAACAGCAATTCTGCGGAATTCCTTCAATTTCCGCACAGTTGAAGGCCTTGCCGTACCTTGAGCACGTTCACCGTGCCATCAATTGCTGGGCGAATGAGTTCATTCTCATCCTTGGGTACCACCGTCGTGTATGGCGATGCCACATGCAGGCAGAAGTCGCAGCCAGCGGCAGCTTTGGCCCAACCGTCGCTGCGCGTCAAGTCGGGGCACTCTGCCAGCTGAAAGCCATGCAAAGGGACGCCGATGGAGTCTGCCAGGGCTTGTACAAGTTGGGTTTTCTTGCTAGTGATGCTCCGAGTGGTTCCGCGCACGCGATAACCAGCCATCCACAGTGTCAGTGCACAGTGCGTGGCAACAAAGCCTGTTACGCCGGTCACGAGCACGAGCGGGGCATCCTCAGCAATGTGCGACGCAGAGTCTTTCTGCAACGGTGTAGTAGGAGGTAGTGGCTCTCTTTGAGCTGTGTTTGCGTGGAGTGGTTCAGACATGCTGAAGTTGGAGCAGTACGAGATGTTTCGCGTCGCAATTTTGCTTGAGAGGTGTCTGACGAGTGCACTTGGTGCTTGGAGCATTCAGACACAAAAACGCGGATTGGGGTTTGAAAATACGAATTGGCACCAGCTGCGTGTGAAGTCCACAGGTCTAGTTCAGGCCCTGCGATGTCTGGCCTTCGGGTGGCGAGGGGCCTAATCATACCAAACGTTATCACTTGGACGATCTACAAGCACAAAACATGGCCATTTCTGGGCAAAACCCAGATCTCACCATCATCTACCACAGGATTTTGAAACCCTATTTGGCCTAACCACGGATGAAACAGGCCTGAGTCCAGCCAGCAGCGGGTGGGGGGGACTTGGTACTTGGGGGGCCTTCGATTCAACAAGCGCTATGGCAAACATCTGGCTGCAGCAGTCAACAAGACCAATTGAAGGCGCCGATGTGTCAAAACGAAAACATTCTCCCACTCTTGAGGCTCTTTCTCGAGCTATATATCGGCGCACTTGGTGCAAGCGAACGTAGCTCCGAGCTTTGTTCACATCAAGGCACGCGCTCTCTCTCTCTCCCTGTCGCGGCAACAGGGAGATGGCGGGACACCACGGAAGCCTTGCGGCATGGCACACGCACAGAAGCCTGTTGGTATCTATAGTCTTTCTCTGCGTTGTTGCTGCAAGTTCCCTTGCTCCACCAGCCCCAGATGGCACGGGGAACAATGGGCTGCTTCCCGGCAAGGGTGTGTCTGGGCAGAGGCTGACGAGACTCAGTGCGGGGCAGCTGGGCTACGCAGACGCCATTGAGGCTTCAGCAACTGGTCTCAATGTGCGATTACTGGTTAGTTAACATACTTTGGGGTTGCTTTGCTCCTATGCTGCAGCTTTGGACAACATTTGTCGTGGTCGCGTTGCGACGGCGGCTTTGCTCAATGACGTAGCAAGTCCGCTCCCCCTGAAATCGCGCCGCTCACCCTATATATGTGCACAGTCAACCCGATTATTTTCACTATCGAGGGGAGCCGCGACCAATACCCGCGCTTCTTCCTTCCTGGCGGCACACTGGCAAGCAGTGTCTCATGACGTGCTGCGGCTGTCGGCCGCCAGCCCAGCGGAGGCCATTCATGCCCCCGTAAGTGATAAATCCTTCATTCCTGATGCAGCATGCAAACAAACAAGTGGATGTTTTGAACTGTATTTTCATACCGCAGGTGGACACTTGTGATCCCGTGTGGAATCGGCAGTGCCGTGTTGCTGTGGCGAACGTTACGCTTCTGCGATGCCGCCACGACCCTTCCACTGGCACCTCCCCCACGAATCCAAGGCGCCAATTGAACTTCGCATCTGCTTTTCTTGATGCAGGCTTCTTGTATGGGCACTCATCACAGCGCCTGGCAGCTCTGCGCTCATTCACTGGCGGACGCCTGCGCAGCGATGCCGCGAATGGGGTGCCGGCGAATGGGGGGGGGCTGAGCATGGATGGAGGGGGGGTTGTGCCGCCCACACAACAACGACTAACTGGAGATGAGCGTGGCAATACGAACCCTGAGCTGCTGGCAGTGACGGGCTTGTGGCTGCTTGAGCACAACCGGCAGGCACTGCAGCTGGCAGGCGCCAACCCGTCGTGGGGTGACTCTCAGCTGTTCAACGCCGCCAGGCGACATGTCATTGCGTTATACCAGCATGTGACCGTGTCTGGATTTCTCCCCGCGCTGCTGGGGTCTGCCTTGCCTGCATACAGTGGGTATGACCCGGGGGCGGATCCGCACCCCTCAGCTGAGTTCGCAGCCACAGCTGGTGTTGCCGCGTCGCTGCTCGCCACTGGTGTGGCGCTGCCGCTCACCCGAGCTGGTACGCCACATAGCGTGGGCCCTCTTCTGCACCGGGATGTGTACTTCGACCCGTGGTATTTGGATGCTTGCAGCACAGGGGATCTCATTCGGGGGGCCGTGTACCAGCCACTGGGAGGGGGGGGGCTGTCAGTGTCTGGCGACGCGCAGCACCACTTCCTAGCGGAGCGGGACGACGCAGTGGCTCAGGCATTACTGCGTGGGCGGGACCTTGGGGTGCCCTCCTTCGCCCAAGCCCGCCTGGCCCTGGGGTTGGGACCAGCGACCAGCATGGCCGCCTTGTCCACAGACCCGCGCACTGTAGCTTCGCTGCAGGCAGTGTATGGCAGTGATGTGAACTCGGTGGATTTGCTGGTGGGTGCACTGGCTGAGAGCCCCGTGGCACCTGGGGCGCTGTTAGGGCCAACCCTGGCTGGCATTGTGCGGGAGCACTTTTTGCGGGCACGCTCTGCCGACCGGTTCTGGTATGAGCACAGCAGTCTGCAAGATGGCTCAGGCGTTGCATACATTGACGCCAGCGAGCGCCTGGAGGTGCGGGGCACGACCTACGCCGACATCCTCCGGCGCAACATCGGTGCTGAAGGCATTCCTGATGACGTCTTCACCGCACCTGCACCGGCAGCATTGGATGCAGAGATGCCAGAGGTGGTGCTGCCTTCAGCGGTGTCCCCGGCGCCCTTGCCCTCTTTCAGTCCCGTGCCCAGCGGGGGGGCGCAGCCCAGTCCGGTGCCCCAGGCTGAAAGTGTTATGCGGGAGGTGACTGCTGGGCCCATCGTGATGCGCTGGTTGCCCCCCCAAGCCAACGAGACGGACTTGGTGATGACGGTGTCGCTGGCTGGCACCGGGTGGTTTGCCTGGGGGCTTGGCGAGGGGATGGCTGATGGCGACATACTCCTCCTGCGCACCACCGCCACAGGGCAGGGGCAGGTGCTGGACACGCGGTCCACGGGGTATGCTATGCCCTTCACTGATGCCTCCCAGGATGCCAGTCTGGAGGCGTCCTCTGAGATGGGTGGCGTGAGCTCCATCACTTTCCGCCGCGCTTTGGACACAGGGGACGC
>Ga0307982_1001604_pt1 | contig 18409 bp, 14 predicted proteins | sample OrgLakmetagen989_FD_201847 | JGI IMG/M metagenome (GOLD analysis project Ga0307982, IMG submission 201847) | Saline water microbial communities from Organic Lake, Antarctica - #989 | ecosystem: Environmental > Aquatic > Non-marine Saline and Alkaline > Saline | place: Antarctica: Organic Lake... | reverse complement strand
AATATCCGCAGGTGTGGTAATGGTAACGGTGTTACTAGCATCATTATCCGCCATAATTAAATCTCCTTCCAAGGTGGCTGACTGAAAAGCAGGGCTTATTGCGTCACAATCACCCGGCGTGGTGCAACCCGCCGGAATATTGGCCGTGGCGTAAACCACCGTAGCGACAACCGCACTAGTAAATAAAGCCGATGTTAACTTGAGCGTTCGCCCAGATTTTAAGAAAGAGTTTAGAGGGGACTTCATAGGCGGAGAAAAGTTAGAAACTAAAAATTATCTGTCTAAGTCTATGACATAAGACCAAAAGTGTCAATTATGGGTGATTCTACCAGTTGTTTTAAGGATGACGCTTACTAAACAACCTGTTAAAAAATATTTAGTGGTGGTTTAAAATCAGTCTGAAGTTTAAAAAAGTCTGGCAAGCGCGCAGAGAGAATCTTCTTACCCAAACAAAGTTTGGGCCGAAGCATCCAGCACCAAATCAAAGATTAGGGGCTTACTGTCGAACTCTGAGTTCGATTGCCACTATCGTGGCTTTAAAAAAAGTCTGACACCCATTTCATGGGTAGCAGACTTTTTTTGGAGCGCGCAGAGAGAATACTTCTTCCATTCTAACTTTGAGTTTGCCGTGACTTCGTTATTCGCTTAGAAAATATTTTTCTACGAAAAATGCTTTCACGCTCATCGCCTCGTTTCGAACTCTGAGTTCGATTGCCACTATCGTGGCTTTAAAAAAAGTCTGACACCCATTTCATGGGTAGCAGACTTTTTTTGGAGCGCGCAGAGAGAATCGAACTCTCGTCTCAGCCTTGGCAAGGCCGTATAATAGCCACTATACGATGCGCGCGTCTAGAGCGGAAAGAGATTACTCATTCCCGCTCTATTTTTCAAACTTTATTTACGCTTTGTCTTCTTTTGTGTCTGCTTCGATGTCGGTTGAAGCTTCGGCTCCGTCTTCTGGTGCCTCTGCTACAGCCGTTTCTGTACCATCTTCACCATCAGTGGCGTCTTCAACGACTTCAATACCAGAGTCATTGTGCGTCACTTCATTCGCGTCGCCAACTTCAACGTAATCACTTGATTGCTTAAGCAGGCTTTGCTCCGTGTTTTCTTCAAATTCATCCATGTCAGTTACAATACCATCAATCGCTTTACCGCCGTTAAGCAGTTCCACTTTCAAACACAGTGACTGTAATTCTTTCATCAATACGTTGAAAGATTCTGGAATCGAGATCAAATCAACCGGTTCGTCTTTGACGATCGCTTCGTACGCTTTCGCTCGTCCGTGAACATCATCAGACTTGATGGTTAACATTTCTTGTAGCGTATGAGCGGCTCCGTAGGCCTCTAGTGCCCACACCTCCATCTCTCCGAAACGTTGTCCCCCGTTTTGAGCTTTCCCTCCTAACGGTTGTTGCGTTACTAATGAGTAAGGCCCAACTGATCGAGCGTGGATTTTGTCTTCCACTAAATGGATCAGTTTCAACATGTAGGTCGTTCCTACCACCACTCGGTGATCAAACTCTTCCCCTGTTTTACCGTCAAATAACGGGAACTTCCCATCATTTGGCATATCGTTGGCTTCCAAGAAATCTTGAATCGTATCCATCTTAATACCATTAAGTACTGGTGTGGCTACTTTGATACCCATGTGCGAAGCGGCCATTCCAAGATGGGTTTCTAAGATTTGTCCGATATTCATCCGAGACGAAACCCCTAGTGGATTCAAAATAATATCAACGGGTGTTCCGTCTTCCATGTACGGCATATCTTCAGCCGGAACAATCCGAGAAATTACCCCTTTATTACCATGACGTCCGGCCATTTTATCACCGGCTTCTAAATGACGCATTTGCGCCACTTCAACGATAACTCTTTTCAAAACACCCGTTGGAAGATCATCCCCTTCTGAACGATCAAGAATTTCAATATTAATTACTTTTCCTCCAGAACCTCGTGGCAATCGCAGTGAAGAATCTTTCACATCGTGCGCTTTTTCACCAAAGATGGCTCGTAAAAGTCGGTCTTCAGCGGTGAGTTCAGTTTCGCCTTTTGGCGTTACTTTACCCGCTAAAATATCACCCGCTAAACACGTAGAACCCACTCGAACAATTCCAAATTCATCTAAATCTTTCAGTTTACCCGCTGCTACATTTGGAATATCAGCCGTTAATTCTTCTGGCCCTAGTTTGGTGTCTCGGACATCCATTTCGTATTTTTCAATATGGATAGAATTAAAGAGTCCTTCACGCACCACTCGGTCAGATACGATCACCGCATCCTCGTAGTTGTAACCACCCCAAGACATGTACGCGACTCGCAAGTTTTGCCCCAAGGCTAGTTCTCCGTTTTGAACCGAAGAACCATCGACTAATACTTCACCCATTTTGACTTTATCACCCGCAAATACTTTTGGACGTTGGTGAATACACGTTGACTGATTAGTACGTCTAAAGTTGTCTAAATCAATGACATGTTTTTTTCCTGATTTACCCACGAAAACAATTTCATCAGCACTAGCGGATTTAACTTCTCCGTCTTCTGGAGCACGAATAGATTCTTCAGCCGAAGTAACCCCTTCCATACCCGTTCCTACTACTGGAGATTGTGGCTTAATAAGCGGTACCGCTTGCCGTTGCATGTTCGATCCCATCAAGGCTCGCGTATTATCATCATGCTCAAGGAATGAGATAAGCGAGGTTGAAAGCGATACAATTTGTTTTGGCGATATATCAATGTGCGTTACGTCTTCAAGCGGATAAGAACCCGGCTCAAAGTTACGACGGGCCGCGACGTGGTCTTTCGCAAACTCTCCATTTTCGTGCAAAATAGAATTAGCCTGAGCAATACACATAGTCTTTTCGGCTTCAGCGCCATAGTAAGCCACTTCATCGGTAATATGCGGCCAAACCGGCACGTTTTTCATATCTTTGATTTTGGCAATTGCGGTCGCGTCCTTACCTGAAATAACCGCATCTTGTTTAACGACAACTTTTTTACCGTCTAAAATATCTTCATTGGCTTTACGACCCACAGCCGCTTTACCGTCATTTTTAACAATGCTGTTTACCATTCGGTAAGGCGTTTCAATGAACCCCATTGGATTTACTTTAGCGTAAGAAGCCAAATGCAATACCAATCCAATATTTGGTCCTTCAGGTGTCGTTACCGGACAAATTCGTCCGTAATGTGAAGGATGTACATCTCGCACTTCAAACGACGCTCGTTCTCGCGAAAGCCCTCCTGGCCCCATCGCTGAAATACGACGCTTATGCTCTAAAGCGGCTAATGGATTAGTTTGATCCATAAACTGAGATAACTGACCTGACGCAAAGAATTCTCGCATCGCGGCCGTAATTGGACGACAATTAATCAGTTGAGTTGGGGTTACCGTGTCTAGCTCAACGATCGTCATTCGATCTTTCACAATTCGTTCGGTTCGTAGTAAACCCACTCGGAATTTATTTTGTACTAACTCCCCTACCCCTCGTACTCGACGATTAGATAGGTGATCAATATCATCATCACATTTCTCAGCGCCGTCATTCATTCGAATTAGGGTTTTGATCATTTCGATGAAATCTTCAATTCGGAAAATTCGACCATCGGCATCACTCGCCGTTTTTAAATCAAACCGTTGATTAATTTTGTAACGAGCAATCGGTCCTAAATCATATTTTTTATAATCAAAGAACATGCCTTCCAAGAAATTTCGTGCATTGTCTGGTGTGGCTAAGTCACCTGGTCTAATACGTTTGTAAACCCCTTGCCACGCTTCTTTGGCGGTCGTTGATTCATCTTTTTCTAAAGTTTTTAGAATTGGGTCCATCGTTTCATCTTCTACGATGCCTTTAAAGATTTTTTGAATATCGGCGTTATCTTCGTAACCAAAGGCTCGAAGGAACATCGTTACCGGAATCTTTCTTTTTCGGTCTACTTTAACCCAGATAAGACCTTTCTTATCGGTTTCTGCTTCTAACCAGGCGCCTCGCTTAGGAATCATTTTCACGCTGTAACTTCCCGCTACCGCTGAGTTTGAAGCAAAGAAAATACCAGGACTTCGAACAATTTGTGAAACAATTACCCGTTCAATACCATTGATGATAAACGTTCCGTTATCGGTAATAATTGGAATCTGACCAAAATAAACATCTTGCTCTTTAATTTCTCCCGTTTCAATATTGGTTAAAGCCACGTGCGCTCTAATAGAAGCTTCGTACGTTAACCCTTTCTTTTTACAGTAAGGAATTTCGTGCTTCGGTTCTTCAATCTCATGATTCAAGATTTCAAGTTTTAATTTTTTACCCGTCGCGTCGATAATCGGGTTTATTTCGTGCAGTAGCTCTTTTAAACCATCGTTTAAAAACCAGTTATAAGAGTTTAACTGAACTTCAATTAAGTTTGGAAAAGGAAAGCTACTTCCTAAATCGGGCGTAAAAAAATAACGACCATCGACTTCTTTTCGAGGCGTTAATTTTGCGGGAAAGTTGATCTTTTTGGTCACTTTAGCCATGTGTTAGAACGGGGTTAAAAATAAGAAAGACACAAAAATCATAAATAATATCACGATTTTTGCCCGGTCTCTTAACACAATCATTACAACGGCAAAGTCCTGCTTAATTTAGACACCAAGGGCGTTAAGTCAAACTTTTGTAAGGCTTTTACGCTCCGATTTCTGGCCCCACCAATTGCAGCGAATCAAGTAAAGTTGTAAAGGCTGGATACGCATTTGCAAATTGAGCCGGCGACGCCATAAACGTCAGCACCATAAATTCGTTTGGACGATCAATAATAATTTGTTCCGTTTCGAGCATTAAACCTTCTGTAGCAATAACAAAGCGAATTTTTTTAGCCGTTTGCCCCGCAATTTCTAAATCGGATTGCTCGGTGATTTCGCTTTCCGCAAAAACTTCTTCTACCTGGGCCATCGTACCCGAAACATAGTCTTCAAAACTTAAATCGCCTTTTACCTCTCGCGCAATACTGATGTTTTCTTGAAACACTTCTGGATCTCCTGGTTTCAAGTAGGTCACCAGCATCCCTAAATTATCCGCTTTTTTAAGCCAGCCGTCTGGTCCTTGTACCCTGAAACCATAATCAACGCTTTCAAATTCTGGTTCAAGGGCATCAGCTGGCACCTCGAAGGTGTTTGCTTGATCAACAGGCGCTTCTGTTGGAGCATCTTTTTTACTACACGCCGTTAGGGTTACTAACAATAATCCGGCAACCAGTATATTTTTTATCATCACTTTTAATCTTAGTAGCACTCTGGAGGTAAGTAAATTATTTAACTTTGCGTTTTTAAAAGAGATTGTCGTAACCAAAGGTACCCTCCAACCGCTAACGCTAAATTACTAACCGCAATTATGACCCATACACTCCAAATACCTAAGTTAAAATACTGAGTCGCGCCGTAACTTAACGGCACCGCAAAGAGTAAAAATTTAATAAAGAATAACCAAAAGCCGGGCCATGATTTGCCGATTGCTTGAAACACACTAGACACCACCATACCCACCGCCAAAAAACCATACGTACCGGCCACAATAAATAAGTACGAAAGTGAATACTGCATTACTAAAGCGTCCGTCGTAAAAGCCCCAATAATAAATCGACCCCCTAACATTAACAACAAGCCCAGCACCGTCGCCGAAGCAAAGCCCATCAAAGAAGCTTTCTTAAACACTTCCATAGCCCGTTCAAAATTACCCGCCCCAATACTTTGGCCAATCATGGCCATCGCGGCCATACCAAAGCCAATGGCCGGAATGTAGGCAAACATTTCTAATCTAAAAATCAAGCTAAAGGCGGTAGCGCCTGGTTCGGCAAAGGTAGCAGAAACAATGGAAATAAGGAGGGCTAAACCAATTGGATTTACTACCTGTGTTAAAGCTGCGGGTACCCCAATATTTAAAATACGTTTCACTGAAGCCGGCATGTAACAAATATTTTTAAAGCTAAACTGAACCGCTCGATCAGCACCCGATAAAACTTTTAAACTAATTATGATAAAAATAAGCTGTGAAATTAACGTGGCGTACGCCGCCCCCGCAATGCCCATAGCGGGTATTGGCCCATAGCCAAAAATAAGCAGCGGATCGAGCCCAATATTTACCACCGTAGAAAGCGCAAATAATTTAGTTAGCGTCAGCGTGTCCCCTTCTGAATTAAAGGCGAACATGATGTTAATAAGGTAGAAAAACAAAATTGAGCCCGCCGCAGAAATAGTAAAATAAATTAAAGCCGGAGCGTAAATCGTTCCAATAGCCCCTGATACCTGCAGAAATGGTTCTCGAAAAATAAGCGATAAGACGGTAAAGAAAACCGCCATAATAGTGGCAATCACAAATGACTGCCCCAGAACTTTCTCGGCTTGTTCTTTTTGTTTGGCGCCAATATGCATGCCCATAACCACACTCGAACCAACCGCCATTCCCATGCTTAAAGAAATCATGATAAACAATGCTACTTGTGAAATACTCACCGCGGCAATCGCGTCTGTTGAAATTTTGCTGACCCAAAAAGTATCCACAATGCTGTAAAGCGTATAGAAAAAAATAGAAAGCATCATCGGCCAAGCCGACTGCCAAATAAGCGGAATAATCGGACCAGTCGTTAGATTTTTATCGTGGTTTTGCATGCTTGGTAAATATTACCCAACGAACATAAGTCGTTTTAGGCTAAAAGATAGTCGCCTTTAATTACGACTGATTTATTTATAAATAATCAAAACAAGACTATAATAAATTTAACATGAAAAACCCTCACTACGCTGGCTTCTGGATTCGATTTGCCGCTACCATGATAGATAGCCTTATCCTGTTACTCATTACCTACCCAGTGCTTTATTATCTCTATGGAGATTCATACTTAAGCAGCACAAAATTAGTTCAGGGCCCTGCCGACATTTTAATCTCTTACGTTCTGCCTATCGCCTTAACTATTATTTTGTGGATGAAATATAAAGGCACCCCAGGAAAAACCATTCTAGGTTTGCATATCGTAGATTATAAAACGGGAGAATCGCTGAGTATTAAACAATCGGTTATTCGCTATTTGGGCTATTTTTTAATGATTATCCCCCTTTGTTTAGGATACGTACTGATTGCTTTTGATAAGGAAAAAAGAGGCTGGCACGATAAAATGGGCGGTAGTGCTGTGGTGTATAAAAAGTCTCTCTAAGCAAAAAAAACCTTGGCAATGTGCCAAGGCTTTTTTCGAATTTTATAAACATCTACTCAACCGTTAGCGTACCCACCATACCCTGAGCACGATGATTACCAATGCTGCAGTAAAACTCAAAGGTTCCTTTTTTATCCGCCGTAAACGTCACCGTTGTTTCGTCATCGCCGGAAACGGTTTCTGATTGCACCCCAAATTCGTCTAACACAAAATCATGGGTTCCTTCTGCCGCTTTAAAAGTGATCGTCACTTCATCGCCCTCCTGCACGGTAATGTCATCTAAGTCGTAGTAAAAGTTTCCTCCAATGACAGTAAATGAAGCCTCCCCGGCCGTTGGTTCAGAAGCTACCGCATCACCACCCACCAAGGGTTGACCGTCTTCGGTTTCGGTTTGCATAGGCGTTCCCGCTAACTGCGTACCAGACGCCATATTGCTAGTATTTGTATCAACTATAGCCGCTGTATCATTATTTTCGGGTGCCGCACAAGCGGTAAGTAAAAGCGCTAACACTAAAGCCGTATAAGTGGTTTTCATGCTGTAAAATATTTTAAGAAATACGAGTCCATAGTCCTTCTCTATGACTACTTGTAAAGTCTTTCTTATATTTTTGCCCCACCGTACTTTACGCTCGCAGAACTCGGTCTAATTCAAGAAATTTAGGGGTTTTAAGCACTTCTAAAACGTCTTGTGGTACATATGAGAAACGAGTTTGGTATTCTGTCATGAGTTTTAAGGCTAACTGCTTTAATTCGGGAATAAAGTTTGGATCATTATTGTCAGGGGCTTGCTGCTTAAGTAGTCTAAAAACCCCCTCGCGCGCGTAGGGATTTTGCTGCACAATCGCCTCTGACAGACTTTGATCAACCGCTAAAGTTACAAAGTGTTTAGAAAATAATTCATCGTTATCTACTAGTAAACGGAGCATGTGTACTAAAGCCTGGCTGTAGGCGGTTAACTTATCATGCAACTCCGCTCCATTGCGAAACTGAGGTAGTGGTCTAGCCGCCTCATTTAAATCAAAGAGAGCTATGTCTGCTATAGCTCCCTCTCTAAACTTTCTTTTAATCCATGTCTTAAAAATGTCAGTAGCTTTTTCTTCCTTAGGTTGATCTCGATCAAATCGCTTCGCGTAAGTAACCAACCAGTTTTTATCAACCACCCCATCATTCATTAAAGTGTGACCATGATGTGGATGTAAACCAAAAAGTGTTGTGTTCTCTGGTATGTCATTCATGCGATATTCAAGTTCTTTTGGAACCTGATCTTGTACAGAGTTTGGATTCACTATCCAAGTAGAATTTTGTGAAGCATTACGAGCGTTTTCAATCGCTTTAAAAAGAGTTTGATGCACTTGCACTTGGTACTCAGCCGAAACAGCTACTAAAAAAGTTAATCTTTTATGGGCTTCAATTTCAGCCTCCACTTCGTGTTGTGCGGCATGAGCGTCACTATAATCAATACCTTTTAAACCAAGGCTAGAAAAACGTTTCATAAAAGAGTTTCCTAATTTGCCATCGCTGCCAAGAAGCACTACTGAGGAATTATCAAGGAGACGCTCATTCATTTAATTATTCTATAAAAACAACAATTACGTAATTAATACTAATTTTATAAAAATTTAAAATAAGATCTGCTGGTTTAACTTAAAATCAGCGACATCAAATCATCACTCGTTAAAATTTTACGACCTTCGCTGCCCCAGTATAAAACGACGGTGTTACCAGCACTGCACGAAACTTGGTTACAATCTATATTGGGCACTACAAAATTTTTTAATACCGTTGAAACTTTTATTTCACTTTCGGTGACCACCATCGGCTTCACACAATAATCTCTAACATTCAACATTTTTTGACTGGCAAAAACCGCTTTTACAAAACAAGCGACATCTAAAGCCAGTAGTGGTAAGCCGTGCTGATCGGTTACTATCATCCACTCTTTATTACAGTTTAAAAGTTTTACAATAAACGGATCAGATGGAACGGGTTTAAAATCAATTTTAAGCAGTTGGCCTTCCATGAAGTTGCCCTCCAGGATTTGATACTTTTCAATGTTCGTGCCGACGTCTTTAACCAAACGGTCATCTAGTTTTAAAAACTCAATGGCTCCACGGCCTTCTGCCAAAGAAATATCAAGTGGGCTGCTTGAATTTAAATGTTCTTCAATCAAGGCAATTAAATCTTTTTCGTTGTAGTAGCGCGGACTTTCTTTCCCTAAAAAATAATCTAAAACCAGCGCAGAGGGACGAGCAATTGGATACAAGAGTATTTGGTAAGCTTGTATCATTGGGGCAAAGAACGCCCCAAATTTAAGGGCCTTGCGTGAAAACACCGCTTGCGGAAAAATTTCTCCCACTAGGGTGAGTACAATCGTACTAAAGAAAAAACTCGTTAACCCGGCCATGACTGAATTAGCCAGTAAAGCCAGCAAAACATTATAGCTCACATTCGCCCACAAAATCGTTGAAAGCAAAAAATTTGGATCCTCCCGAAGGGCTAATACTTTTAAAGCCTCTGGGTCTTGTTGCTTCGCTAAAATCTTGAGTCTTAACACCGGCACACTGAAATACGCTAAATTTAACCCTGAAAAAGTAGCGGCGTTAAGCGCGCAAAATAAAATTCCCAGCCAAATTAAAAGTTCCATGATCAGACTATTATACCTGATTTAAACGATTTAAGCGAGATTTAAAGCGAGGCAAATCTTAATTCTAGAAAAATTTGTAGATATTAACCTTCAGGAAAACTAATATACACAAGATATAACGTTCAAACCTATGCAAGATATTAAATGTCCACACTGCCATAAAGCCTTTAAAGTGGATGAGGCGGGTTTTGCCGATATTTTAAAACAGGTGCGCGATAGCCAGTTTGATAAAGAAATTCACCAACGGCTAGAAATAGCCGAAAAAGAAAAATTACGAGAAATAGAACTTGCCGAAGAAAAACTTAAAAGTGTTTTGCGAGCCGAACTTAATAGAAAAGAAAAAGAAGTTGAAGCCCTTAAAGTAAGCCAAGACCGATTGCTCAGTGAAACGCTTAATAAAAAAGAAGCGGAGATGGCTGAGCTTAAAGCCAAGCTGGAACGCGCCAGCACCGAGAAAGAACTCAGCGTGACCCAAGCCGTCAACGCCATTGAAAAACAACGCGACCAACTCAGCAGTGAACTTAAAAGCCAAGAAACCGAACAACAACTACGTGAAAAATCACTGCAAGAAAAGTTTGCCGCCGAGCTAAAAACTAAAGATGACATTATTAAATATAAAGACGAAGAAATTGCGCTGCGCAAAGACATGAAACTAAAGCTTTCAACTAAGATGGTCGGTGAAACTTTAGAGCAGCACTGCGAAACCGAATTCAACCGACTGCGTGCCACCGCGTTTCAAAACGCTTATTTTGAAAAAGATAATGACGCTAGAAGTGGCAGTAAAGGCGATTACATTTACCGAGAAACTGATGCCGACGGCGTAGAAATTATTTCGATTATGTTCGAAATGAAAAACGAAAGTGATGAAACCGCTACCAAAAAAAAGAACGAAGACTTTTTAAAAGAACTCGATAAAGACCGGATCGCTAAAAAATGCGAGTATGCCGTTTTAGTGTCGCTGATTGAAGCCGATAGCGAGTTTTATAACTCTGGGATTGTTGATGTGTCGCATCGGTTTCCAAAAATGTATGTGATTCGACCGCAGTTTTTTATTCCTATTATTACCCTGCTGCGTAATGCCGCGCTTAATTCACTTAAATACAAATCCGAGCTGGCACAGATGCGAAACCAGAACATTGACATCACTAACTTTGAAGAAGATATAAATAGCTTTAAAGAAGGCTTTGCTAAAAATTACGATATTGCGAGTCGTAAATTTAACACCGCCATTGATGAAATTGATAAAACCATTTCACACTTAGAAAAAACCAAAGCCGCGTTACTATCTTCAGAAAACAACTTAAGACTGGCCAATAACAAAGCCGAAGATTTAACGATTAAAAAACTAACGCGCCATAACCCAACGATGCAGGCTAAGTTTGAAGGGTTAGGAGCCTCTGAGAAGCCCAGTGAACTTTTATAATTTATTAAATAATAAGCTCTGAAGCCTTCTAAAGTCACCCAAAATTTAATCTATTATTGGATTAAATGGTTTTTAGGTACAAGTTTGACTTTAACTAATTAGCAGTCTACTATCGAGAGTGCTAATTAATTGTTTATCATGAATTTTGATCAATGGACAACGGCCGCGGCGCAGTCAATTGCAGAAACACAGAAAGTAGCCGAAGGGGTACAAGCTGGAAGTTTCGAGATTGATCATTGGCTGCTAGGAGTGCTGAGAGACAAAGAGTCTTTTGTGCACCAAATTCTAGAAAAATTAAATGTTGAAAGCGATAAAGTAGAACATTTTTTTCAAGACAAAGTTAGTCGAGCTTCTAAAGTAGAAGGCGGGCAGAGATCGCCCTCCAGAGACTTTAGCCAGTGGCTTCAAAACGCTGAGAAACAGCAAAAAGCTTTAAGCGATGATTATGTATCCATTGATCACCTATTTTTAGCCATTTTTGACGGTACTTCGACCGCTAAAAAAGATTTAGAAACTTTTGGTATCGAGCAAAAGAAATTGAAAGACGTAATTTTAGAACTCCGAAATGGCGAAAAAATAGACTCACCCGAAGGCCATGAAAAACTAAAAGCCCTCGAAAAATATACGGTTGATTACACCGCTTTGGCACAAAAAGGCAAAATTGATCCAATCATCGGCAGAGATGATGAGATTCGTAGAACGATTCAAATTCTTTCTCGGAGAACTAAAAATAACCCGGTACTCGTTGGAGACCCTGGGGTTGGCAAAACAGCCATTATTGAAGGTTTAGCCGTAAAAATATATCAAGGCGAAGTGCCAGACTCTCTAAAAAATAAAAAAGTCTTAGCGCTTGATTTAGCCTCGCTGGTGGCCGGAGCCAAATATCGTGGGGAATTTGAAGATCGTTTAAAAAACGTACTTAAGGCTTTAGAAAAAGCCGAAGGCAAAATAATTCTTTTCATCGATGAGCTGCATACTATCGTTGGCGCTGGGGCGGCTGAAGGCTCTATGGATGCGGGTAACATTTTAAAGCCAGCTTTAGCGCGTGGTACGCTTCACTGTGTCGGGGCGACCACCCTTACAGAATACCGCAAATACATTGAGAAAGACGCGGCCCTAGAGCGTCGTTTTCAGCCTATTCCCGTAGAAGAACCAACTTTTGAAGAAGCCCTCGCTATCCTACGGGGTATTCGTGAAAAATATGAACTGCACCACGGCGTGCGTATTACCGATGATGCCTTGATTGCCGCTGTAAATCTTTCGACTCGCTATCTGCCAGACCGAAAACTGCCGGATAAAGCCATTGATTTAGTCGATGAATCGATGAGTAAACTTAAGCTAGAAATTGAGTCGGAACCAGAGTCAATTTCTATTATTAAGCGAGAACTCTTAACGCTGGAAATTGAAAAAGCTGCACTTAAAAAAGAAAATACAAAGAAAGAAAAATTGGCTAAAACCGAGAAAAAATTAGCGGATCTTAAAGAGGATTTAAAAATAAAACAAGCGCAGTGGAACCTTGAAAAAGAGTCGGTTAGTAAGGTGACTGAGCTGAAAGAATTGTTAGAAAAAACACGTTTTGAAGCTGATAGAGCTGAAAAAGACGCTGATTATGCGAAAGCGGCTGAGTTGGTGCATGGAAAAATTCCAGAGCTTGAAGCGGAACTCGAACAGCTCAAACAAAAAAACGGACATAAACTCTTACGAGAAAAAATTACCGAAGAAGATATCGCTTCGATCATTGCCCGTTGGACTGGTATTCCCGTGGTTAAACTCACCGAAAAAGAATCAGAGCGCTTAGCCCATCTAGAGGATTCACTTAAAAATCGTCTCATTGGCCAAGAGAAAGCGGTGACAGCCGTTTCAAATGCCATCCGACGAAATCGAGCCGGGTTATCCGCTGAAAATCGTCCGATCGGATCTTTCTTATTTCTGGGGCCCACCGGGGTTGGTAAAACCGAACTGGCTAAAGCACTGGCCGAAGACTTATTTGATACCGAAGAAGCGCTGATAAGATTTGATATGTCTGAGTACATGGAATCCCATTCGGTGGCTAAACTCATTGGTTCTCCCCCAGGCTACATTGGCCATGACGAAGGCGGACAACTCACCGAAAAGGTTCGGCGAAGACCCTATAGCGTTCTCCTCTTTGATGAAATTGAAAAAGCCCACCGCGATGTGTTTAATATTTTCTTACAAATACTAGATGATGGCCATGCCACCGATAGTAAGGGGCGTAAAGTGAACTTCAAAAACACCCTTATTATCTTTACTTCTAACTTACTCGCTGATGAATTTGAGCAAGAATCTCTGCCATCAGAAAAAGAATTACGAGAAAAATTAGTGGCGTTTTTCCGACCTGAGTTTCTGAATAGATTAGATGATATGATTCCCTTTCATGCCCTAAGAAAAATCGATATCGAAGCGATATTAGAATTACAACTATCTGCTGTGATTAAGAAATTAAAGAAAAATCAGAATATTGATCTATCGGTTTCAGATAAAGCTAAATCATATCTAGCCGAAACTGGTTTTGACCCAGCGTTTGGAGCGCGCCCCCTAAAACGAGCCATCGAAAGAGAACTACTCAATCCACTGGCTTTAAAAATCTTAGAAGTAGGTGATAAAAAGGCCTCTACTATTAAAGTTGATATAAAAGACGGAGCTTTAGAATTTATCTATTAATTAAAAAATAACTATGAATCAAAAAATATCGTTTTCATTATCGGATGCTACCGCAGTCGCTCAAGAAATAGGTATAAATTGGGCTCAAGCAGATTTTAAACCAGAAGATTTTTTAATGGGTATGAAGGTAGAATTAGAGCACGGCTCTGCCGACCCAGAAACCGACGTTACAAACGATGATCCTCTTTTAACCGGAAAAATTGCTTGGGCGCACCTTAAAGAATCAGGTGATTACTACCAAAGGCTCGCCAAAATGGAGGCAGAAATAGACGCCAGTCATTAAGTTTTCTGGCGGAGATTTCAGGTCAGCGCACAATGTATAACAATCCGCGTTTGGCGAATAAACTGCTGGCGAAGACTTCAATCTGGCGCTCAATCTGTAACATTCCAGACTTGGCGTGAATTTGGTGCTGGTAGGAGGGGGATTACTCAATTCATTCTGAATTAAGTTTAGCGTGACTTCGTTACTCGCTTAGAAAATACTTTTGCGATGCAAAAGTGCTTTCACGCTCGTTGCCTCGTATCGAACCCTGGTCTTGGGTTCAAATCCCCTTCCTTTGGCGGAGACTTCAATTTGGCGTTCAACTTAAAGCAATCCGCACTTGGCGAAAAAACTGCTGGCGGAAGGAGGGGGATTCGAACCCCCGAAGCCATTACTGACTTACACGCTTTCCAAGCGTGCGCGTTCGACCACTCTGCCATCCCTCCGTTTAAACGCCAGCGAAGTATAGAACCAGATTTTACAGCGTCAAAATAAAGCTTAAAATCTGAGCTAATGCTCGAAAGTGTAACTGCCTCCGACTTCAACCAAACAGTTTTAAAAGCCAAAGGTTTAATAATCGTCGACTACTGGTCACCTACCTGCGGCCCGTGTGAAATGTATAACACCGTGTTGCAGCAACTTACACAAGAATTACCGTCTCACATTAAAATTTTCAAAGTAAATATTGATGAAGAAATTTTACTCGCTAATCAAGAAGGTATTTTAGTCATGCCGACGACCAAAATTTATAAAAATGGTGAGGCTATAAAAGATATACTCGGTGTGCAAAGCCGCAAAGATTTAAAAGCCGTGTTAGAAAGCTTGAATGAGCTAAACATTTAGCTTACACTGGGGAATAAATGGAAATACAAAAACAACACAAACGGAACGTTTACAATCTCGGCTTTTGCCTACTATTTATTGGGCTGGTCGCCGCACAACTATTCACTCTTTGGCAAAAAGATGGCAGCGTAACCCTGGGTATTACTGATTTCATACTCATAACATTCGCTGTTTTTAGACTTACAAGATTATTTGTGTACGATGGCGCGATGCAATTTATGCGTGACTTATTTATAGATATTGAAGAAAAAAAGGGTCAACTCATCAGAGTTAAAAAACCATTCGGATTACAACGTTCTTTATCAGACATTTTTAATTGTCCTTGGTGTTTTAGTATGTGGGGTGGTTCGATATTTGTTTGGGCTTACATCATGCATCCAGCCGTAATGATGTACGTAGCGCTAGTACTTATGGTCTCAGCAGCGGCCTCAGTGTTACAGATCAGTACTAATTTACTAGGGTCAAAAGCCGAACACGCAAAAACGATGGCTGAAAAAGAACGGCATTAAATAGATGGAGAGTTTAATCGCTACCAGTACCGAATTTTTAACAGGACAGCCCCCTGTCATTATGGCTTTTTATGCCGGTTTATTTACCTGGAGCGTCACCGCCTTAGGCGCGGCTTTAGTTTTTTTTACAAAAGGAATTAATCGTAAATTTTTTGACGCTATGCTCGGTTTTGCCGCTGGCGTTATGATTGCCGCTAGTTTTTGGTCACTGTTAGCGCCTTCAATCGAAATGAGTAAAGAGGTAAGCAACTTACCCGTCTGGGTTCCCGCACTGGTTGGTTTTATGAGTGGTGGTTTGTGTTTAGCTGGTATTGATAAAATACTTCCCCATTTGCATCCCGGGATGGAAAAAGCCGAAGGCCCAAAAAGTAGCTGGCAAAGAAGTGTCCTTTTGGTGATGGCGATCACAATTCATAATATTCCAGAAGGACTCGCCATTGGAGTTGCCTTTGGAGCCGTGGCTTACGGCATGGAATCCGCCACCCTTGGTGCCGCGGTCGCACTGGCTATTGGGATTGGTTTACAGAATTTTCCAGAAGGCGCGGCTGTTTCTTTCCCCTTACGCCGTGAAGGGTTTAGTCGTACAAAAGCCTTCTTATATGGTCAATCCTCGGGTATTGTTGAACCCATTGCCGCCATTGTTGGGGCCTTAGCGGTTGTGGCTATGCAGCCCATTTTACCCTACGCTTTAGCTTTTGCAGCTGGGGCAATGATATTTGTGGTGGTTGAAGAACTGATACCAGAATCACAGCAAAACAAAAACACTGATATTGCTACCATTGCCACTTTAGTCGGGTTTGCCGTGATGATGACTTTAGATGTCGCCTTAGGATAGATTAAAAATATTTCAGTAGTTTAGGCTAAATAAAGGCGGTGAGCAAAAGCGCGCGTTTATGAGGAACGTTTTATTTTTTTGAGCGTCTTGAGGCTTTATTGGCTTGCCAATAAACGCAAAGACAGACAAAATTCTGACGATGCCCGAAATGCCAGAAGTCGAAGTCGTACGTCGCCAACTAGAATCGCATATTCTTTTCAAAACCATTGAATCAATTGAATTGTTACACCCCAAAATAACTCGTAAAAACCCAGAGTTTAAAGAGGCGTTAATCAACGATGAATTTGTAGCCGTAACAAGAATCGGAAAACTACTTACCTTTCAATTTAAGCACTACCACGGCTTCATGCTGGGGCACTTAAAAATGACGGGGCAATTTGTGTACGCCGATGACCAGGGACAAGTGGGCGGCGGACACTCTCTCACCGAAACCGATTTTAAACTCCCCCATAAACACACCCGTGTAGTATTTCATTTTAAAGATGGCTCAACGCTGTATTTCAACGACATGCGTTTGTTTGGTTATTTGCAGTTAGTCGCGCCTGATGAAAAAGAGTCTATTTGGGCGGGTTACGGCATTGAACCTGGCACGGAAAACTATACTTGGAAAAATTTTGAAAAGATTTTTGAGCGTCGAAAAACTACGCTTAAAGCTTTATTACTGAATCAAAAAGTGGTGTCAGGACTCGGTAATATTTATGTCGATGAAGCGTGTTTTCGGTCCGGCGTTTTACCTTTCCGGGAAGTGCCCACTCTAAAAAGGAGTGAAAAGAAAGCCCTGTTTCAACACTGCTCGGAGGTCATGATGCAATCGATTGAGCGAGGTGGAACTACCTTTTACAGTTTTCTCAGCGCTGACGGCAAAAAAGGCAACTTCTCAGACGAACTAGAAGTGTTTGATCGAGCTGGTCAGCCTTGTTACAGATGCGGTAATATTTTATCTAAAATAAAACACGCAGGGCGTGGCACACACTTTTGTTCTACGTGTCAGAAGTAAATTGAGGATTCTTTTAAAGAACTAAAACATACCCCCAAGTCCCATACCCATAAGCCCCAAAATTAAACCCGTCGCGCCACATACACCCCCAATTAACCAAAACCGCATTACGATTTGAGTTTCAGACCAACCCACTTTTTCAAAGTGGTGATGAATGGGCGCAATGTGAAATAGTTTTTTCTTAAACTTCTTTTTCCAAAATAACTGTAACATCACCGACAGTGTTTCAATAACAAACACTAAGCCCACAACCGCTAAAATAAGCACCGCGTTGGTCATTAAAGCGATTACCCCTAAGGTGGCGCCCAAAGCTAAGCTGCCCGTATCGCCCATATATACTGAGGCCGGTGGCACGTTGAACCATAAAAAAGCGAGCAAAGCCGCGACAACGACCATACAAAAAGCCGCTAAAATAGGCAGACCATAAAAGTACGCAATGGCCCCAAACACGCCATAACTGATAGCTAGTAAGCCGCCAGCAAGCCCGTCTAAACCGTCGGTTAAATTAACCGAATTTGAAACCCCTACTAAAATAAACACAAACAGAGGTGCGTACCAATAACCAATGTCGATGTCACCGAAACCCGGCACATGAAACAACGAATAATTTAATTTGAACGTAAACCAGATCGCGCCGGCAACGGCAAACAAAAACAAACTCCAAAATTTTACCCGAGCCGACAAACCTTTATGTTTTGATTTTTCAGTGATGTTTAAATAATCATCTACCACGCCTAAGACCCCAACAAAAAGTAAGGTCGCTAAGGGTAAATACGTTTCTCCACGGTTTAAGAGTGAATCATCTACCACGCCAAAATAAGCGAGAATACGCGACAATACTACGGTTGCTAGCACGGCTCCAATAATCACGATACCGCCCATGGTAGGGGTTCCTTTTTTGTGCGCGTGCAACAAGGCCATTAACTTACCACCCGACAAACCTTCACTCCTAATTTTTTGGGTGAGTTTATATTTTTGAATCACGCGAATAAACGCGGGATAAAAAGCCACCGCTATAATGAAGGTAAAAAG
>Ga0307982_1001602_pt1 | contig 18436 bp, 10 predicted proteins | sample OrgLakmetagen989_FD_201847 | JGI IMG/M metagenome (GOLD analysis project Ga0307982, IMG submission 201847) | Saline water microbial communities from Organic Lake, Antarctica - #989 | ecosystem: Environmental > Aquatic > Non-marine Saline and Alkaline > Saline | place: Antarctica: Organic Lake... | reverse complement strand
ACATCTGAAGTACTTGCTTGTATCAACCTTTCGTTACAGTCCAGCAGGGCACGTGTTGATCCCCAGAAACATATATTTTTCCTGTATTCTGCCATTGCCAAATGGCTGCTCTACAGCTGGCATTAGATCCTGGACAAAGCAACGACGAAATTCTGCATGAGGTTCTGAAAAATGTCTTCGGTTTCCCGGGTTTTCGTGGGGACCAGCTCAGCGTTGTTCGGTCTGCACTTGACACGACATTACCAGATTCCTTTGTGATCATGCCTACTGGCGGCGGGAAAAGTGTCTGCTATCAGGTATATGACGTGCTCTCAGCAGCGCCCCGTGTGCGAGCTTCTAGCCCACCTCCGTGTCCGCAGGTTCCCGCTTGTGCATCACCGGGTGTAACTGTGGTGATTTCACCTCTCCTGTCTCTCATCCACGACCAAGTGCACTCCCTGGTGCAGCGCACCAAGTTTGGCGTCCCGGCCACCTACCTGGCCAGCGACCAGGGGGAGACCCAATGCCGCAGTGTCCTCCGGGAGCTGCACAGGGCAGCGGGCTCGGGCGGCCCCACATGCAAACTCCTGTACATCACCCCCGAGCGCTTGGCCTCCAGTGCGTCCTTGGCAGAGGCCCTGCAGAAGCTCAACACCAGCGGCTTGCTGGCTCGATTCGTGGTGGACGAGGCACACTGCGTGAGTCAGTGGGGGCACGACTTCCGCCCAGAGTATGCCAAGCTGGGCAGCATTCGCAGCATGTATCCCCAGGTGCCCCTCATGGCTCTCACTGCCACTGCGTCGCCCTCAGTAAAAGCTGACGTCACCAAGGTGCTGCGAATGGGTACACAGGGCCACACCCTGCAGAACTTCATGCAGAGCTTCAACAGGCCAAACCTGCTGTACGAGGTGCTGGAGAAGAAGCCCAAGGTACAGGATGCCATGGAACAGCTCCTGCAGTTGTTGAAGGAAGGCGGCATGCACCGGCAGTGCGGCATTGTGTACTGCCGCACCCAGAAAGAGTGCGAGGTGATGGCCCGGTACCTGCGGCAGGAAGGGGAGATGCAGGCAGACCACTACCACGCCGGCATGACCTCCAAGCAGCGCAGCATTGTGCAGACTGCCTGGCAGGAGGATGTGCTGCCTGTGGTGTGTGCCACGATCGCCTACGGCATGGGAATCGATAAGGCCCAGGTACGGTGGGTGGTGCATTTCACAGTAGCCAAGTCTGTCGAGGGGTACTACCAGGAGAGCGGCCGGGCAGGTAAGCGTGCTAGACGTGTGTTTGTTGGGTGCACGTGGCAAGGATGTGTGTTCGCAGGACGGGATGGACTGCCTGCGCGGTGTGTACTGCTGTATCGGAGTGCCGACGCCAGCAAAGTGGCCCAGATGATCAAGCGCCCTCCCGGCCGCGGATCGCGGCGCAGCGCAACCACACTGCAGCGAAGCCTGGACAAATTGGACGCCATGAAGGCGTACTGCGAGGACAAGGTGAGTACTGTGGGGGCCGCTTGCTCAAGCTGTGACGTCACACCTGCACCCTTTGAACGCCCTTCTGTGCACAGAGCGCCTGCCGCCGAGCAGCCCTGGTGAGTTACTTCGGCGAGACTCCGCCGGCAAATGTGTGTAGTGGAACATGTGACAACTGCGGCATGTCGCCGGCCCAGGCTGCAGCTTGGGTGAAATCCAGGGTCCCCCTCCCCAGCGAGCGAAGGGGGGCTTCCAACCCATCGCTACCATCAGCTGCTTCGCGCAGCAGCGATTCAATTCAGCAAGGGGTGCCAATCATGCCTTCAGGGTCTGTGCGTTCCCGGGCAATGCACTTGCAGCGCGTGGCAGCCGGCAGTGCAGGCCAGAGCAAGCCCCAAAAGCGCAGTCGGGAACACAGTCTCCCTGCAAGTACACAGCCGTCAAGTGGTGTGGTCAAAGCAGCGACATTCTTTCACAAGCAGCCTCGGCAGGTGGCAACCACTCCTGCTTCAAGCAGCGGCACCGCACCCTCAGTGGCTACACCCAGGGCCCTGGTGCTCTTGGGCTCAAGCAGCGACTCTGACGTCAGTGAGCACTGAGCAGGCGAGGCACACACGTGATACTCTCTGTGTGTGATCAGCATGGCGTTCAGGCGTCGCTTTGGTCTATGAAAGGGGGCGCCTGAGTGAGCCCACGTTGTCCTGTAGGCTTCACCAGGAGCAGGCAGTGGATCTTGTGGTGGCGCACGTCGCACGCGACCTGTTCCCAGTTCACCCAATGCTTTGCACGCTGGCCGCGGCGAGCTGTGAGGATCTCCCGCCGCAGCACGTGGGAGGGGGCGGTGGTGTCGGCGGGGGCGCCAGAGACTGCCCGGATCAGCGATGCCACGTGCGGATTCAAAGCCTGCAAAGCGCCCCATGCATCTGCATTTGGGGTTTTCACTTTATCGTGTGTATCGTCTTCGTCCTCGCTATCACCACCTAGCTCGGTGTAGCACTCTTTGAGCACTGGCTTCAGTGACTCAGCGGCCATCCGCCCAATGCGAAATCCAAATACCCGCACGTAGTGGTTGTTGCAGTGCAGCATTACTCTAGCGCCTGCCCTCATTTCCTGGATGATTCTATCCCATAGCTGGTCTGCTGCTACACTGTCCTCAGCAAACTGTGCTGCTAGCGGTCGTGGAACCATTCGCAAACGGCTGCCCGCCAATGCGGTGAATGCGATAGCTTGCCGCCACTGCGCATTTCCGACCGCAGCGGTTGTTTTGTGGATATCTGGAACTCCAATCCGTTCATATGTCTTCAAAATGCTTGCCTGGTCCAGAGGCTCACCCTGAGGAGTTGTACTGCAGCATAAAGCGTGAGCAGAAAAATCTTTGATGCTGTGATGTGCTTACCTGGACAGCCCATATGCTGATGCAAATGACAGGGCAAGACTAGAAACCGAAGCAGCAGCACATTTGGGCCCAGACTGGTTGTCCCAGATCAAATCTTGCACGAAAAATGACTGCCACACACGGCCGCTGCTCAGTTGATTGACGTAACTGTCCTTGTCAACCTTGAGCCATGCGGAGTGGTCAACAGGGCTCGGTACATTCACCGTATCGAATACAACAAGCATACACTTCTCACATCTGTGCCGCTTTTTCTTTTTCGGTTTGCTTTGCTGCAAAGCATCTGCAGCTGGCTGCATGGGTGAGGACCGCTCTTGCTTGAAAGCGCTGAAGTTAAAACCCGCTGCTTTGCCGGAGCATGCTGCGAAGCCGCTGCAGAAAAGATAGCCAGTCACAGTGCAAACCTCCATCATAAACAAAAAACAATATGGCTTTATTATGCTGTGAATTGAAGCAGACGATTGAGATATGGTCTGCGCAGCAGCGGGTTGTATGCGCATTTGCTTGCCCCGCCCCCCTTGAGGCTGACACCTGGCTCTGGTGCTGCTGGCAAATGCCCTGTACGATATGATATTCGAGGCGGGACTCCACGCTGCTGCGGTGCAACAGCGAGAACACACAGCTTGCCCAGGTGTGGCATGCACGTTTGGAGCGCCGGCTTCCTCAGCTGTGCAAGCACGCCTCCCCTCCCCCCATCGCAGCCGCAATGCTGCAGGAAACACCTGCACGTGTACTGCTGCAATTGCCATGCAGGATCTAATCTGCTCAGGTAAGGGGCGGGATGAATCATCCGAGCAGAGTGCCGGAGTCAACGGAGCCTGTGATCAACTTCACCCGAGCAGAGTGCCGGAGCCAACGAAGCCTGTGATCAACTTCACCTGCACGACAGCAACCACAAAAACCAACGCGAATTCACCCAGGCTGAGCCATTGCACCCTAGTGTTTGTGCTTTCACTCGTGTCACGAGCAGCCGCTTCGCGGCGGCGCATGATCTGCTGTGCCTCTGAAAACTGGTGCAGTTTCTCAGCAAGCTGAGACACTTCGTGGCTGACTGCAGCAGCGTCACCGTGGTCTGCGAGCTCTCTGTGCAACTTCGCAGCTGTTGCATCCACTGAAAAGTCGAAGGCTACCGTTTTGGTCCCTGGAGTGGAATGCTCATTTGAAAAGCACACGGAGTACGGCCCTGCCGTCATGGGTGGCACCACATGCCACGAGGTCTCGTCACTGTGCTTCTCGTGCCCTGAAAACTCGTACGTGTAGTGGTTGGTCCCTATTTGTTGGGAATTTTGGACTGTCACTGTGAGGTCGTACCAGGAACTGCTGTCTATCACCTCCCATCTGCGAAATGAGCAGTGGGGCGAAAACTCTTCATCATGTGCCAGAGCTGCTTACTGCAAGAAAAGCGTTGAGCCTTGCGCAACTTCTTCGTGAAAGCATGTCGCAATGACTTCTGATATATCAACTTGGAGTAGCGCTGTGGCCTGCGCAGATGCTGCAACCAAGGCAAGCCAGCGAATTGACCATGGCAGGATGATGCTGCGGCTTGGGTTTGACGGTATGACCATTGTGATAGGGCTGGCATCGCCAAGCAATTGCACTCATTTCCAGAAGGTGTATATTATGATGCTTATTTAGGTGAACTGCTGCCCTCTATCAAGCGCAGTGGTGTCCTCCGCAACGCCACGCCCTCATAGCAGGGCTGCCCCCCCTGCCACAGTAGCAGCACTCAAATAGGCAAAACTGCCAAAGACTGCCCCCTCAATTTTAGCGTATCTGTCTTGTTTATGTTTTGTAATTGACTACGCTGCTGTAGCTGTGTGCAGCCACGAGAGAATCCGAGCCAGCTGGCTGCCAACTCACACTTACGCTGCAATCCATCAAGGCAAAACCACCGCCATTGCGGGACTTATTGTACAATGAAGCAATGCACATGGCTGGTGTGTGTTGTTGCTGCGTTTCTGCTAGTCGCCTGCGGTGCAGCTGCTGTAGAAGACGGTCGAGACGCAAGGCAGCTGGCAGGAGTGCGTGGCAAGCAGAAAGTTCAGATTTACAAGAACCCTACAGCCTCAGCATTTTCTAGTGATTGGACACCAATCCGTGTTAGACTGGGGAAGGATTTCAATTCAAGTACTGTGACTCTCTGCAAACTCAATTGGCAGAGGCGTGCTGAGGTAAGAAATGGCGGGTGCGCGGAAGTTTCTGTGACAAGTGGCTACAATACTCTTTTCACCATTATGCCTCGCAGACGCCGGCCACCATTCCGATGTTCCAAGATTTAATCCGCGTTTCTCAATGCAACCGCGTTGCTAACCGCAAGATGGTCTCACTTGGAGGTATGGCTGGTGTGATCGAGCCGTGGCTGGCAGCACACGGTGCTGGCAAATGGAACGCCGACGACCCAGAGTTTGGCCAGCACGCGAAGAACTTTCCCAATCTCCACCCAAGTGGTCTCATCTTCCATGAAATGCGTGTGGGCTCGACTCTGCTCAGTAATATGCTCCAAGCTGCGAGCGGCAACCTTGCGTACAGCGAGAGCCCTCCCCCAATGGACATCATGCGACACAGCACAGCCGACAGGGCCACAAAGGTGCGCGCACTGCGCATCGTCATTGCTGCCATGTCGCGCGTTGCCGGGTTTGAGCGCTTTTACTTCAAATTCCAAATGGTGCCTTTCCCTGAGATGTATAACATGCTGTGGGAAGCATTCCCCAACACCCCCTGGGTATATCTGTTCCGGCGCCCCGAGGATGTCATGGTGAGCATGTTCCGCATGCAAATGGACCGCAAGTTGCCCACTGACATCGATGCGCCATGCACGCGCACCCAGCGCCGCCGCCCCGAACCGCACGTGGTGACGCTATTGACCGCTGAGCACGCAGACGTGAAGCGTGCAAGCCGCAAGGAGTTCTGCGCGGCGTACTTGGCCACACTTAACTGGGCTGGCCTTGAGGCTGGCAAGCAGGCAGAACAGAACAAGCTGGCTGCCCCGGAGGGCTGGTTTCTGCACTACAACAGCCTCAAGCCAATGGCGCGTGCAGTCATCACGCAGCTGTTCAAGACTGAGTTGGACGACGCGCAGTGGGCACAGGTAAACGCAACCGGCAGTCTGTACTCCAAATCTCGAAATCGCTTGGGGAAGCCCAAACAGGTACCGGAGTTTGGCACTGACAATAAGCGCAAGAGTGAGGTGCTCACGGATGAGGTCATATGGTTCACCAGTAAGTACCTGTACGGGCAGTACGGGGAGCTGCTGACGCACGCTGGGTCCACCCCTGGGCTGCCCAAGGAGCAAGTGGAGTATCTGAAGGCAGAAGCAGAGTGGCTCCAGGCCGGCGGCTCCAAGGCCAAAATGAAGGACAGCGCCAAATGGGAAGCGCTGGATGTCGCCCGCAAGTCCGGCGGGCAGGTGACCATGCCCAAGGAGGAGCAGAAGGCAGCAGCCGACCAGGAGGCAGAGGGATGGGGACCTGGCGAGAAGCGCGAGGATCCTGCTTTGCCCCTCCAGGGCAAGAAGAGTGAGGAGCCCGGCACACCGTCCCAGGGCAAGAAGAGTGAGGAGCCCGGCACACCGTCCCAGGGCAAGAAGAGTGAGGAGCCCGGCACACCGTCCCAGGGCAAGAAGAGTGAGGAGCCATAGGAAGCCGTCCAGGAATAGAGCAAGGGTGAACAAAGATAAGTCACTACCTTATCAGTGGTCGGTAGTTTTCCAATGCAAGCCAATTTGCTGCTTCTGCAGTACTCCCAGCAGCAGTAGCAGGGGGGCAAGAACTCTCTCCGGTGTGTGGAAGCTCGGACTGTGTGTGGAAGCTCGGACTGGCAGATTAGGCTGTTCACCAGCAAAGAAACGTATGCAACTACACCACACTCTGTGCTGTTATCATGAAATACCAACAGTTGCATGCTAGGCAAACTCTTGACTTTCAAACTCACACGGCGTTGTCACAGCAATTTCTCACACCGTGACTTTTTGCCATGTGCAGTCCAAGGCGACTGATGGACCGCGTTCCTCAAATGAAATGGCCTTACTCTGTAGTTATGTTTTGGCCCACAGTTTTGTTTGCTCGGCTTTGGTCGTGGCTGCTTCCTCAGCAAAGGCGTGTTTTGGACCGAATTCCCGGCACCCCGCTTGTTGTAGGAGCAGTCCCGCTGTGGAGCTCAGACTTCGCGCTGCTTCAGAGTATGGGTGTTAAGGCCGTTGTCAACATGTGTGCAGAGTGGAGCCCCGATGTGCAGCAGCTGCAGGGTCACGGGCTGCACAGCTTGCACGTGCCCGTGGTGGACATGACCCCTCCCAGCCAGCTGCAGCTGATCCAGTGCGCCACCTGGATCACACGCGAGCTGGATGCTGCACGCAGTGATGCGGGGGATGTTCCACTGGTATATGTGCACTGCAAGGCTGGTCGGGGTCGCAGCGTGCTAGTGGCTGCTGCCTGCCTGATGGCGTGGGGAGGGTGGCTGCCTCCCAAGGCTGCGCAGCGCATCCTGGCTGCCCGGCCACACGCAAGCGATAAGAGCCGCCACCCTGCACTCCTGCAGTTGCAAGAGACACTGCAAGCCCCAAGCCAGGCAGAGTTGGTGACAGTTCAGGAGCTGCGCGAGGATGGACCGCAGTTTCTTGCGCCTGAGGCGTGAAGTCGCAGTACCACCACGGCTCACGGAACGAAACCCATGAAGCCTGCACGGTGCATGTTGGTTTGTGTGGTGCACTTGCTTTTGTGTTGGGGTCGGTGCGCAGAAGCCGCTCAAGTATTCACCCCCTGCCCTGTGAGGGGGCAGACTGAACCTACCAAAAATCAGATGACACTCCATAACCCGTCCACCTCGGGGCAAGTGACATAGCACCAGCATCATCATCAATGTTTAGGCATATTATGTACTTTGCGGCTTGAATTTTTGGCATGAAGTGATCATGTGCCAGTCAACCCCCCCTTCACCCAGCAGCCGTCCATTCGATTCCAATGTCCTGTCTGCGTCAGGACACGGTTTGAACAAACATGGCAGTTTTTTTAACACCGACACACGACACAAGTGCACATCAAGTATGAAATCAAATCGAATTCACCAACTGTTTGAATAAAACATGGAAGACTTCAGGGCTTTGATTTTACAGCAGGTTGAGCGCTATCGAAGAAGTCAATTGCCGAACCATGGGCCCACGCAGCCTGCAGGCATGATTGCCACACCTGATGCTCAGGCGTATGCACCGTTCGCGTCCACATTTGGCACCGTCTCGAGCTTATTTCTGGTCAATGGCCCTGTTTGTCTTGCTTTGCATGATGCAGCAGAAAACATGGGTGCTGATGCACAAAATCCACACTCAGCTACAGCCCGAGCTGCCCAAGCTTTGGTTCAGTCTGGAACGAGAAAAGCATCGCTCTTGAGGGCGTCAAGCACTGATGAGGCAGGCGACCGCGATGGATCTAATGACGATAGCAGTGATGGTGAACCGAGTTGTCCTCTGCAGAGTGTTCGAGCCATGGCCCAAAGAGCGTTCAGCGTCGCTTCATCTGCTTTTGATGCTGTCACGCCTTCTGCGGGCATCGTCATGGACCCAGTGTCTGGCCTGCCCATCGCCATTATGGGTTCATCAGCATGGATGAAGCTAGCTGGAGAAAATGCGGACGAGGTTGGGCGTGATATCAGCTCTAGTGGCACAATGCCTGCCCGTATAATGTGGATGCCTCGGCAGCAAGCCCTAGAGATGTCTGCAGCAAAAGGTAGTGCTGAAGCACAAAATGAGCTCGCGCGGCAAGCCTCCAAAGCAACTGATAAAATTCCAATTGGCCTTACTGGCCAACACCGGGGTCGGTCTACCGCCAGCATGGGGGCTGCAGCATCAAGACAAGGCTCCGAATTCACGCGTGATGCTGCTGTCCAGCAAAGCCGGCGTGACAACGCCCCGGGTTCAGGCACAAAGATCATCCAGCGCCCAGTCGACCATCCGGCTAGTCCAATCATGCTGGATTGCATGTATGCATTGCTCAGGCAAGCGCGGGGTGAAACGAAGCGTGCAATTAGCGTTACACATTCGTTTCTGCCTGTGGCAAGCGGGCTTCCCATTCCTGCACGGCTGACCATTGAATTCGTGAGCTTCAAGACGCAGGGCAACTTCCCTGTTGTTATGGTACGCGGAGATACATCACCGCTTGCCAGCCCACTGGATCAGCTGCTGCCAGACGCAACCAGCTTCCATCTGAGAGCTCTGGGCGCTAGTCGAGCCCAATTATCCTACGCAGCTGGACTGCTGACAGGACACCGGCAAGCAACCCTGCCTCGAGCAGGCATTTCAGCTGCTGGTGTGCGGCTGCATCCTGCACTGGCTGCTTTCATGAAGCACTTGAGGCCTGGACTGGTGCACTCTGGGGCTCAAGTTCATCACCTCGAGGATCGGGATCACTCCGTCGCAGGCAGCAGCGACAGAGAACTGCAGCCCAACAACTGCACACGTGTGAATGGGTCACAGCTGCAGCAGGCAGCATCTGCTTTGCAAATGCGAGGCACCAAACGGCCGCGGTCAAGCGAGGCTTCCTCAGCCGACGCTGCTGGATCTGGCGCTTCTCAGCGCGCTGTCGATGGAGAGTTCGACGCCGAGTCACAGAGTTGCGCCAAGCGTACTGCAGGGGTGTTTGTCCAAGGAGCGCCTGCGAGAATGGCAGCTTTGAGTAGAATGCTGGACCTGCCCGCTGAGGCCACAGCTGGGGGGGGTGAGGCCGGCGTGCCCTTGGGCTCCGCTGCAGCACAGGGCTAGTGCTGCTCGCTGCTTTTTGATATTGTTTTCATGGGTCCTTTCGTGTTCGATTTGTCTGAATCACTATTTCTGAGTGTCCCCGGCACAGCCCCCCGATTGTGTCTGCATCACCCCTCACGCCAGCAGCCAGCCTCAGCACACACGCGTGCTCAACCTACCGATGTGCTGCCTGCTGAGCATGATCTACAGCCTCGTGTGTGGCGTACTGCTGCAAGAGTCGTGCTTCGAGCTGCAGTCCTAGCAAGGGCTGTGTGGTGAGCTTGCAGGGGGCCTGCCTCGTGACAAGGTTGGACTGAGGAACGGACTGCAACAACACTCAGAGCATGAGAGGTTGACATGTGCTATATATTTGTGGGGCAATTTCTGCTGGTCTGCCACGCAAATGCTGCTTGGTGCAATGGCCGCCCGCATATTATGTATGGACAGGTACACACACGCGCACATGAGAAGGCTTTTGAACTAGCTTTAGCAGCCGGCCGAGTCAGCACGCATGCAGCAACGCTAGCATGCGTGGATAAGTGCTCAGGTCTACCAGAAGCGGCTGATCGTGGCCAGGGTTGGTGCGCGATTGAAAGCTTTCATGACAGGCTGAGACCCCTACACCCACCAAACTCTTCAGCATTTACGGACCGGCGTTGATGCCTCAGCAAGTTTATGCACTGAGGTTGTCATAAGTGCATCTGCGTAAGATCGTGTGTGCCTTTCCGCAATACTGCGCAGGGGAGGTTCTGCCGTGTAGCTATGGCGAATATAGCAGACGTTGCAAACGCAGTCGCAGCCCGCAAGCAACTCTCTGACGGGAATAGCTTGCAGGTGGCACTATCACCCGGAAGCCCCAGAACAAGATTTCCAGTGCCAAATGAGGCTCTTTGGGGTGACACAGATGGTGCTGCAGAAGCCACAACAGACACAAAGGAAGGCAACGCTGAATTTGCGGTTTTCGAGGTGCATGGCAAGACTGTTAAGGTGAGTGATGAATCATGCAGGCAATGCAGCTTTCATAATGCTGCTTACTGAATGGGTTGTCGTTTTTCATGTGTCTTGATGCATGCCACGTTGCCAATTGGCGTTGAATTGCCAATACGCTCCAGCAAGCATTATGCGTGAAACGTCCGCCAGTTAGATACCAAGCCTGCTTGCAGTTTGCCAAACGAAGCTGCTTTTGCCTAAATGAGACCAACTCATTGCGGTTTCATTTAGTTCGATTGACCCAGTGGGTTTGGTTTGAACGGACTGTGCTGTAAGTTCGCCACTTTCGTGTCTCAGCAGCATTATCCCCAATGCCTCAACCCCTCACCAACAAACTGAGCTCGCGGAATCGAGGCTCTACAAAGTACCACTGCGATCTACTTTGTCTCGTTGTACTTGGGACTTTCGTCGCTTGGCTTGGCGCGCTCGTATATGCCTCAGGCCCCAGCAGAAATATGCGTACAGCTGCGGACTTGTGCATTTCACAGAGCTCTAATTCTGGCTAACTCGATCATACTGGGTCTTCCAGATTACAATTTCGTGGATTCTGATGGAGAGCTCAGCACAAGCTCGCTGCGAAACAGGATTACTCTTCAATCTGAGCTGTTTTTCACTATCATATTCTCCATTGAATGCGCCATGAAAATTTTGGCCATGGGATTTTTTGTTGATCCAGGCAGCTACTTGCGAGATCCGTGGAACGGATTGGACTTCATTGTAGTCATGGGAGGGTGAGTACGCTCTTTCCGACGAGTGTCGCTTGCGACGATAACCGTTTGCTTTTTCAGGCTGGTTGCCATCATTCCCGGGGTTCCCAACATCAGTGCTCTCAGAACTATCAGAGTTCTTCGTCCACTGCGCAGCCTTGTCGTGCTTCCAGGTGAGTTGCGCATTTCAGACAAATTGCCACACGCTGCTTACGGGCTCTTCCTCAAACTGCACAGGCATGAGGCTGTTGGTCACTTCACTTCTGCGCTCCATCCCTGCACTGCTCAATGTCGTGGCGCTTCTCCTCTTTGTGTTTGCCATATTTGGCATTCTTGGCTTGCAGCTGTGGAGCGGCCTGTTTCATGCTCGGTGTCGGTTGACTGCCGTCCCTGTGCGCCTGGTGGGGCAAAGCTCCCTAGGCCCCTGCGTGGAGCCAAACAGTGCAGAGTGCGCAGCGTTCTTGTACAACAGCACTGCGATGCAGCAGTCAGAGTTCCTGGTTGTCAACGCCTCCTCCAGCTTGCGCCACAGCTCCTGGCTGAACACGGGGCTGCTGCAGGCGTGCAAGCCAGGGGTCCCTGTGAACGACAGGGGTGTGAGCAAGGACGACAGCCCCTGGGCAGCTGAAAGCAATTGCTTCTGGCCAGCAGATCCCGAGGACGAGTCCCTGTGCAGTATGGACACGGGGGGGCAGTGGGAGTGCCCCAGCACAGCCGGCGCCAGGTGGTGCGGCAGCAACTTTGACTTCAGCGGCAACGAGCGCTTCTCCAGCAAAACAGTCATGGAGTCCAGCACATTTTATGAGTCTCTCAACTGGGGCTTCATCGTGTTTGATAACATTGGCCTGGGGCTCCTGGCCATTTTCCAGAGCATCACCCTGGAAGGGTGGACAGTCATCATGTACCAGACCATGGACGTGTACACGCCCTTTGTGGGCGGCCTGTACTTCATTGTCCTTGTCATGTTTGGCTCGTTCTTCTTGCTGAACTTGACTCTGGCTGTGATTTGGGAGAACTTCTCAAAAGGTCAAGAGGAGCAGCGGGCCACCACAAAAAGCAAAACTGCGGCGGCACGCCGGCTGAGAGAGGAAGCTCGTGCACAGCTGCGCAAGTTTAGGGATAGAGCGCAGCGCTTGGAGAACCTGCGCATGGCCAGCTCCTCCCCACAGCAGCAAGCCATGCACGATGACTCGGCGCCGGACACCCCGGCCGTGGGAGGGTGGAGTCTGAATGCGCCCAGCCCAGAGACGGAGCGGGGAGGCAGCCCATTTCCAGATCACCGAGTCAGTGCTGCAGCCAGCTTGAATGCTGTTGGGTTTGCCTCGGGCAATGTGTCTGAGGTGGACACGCATGCAGGCAGTGCCCCCCTTGCCATGATTGGGGCGTCCTCAGCGGACCCCGACCGGCACACGCGGGCACACCAAGCGAGCGGCGACGCACACAGCAGCAATGAAAGCGACACTGCGCCGCCGCACGCTGGAGTAATAGCCCCCCAACTGGCCTTGGCAGACACAGACTCTGGCAGTGGGCACCCCACCACGGCGCCGCCCAGCACATCGCATACGCCAACAAACCCACCAGGCTCTAATGGCAGCCCTGTTGCCGGAATGCCGCACGGGTCTCCGCCCCCAGCTGCAGCTGCAGCTGCTGCAGGGGGTGACGCCATGGGAAGAGCCAGCACCCCAGAGCTCGCCGCAAACCGAGACTCTCCCACCCTCAGCCACGGCTTGCGGACTAAAATGGAAGCTGGCAACCGCAAGACGCCACCCAAGTCCTACGATGGCGCCAGCAGCGTGCGCAGTGACACGCATTCAAGCGGTGAGAAGCCGCCTCGTCTCACAGGGCAGCGGGCTCAGTTTTCAGACTCCAAGTCTGTGCGCCGTGCCCCTGCTCGCGAAGACAGCAGCAGCTCCATGGGCATAGCTGCTTCTTTGAGCCTGCGCAGCCAATTGAGCGCACGGGACTTGGAAGAGGCACAAGTGCGCCTGCAGGCTTTGAAGATTGCCCGCAAGAACGCGAAACTCAGCTCCAGGCAACTACACACACCCAATGCAAACTCAAGCCGGGCACTCAGTGCTCGCGAAGCGACACCTCCGTTCGAGTCTGCAGAAACCTTTGCTGGAGACAAGCCAGTGGACAGCGCTGTGAAGCGGTACGGCGCCTGGGTGATGAACAGATCCATCCCCCCGGAGGTGCGCCTTGCAGAGGTGCGCAGGCGGGAGATCTGGCTCACAGCGTCCCCTTGGCGCCGCGCTGTGCACGATTTGGTCAGGGATGATCTGTTCACAGGCAGCATCACGCTTCTCATCCTCATCAACACAGCTGTCCTGGCTGCTGACAGGTACCCAATCGACGCCAGCGAGGCAGACTCGCTGGAAATCGTGAATTTCGTGTGTACTATTCTGTTTGCGATGGAAATGGTGCTGAAGCTGGTCGGCCTGGGTCCAGCTGAGTACGTGCGCGACGGCTTCAATGTCTTTGACGCCCTGATTGTAGTCATGTCCATGGTGGAGCTGGCTGTGTCTCCCCCCGCATTCTTCGGCACAGAGGACGTTGGAGGGGGTGCAGGGGGGGGAATTTCCGCCCTGCGCACCTTCCGGTTGTTCCGTGTCTTCAAGCTGGCTGCGTCATGGCCGTCTCTGAAGAACTTGCTGACCACGATCCTGAAAACTGTCAAGGACATCGGCAACTTCGGTGTGCTGCTACTGCTGTTTATTTACATTTTCGCACTGGTAGGCATGCAGTTCTTTGCAAACCAGTTGTGCTACGAAGCGGACACAGGGCGGGTTGCCCCGGTGGTCGGCTCTGGCAGCTGTCCTGACCAGTTCGAGCGGCCAAGGGCCAACTTCGACCACCTGACAAACGCCATCGCCACTGTGTTCATGGTGCTCACAGGTGAGAACTGGAATGCCGTCATGTATGACACGTGGCGCAGCATTGGGGGGGGCGCTGTGGTTTACTTCATTTTGTTGGTGGTGATCGGCAACTTCATCGTGTTGAACCTGTTCTTGGCCATTTTGCTGGGCAACTTCGAAGGAATTGACCTCAGCGGCGATGTCACAAACGACCCTGTGCACCACATGAAGCAACAAGGCCCCGGTGCACTGAAGAAGCGCCACCTCAGCCGCCGCCTTTCCACGCTGGTGCGGGGGGCATCCCTGCGTGAAGGCACCACGGTGGGCTGGGCAGCAGCTGAGCGTCGGCGGGAGGAGGACGGCATCCAAAGCACACAGTCTCAGCGCATCACAGATGCAATGGACGAAACGCCGTACTATGAAGACCTGCCCTGCCATCGCAAGGCCTGCGCACTGATCTCCGGGCACGTGCATCGCCGTCAGGGGGGCGGGCCGCGGCAGCCTGTGGGCAACACTGTCCCGCACGGGGCACGGGTGATGCCACTGGGGAATGTGCGACAAGATGCAGACTCCAGCCCGGGCTCAGAGGGAGGCGACACCCCTCAGCCGGCGTTTGCTGCCACTGGCGACAGCGCATCAGACCTGAGGCGTCTGCGAAGCGTGGACACCGGTGCAGCAGTTAATCCCATGGACGGCGTCTCTCAGCGCTCCAATCTGCGATCAGACTCTGCAACGCTGACCAGCGAGGGCGCAGGCGCACTCACGCCCATGCATGCCTCCGCCCCCTTGGGCCAACTCAGTACTCAGTCTTCAGGACCCGGCATGAGCAGGCAGAGCAGCTCCAGCAGCACGCAGCAGCCTGGTGGTAACCGGGCCGCCAGGCGCAAGCGTGGCGCTGCAGGAAACGGTGCAGGAAGAGGCAGAGGCAGGGGCAAGAACCGCCGTGGCAGCATGATGGACACCCTGCAGGGGGCACTTGGCATTGGCGCCAAGGGCCCTCCCCCGCGCTCCAAGCGCGCCTCCATGGTCAGCCCCCCGCCGCCTGAAGTGCCCCCAGAGCGCATGCAAAGCAACAGCTTGTGCTGCATGTCCCCACAGAACCGCTTTCGCAAGGCAGTGTTTGCCATCACCTCACACGCCGTGTTTGACCGCGTTGTCCTGCTTCTCATTTTGCTCAGCTCTGTGACTCTGGCTATCGATAACCCATTGAACGACCCAGATGGCATGACGGCACGCGCAGTGTTTGTGATTGACATCCTGCTGACAGTGCTTTTCACCATTGAAATGGCCCTGAAGGTCATTGCCCTGGGGCTGGTGCTGCACAAGGAGTCCTATTTGCGCAGCGGGTGGAACATGCTGGACGGCACCATCGTCATCATCTCCATCATCTCCCTGGCCATGGAGGGCAATTCGGCGCTGTCGTCGCTGCGTGCCCTGCGCGCGCTGCGTGCGCTGCGCCCCCTGCGCGTGGTGTCCCGCCGCCCTGGGCTGCGCCTGGTGGTGAATGCGCTCATTGGCAGCATGAAGAGCATCTTCAACGTGCTGTTAGTCGTCATCATGATGTTCCTGATTTTTGGCATCCTGGCGGTGAATTACTTCAAGGGCTCATTCCACGTGTGTTCTGGGGATGAGCTGGACGGCATATCAAGCACTCTGCAAGGCCTCATCACGTACCCGCTGTCGTGGTCAGATGTCCCCATGAGCGTGCGACCTGTTTTCAATGCGTCCGACCCAGCGCACGCCAGCACCCAAGCTGCCCTGGGGGTGCCCGCCGAGGCAGCACCGGAGGCATTCTTTCAAGACTACACCACGAGGTATCTGAACTCGCCCCCCGTGTCCAAGCTGCTGTGCCTAGCGCTGGGTGCCGGGTGGGGTCCCGCCCTTGAAAGCCGCTTCGACAATGTGTTCCAGTCCATCGGCACGCTGTTTGAGATGTCCACCACTGAAGGCTGGGCGGATGTCATGTGGCAGGGGGTGGACTCCCGTGGTGTGGAGATGCAGCCAGTGCGGGACAACTCACCCGGCTGGGTGTGGTTCTTCATGTTCTTCATGGTGGTGGGCTCGTTCTTCGCTGTGAACCTGTTCGTGGGTGTGGTGATCGACAACTTCAACCAGATGAAGGCCAAGCAGGGAGGCAGCATCCTCCTCACCGACGAACAGAAGGAGTGGGTGAAAACTCAAGAAGCCATGATGAAGCTGCAGCCGTTTGTGCAGCCTCCTCGCGCCACCAGCGCCGCCATGGCGTGGTGCCAGCGCCTGGTTGCCCACAAGGCATTTGAGATCAGCATTGTCACATGCATCATGCTGAACACGCTCACCATGGCCATGGAGTACTTTGGGGCCTCACAGCAGTATCAGCTGGTGCTGCTGGTGTGCAACTACGCGTTCGCAATTGTGTTCTTGTTTGAGGCCATCGTGAAGCTACTGGCGCTACGGTGGATTTACTTCAAATCCTCCTGGAATCGCTTTGATTTCGTGGTGGTGCTTGCCAGCATTGCCGGTGTCATTGTGCAGTTCACCACGTCTGTGGACATTGGCTCTGCAGCAACTGTGATTCGGACGTTCCGAGTGCTGCGTGTTCTGCGGCTGGTGAAGAAAGCTCGCCGTTTGAACCAACTGTTCAAGACGCTGATGCTGACTCTGCCGTCCCTGGGTAACATCGGCAGCCTCATGTTTCTGCTCATTTTCATTTACGCCGTAATGGGGGTGCAGCTGTTTGCAGGTGTGCAGTACGGCGACTTCATCGACCGCCACGCAAATTTCCAGAGCTTCGGCACAGCGCTGCTTGTGCTTGTGAGAGCCAGCACTGGGGAGTCCTGGAACGGCATCATGTACGAAGCTGCTAACCAAGAGGACTGTGTGAACTTGGATGCACTACCGTATGACGACAAGAAGAACATGTGTGGCTTCTCAAATGACCTGGCCACATGCGAGCCCATCACTGGCTGTGGCTCCCCCTTGGCGTTCCTGTTCTTCTTCTCTTTCACGGTGTTCGTGTCGTTTGTGTTCTTGAACCTGCTGATTGCAGTGGTCATTGAAGGCTTTTCGGAGACCGACGATTCAGGAATGAGGCTGAGTGACGAAAACTTCGACCATTTCCGGGACGGGTGGGTAGTACACGACCCACGGGGCACCGGTGTTGTGCCCAGCGGTTCCACCTACAAGCTGCTGCAGGAGCTGCCTGAGCCCCTAGGCTTCGGGAACTACGACACCACCCAGAAGGAGCTGCAGGCCCGCTTGAACCAGCTGAAGCTCAAGGTGACCACCGACGGCCACGTGCGGTTCCACGACATGGGCCAGGCCCTGGCCAAGCGCGTCTTTGAGGAGAGTCTGCGGGAGCAGGGCAAGGAGTTCGAGGTGCCGGAGCACCTTGATTGGGATAGCGAAGACGAGGACATGGGGGAGTGGTCCCTAGAGCACTTCCTGGCCGCCTCCCGCATCAACAGATTCCTGGAGCGCATTGTGTTGCAGCGGCGCGCCCTGCGTGCCATGGCAGCAGAGCACAACATCACACACGAAGAGGCCCGCAGGCTTCTGGCGGAGCCCGCCGGGGCGGAGTATAGCTCAGAGGAGGGCGAGATCCAGGCCCTCCCAGTGAGCGGCGGGGGCGCCGTGCCTCGCAGGGTGCTCACTCGGCCACAGCGGCGCAGCCTGGCCATGGCCATGCAAGGCGGCGCCATGAAGCTGGCCAAGCCCTTCAGCAGCTCCAGCCGAGTTGTCGCTGACAGCGAGCCACCTTTCCCTGCACAGGTCAGCTCCGAGCTGGACACTGACGTGCAAGTCAGCGGGGCGCCCCAACGGCCCCAGCCTGTGCGTGCTCAAGTGAGGGCCGCACCTGGTCCCCCTCCGCGGCGCGTGCAAGCACCACATGGGAAGGCAGGCTACTATGGGGCGGCAGGGGTCAACTCCGGCTCCAGAGGCCGCCCCTCGCCCCTGCCGTCCATTGGCAACACGCCTGCCACCAGCCCACTGCCTTCCAGGGCCAGCAGTGCTTCAGACGGCTCCAGCTCCCAACAAAGCCACCATAAATCGGCCGCTCGTCTACCAGCCATCGGACGGCCAGCGCCAGGCTCAGCCTGATCAAACTAATGGTGAGTCCCGTTGTTGCGACGGCATGCGCTCGCACTATGTGTGCGTGTGTGCTTGTGTGATGATTCGCTTTTATCATTTTTCTGACACCTCTATTCTGAGCGCTTCGGCGCCCTGATCTCAGAAACCGCGACTAGGCCTTCTGACAACCCCTTGCTGCACGCTGTGGTGTGGTGGCTTGTGGGTGCTGGCGTGTCACTATTTTTCCTGTGCAGATAGGCGCTGTG
>Ga0307982_1001601_pt1 | contig 18438 bp, 13 predicted proteins | sample OrgLakmetagen989_FD_201847 | JGI IMG/M metagenome (GOLD analysis project Ga0307982, IMG submission 201847) | Saline water microbial communities from Organic Lake, Antarctica - #989 | ecosystem: Environmental > Aquatic > Non-marine Saline and Alkaline > Saline | place: Antarctica: Organic Lake... | reverse complement strand
AGCTTCAACTTTTCAGAGCTCATTCCGCTCTACCGAGCCAACAAACTCATAACAACAAGGTTAGGAAGCATCGAAGGTAAATTTGTTGCCGGTGTAGGCTATGGGTCGCCTTGGTGTGGCCAGGACGAGCACGGCAGCGAAGGCATGCAAACAAACGCTGGGATGTACTTCAAAAACCAAACTGACCAAAAGAAAGTAATGTCTTGGTGGCTGTCAGAAACAACTGACATTATCAGGCACTCGGTGCTGACATCGTGCTTAGCCTTTTTGCACCTTGACCTCTTGGTCTGGGCGCACGTTGGAGTCACGGGGCGTTATTACAACTGGGGAAACCACGACCTGTTCAAGATCATTCTCAAAGAGTCTGACTCAAAAATGGTGCTCTACTTGGGCCAAGCTACGGAATCTATGCAAGCAGGCTACAAGAATCTGCAGAATGTTTGGAAATTCCCTGTGTCGAATTTTACCTTCCACACCGTATACGTGCCGCAGTCGACTCGCGGGATGCCCCAGCCAAACTCCAGCATGATCGACGTGGTTTCAGACATTGTAAACTACATTGACAGCAAATACAGCAATTTCGACACAGCTGTTCTTGGGTGTGGAGCTTGGGGCCCTCCAATCATGAATCTCCTCCGAAAGAAGTATGGAGACACCAGAAACCTCCTGTACATTGGGTCCGAAACCTACCAGATGTTTGGAGTAAAAACCAGGCAGTTAGGGCTCAGCGACAAGGACGCCAACAAGAAGAAACTAGTGCCAGTAGCAGAACACCCTGACGAAGGGAACATTGCGCACATCGATGGCGGGAAGTACTGGAAGTTTTGAGTTTTGCTGTATGTGCATAGCGCGCGCGCTCGTGCGGTGAAAGAGTTTGAAGTCTTGATCTCTTGACAACAAGCCCCTTGAACCTTTATCACTCGCGCTACCTTTTTCTTTTCTGGTTGCCTGTATCCCTCTGCGAAGTGCTAGAGCTGGGTTGTGGAAACCAAGTGCAATGCAGAGCTCGTAGCCAACTCCTTTTCTTATTTGTAATCTATTGTATGAGGTTCTCGATATTTATGTCATTGGTAAATGGTCGGTTGGCGGCAACCAACAACGCCATTGCGAAGTCAAAGAGCAAAGAGGGAATTCTTGTAAACTACGGCGCTACTAATGTACCGGCCATGCGATTTTACTGCCAGAATGCGTTGGTTGGCGACATTGCCAGGCTTGGGTTCTAAGTTTTAAGTTCTAAGGCAATTCCCCAAATCATAAGAAATTCGGTTTTTTTCTTTGCAATTTATACTCATTTATTAATTTCAGGTGTAGAAATTAACGCCTATAATTCATTATAATGGTCACAGTTGGCCTTCGCACACGGATCCGGCCATGAACTCAGCGTTTAGGTGGCTGTGAATTTTGCGTTGAGGATACCGGTTCTGACGGCAGCCAAGGAACTGTTCGGGAGAAAGCCCCACGCGCAGCCGTGAAAGCGTCTGCAGCCTTGATGGCCTTGGCCGCGAGCACCGTGGTAGGTGGCATGCCAAGCCCCCTGTAAAAGAGCCCACTCTTGCTCTTCTTGTCGGGCTGAGCGCCTTGGCTACTGCGACGACCACTACTACCTGGCGCACCTTCCACGGAAACAGTGCCGTCGTCGCTGCCAGTGCCACTGCGACCTTCTTGCAACGCGTCTTTCGCAGCGGCTTCCTCCTCGAGACGGTAAGCATGCACTAGGTCTGCGTAGTAGCCTTTCAAGGTGTCCTGCCCATAGGATGGTCCGAGCATGTCTTCGGTGGCGTAGTATTGGCCAATGCGCGCTAGCTCCACCCAGTCCCCGACTTGAGACACCACTGCGGGTATTCTCAAAAAGCCCGGCGCGTCACCAACCCACCTGTAAGGTACCACCACAGAGTTAAGCTCGCGAACATATACACGTTTGCATTAGATGAAAACATTTACAATGCTCAAGTATTGTAAGTGCTCATTCGCACATGATCAAAACTCACGCGCTTTTGTTTGACTCAAAGTCAGTGAATGGGCATGCAAACCTACTTCTCTCTCCTCTGCACCAAGGGCCAACAAATTGTCATATCCAAGCAAGTATGTCGGCAAAGTAGATGAGCGCATTGGAAGGTACACATTCCCTTACCGGTGAAATTTCTCAAGCGACTCAATCACTTGCCCCAGTAACCCAAGCGGCACCGACACGGTCGTCACGTCGCGGCCCAGTAAGTCGAACAGCAGTGAGGCTTGTTCGGCGGGTGAGAGTGCTGGGCCGGGACCTCCAACGTCTACTGCCCGATTCAAATACGGTGAACCCACTGTGCTGTCATGGTTGCCGTCGCTCGATGAACTGCTGCTGCTGCTGCTGCTACTACTACTTTGGCGATTACTGCCGTGGCCGCGAATGCTACTACTCTCAGAACTACTGGTGGTGGAGGCGACATTGCTGCTGCTATTGACGTCACTGGTCTCGAGGCAGTCTGCGAGAATGGTCCCCAAATCGCGCGCGCTGATGGGGTTCGCCCTAGTGTGCGTGCCGTCCCCGAAGGTAACATACGGCTCGCCGCCGCAGACCCGGCCAACCTAGTATAGTATCCGAAAAAAATACGCACAGTAGATAAACAAATGAGATCTTTTTGTGAGTCTGCTTGGGTTATATGGGAATTAGCCTGTGATAGTTGTCAATCAGTAAAGAATAAGATTCACTGGTGTGGGAGCATGCAGAGCGCAGAAAAGTGCAGTAAATATGAGCATGGTGAAGGGATCACAGCAAAAGGAGTGCTTTTTTATACCTGCCCCGCCAGGCTCTTGAAGAAAGCAGTGGGTCGGACGATGGAATAGTCGACCGGGCGAAGCGACGCCACATGAGGTGGAATGGGCCTGCGGCTGACGCCCGGAATTCCTTGCGGGTCTGGCTCTAGCAAAGGGGTAGCCTCACAAGGAGCAGCAAGAGTGGGGCGAGGTGGGCGGCGCTGGTTTCGGAGAGCACGCTCCATCGCTTTTTGTTTATTTGTATGCACATGCCAAGTACCCGACAACGACAACCACAACAACAACAACAAGGGAGCCAAATGAAACAAAAATGAGGGTCCACGGTAGGATGAGGAAGTAAAGTTGGAATTATCATACTTATAACACTTGCAGCTTGTCCGCTCATTACCGCGTTTAGCGCGCTGCAGTTCGAGCTTGGGGTTCTTCACGCACACTGCCGACAAGAGCACGAAATGGGGGCGAGGCGAGCCATCACCGCCAGGTGAAGCTGTGTCTGCTGGCGAGTGCAATGGCTCTGGACTAGGCTTCCCTACTTCACGAAGAAGATCCAGGGCATTCTTTGATCTAAAGGTACAAAAAGGGCGCCAAACGCAATAGTGTAAGATACGAGCCCAGTGTGAGGAAGGCAAGGCCTGGGTAGCACATAGTATCCGAGCCAAGAGTGATAAATGTTCCTACTAGGAAAGAAGCGGAAATGCTATACGTCAGCAAAATTGATATTCGTTGCAGTATAACACTTCCCTCTAGGGTAAAGACTGAAACCAATTGAAACGATCTAAGTGCACAAATTTGCTTCATCTGTAATGCCATACCCGCCGTAGTCGATATCCCAGCATTCCTGCACAGCGCCAGTCCGGCTAGCAATGCACGATACTACTCCATCCACAAGGCCATAGCCAAGGGCGCCGTCTGCATCCGACAGAAAGCACTCTCGTAAGCTATCAACGCTTGCTGGGTCGCCCTCGAGAAGCCGGCAATTGTGCGCATCTACCGGCACGCCCGCCGCCAGGGCCTTGGCATAACTAGTGCCGGGCCGAACAACTGCGGAAACTTGATGGCCACGCCGCACGAGCTCTTGCGTGGCAGCACTGCCAATATAGCCTGTCGCCCCAAGAACTAGGACATGCCGCTGGCGGCTACGGTTGGCGGCAGTATCAATTATGTCAGAGGTAAGTGTCGGCCCCAAGGCTTCAGCTACAGCGCTGTGTTGGATAGCTAGCAGCCGTGATGGACGCGAGATTGGCAATAAGAATGTATGCACTGGTTGCCATAGAAATGTTGCAAAGACAACGCCGCGCATAAGTAGCGCGGCTGCCTTCATTGTCGAGTTGAGCTAATGATCGGACGCTGTTTGCACTGCAATTTTATCTTGACATCTTGACCTTGATGCATGAATCTTTTGGCATGTTGGTTGTCCTGTATACAGATGTACAGGGGCCAGTTTAAACTAACCATTGAGCGAAATTCTAAATTAGGGACTTTTTGACTCCAGAGTCACTAAAATTGGAAAAAAAATCACAACACAATGCCTAAAACGCGCCGCTCTAGCTAGCTCCCAAGGCAGCGCACCTGTCGGTGCTCTCTCTGGAGTCACCAATTTTTGACTCTGTACAGGGAATGGAAAGTTGCTCATTATTGGTTGCTATTTTTATACCAAAATTGTCGTCACCCGTCCGGGAAAAAAAATACCAAGAGCCCCTTTCATGTGCCTTTCATGCGAATGCAAGTTAGATAAAGTGGGTCTTAACGCACACGCGAAATTTCAGAGAGCTCAGCCTCGATTGTGCCTAAGAAAAGTTGAAATCCCTAATTCAAATGCAATAGATCAACGTAGAGTTGATGTTTTATGCGACCACGACCAAAAACTGCCTCCCAAGAAGATGTGTCTGTGACTCTGTCACTCTGTCACATCACATTTTTATCTGGGTACATATGTTCTGACACCTTACGTATGTTCTGACAACGTGACACCTTGTCACGTCACTGAAATCAACTACGTTGATCGTGGCGTGGCGGCGCGCACGCCGCTGCAGTCACTGTGTTTTTTTAGGATCCAGACACAGGAAAATGCCATATAGCACAAAAGTATCAACTTTTAACCCAAATATTCTTGCCGCGCTGTTTAATGCATCTGATTTCCTAAGTAATGCGAGCCTACGGGCCTCTCTAGCTAGGTGCCATTTGGCCCTCTTAGTGACCATATTCGTGTTGGCAACAAAAACGGACGTGCAGCCAAATTTTGTTTCGGGGGGGCATTTATTTGCGCTTGATCAAAAAAATGAACGTGAAGACAAAATTTCATGTGCCTTTCATGCGAATGGGAGTTAAATGAGGTATTACTTGAGGCTCATGCGAAGTTTCAGACAAATCCGCCCGGATACGCACGAGTTATGGCCCATGGCCCTAGCCCCTGGTTAGTTTAAACTGGCCCCTGTATGTACGAAGTAGTACTACAGTACAGAAGAGAGGGGAAAAAATCCAGTCTACTTGCAGGAACACAACAACTTGCAGCTCTCCCTCTCCCTCTTCCTTTTGTCTGAACCCAAGCCTCAAGCCTCAAGGATCCGCGACTCCACGACTTATAGGTACAATTCCCACTAGAACCGATTCTACGCTACAGACGAAACACATCAAGCACGATGACCTTCACAGTTAAGTTGTGGACTAGGTTAGATTATAGTCTGAATTGCAAAGAAACACCAGTATCCAGCACGGAGCTGCGTAACAGCAATTTGATGAGTATTGAATTGGTTCTCATAGACACACCAGTTAAATACCCCTGTAGCATGGCTTTCTATGCAGCTCACGGCTTGAAGCTTGAAGATCCTTTTGTCTGGAGGGCAAGAGACACTGGAAGTTAATCTCTATTTTTTAGAGTCTAGAATGGAAGAAGCCCGATTTCATAACTCCATACGTCTGGACGTCTGGACTCCGATACATTTCATACACGTAGAAACTTTCCGTGACATATAAGACTGCCAAGACAAGGATTATCGCTTCTAGTCTAATCAAAATATAGGTGCAATGAGCAATGGGATATTACGGAGAAATTACGATCTGCGTACTGAGCTGCGTTTGGCTTTTTATCTGATACTATCCCTATCTGATTATCCAGCCCAATCACAGTTGTTCCGGACTATCTATACGCAAAGTTATACTCCTTGTTGACGTTTCTTTGCTATTGGGGTGTAAAATTTAATCCAACCTGATTATCCAAGCACCATTGTATTTGATAAACCAGTTCGTAAAGATGGCATCAATTTTGGTGTAACATCTTTCACGAGTATAATCTAACGCCGTCGTGCCGTCCTGTGGGAGCAGCAGTAGAGCCATACAAACAACAAAAGGCACTTATCAGCCAAAGGAGACGAGAAAGTAAGCAATAAAATGAGGAATGTAATGAGGTGTAAGTTGAACTTGAGGAGACAAGGCAAGCGATCGAACATGGGTAAAGAGTAAGAATATTTAATTTGATACTGAGAGAATTCGCAATTGAATTGAGAAACTGAAGGTAAAGAGACATGAGACAACTTTGAAGCGCTTTAACCCAAAATATTCAATATTTTATCAATGAGTGCTCCTTTGAAATGCATAACTTTGCGACACATTATTGCTCAATTGTAGTAGTTGTCCACACATGTGGAATAAATCTTAAATTTTCCTGAATAATCTTTCATTTACATTGTCTCGAGAATCCTTTTGGCACCTGCTTCAAAGAGGAATTTCACGTCGGCGGAAAAATAGAAATGAAGGATGGTAAAGTGGGGCTGAGAGGTGAAGAATAGAGAGAAATATGCACAAATCCAACAATTTACAACACAATTTCCACATTATCTTCGAATGTTGTTCTACTTCATTTACTCACTTCATAATTGGCCTATGCATCGGCGCCAGCTTGAATCAGGAGCCTCGTGACCTCGAAATAGTCGCGTCCCGACGCCCATGAGAGAGGAGTCTCGCCATCCTACCGTTGCCATAAGAACGTAGGTGAGAGCGGAGATGAAAGCAGCTGTGCTTCACTAGGGCTTGGGAGATTGCAGCATCAAAAATCAATCATGGCTCACTCGAAGGCATAAAATTCCTATGTGAGCTAATTTTAAGGAAAGAAAAGCTGCACAGTGCATAGGAAGCATTCATAAATAGCAAGCGCAGATATGCAGATATGCAGACAAATGGGGGAGAAGTACAGACAAAAAAGATGGTAGCATATTTTAAGGAGTAATCAGGAGAAACTTTCGTATACCTCCTCTTCCATTTGAGTGCACTTGTTTACAAATTTCATTACTGTTATAGTTACAATTGATACAAATACTACTTCTTCTGTACAAATATCAGTGTAACTTACGTCATCTATCACATTTACATTGGCGCCCGCTTGAAGAAGAAGCTCTAAAACGTCAGGACAATTGTTAGCTGAGGCTTCAAAAAGTGCAGTGGCGCCATCCTATATAAAGGAATGAGAAAATCAGAAGTGTCAATGAAAAGCAAAGGAAATAGATGAAGAAAAGGTGTTGCGTAATAGACAGATTGCTGGAAAATCTACGCTTTTAGTAAAGTACTGTTTTGGTGCAAGTATTTAACTTTTTACCTCACGCGTGGCTTCTATGTCGGCGCCTGCTTCAAGGAGTAGCTTCACGATGTCAATGCAGCCGTTTGAGGCAGCACCAGTGAGTGGCGTATGTCCAAGCTATTGTTGCGCAGAAGCCGTAAGAAGTGCAAGAAGGGGGTTACGATCAAGGTGAAGTATTAAAAAAAAAAACGAGAATTAAGAAAAGGAGAATAACAGCGCGTAAAAATATATGTGATTACCGCGCTGTCTTTCACGTCCACGTCAGCACCTGCGCTGATGAGAAGTTCAACGACAGCGGTGTGGCCGTAATACGAGGCTTTGATGAGAGCCGTGTACTGCGACTAGTAGAAAGTCAGAAAGTTTATTTAAAGTTCAGGGATTCGCTGAGAAAGTGGTGTCGAGGCAAAAACAATATGTTCAAGGGCTTCAGGAAGGACTACTTAAATCAAGTATGGATGTCTTTCAGATACGCTCTCCAAAGGTAAATATATCAGGTTGAACGAATTCTTCTGTTTTTTGTGCTCCAATTATTTGCCTCACTTGTCCTTTTGACTATCTCTATGCATGCTCAAACTTCATACCTGCAGTAAATGCATGACAAACCTGATCAGTCTTCGCCTCCACATCAGCACCGGCTCCGAGAAGAAGCTCCACAATAGAGGAATGGCCGTAGCCCGAGGCTTTGATGAGCGCTGTATAGCCTCTCTGTGCCAAAAAGGAGCATTAAGATTATACAAAAAGGTCAAGGTAGCTCATTAGAACAGATTCAATCGATTTTCGTAACAAAGCGGCGAGCGAAGAGAGATAAATGCGAAAGTAGATAGAAAAAATCTCGGATGATGGCCAAAATACCACAATATCAAATAGACCAAAGGCGATCCTGATGTCCAGAGGTAGGGTGTACTTCATTCATACGGCACTTGTCTTAGAAGAAACGGCATTTGTTATGAGCATAAAAGAAAATGAAGTGATCGAAACATCAAAAATTGAAAAGAAGAAATGAATTCAGGCGCATGCACATGTGGTTAAGCACCTCATTTCGTGCGTCAACGAAAGCGCCTTTCGTGATGCAGTCCTGAACGACCGCCAATTCGCCATCTTCGGCTGCGCGCACCAGCTCAGCTGTCGCCTTCTCCTGAATCCAAAGGAATCCACAGAAAGTTATGATACGCGACAGAGCGCGGAAAGCGCGGTATCTATGCTAATTCATGAAGGCGCAACTCTTAAACTCACCACAACTGCTGCTTCATTTACTGCGCGCACCCAAGTAATTGCTTCGTGCGACGAGCAATGGCTTGCAAATTGCAGCGCTTTACTGCGAGTCATCGTCATCTCAAGAAACTCCAAAACGTCGCCAGCTAAATCATCTGATAAATCAACAAAAAGTTGGTTCTTGGCTGCGAGTTGAACGGTAGCAGCGTCTCGTGCCCACAAGAAAAGGGAAGCACGTGCGGTGGCTGTGGCCCAAAGGAAGGAAGGGTCGAAGTGATAAGAATGCAGGGACAGCGCCGCTGGCGACGCAAACTCGTTGGAACCAGACAGGGAGGCGCAATGGGCAACCGCAGAGCAAATGAGCGTGGTAGGGCGAAATCCAAGGACATCGTAGACGGTTTGGTGGTGTTCGAGGAGATCAGAGCAAGCGTCGTTGGCGGTTATACTGCGAGGTGTCGCACCAGCCTTGCACGCGCGGGTATCATGATGAGGTAAGAGGAAGTCATATCATGCCAAGTTTAGAGAAGAGTGGATGCATCACATCACAAGTATGCATGATCATGTGCTTATAAGAACATTTCAAACCAATTTTACCGAGTTTCTTGCGCAAAAGTCTGCACCAGCTGCGATGAGTAATTGTGCCGTGTTGGTGTCTCCTTGCCTCACGGCTTCGTGAAGAGGGGACTGCCCATCCTGCGAGCGAAGAGAAAAGAGAATGCTGACCGTAAGCATTTATTTGTTGCATTATCATAACGCAAGCCCGTTTGGGTGGGACTGGTTCTACGAGTAGAAAGAAGGGGGGCTCAAACTGTAGAGTTACGAGTAAATAAATTGAAGGAGAAGCATGTTACTATTGACAGCATATTAAGAGTGCAGGATTCGAGACAATCATTGGAGGGGATAAGTGTGATCAAGTATGCAAATTTTTAGGCACCTCGTCTGTGTAACTACCGACGATTTTGAGTATATTCGAAAGTGCTTGGTTAATGGATGTCCTGTGCTTCTTCAAGGCGGCGCGGGCTGCAGCTGGGCTTTTCACCAAGGCTTTGCGGCATACCGTCAAAGCCGACGCTGGGACCGATTCTGATACTGCTCCGATGCCTGTTCGCGCACGCGCGTGTGCAAGCGTGTCGATAGTTGACCGTAATTCTGTTGCGTTGCTCTCGTGAAGCGGGACAAACGTAAGGGAGTTGTATGGGCTAGGACCCTCGTCACGCTTACGCTTGGTACTCTCAACACGCTCAAGATTTACGCTGCTTCCGTTAGTACTTAATGACGCCCTCGTCAGTGCTGACTGGAGAGAAACATGATTTGATTTGTCTCTTAGACCAAGGTCCATACGGTTGAGCCTTTCCAGTTCGTTGCAAAGTTCATTCTTGTTCCCAAGATGCGCCCACTTGCGCTTCTCAATCTCTTCCCTTAGCGTCGTTTCAGAGAGCGCATGAATGGGTCGCCAATCCGGTAAAGCGCCCCACTCTCCCAAATTACCCAAGTGATTGGTGACCAAGGACTGCAAAAGAGCAAGTCTATCTTTCTTAGCTTCGGGCAACTCGGTGATTAGTAGGTGCGGCGAGTATATCGCAATTTCAGCATTGATACGTGCTACGGATAGAATCATATCAATGGGAGTTGAATCTTGCAGGGTTAGCATTGCTCAACACGCAATCTGTCAAACGCTAGCTAGAGCAAGGACGTAAAGTAGATCTCCTATCTCGTGCTAAATATAAGAAGAAGCTGCCTTGCTGCGAAGCTGTGGAGCCATTTTTTCGCGCCTCCCCGGAGGGGAGGATTGGTGTTAGTATCTATACAGGGGAAGGGTGCCATTTAGGCGGCATCATAGGAATCCCCTGGTGATTCGGGGTTCATGTAGCTGCCATGCGCTTTTAAAACCTAACTGAACAGATACGTAAGTAGTAGTTACGTGCAATACTGAAATGCCCCACCCGACCCAATAGCCCAGCAGTACGAGGTAGCTAAGCCAAAATTCTGAGATACTTTTCCACCACTTCCATGGCCTCTCGGGGTCTCGGGAATGTGCAACTGATTAGCTACTCTTCTACTTAGTGTTGTCTCTCCTTCTATTATGAGCTGCTTTGCTTTGCTCTTCTACGTGTTAGCCTAATTTCGGCCCCTCGGGGCCTGTGTCAAAAGTAAGCCAACATCCCCGTGCTCTCAGCGGCTACGGCGAAGAAACGCGTTCGATAGGAACTTATATCGTTATATGAACTCCGGGCCTGGTTTCAGTCACTTGCCCGGAAAACTCTGTATGTGCCGACTTGATGGCAAGCTCCCGTTGCTCATTAAATCCAATCCCATCTCAGGGGTGCTCCGAAAAACAATTCGCTTCCAATCAAAGTTTTTTAAAAGTTAATATAGTATACAAAATGCCAATTCAGAGCAGGAACTCGTACTTTGTTATTGATTAACAGGAACATGCCTATGTGAAGCTGAGGTGAACGAAGCTTCCATTTTGTTGCTTCTGAAGACGAGATCCACGCCTATCTTCTCATACTTATAAGCTGGCTCGCCTACTACCGTGCAGGGTACAGGAGTCCAGTCATAGTCATAGTAGGCGGATTTGTAAGTTGTAAGGTGTGGCATGCGGGCAGGTAGGCCAATTATCGAAGCCATAAATTGTAAACAAGCAAGTCTGTGACCTACGCGCCACGCTCCGGAGAGTATCGCTTGTCATAAGTGAAACGATGGATAATAAATAACTGACGACCAGGCTTAAAAAGTCAGTATTTTCTATAACCACTGCCATGTCAAGAGCTCTAGCTATGCAGAAATAGATGCAGAAACGACTTACGACTTACTTAGGTCTGGTTTCAAAATTATTTCATGAACAGATTCCACTTTAGAGGGGGGGGTAGAAGTATTATGTCTCCTGCCCTCTCCACACGATACTCCTTACGATTTTGACTTGCGCGCAACGCACGCGCATACACTTCTGCCCGCGGCATTGGCTTCTGCGTCATTTGGATTTGTACTAGTTCGAGTTCGAGTTTTGAAGAATTATAAGAAATTCCTGATATAATTTTGTATCTGCCGCAAAAGCTGCGGCCACTTTGTCATGTCCAGCAGAGAGCCAAAAAGCCACACCCAGCTTCTCGCTGATCGGGGCCTGCATTTAGTAATTCCGCTGATACGTCGTGTTCGAGCTCGCCACATGCTTCCCAGATTTCGAACTGCCTATGTAGTGCTGTCAACACTACCATCATCGCTGTTGCTGTAGCTGCTACGACTCGAGCTGCTGCTGAGCACGCCGCAGTTGGTTATGTTGCTTTGAAGCATTGTGGATAGAGGAGATGGTGAGTAGACTGAAGACTTTCCACTTCCCGCGCGCTGAGTACCATGACTGCAAGAATACATGCCTGTTTGGCACGACGGCGGTACAGCAAACGATTTCACAGAAATTGCTGTCGCATCAGCTGTATTTGGCGAAAGATCATATGAAGCTGTCATGGTGGTTGTGCTTGGCATATTACCACTCAAAACACAGCGCGGTACGCGCTCCAGGAAGCCATCTAAATCAAGATTGCAGCCAAGCACATCCCGCAAGTATACTTCTGGAAAGAGTGCACCCAAAGTATTCCTGCACGGAACCATTCGAGAGAGCCACAATAGATACAGTAGTATGATAAGAACTAGATATCAAGACGCTGAACGTATAAAGAATTGATCACAAAGCGCACCCTCAACTATGCATATTGCGACCTCTTAAGGGGAACGTGCGTGACAGTTTCATTTACTAATACGTACGCGACATCGGATTTTGAGACTGCCTTGCACATTTCTGCCATGGCGGGGTCTTCGTCTTCAGTCGAAGCGTACTGTGAATCCGTATCATTTTCATTGCTACCCTCGTCGAGCGTAATTAGCGATCCGCCATTACCGTTTGAAAAGGCTGTCCACTCTAGGTCCGCGGCCACCTCATACCAGCAAGCCAGATCGCTAGAAGTTTTTATGGGAGTATCATTCAAATTGCATTCAGAAGGTGAGTTTCCTTTCAACAATTTGTGTGGCGCTGCCCATGTCACTTCATCATCCGAGCCCGTCGAATCTTGGGCGTATGCCCTCGATGATGTGTGATGTTCTCCTATCTTTTGGCTCGCAACTTCGGATTGCCGAGTACACTTACTTCGTCTTTTTCGGATGCCAATGCTACCAACCTCTCTGATTTTATTTTTGCTCGTACCATCAGCAACTCTAAAGTCAACTCTGGCATCGACATGCCGGTGTGAAACAACTCCAAGTCGGCCGTGCAATTGTTTTACAGGTGGAGGGGCCGGTGACTCTCCAACGGGGCGACGCATGATGTGGGCTAAGAGATCGGGGCGGCCGCTCAGAAAGTTTGGGTGATTATACACGATCGCAGCAACAACTTTGCCTTCTTTGTAGTCGACACTGTGGCCTTTCCAGAAGCTGTACTGGTTCAATTGCCGAGTAAAGGACCGCATACGGCTGTGCTTGTAGAACTGTGGAACGGTAATATCATACAAGAGGTAAGAGGGAAGTGAAATTTGAGAAATTAAACTTTTAGTGCTAACGATTTGATTAATACGGTAGCAAACTCAGTCAACCATTAATCACTTACAACGCCTTAACCCTTTTGCTGCGCGCTATCCCCAATGCCCAATCCCCAATTGTACCAATCCCCAATCTTCAATCCCCAATATCCCCAATCTCCTCTACCCAGCACACCCTGTTGTATTCTCATTTGCACTTTGTCGCGCTTTGGGAACTGTGCGCACGAACGCGTGTTCACGTGATACCTGCGGTAGTACTTCTGCTTCGAAAGCGGGTGTATCAAAGATTTGCAAGGTTGTTCCCGATGCATCGAATCTGCAAATCGAATCGAATGCCGAATTCGTAAGCATCTTATACAGCTTGGTGATGAAAGGCGCCACCTTTTCGTCGCTTGCCATTGATGATACGCACGATACCAAATCCTTAATCCTCTACCTTGGTGTCGAGCAAGAATCTCTTATTAAGCTTTTGGCTTGTATGTCTTGTTCACAAAGACCGGCATAACTAACCACCCATCATCTGTCAGAATTGTTCAACAAAAAAAAGACATTTGGTGTGGAAGCGATGGCACTAGACAAGTCCGACCTCTTATTCGAGCGTGCGCGCGCATGAGTGTCCATAAATCATAAAAAGATGGGCACGCACATTGAGTGTTGATGAACTGGTTACAGCGAGCATAAGTATGACATGCCGGATGGAAAATAGCTTGCGAATTCTTGACAACACTGGTGCTCATCAATTACCTACTTAGCTACTAACTTAGAGGGAGCTGTTCTAACCGTAATTATAACGGAGGTAATGACGGAAAGAATAGGCTACGTATATATACGTGAAACCCCAACGGACAAAAATGTCTCGTGAGACGATTCCTGATTCCTGTTCACTTTTTTACGTAAAATGGTGCTAGCATCGTCTGCGCGCTTAAGCCCGATAACACAGCCGCCGTGGACGCTGTCTTCACGAAAACTTGGGTCTTTTGCTTATAGTTATTTAAAGCTCGAACCGTGCCCAATTTTATACTAGACAGTCTCTGAGACCCATGCCAATTGTCTGAAGCCTCGACCACCCGACGCGGCTTCATTTACCTCCCTCGAGCGCCAGAGTGACATTGAGGCCGCCACTGCGCCACTGAAGTGTACAATTTGAAGCATATAGATAGCTTCATCTCCATGGGCCAATGGCGCTTCGAGACGACGTCACCACACCATGGTAAGTCGTTGTGTTTGTGACCCCTTGCATGTTTGGTTAGTGCCGACTTCTATCTCGCAGTCATTGAGAGCTGCAGCGTCATGCTAACACATCACGCATGCAAAGCATCATAGAAATTGAAGTGATTGAGCATATTGAATTAAATGCTGCGCATAGAAGTTTTACCCCGGACTATCTCATTGTGTTGTCGTGTTTGGCCAGTCGGGCCCACGCCGGGACTAATAATGTGATATCTTTCAATAGCCCAGCCCTCTTAGCGGCTATCCGCTTTCGCTGGATCCAACGGGCTGGTTTCAAATAGGAGCTAAATAAGTTAAGCACGCAATATGGTGGAGAGCAAGCAGAAACATCGTTAAGGTGTGAATTCTTCCGTCACGGTGAGTCACACTTTTACCTACATATTTGGAAGCTGGCCGAACCTTAGTTAGCTAAAGTGATCGACGAATTGAATGCTATCTAACCAGAAGGAAGGCTTTCGATTATGCTGAGGGTATTATATTTCAAAAAGAGCTCTGCACAAGCGCAACATGCTCTCAAATTTGAAAGTAAGTCTTTGGTATGGGTGCTCTTATTGACGACTAATCGGCGCCTAAAGTAAATGGCTAGCTGCTCTATTTGATTGTTTCAGACGATTCTAGCACCATTTTGCGTTAAAAAGTGAACAGGAGTCGTCTCACGAGACATTCTCGAGAGGATTGGGTGAAATAGGGGTTTCACATATGGCCTATCCGAAAATTAATCCGAAGCCAAAACCAGTTAGCCTTCTAAATTTCTAATTCCGGCCCTTCGGGGCCTGTCTCAAAACCAGAGAACTAAAACCCGACGCACTTGTAACTTACTGTGGTATGTAAGAAGTAAGTTTAGTTCAGATTTCGCCTACTCTAACATGAGTACTTACGTAGATAAGCTTAGACTCATAGCTAGAGCGAGAGGGCCAACTCTGGTTCCTCAGTCCGGAGTACAGTAGTGCGTGTTGAACGCACCCTTGTCACTCGTTAACCTACGTTATCAGTGTCATTTCCGAAGGGAAAAGAATGAACGTAGGTTTACGAATGATAGAGCGTGTACGTAGAGTGCTCGACCTCGAACTAACACAAAGCCAAATGACACAGAGGCCAGTGCTGTGGGCAGAGGACCACGCGCATGCGATACGCGAAAGTTTGCGACTCTAAACCTTCCTGAAGTGAAATGAATTCATTAAATTAAATTTTGAGACCGGACTTACTTTTAAGTGCTTCTGCATTGAAGAGAGCACGCAAGAAGAGCTGTGTAGTATCCACTTTTAATAGTTATCATGCCTATCTCGATCCCTTTCAAGTTTTCCTGGAAATCGGACGCTATTGTCTTTACTACCTCTCTGACTCACTTCTCAGGTATTCGGTATTCACTTCTCGCTTTTTTAGTTCTTAAGATCTAAGATTTGATTTGACATCGAGCACAGAGAGGATTTCGGTAGCTCAAAGAAGAGAAATGAAGATAGAATGGCCATCTATCCACCCGGCACAGCTTCCATTTAGAACCAAGTGGGAAGTTCGAAGACTGCTTCTTACATATGGAGATATGTCCCTATTTTTGAGACGAATGAATTCAGCCGTTATTCTGAATTCGGTGATATCTTCTATCATTTCTGAATTCCTAATTCATTTCGCAAAAAGTACGGCCTTCGCGTATCGAAGGCGCGTGCCGTTTCGCCCGCAGGACCTTCTTCTGCGTCATTGGGTTCCTATTTCCTGGTCCGACTTCGGTTTCGGTTCGTACAGTCAAACGCCTGCATCCTGCTGCTGTCAATACAGATCTCACAACTACGTTTCCACTACCGCAGGGGCCAATTTACCTGATGCTGCCTCGATGAAGCCAAGAAATGGAGGCGACGGTGACAGTGGGCGACTTTTAAACTCTGGATGGCCTTGCAAACCAAAAAAGAATGGATGGTCTGCATCGCCGGCCAACTCTACGACTTCAGCGCGCTCTCCGCTTTCGTCGAGGCCCGTGAAAAGAAGCCCGTGCTCCTCAAGCTTGGAAACAACCTTGGGATTTACTTCGTAGCGATGCCGGTGACGTTCGTCAATTTCGCGTGTCCCATAGAGGCGGTGAGCTAGACTTCCTTCCCGCAGGAAGGTCCGGCGGCTTCCTAGGCGCATCGTGCCTCCCATTGCCTCTTTCGAACCCTCAGGCATAAACAGAATTGTTTCTTCAGGCTTGCCAACAACACCCGGATCGAACTCAGAAGAAGTAGCCTTCTTGACGCCCAGCACATTGCGAGAATATTCAATGACGGATAGTTGCATGCCAAGGCATATGCCTAAGAAAGGAACCTTCTCCTCTCGAGCATACTTGATGGCTGTGATTTTACCTTCTGACCCCCGATTCCCAAATCCACCAGGAACCAGTATGCCAGCAGCAGATTTAAGAAGGCGTGTCGCTTCGGGATCATTTTGCTCAAGCAATTCGCTATCAATGGTCAGTAGCTTCAATTTACGGTCGATGGCCACACACGCGTGGCTCAGTGAACTTTGAATGCTTAAGTAGCTGTCCCCTTGAGCAGTATATTTACCCACCATAGCTATCCGCACTTCGTCATTCGCCACATCCATCCGGTGAACCATGTCAATCCATTTGTCTTTGAAAATAGTGTCGCCTTGAAGGCGAAGAGTAGCGCGTCTGCTGCCATCTGCATCCACATTCGAGTCTTGAATCGTTGTTTCTAACTTTCTGTAAGCACGCATGTTCAGCTGCTCGCAAATCAAAATATCCATATTCCGTGCCAGCATCTCGCTTGGCACACAGTAAATGTTTGGCACATCGTAGAGGCTTAGCACCCTTTCAGTTGGAACATTACAAAATGAGCCTATCTTTTCTCTCGTGTCGACAGCAATTTCGGACTTCGAACGGCACACGATGAAGTTTGGGCTTAATCCGAGAGATCGAAGTTCCTTGACGCTATGCTGAGTTGGCTTTGTTTTTTGTTCGCCCGGGTCTGGACCCACTGTGGGTACCATACTAATGTGCACCAGGCAAAAGTTATTGTTTCCAACCTTGAGTTGCAGTTGACGCATGGCCTCAACAAAAGGCATTGATTCGATGTCGCCGACAGTGCCACCGAGTTCGATGATGCAAACGTCAGGTCTCACTCCTGAGCCATCGACTGAACGTGCAGCCACGGACTCAACACGCTCAATAATCTCATTCGTAATGTGTGGAATAATCTGAACTGTTTTGCCAAGATACTCCCCGCGCCGCTCTTTCTCAATCACTTCCTTATAAATCTTGCCCGTTGTCAAATTGCTATCGCTGCCCAACATGACCTCAAGAAAGCGCTCGTAATTCCCCAGATCTAAGTCCGTTTCACCGCCATCGTCTAATACAAAACATTCACCATGCTCCATCGGAGACATGGTTCCTGCATCCACGTTGAGGTATGGGTCTATCTTCACAGCCGTTACCTTAGCACCCAGCATTTTCATGCAGACACCGATTGAGGAGGCGGTGACTCCTTTGCCGATCCCACTGATGACGCCCCCCGTCACAACAATGTATTTAGTAGGAGCAGATACTGGTACTTTGGTGGCCAACGTCAAAGTGGCGCTCGGGCGAGACGGATATGAAACCCGGCTGAACAGATATTAAAGATACGGCGAAATGTGCAGAGATCGTGCGAGAACGAAACAGCAATTAAAGTTCAATGAGCTAGGACTATCACTTAAAGTATGCTAGAGCATGAAACGTACCGGGCCAGAGAGCGACCATGCTGTGCAACGAAAGCATGAGCTGTAGCGAGCGACGTTGATAGAAGCATCCAGACTTTGAACCGCCGCATCGACATCATACAAACGCTTACAGTTTGCAGTTTTTAACTACGGTGACTAAATGAACCTTTTCCAAAGGAGACCTTTTTAACTCTAGCTAGATGCCCTGCGGAGCAGCGGAGCTATTGCTACTCGGCAGCTTCTTGGATTTTATGACGTAGTGTCTTTGTTGCTGTCAAATAAGTCCCCTTCTGGCTTCTTGACAGCTTCTTGAGCTACGCTTTGTTTGTTAACAACTCGTGAGTAGGCCTTACAAAAATACGTCAAATATTTGACCTAAATACGTCAATCAATACGTCAGTACCGTAAATTACGTTGTATTAGGGCATATTCCTACTATATGAATGGCAAGCG
>Ga0307982_1001600_pt1 | contig 18440 bp, 6 predicted proteins | sample OrgLakmetagen989_FD_201847 | JGI IMG/M metagenome (GOLD analysis project Ga0307982, IMG submission 201847) | Saline water microbial communities from Organic Lake, Antarctica - #989 | ecosystem: Environmental > Aquatic > Non-marine Saline and Alkaline > Saline | place: Antarctica: Organic Lake... | reverse complement strand
CACCTCGCATGCGGTACACTGCTTGGATGTGGTCCACAAGATTGCTGTTCAGCAGAACACAGGAGAACGCATCCACTTGGTCATCATCCACCCCGCCCACTGAGCGCAGTGAGATATCCAGCAGTGCTCGCAGCCGCTGAAGGGAGGCAGTCTTGTGCTGCTCTGTCCCCCCCAAGGATGTGTCTTGCGCCCCGCCCCCCCCGTGAGTTAGCCCCATGCCTGCAGCTGGGTCCACCTGCTTGGTCAGCTCCCCGCTGGCTGCCTCCAGGAATGACGTCATGAAGTCGCCAGTGGACATGAGGAAAAAGCGTTTCATGCAGGTCAGCTTGGAGCGCAAGTCTGACGACACCATCAAACGGCCCATGAGGGACTGTGAGGCGAAATCCAGGGCACTCTGCAGCAGGCTGCGGTAAGCAGCTGGATCTGTGGCAAAGGGCACCTTGGTTGCATCAGGGAAACTTGCCGGAACACCGCACAGCCGTAGAGCGTACAGGTATTTCCCAGTTGTGAGAATAGCGTGCGCATGGGGAGATAGAAATCCAGGCACCTGCGACTCCACCAAAGTCACCCGATCTTCCCAAAAACGGCTCGTGTATGTGGTCGCCAGTGACTCTGGAGTCAACGACTTGTTCTCGCTGATGAAAAACGCCCCTTCCTGTCTGCTGGCAGCTGCAAGCTTCCCGGTGAAAATCCACTCTCCCAACGTTTCCATGAACGGTGAGGCGGAACAAGACAGCAGGAACAGGAACAGTTCGCGCCGAGCTGCATCGCCAGCTTGCAGCCAGCAAGTGTACAGCTTTTGCAGCAAGGCGCCTCCAACAGCCGCCCTGCAGCTTCGGCACACAGAATGCAGGGCGGCCACTGTTCGGGCCACAGGTTGAAGTTGGAACCACAGGGCGTGCAGCGACAGCCCCCCTCTTGAGGCTGCACCAGTTGCCCGGGATTGTCCCTCAAGCTGTGCAGCTGCTGTGGCAACCTCAGCCACAATCTGCCCCACAGCGCTTGCCAAGGCCTGCGCCACGGGGCCGCTGCTGGCAGCACTGCGGCGAGCGACGAAGCCGCGGCACTCCCACAGCTGCTCAGCCACGGGGATGATGCGCTGTACGAGGGCAAGGGAGGCGGCGTCGACCCCCCCCCCACTACCCCTCCCCGAGTGGGGGGTGCTTGAGCTGCCCCCCAACAACTCCAAGCCCACGCACTCGCCAGGTGACAGGTTCAACGGCAGCATGCCGGCCGACGCAGCCCGCTCTGAGCGCAGAGAGGTGCTGATGTATCGCCCAGGAAAGCCAAGCAGCACATCCAAGCAGTCCTCCGTCAAGGCAGCTTCCTGCAGTGCCGCCGGCAGCGAGGCCAGCGGCACAGGCGGCGCCAACAGCGAGGCAGGCGCCAGCAGCACCCCCTCAGCCGGGGAGCCCTGCACCCGCCCAACGGCCCACGCTGGTATGGACGCCGTGTGGGGACGAGTTGACAGGAACATGAAGCGACCCGGAACACTGAGCCCTGCTGGCCCGGCCGCCGGGGTCAAAATGCCTTCATCGCCCCCCACCTGAGCGGCGCTGTGGATATCTGAGAGCCCCCCCTCACCCACTTCCAAGGGAGGGGGGGGCACCAGCAACGCGGCGCTGTGAGCTGCGGAGCTGCTGATGTACATCTGTGCGTTGAATATCGCGGCATGCACCCCCAGCCCAGACGACCCCCCCTCGACATCGGAGGGGACGAGGCCGGGCAGCGGCTGTGAAGCCAGCTCCTGCTGCACAAACTCCGGCAGGGGGGCGAGAGTCAAGTTCAACGAGCCGTGTTCCAAGCTCAAGAACACATGCGGTTGCCCCAGCGGCGAAAGCAGCACCGGCCCGCCCACCGAGATGAGCTGGGGGGCACCCGAACCCAAGGTGGAGCCATCTGCAGTTTCCCCCTGAAGTGTTCGGGCTATTCCTTGGGGAGTCAGAACGCGCCACAGCCCCTGCATGTCACTTGGGGCATCAGCTGACCCTGTGGTGACGCCTTCAGCGGATGAAACAATGGGGTCGAACTCGATTTGAACCCCCCCTGCCATGGTTGCGTGGGGGTGCAGAGATGCCCCCAGGGCTGGGTGGGCCAGCCTCACCACGTCTCCCACCGCCACTGGCAACCCCCAATCCAGGGAGGCGCTGCCATGGTGTTCCGGGTACAAGCACCACGTCTCCAGATCTGTTCCGTTTCCGCTTCCGGAACATGTAGCAACCACAGCTGAGCCCTCCTGCAAATGCTGCACCTGGTGAGAGGTGCCCTCCCCTGCACTGGCGAGGGAGGCAGTGCTACTGTCCAAGAATGTGCCGGATAAGGCACTGCTGCGGTCAAGAGTGCTATTGTGTGAGTGTGTGTGATGCTTCAACGGCTCACTGGGGGCGCTGAGGTATCGCGCGGTGCCCGCAGCGGATCGAAGGCTGATGGGCTGCCCGAAGGTCAAAACATTGGGGTCCATTCGTCCAAGACGACCCCCCCCTCGTTGAGACCGCACGGCCCGAAACACGAGAGAGGATCCAGCATTGTGTTCCGCTGCAGCGCTGCCCGTCGCGCGCAGCTGGCCGCCAGGTTTGTCTGTCGCGCCTAGAGGCTGCCTTGGCTGCCGGCTGCTGGCGGTGGCACCCTCCATGTCTACAGCCGCCGCGGCAGGCTGCGCACGCTTGGAGCGAATACGATGAACAGTTGGACTATTATGTTGTGCATGTTGCTGTGGTGGTGGTTGGTGCCCGCCAGAGGCTGCTGGGTCCAGCTGTGACAGCATGTAGTCGTCCTGCAGTGCGGCAGCTAACGCCACGAGCAGCTGCTTCAAACCCCCCGTGTCTTTCGACACGAGCTTCATGAAAGCGGTATCCGCTGCAGTTTCATGCCCTGGTTGTGCATGATCCTTGAGCAAGCTGAGTACACGTCCAAGTGTGGTCTGCGCATGTGATTGAGTGGCAGTGGCTTGCTGCTGTATTGGTTTGAAATACATACGGTACTAAGCCGATCAACAGTCGTTGTAGAAGACGAGTAAAGTTTTGCGCAATGAAGCACAAAATCATGATCATCAAGAGCTAGCGCAGTGCATAGTGAGCGCACTAAAGACAGACGCTGCCGGTCGGGGGCAGCAGCCATATCAAAATAGCAAACTCAATGGCAATTTCCGCACTTCTCCACGAGCATCTGGCAATGAGAGCTTGAGGAGATACGATGCGAGCTCGATTGAAAACACTACAGCAAGAATTTTTGTTTTCGTGGCATTTTTGATTTGCTTGACTTGACTGTGTTTGGGAAGCCCCCTTGTACAGTGGTCCAGCAGGCAGGCGCAGGGGGGGCTTTACGACCCATCCACCTGGGCACATTTCCTGCAGCGAGGCCTTGTGATGCAAGGTCATATTAACGAAGTGAACGTAGAGTATTAGAATAAAAGCAGTTCAAAAAGAGCAATTACAAACTCAACAAGTTTGACCAATGCGAATGCAAGTTTGATGCGAGAGGGGGAGCGTGACTCTACTACATTTCAAAACAGTACATCAAAATGGGCGTTTTGCACTCCAGCACTGCATTCCCTTTACGCGCACTATTTGAAGCCTGGAGTAGCCAGTTTTTTCTTGGAGTTGTAGAAAGGAGCTTGGAGAATGGAACTGCAATCGGGTCGTGGAGCAGGCGAGATTTCCTCGAGAACCTGTCTGACACATCTCAAGCTGAGGAAACAGGACACGTAGTTGTTGCTCCGATCAAGATATTTCAAATATTTGACACCTTCGTTGCTGCCCGGATCGATACAGCTCTGGTGCTGCTTTTTGGAATCGCGTTTGCAGGGCCAGCACGAGATGCTGAGTCAAACAGTACAAACATAGTCCGAGCACGGCGCGCCGCCCAACTTCTCACTGCAGCCCGTGACGGGCAGTGCACTCGGACTAGCGTTCTACCGTACATAATATCATTTTACAGCATGTGCTTTCGCCTCAGAGTTGTGAATCGAGAACTGCAAGCGGGCGAAGCTGAAGCTGTGTTGAACGACCTGTGGGCTCACGTTCCCTTCAAAGCCAAATCTAGCGGGACTGTTGATTGCAAGTCCCTCACCGATGCGCTGGCTGTGCATCAATGGCAGCATGAACTGATTCAACGGTGTCGTTTGACTCACGATGCTTTTGAATTGAAGCGCTCCAGCGCAGCAGATCTGACTATCGACCCAGAGTGGCACGTGGACGAGATTGTTGAAGCAGAGCTGCAGTACGGCCTTAAGTGTTCTTTAATGGCGACATTTCACCCCAGCCCTGATGCAGGCGATGCCGGCACGGGCACACCCACGCAGCGCCGCGTCAAGCGCTACAAGGGGCACTCTGAAGCTGAATATGCAGCCCTGTTCAAGATTTGGAAACAGAAGAAGCGCATGGAACTGCTCACTTCGAGGAATGTGCTGTCGGAGCTTGTGTCTCGTACAGGCCTGGACATGGGGCATGTGATGGATCTCAAGGCACGCTTCCTGGGCATGGCGGACATTCGGGGGGAACTCAGCTTTCCTGCATTCCAAATGATTATGGTTGAGATTTTTCCGACGTTTCAGGGTGATTCCTCCATGCAGAGGTTGTTTCAGTCCTTTGATGCGGACGGAAACGGCGCAGTCGATTTCAAGGAGTTCATAGCGGGCGTGGGTCGCATGACAAATGGCTCAATGGAGTCAAAGCTTCGCCTCATGTTTGAGCTGTTTGACCATCGCAGCACAGGCGCCCTCACGTTGCAGGACCTTCTCCACTTTGTATCAACCAGCACTGATGAGATGCTAGAGCTGTTCGCACTCGCACACAACGTGGTTGGAGAGATGCGCACTGCTGTTCCTGGTGCGATATCCGAACAAGAGTTTGCATCTGAGATGGCAAATAGCCCTGCGCTCATGTCGTGCTTACAATATGCTTTACATTTACCCGTTTCTTTGGATGAGCGGATTCAAGCAATCAAACAGCACACTTTGGCAATGGGCAATTCTGAGGATAGGGCCTTTCTGCAGTGTGTCGTTTCAAATCTCAGCGCAAGGATTGGCATCACATTCATGGAGGTTTTGAGAACATGGGACAAGTACAACGCCAACCAGCACGCCATGTCGGAAGACGGTGCTCTCTTCTCGCAGGCCATGGTGAAGCAAACGCGAGACCGAGTTCTGCGAGTCAAACAAGACGATGAGAAACATTGGTCGAAGCTGGGATCCGGGACTGCTTCTGCAGACGAATTTGCAGCACTCCCTGAGTTGATTGCAAGGGGACGTAGTTCCATTTGGCTGCAGAACGGGAATGAGCTTGTGCAGACTACGCTTGATTTGCCAGAGTTTTGCTCATTTATGCTGATGACATTCAGGCTGGCTGCTGAGCACATTCCCTCTATCGCGCAGCTTTTCAATGAGCTAGTGGCCCATCAGGCCCGCGAAGAGGTGTCTGTGAGAGAGGCGCTGTTCACTCTATTGGCTTCTTGCGCAGGGACAAACACCGAGCGCGCGACTGCCGTGTTCAGGAATGGCGATATTCTGGGCAAAGGCCGCTTGCGTGTAGAAGAAGTGATCAACTTGCTACTTGCCAGTCAAAGCGCAATGAGTGGAGGCCTTGGTGCAACATTTGCGCTGATACGGGCCCTTGATGTGAATGGGGACGGGCAGTTGTCTTGGGAGGAGTTCAGAGACGGAATCACAAACTCCCCTGAGCTCCTGCAATGCTTTGGGTCACTACTAGGCACATCAAGCAGCACGACTAGCCACATGACAATCGCCCGCATGCAAGCAGCAAGCGCCCTGAAAGCCCCCCCCACCGACGCCCCCGAGGGCCCAGCAGCCAAGGCCGAACGACCTGCAACAGCACCATCAAGAATTCGTTTACTGCGCACTGAGAGCACGTCCATGCTCTCTGCAGTGTACAGTTCACGGCTATCTTCTCCAGACAACAGCTTGCGCTTGACACACCCGCAGCGGCCATCGCCACCTTCAATCGACACGGGCGCGAGAAAGTCTACTGTGGGTGCACTGCCCCCCACCAGACGCGGCGCACCCAAGGAAAGCCACACTTCAATTAGATTGGATTCACTCGGGACTGAGGCCTCATTCAGCCTCGGCGGGTTTGGCACGCCCATGCGGCTTCGGCTGGACTCTGCTGGCAGCGATGCCACGTTTGGCGGTATTGCACTGTTCTCGCCATCCTTGCCGCCCACCAGGCAGCGCAGAGTCACAGCTATCGCAGATGCCCGGCCGGTGTACGCTGGGCGCCGGGTTGCATACGAGGGCAAAGGGCACGCGATACAACACAAGCTGAAACATAGACAGCGGGATCTGCAGGCTCTGCAAGATACCGCCCGCAGGGAAGTCTTTTCTATACTCTCCGAATCAGACCCTTTGGACGCCGTGTCTAGCTCCGTGGCGAAGTTACGGGCAAAAGTGAATCGGGAGCAAGGCGTGCGTTTGCGTCGCGAGGCAGTGATGACCACCACTGTTACAAGCAGTGCATCTGGCAGTGTGACGGCATCATCGCGGCCAAGCAGCGCACGCCTGGGAAGCTCCAGGGCACATGTAGGGGCTGTGCTGAAGCTGCGCCGGCCCCAGACGGCACACATTGTCACCAGACGCATGCAGCGCATTCTCGACGCACAGGCACACAAAGCAATCAATTGAAGCATCATCATCGCCATGCTAAGCGAAGCAGCTCAACATATGGTAGTTCAATCATATTTGCGCGTGTTCTAATTCGCTTGTGTTCTACGTTGCTGGGAGATTTTGGCTTTCCATGGACATTGCCAGTGCAGCCTGCAGCAAGGCGTCATCATCTGCACCACCTGAAGATGCTGCAAATGCAGCTGTGGTGTGCTGGTCATCTTGCAGACTGGCAGCTAGGGCAGCAGCCAGTGACTCGTCCTCCGTCTCATCGGGGCCGCTGTGGGCGGACCCTGCAGCGTGCTCCCACTGCCCCGGCAGCCCCCCCTGAGAGGCCGCTAGGGCTGCAGCAAGGTCAGCCTCCTCCTTCTTCTTGGCTTCTGCCTGCAGGTGCTGCAGTATCGCCTCTTGTGTGGCAGCAGCCTCCGTGTCTGCCTGCACACTGCGCAGCATGTCCTCTTCTGCGGCACCTGTCTCTGAAGCAGCCACCGCCGCGGCCGTGAGGTCTGCGTCGGCAGCACCATCTGCTGCAGCACTGCCTGGCGTAGCCTCTTGCATGCTGGCCCGAAGCGCTGCCTCGATGCTCGAGTCGTGTTCTGCGTACGCTGTGCGGGAGGCCTGCAGCACACCCTGCAGCTCACTGGCCTCTGCTGTGGCCAAGCCGGCGCGTCCCTGGGGGGTGTTGCGCAGCTGCACTGCACGCAGCATGCCCTGCTCACGCTGACCAATTGGGCTGTGCAGGATGCCGTCGCCATGCCCCGGGCCGACGATGGAGTCATAGTGTCCCCCCCCGTAATACGACAGGCGAATGGGTGCCACCCCAGAGCGCGCCTCGTGCAGGCGCTTGAGGACCCGAGCGCCCTGCTTGGGGTCGTACATCCACACCTCAATGGGACGATCGTACAGCTCGCTCAGCGCCTGCAGCTCCGGGTCGTCCCCCCATGTACCGTTCTTTTCCAAGCGGGCGATGTATTGCAAGAAATCATCCGCAACCCACCCAGAGAAGTATGCGCGCTCCACAGTCATGTACTGCGCCGTAAAGCTGCGCAGTTGGCTGTGGTGCTCGTCTGTACCGTACACCTGGTGACTCACGCTGCGGAACATGCAGTTCCCGTCGCCCTCCACAAACACGACACGCATGTGCCGCTGGGCCAGAGCAGCCTTGTACGCGGCGAAGGCTGCGCTGGCGGCAGACACTGCGCGCCTGCGCTCTCGGTTCCGCCAATAGAAGTACTGAGGGGGGCGATATGGCCGGGGGTGTTTGCTGCGGTGTCCAAACGGCGCAAAGCGAGACGACTCTCGAAGAGTTGTGGGGTCTGTGAAGGTTGCGTCTCTGGACAGCCACTCGTCCAAGGAGGAAGCGTACCCCCTGAAGTGCACCTTGACTTGGGTGGCGCTGTCATCCACAACCTTGCCCTCCAGCCACCTCATGAGCTTCGGGTGAGTGTCGAAGACGTCCACCTTTTGCCCAGTGGAGAGCACCTCTCCAGTACGAAATATATGGCTGCCATGTGGTGCTATGCGCGGTGAATTGAAAGGAATCCACTCATCAAAGCGACTCTCCCAATAAGTATAGTGCACGAAGGCAGAATTATCCTCAACCTGAACGGGGAACACTATGCAAGAGGACAGTACGCTGTTTCGAGAGCCGGGTTCTACGCAAGCCGGTCAGGCCTGGACAGGGCACAGTGCTCTCAAGGCCGCACAAATGTGCCAGCCCAACTTACTTCCTCAATTCTAGCTTCATACCAGACCCCGAATGCATCCTGCGCGTCCACAAAGTCTTTGCGGCGAAAGCCATGAGGGTTCTCCGGAGAAGAATCTGCTCAACCGAAAAAGAAACGTCAGGAACTGCACCCAAAATTGCCAACGCAAGACGCACTTTCTGCTGAAGCCATTGAAAAAAGTGCTGCGATGACCGCCGTGTAATCTTGCAGACGAATTCAAACACCCTGCTGTAGCTTCGAAGGCAGCTGTCGCTGCTCTGCGTCGTACAGCTGAAAGCCTGGCCAGTCTTGCACTGGTTTTTGTCTCTCGAACTAGTCCAGAAATCGATATAAGTGCACAGTGTATTTATGTTGTGGTCAGGTTTTGTATTTTGGTCACATGTTGGATCAGGGTAGCATTGGAAGTTCGAGTTTCATGCACCCCTCGACTCGAGAGAGCGCCCTATGGAAGCCAAACCACCTTCAGTGTGCTCTGGCCATCGGCTGTCACGCTGCAGCATATCAGCGCACACAATGACATGTCCCCACCTACATAGCATATTCGTGAGCAAGTACCGTCTCGAAAGAGTCTGCGAGAGTTGACACTCACACAGGCACCCGCTGGAGAACTGTCGTGTACGACGCTGTTTCCTCCAGTTGTCTGCTGCTAGCCAGACTTCAATCTGAGAGGCCCGACCTGCATTTTAAGTCAAGTGCTTCCATTACGTTTGCTCTGTTGCTGACTCTCTCCCATCCACTATGGTGAGTACTGTGTCTCGCTTCGCGTTTCGTCGATGAGTGATCGCGCCAACGTCTGCACAGGCTGCCCGAAGTACTATGGCTGCAGCCGGGCGCTCAGTGATATCAGACACCCGAGAGAAGAACCCATTTGCACTTCCGACCGATGAAGACTTATTCACAAACCGAGAGAAGTCCCGTGCCGCAACCATGGAGGTATGGGCTTTCGCGGAAATTGCTTCGGCTGCGCTTTTTGACTGTTGCTTGCTTTGCAGAAAAGGAGAAAAACCTCGTCAAAGAAAGTGTGGGATCGCGTGAGCCAGCCCAAGCAGGGCATGCTTCGGCAGCTTCGCAGCGAAATGACTCCAACTGTGGACGAGGAGGCCAAAGAGAAGGTAGCTCGCACGCAGTCATTGGTCGCTGCAGCCACTGCGGCCATGACATCAACACAGCGCAAGGAGCGCGAGCAGCTGACCTCTTTCATCAGCAAAAAGCGAGAAATGTTCTTGTTACAAATGGCTTTGGACACAAAGCGTGAAGAAATTCAAAAGCTCGAGCACAAAGCTCAAATGAAGGAGGAGGCCTTGAAGAAATCAGAGCTCATGCTTGAGGAGGACGCGATCCGATTTGATGCATTCCTCAAAGAGAACGACCGCTTGGCACATTCAGCCATGAAAGCTGCCGAGGAGGCCTCTAAGCGAAAGCAGGCCATGCAGCAAGAAATCAAAAAGCTCAAATACCAAATCCAGGCACTCAAAGGTGAAAACGCAAAGAGCGAAGACACACTCAAGGAGTGGAGGGGCTACCAGCGCTTTCTTGATGAATTGACAGACAGTGACTGGAAGGCTGCACAGGTGCACGCCAAGAGGCAGCGGCAGCTGGACCGGAAAACCGCCAAGTGGCAACAGCAGCATGAACAGTGGCTGGCTGCCCGTGAGGAGAAACAAACCGAGCTGGAACAAGAGGAAGTGGACAAGCGAGAACACGCACGCCGCACAGGCAAGGTGTACAAGCCCCCTATCATGGAGGTTTTACTGGATGAAGTGTTCCGGTCTTGGCCGGAACCCACGCTGGACGACGACGCCTTTGCCACTGAGTCCTCAGGGGAGGACTTCCCCATGTACTTTACCAAGCCGGAACAACTTCTGCAGCTGTTCGCCGACAAGGAGGAGCGGAATTTGTTTTTGATCACGAACAAGCAGGAGATTGAACACCAGCTGGAGGAGCTGCGGGGGGAGTTCCACAGCACCCGTAGTGCCATGGCCCGGCAGACCTCCAGCCTGGAAGAGAGTAAGGTGCACCTGCAGGACAAGATCACAGCTGAGGAGGGGAAGCTTGCATCGCTGCAGTCCCGGCTGGGGGGGGCCTCCCGGGGCGGGGAGTCGGCAGCGCTGCTGGGCATGCTATCCCAGCGCATCTGCTCGGTGTATGAGATGTGCGGGGGGGACCTGACCAGCAACCCCGGCAGCATCCTCATGCTGACCAAGCTGGAGGGGAAGCTGGAGGATCTACTGGCGAAGATGGCCCGCCTTCCCCCGGAGTACGTTCGGGCCAAGGAGAAGGAGCTTGAGGACGAACGCAGAACACAAATGCGGGACGAGAAGCTGGCAGCGGAAGCTGCGGAAATGCAGCGGCGCCTGGAGAACAGCATTCGGCGCAGCCAGGAGCCAGCAAAACGCCGCAGCGGGAAGCCCCTTATGACGCGCAGCAAGCCTGTGCGGAAAAAGAAGCAGGAGGACCTCATTGACGCCGACAAGCTGAGAGAGTTGGCAGACATGAAGTACTTCGAGTGAGCTGCTGCAGCTGCCGTTGGCGCTGCCGGCGGGCGTGCGGGGCTTCCGCTAGTGAGCGGGAGGGGTGGCAGGGGTGACGGCGCTTGCTTTGATGAGTTGTCGCTGTGTCATCACCCCCGCACCTGACTGTGCCTGAGCTGCAGTCCAATGGCAGTCGTACTAAGTTCCTCGCTGAAAGGGCTTTTGGTGCACAGAGGCTGATGAGACAGCTAGCTGCCGTTTGCATGTAGCGGGGTCAGGGGGGGCTCCACGGGCAGCATGGCAGTCACACTGAGCAACCACTACTGGTGCAATTTTGTTCAGTCAGAAAGTATTGTGGGATTTCCAGCGCCCCTGGGGCACAGGTGGCACCCCATGAGAGGCATTTGGCGTGCCGCTGATGGTCCTGTGCTGGAGGGCTGTGCCGTGCATCAGCCGGCAGGTTGCACGATTCACACCAGGTGATGCCACCCGTTTCTTGGACGGCCTGCGAGTTTGCAAAGCCCAAACAATGTAAAATGCGTCCGTTCGTTTACTTTTGCTTGTGCGAGCTGCCTTCGACACGATTTCTGCGACCGCCGCACGTCAATTGTGCCCCGCTTTTTTTAGAGATGGCTGTAGCAAAGTCTGCCAACGCGCCGATGTACACGCGTGTTCACATCTGAGCAGCTTCCAACCCTTTTGATCTTGGTAGAGGCGTGGCGATATCTGATTTGGAGTGCTGGTTTGCAGCTGCAGGGCGGTGTGCTGCTCTAGCCCGCCCCAGCAGTTTTTACAGGCGCTGGATGTACGCTCCATCGACTGTGTTTGCCGCCCGGCAGCGTTTCGGCAGGGCGAGTGACCAGCTCCACGAGCACATACACTGTTACGTGTCTGAAGTGGGGTCTTCATGCAGGACAACCGCTGCTGCAGTCTTTTGAGCTTCTCTCTCTGAGTCTGAGAGAGGACACGCGAGAAAGAGTGGCAGCAGCACAGCGCAGAGCCTACTTACTGACTTGGCTGCAGGCATTCCATCCAGTACTCAACACGTATAAGAGAAACCTCGGAGGGTTTCTTGCGCGTTGATGCGCTTTCCCCCCCTGAACTGCGCATGTTTGGTCAAGCAAAGATGAGGCCGGCAAGTGATATTTTTGTGATCGCTCAGCGACCATGCAGGCATGCTGCATGGACTCCGAGGTTAACGTTGCAAAGCTGCGTTGATATGTAAAACACCACACAAGTAAGAATTAAACTTCCATTAATGCTGCATCCTTATTATACGCGACGCCGTTTCCGTCCAGCCACTCCTCCATCATGTCGATGAGCCACGCCATTTTGGAGCCCAGGCTCACGTCTGGGTCCTCCCATTTCCCCAGCGCAACGTGCGCGAAAGCCTCAATGCACTCCTGAAAATCAAGTTCTTCCAGGCCCTCCACTGGCATGTCGTCAGTTGCACCCCCCTCGTCCTCGCTCTGGGCCAGTTTGAAGGCCAGCGAGGCTTCAGCGCGCGTGAGCACGTCGCTTCCTGCGCCTTGGCCTATTTGAGGCGCAGCGGATTTTCTTGCCAAGGCTTTGTTCCCTTCTTGCTCTTCTTCCTCCTTGGCAGCATCTGTGCAGTGTGCATTGGTTGTATGTGGGAGCGGACAGCGAGCACAACCGACAGTTACGGCCGTGCAGTCCGGCGGAAGTTACAGCTGCTCTGTCGCAAAATTGTCAAACGTACCTAGAATTCCGATGGCGGCCAGCATGCTCATATATGCGCCTTCAGTCATGGCAAGGCTGTCAATTGGGTCATCATCCCCGCCTGCCCCTGTTTCGGCGTCGTCGCCCTCCTCTTCGTCCTCTTCGCAGTCTGCAAAGGTGCTGAACAGCGCTTTCATGGCAGGCGTGCCGCGGATGATGACAGGCACTACCTCTGCAGACGAGAGCTGCGCCCGCACACCAGCGCTGGACGTGGTCTGGTCTGCCACTGGCATGACGTGCATGTCCAACACATGCTGTACTGCATCTACGTCCAGGTGCAGTGTTGCGCCAGAGACACCAAGCTCTTGCGCGCGGGACAAGCCTACGTCCGCCGCGGCAATGAGGATGGCTTCCAGCATTGCTACACGATTCATACCCATTGTGGGCGTGCGTCGGTTTGTCTTGCTACCAGATATGGCGTACACAAACAATTGCTGCGACATCATCGTTCCTAGAGTGATGCCTGCATCGAGCAGAAGGTTGACGAACTCATTACATGACATGCTATACCCCGGAGATTGATCGTCAGGGTCATCCAAGAGATTGGAATAGTAGCGGAACAAATCCCGCAGTGGTTGGTAGTATTGTAGAAGCACTGTTTTTATAGCCTCTTCTTGCTCAATGCGCTGAATAGGGGGAATGAGCTCCAAGCAATGCTGCACTTGCGTCCAGTCTCTGTCAAAGATCTTTCCTATGTCTTCTCCCCCCGACGCAAGCAGCGCTGCTGCCTGCTCCTCAAGTTCTTTTCTGCGCTTTTCCGCAGCAATTCGTTTTTGTTCTTCTTTTTGTGCCTTGATGCGGGCTTGTTCAGCAAGCACCCGGCCACGGCGATGTGCTGCTACAGGAGAGAAGCCGAATGCCTCATTGCCCCAGTTAGTAGTGGCGAGTTCGTTTCGCTCCAAGAACTCGTGGCGCGTGACCAGAACAACTCTCGCGACGTCACCAGGTTCAAATGAATCTTTGATGAGTGCACTTGGTTTGAGAGGAGCGACTTCGTCCTGGTAAGGTCAAGCAGGTTAGCGGGGGCTTGGTTGACTCGGTCTACATTATACATACCCGGCTTTTCCAGGTGTCCGGGGAGTGCACTGCACCAGGAATACAATTGGACAATGTTGAGTATGCCTGCTCCCGTGCCCTGCGCAAGCCCTTCGGCTTCCACTGCATGGCAAGCAGGTGCTGAAATCTGCGTTGCGAAACGCGGACGAAACGACACGTACAGCACGAAAGCGGTGTGCCGCTGTCAATGCCAGCCACTTGATAGATTGTCCACCTTCTCCCACAGGAAGATTCATCTTAAACTCACATAGGGCGTCAGGAAGAGTTGCATCCGGGTACAGCACGATCACAGGCAGTTTCATGGCGAGTAAGGCTCTCAAGTGGCCAAGCCGGCACGAGGGTCGTGGTCTGCCTCAGAAGTAGAGATACTGTTAAGGAAGTCATTCACTTTGCCAGTTCCAATGTGGATCCATGCCGGGGCGTATTTTACGCGAGTTTTCATCAAGTTCGTTACTGCTTGGTGGCGTATTCTCGCCAAAACCCCCCTCAACAAGGTCAGCTCATCTTGTCATGATCCGTTCTCCGAATAGCGCACGTCTATACCGCACCCTCGTCAGCACCAAACGCATTCTATCCAGTTCCATAAGCTGCTGGCTAGCTGGGAACACTGGCACCCCGTCTCGGCTGTCGGCACGAGACTCAAGGTGCACCCTGGCAAGCTGGTTCAGCCACAGGGGCATATCCCGTGGCATGTGCCTTAGTTCGTCGTATTTAAACAACTCGTCAATCCGCTGATGCAGTTGCAGCTCTGGTTCGGGTGCATGGTCCTTTGTGCTGGTCACCTCTGCTCGCCACCGCCCAAGCATCATGAAGCCACACCAAACTGCGTAAGCGTCTCTGCCAACGACCGGCGTAAGTAGCGAATCTGCCCCTAGTTCTGAATCAGAGAACAGACATTTCTTCACCAGGGACCAGTGGCCTGCGTTCATGGCAGCGCAGGTTGCAGCGAGATACAGCAACTTCAAGCTGCTTTGTGGTGCCTGCATCCACACAAGCTCGTCAAACAGCTGCTGCAGCTGCACGTCGTTACATGCACCAGCAGACGCCGTGGCTGCGGCAGTGTACACATCAATCAGTGTGGGCTGGTCCACTGTCCACAGGTCCACGGGCAGCACCGCATCCCCCTCCTTGTAGTAGCTTTCTCGGAACAACTGGATGAAGAAACTGCCCATGCTGTGTTTAGACACGGAACAGGCAGCCACCATGACGCGATACAGCAATGCACGACGGGGGGGGGGGCAGGCTGCAAGCCCCCCCTCCCCCAAAAACACACGTACCGTCGCCGCCAGCTTCTCAGACGCACTTGAATCGCGCGAAGTGGCCAGAGTGAGCATGTTGCATAGCTGGGGGCTCTCTCGGAACACGTATCCAAGTTGCAATGCGGGCACGTGCGCCTCGCTAATGGGTGTGGGGGCTCTGGCAGGTCGACGTTCCGCTGGAGACCCCATTCTGGCAGCAGCCCCGTCAGCGTGATCCAGCTCAAAATCGTCTTCCATGCTGTCCAGCGTGTGCTCCATGGGGACCTCTTGGCACAAGGCGAGCTCTTCAAGAATGTCAGACGGCTGCCTCACGGTCAGACCCGAACGGAGGGACTGAGAGTGTTCCGCTTGAACTGCAACTGACGATGGCGCAACTATTGCCTTCAACAAGACCGCTTCAAGCGCAACTTGAAGTTTAACAGGCAGCCTTTCGAGCAGGGGGGCATGTTGAGTGAGGGCAGCGGGCATCTTCAACGCCACGCTTTGGGGGGGGGGGCCTTCCTCGAACAGGGCAGCGGCAGCAGCACGGTTAGCAAGGCGCACATCGATTTCGCACTCCCGCATGGCGTGCTGCTTGAAGGCGAGTTCAAACTGGAGCAGCTCCTGGGCAAGGCTGCCCCGCTGGTGAGAAATGGCCAGCAGCATGCCGTCTCCTGCGCACCAGGAGCGCAGCAGAGGGTTCAACGGGAACAGCACAAGCATCACACGCAGCGCATCTGCATTGCCGCCTGTAATGGCTGCTGCTGCCGCAGGGATACTGCATCCTAGCGTCCGCACCTTGTCACTGGGAACGCTCTGCAAGATTCTCACCATAGCATCTGCATGCCCAGCACGGGCGGCAGTTACGAACACCCTATGCAGAACACCGAGGTCGTGGTTGCTGAGTATACCGTGCAGAATCATGTGCAGGGTGTTCAGGCTTGCGTGTTCCGCTGCGCGTTCCAGCAGAGCTTCGTGGGGCGACCCCCCCGCACCCGCTGCATCCGAAGACAAATGCGGCAGCAGCAGACGCACAGCTTCGGCTTCATCTTGCACAGTAGCAGCATGTGCTGCATCGCTGATTTCATTTCGAAGCCCCCTGCATCCACTGAGCTCAAGCAGCGCTGTGAGTGCTTCCAAGTGCCCACAGCTGGCAGCTGTCTGAAGGCACTGAGCAAATATGCTCTTGTAAAACTCAAAGTCAGTCGTCCGTAAGTTGTGTATGTCAATGGGGGCAGTGGAAGTTGAGTCAGGGGGGGTTAGCAGGAATCGAACAAGCGCAGAGGAGCCACTGGTGCTTGCTCGAATAAGGGATTCAAAGCCTCTCGCACTCGCTTGGATGCTGTGATGAGGCGGATTGCTCGTGAGTGGGTGGCCAGTGCATACGATCCTCATTGCCATGGGCCCCACTGTTTCCAGGAGTCGAACCACGCCCAGGTGACCTCGCTCGCAAGCCACCCGAAACGCCAAGCACTCCTCAAAGGAGACGTCCAGGGGCTTGAACTGCGCATATTTAGCAGAAATTTCTGCGCTATGGCTCGGTGGCTGCTGCAGTGCTTTGCCGGCGATGAGTAGCTCACGCACAACGTGCGTGTGCCCTTGTGCGCAGGCGGCAAGGAAAGCCGCGTTTCCATACTCCGCAGGCTCAACACGACCTTTGGGAATTTCAGCGAGGAAAATTCGCACGACTTCCAGGTGGCCGTTTTCGCAGGCGTTTCTGAAGGCGAGGTCGTCGTGTGCATGCAAGCTGTCGGCTGTTGCAGACTTCAGCAGCTTCCGGACAGCGGAGGCGTTCCCTGCAGCAGCGGCACTGGCAAGACAAGCACCTGGAAATGGCCAATCAGGGAATTTACTAGGAAGCATGCTGCCCAGTGTCTCCGGCAAGAACTTGAAGCTGCCCTCGAAAATCGACGAGTGCGCTGCTGACACACAGGCGATTGGTTGCAATATCTGATCACATTGTCGGAGCAGCGACATGCTGTCCCCAAGCTCTGCGTAGTGAGAGTGCACTGCCCAGTTGAGCTTTTCACGCAGTGGTGTCAAGTTTTGCAGGTCCGACCTCCACAGCGGCCTGTTCAGCCGCTCGATGTACTCGTTCGCTTGCCATACCTCCTTGCGCTCGAGAAACGCCATAGTGGCAGCCCACACGTCTGTATTTCCCACCTGTGCAACAGCTTGCACCAGCTGTGGGATGCCCAGGATGTGAAATTCGTGCGGTGGATTCCTGTTGACCAAGAACCCCAGAATGGAGCATAAGGCCTTTTGGAAGAATTTCTTCTGCAGGCGGGACCCAGACGCAAGAAACGACAGGGCATTTTCAACAGATGCTGAGAAATATCGCACTGGGTGGTGCTCCCATTCGGCTGTGGTGCCAGTGTGTTTCCCCATGGCATCCCAAGTCGCTTGAAGCAACATGTCCAACATTGGAGCATCTTTGGCCTGCAAAGCGTCCTCCAGCTTGCCAGCGTTAAACACGAGCTCATTGACAATGCTTGTTGCGTTAAAAAAAGCTCGCACTACTTGCACCGACTTGGCTGCCTTGAACGCAGCGACTGTTTGCTCTTCGGGCACGCTTGTAGGCAATTGCCCCACATAGTGCAGAATCTTTTCGACCACCTCAGGATGGTCCAACTCCACAGCCTTCTTTAGCAAGTGGTTTTCCCGCATTGTCACTGGTATATCGTACCTCTGAGCCATGCTGAGCAATACGGAAGCGACGTGCACTTGGCCGGATAATACGGCGGAGAGCAGGCCATTCCAGCCGTGCTCCTGCAGAAGACTGGCCTTGTTCCCTAAGCCAAGCAGCACCGTCAGAAGAGACACCTTTCCAGCACTGCAGACTTTCTTGAACAAAACGGCTGTCATTTCGTCGTTCATTGGCCATTCTTTCGCTTGCAAGGCTGTGTGCTGTGCCACCATTGCTGCGGCAGCATCGCCACCGTCGCAGCGAAGAAATGCACTGATGAGTACGTCGGCAGGCGCATAACCATCCCTGGCAGTGTCTGTGCCATGCAGCTGCCGCACTAGGACCTTTGTGGCATGAATATCGTTTAATTCAATTGCCAAGACCAGCTGTGAGGCAAGTCTGCCCTCGTCTTCCCAGGACTGAGCTGCCGTGCTGGGCCTAGCGGTTCCCGCAGATGGTCCCAAAAACTCCTTGCAAGCTCCCAGCGGAAGGGAAGGAAGACCCGAAGCAGACATTGGGTGTGCTAGTTTTTGTCTGGAATGTACAGATTGTGCGATGAGCGAGTGCAGTGGAGCGTCATGTATGGTGTGAGAAAAATTCACGCCAGCCGTCGAGATCGACTCTATGCTCAATTTCAAGCTGCAGGTACTTACACTGATCACTATGTACCAAGTGCGTATGCTGTGCTTAAGTGAAGCCTAGGAACGTCCTTGAGGGCTCTATGAGAGCTGCAATTGTGACACTGCTGAGCCGTCGCTGCGACTCGAGCTCGTACTCTGGGCTGCCGGAAACCAAACTTTGTTGAATGCGAACAACACTTGGAATAGGCTGAATGCGTATCCATTGTTTTGCTTCACGATTTCCACACGCTGGTATGCAGCAGCGTTTGGCCCTCCACAGGTCAGTCCG
>Ga0307982_1001598_pt1 | contig 18449 bp, 16 predicted proteins | sample OrgLakmetagen989_FD_201847 | JGI IMG/M metagenome (GOLD analysis project Ga0307982, IMG submission 201847) | Saline water microbial communities from Organic Lake, Antarctica - #989 | ecosystem: Environmental > Aquatic > Non-marine Saline and Alkaline > Saline | place: Antarctica: Organic Lake... | reverse complement strand
GGCTTTCAAAGCTTTGTTTTTCGACGACGACTTTTCTTTCAAGCCTAGACCCTTCACTTGGCCCGCTTCGATCGCGTGAAAGAGTTTGATGAACGAGAAACAGTCGATCATGCCAGCCTCGTCATCTCCTCCTCCGTCAGCAGCCGCGCTGGACCCCAGGAATGGCATCCCCTTCTTTTTCTTGCCACTGCTGCCTCCAGTCGCGACCAGCGCAAAGGCTGCTTCGAGGTCGGCCCCTGTGGCCAGGAAGTACCCCCCAAGGGGGGCGCCTTGCTCGGTGAGCAACGAACCCACCTGTAGTTGCCGCCACCAACACCAAGAAGAAGAAGAACAAGAAGAAGAGGAGGATAAGAAGACAAATAAGGAAGACCAATTTAGGCAGGCACGAGCAGATGAGACAAGAACAAATAGCTTCAAGCAAGGAAGAGTAGGCAGAAAAGAAGAGGAGACAGGTACAACAGTCTACTAATTTACAGATTATCAAAAAAAATCAGAGCAGCGAAATGTACCAGTTTCTTGAAGCTTTCCCGGTCGAGCTGAGTCGTCAAGCCGTCGCCGCCTGCTGCGTCGTCCGACCACCGGCCTTCTTCTTCGCGCTGCATGGCAGCCCAAGCCGCTGCTACTTCAAACCTTGCTTTGAGCTCCACCGATGGCCACCCTTTGCCACTGCCTTCGCCTCCCTCGTCATCGTCGTCTTCGCCTTCTTCTTCTACTCCTAGACCCCTGCTGCCTCCGACCGACATGCGCTCTCCTTCGTGTACCGTGCTGCTGCGGAGGCGGGTACTGGTACTGCTGCGGCGCTGCCACCACGACGACTTGCTCCCACCAGCCGCCGCCGCCGCCTTCGACGAGCTCAAACCTGACGGCGCCTCAGCCACCTTGCGCTCTCGTTTCGGAGGTGGCGCCACCGCGAGCACTTCAATCAAGACCCGGCTCGCCCGCGGCAAATCCCGCGACTTCAAATTGCCCCACTTCACGCGACCGCCGGTGCCCACGCCGCCGGCGCCACCGGCCATGCTGCCTGGACCTTCAAGGACTGCAGTAGCGGAGAGCGCGTTGAACTTACTGCTGTTGCTGCGGCTGCTGTTGCTGCCCTCGTGGTCGTAATCGTCGCCTCCAAGGCCACTGCTGGAGTCTTCAAAAAGATCATGAAGCTTCAGAGGTACCCGGCTGGAGACCCAGGGGGGAGCTAGCGGTAAGTCGCCGTGCACTAGAGTCACCCGCACCACGCACCATCGCAAGCCTGTAGAGCCTAACAGAGAGCCCGGGTTGCGCCCGAGGAGCCAGTTGCGAAGGGCTAGGGTTTTCGCGGGGGCTAGAACCCCCGCGGCGGCCGCGGCTGCTGCGGCGTTATCGTCGTTATTGATGCTGGATCCCTGGCCATGCGAAGACTCTTCGAGGAGAGCTAACGCAACCGAGGGACGCAGGTCAAGATTCACCTGACCAAAAAATGAAGAAAATGAAAAAGGAGGAAACTAGTAGGCGAGAAATACACACACTTGATAAGAGAAGAAGAAACAAATATACGGACTGACACAAACGGAGACAACCGCTTGTGTGTTCTAGGAGTGATGGGCGCATTAAAAAAAAAAGAGACGATACTTGCCTGCGTGACTGTGAGAAGCACGAATCCGCTGCTTCCAGTGCCTCCTCCAACCACGGAGCCTCGTTTGCCTCGTCCGCCGCCTCCACCACCTCCTCCTGCCGCTAAGCTGAGTCTCCCCCCTGCACCGCCAACCGCTCCGGAGCTCCTGCGAACGATGTCGAGCTGCGGGCCAAGCGCTTGGTCCAATGGCACGTCTACCACTTGAGAGAGGGCCACGAAGCCCGACGCAGCGGCGGCTTGTTCCTTGCTGAAACTTGACGAAGAAGAAGCATGGCTGTTCCCGTAGTTGTTGGTCCCGTAGCTGCTGAAACGGCGACCCCGGCCCCCATTGCCACTGTTGTCATTGTCCCCGTTGTTGTCGAGAGAGTCGGTAAAAGGCGCCCCACTGAGAAAAGCCACTTCATCGGCGCGCAACGACATTAACGCCGTGACCTGCACAGGGTGCGCGTAAATGGATGAGTTTATACCCGCAAAACAGACAAGTTTTGCCAATCTTTATTCAATTCAATCCTCTTTCCCTTCTTCATCGACAACATTATCAAAGTGCAAAAGGGAACGCAAGTGTACAGCAACACAAGTACCTTCCACAACAAGTATAAGTACAGAATATGCGAACATATACATAGTCATATGCTCAAGTGTGTCATATACCTCTTGAGCGAGCAACGACGCAAGTGCTTTGTCTTTCGCAGTGAAGCTTTCCCTTGGCCGTTGGCTGTTGACTAACTCCAGCACGCCTACGCAGTCAGTGCTGAGCTCATCGTTTTCAGGAGTGCTGTCGTTGTCACCACCATCGACGCTGCTGCTGTGCTGCACGAGAGGCACTGCCAAGCAGCCTCGAGTGAGCACTCCGCAGCGCCTATCAGTGCGCGCGTTGATGTTGGCCGCGTCATTGCGTTGCAACGGATCTCTGGCGTCCCACTCCAGGGGCAACGCAACGCTCTTTTCTGCCTGATAGTGCTTTTCTTTCTCCTTCTCAGAAGGATCTGCACTACGAGCAACAGCGACAGCTGCAGCTGCAGCGGTAGCAGCAGCCTCAGCCACCGCAGCAGCAGCCCCGGACCATCGCATAGGTTCCGACCGCAGCGCGCTCCCGACAGCCCGAAGAGTGAGCACTCGAGCAGGTGCGTTCACTGGCCAAAACAAGCGAATCTGCGCGGAAGACAGAAATACACAACGGGTGTTCAAACGTCAAATACTTCACACAAAGGGACGGTATCATTGTCACCCATTAGCGCATGGTAAGATAGAACAAAAACAAAAAGAAGCACGATTTACAACCATCTTCTTTGACTGAAAAAAAGAAAGAACAACACCTTAACTCATATTCTTCTTTCTCGTAATTATCTGCACCTGCTCAACGTTGAGGAGGCGCTGGGCAGTCGCTAGCAATAAGGAAAGAGAGTCATCGAGGTTGAGCTCCGGAGAAAAGGACTCGAAGAGCAAGAGGCTCACCTGGTAAGTTTGCACCAAAAAAGACGACGAAAGAAAAGGTCTCGAATGACAATCTTGAATGAACACCAACCAAGTGAAAAACGGTTGTGATAGTGCATGCACGTTCAGATGATGCATCTTGATGACAAAATGAGTAAAAGACACAAAAATTCAAATGGCAGAGATACTCACCGCGGTGCGCTCTGCCGTGGAAAGAGGTTCTTCGGTCCTAGCAGCATTGAAGCCTGTGGCCAAATCGCTCACGCGCACGCGCCCACCCAGCCCCACTTTGGACTCCTCGACTTCAGCATCGTCGTCATCGTCGTCGTCGTCTTCATTGGCTTTGTCTGCAGCAGCACCTTTACCAGTGCTACCATGCTTCTTGCTCTGGCTTGTCATGTCGAGGTGAAGGGACGTCAGAGTGTGTGCGTAAGCAGCCAAGGAACCGACCGAAGGCTCTGCGGCCGCGTGACGGGCCCCCGCAGTCAACGCATGCGCGCCACCGCTGAGGTACGCCACGTCCGCCCAGGCGTCTTTCAGGCCGTGGCGAGGCACCAAGAGGCACCTTGTGTTCGTGTAGTTGTTTGTTTTGAGATCGAAAGAAAAAATTCATCAGTCGAAGAACAACAACGTCTAATGCATGCACAGAAGTACTAATGCCTCGTCTACTGCTATGGTGTTCTTTGCATCGAAGCTACTCTTACCGGGTGCGCCCCCCCGCGAGTGGGTGCGACGCCACCGCGCGAAAACGCGAAGGTTCCGACGCCATCAAGCTCCGCTCCCCCACCACACTGCCGGTGCTCAAAGTTATCGATTCCTTGCGGCTTCCTTGCTGTTGATCCCTGGCGCCGCCACTACCACTGGCAGAGGGCGAAGCGGTGTCTGTATACGTGACAACCACCCGCCCGCTGAGCACCACAAACGCCCCAGGGCTTTTCGTGCCACTCGCAATGAGCACTTCCCCGCGCTCGAAGTCGACGAGGGAACACGTCTTCAAAAGCACCTGAACGAAATATTGACGAAAGTCGAAAGTTTGAGAGTGGGTGGCGCAGTAACTTCATTTTTGTTCAGATTCAAAAGTAGTAGACCTACTAATGATCTTTCCTTCAAATTACAATTTGTCAATGAAAACTAGAAGAACTTTACATCCATTTCGCCACCAGTTTTCAATATGATAAGAGAAGCTCCAGCATTCTATGGTAGGAGGCTATCGCATTTCGCATTCCTCGCTAGCCAAAGCTAGCTAGCTGCAGTACCTGAAGTTGGGCAGTGCTGAGAGCGCGGCAAGACGGCACCGTGCGCAGCAGCGCCAAATGCTCGACCCCCACCACCATGGCCTCGGAGCTCGCAGCTGCGTGAAGGCCTCGCCCCACACGCACGAGCATGCTCAAATCGTGACTGTCGCCGTTGCCGTGGTCATCCCTATTTTCACCGCTGCTGCTGCCGTCGTTGCTGCTGCTCTGGTCTATGGTAGTGATGGCAGTGGTAATGCTGCTGGTGCTGGTGCTGCTAGCAGTGGACTTTACTACCACCGCAGATGCCTTCGCTTCAGCAGCGTCAGCGCGAGCAGTAGCAACTTCCACAGCGCGCTCGGCCTCTTCTGCAGCCGCCTTGGCAGCGGCGCTCTCCGCGACCGCGACTGCCTCACTCTGCGTGGCCGCTTGCAACTGCGCAGTGGCAGACGCCAACTTTTCCTCGAGCGCTTTGCTGCGTTTTGCCGCAGCTGCCACTTCCGCTTCTAGCTTTTCTTTTGCCTGTGCAGCCGCCAGGGCTTGAGATTGGGCAACAGCGAGTGAGGCCTTCAATTCAGCGGCAGCGGCGGAATCGGCGCTGGCCCGAGCCTCGACTGCGGTGGTGGCAGTCACAGTAGCGACAGCAGGAGCAGCTGGAGGAAGAGCAAAAGCTGGCACATGTGTGCCTTGTGTCGACTTACCCACCGCTTCTGCGCTCATCGATACCGTCGTTGACGCTTCTACCGGCGGACTCGGTGCTCCTACGGTTTCCACACTTGCTGTAGACATCGCTTTCTCGTGTGCTAACGCTAGTTCAGCGGCCCGAGCTTCTACCGCTCGTGCTTCAGCTGCTTGCGCCGCTTCTGCCTGTGCGGCGGCTTCCGCGGCTGCTTCGGCGGCGACCTGGGCGGCTTTCTCCGCTTCTTCGTGAAGGCTCAACAACGCGTCGGCGTCTACTTCCACCTGGCCGTCGTCTTCGTTGCTGATGCCGCTGCTGCCGGTGCCCGGGGACATGGCCTCAGCCATCGCAGCCATGGGCATGGACGCTCGCCGCTGCGCTGCCGTCGCCGTTAACGACGCCCTTCGAGACACCGCTTCGGCTTGCACTTTCACCGTGGTCGCCCCCACTTCTTCGAGCTCTGCCCACACTCTAGCGGCAGTGGCTTGCAACCCTGGGTCCGACAGGTCGCCTGTAGCCACGCAGGCATTCAGTTCGTTGTCTAGCGCTGCTTTCCGCGTCGCCAAACGGCTCAACTCGCCCTTGTCAAAGGCATCAGCTTCGGCGCCGTCGCCGATCTTATCGTCAACCGTCTCGGGGATCGCTTTAGCTCCCATTGTCATGCGCCGACGGGTGGCTTCACGAGGAGCGGGCATGTGAACAGCAGGCTTAAACCCAGTGCTCGATGGAGATGGGGCCGAGAAAGCTATGCTGTTCCTACGCCCACCGCCCCGCCCGCCGCGGCCGCTGCGGCCACCGCCTCGTCCAGTGCGATCAGTGATCCGTTGCTGCAACCGAGGTACAGTATCTTCACCATCGGCATTCATAATGGCGAGGGAATCCAAATATATGTCTCTTTTCTATTGTAGTTTAGAAAATTTTGCCTAATGTCCGTGGGAACGGCTGCCTCTAATCTTTATCAATTCCCACGCCCGTAGCCCGAAAGTTAGCTTCGACTCGAACGTTGTAATGATGTACACCACCAACAACGAAGCACCCCCTCCCTGTTCTGAGATCCAAGAGAAAGGAGACCTGCAGCCAATGGAGAAAATGCCGACAGAGATTGTCTCTGCAAACAAATGCCATTTTTGTCAGAACAGACAGGGCCAAAAAATGCCTCCAAAAAAGCGTCCCCTAAAGGCCAAGCGGCCTTCTCCGCCACCCGAGGTTGTCGAGGAGCCTCCGAAAGTAGAAACTCCAGACTCACTCCTTCAATCAACCACGTTACCGGAAGGGCCCTCGCTTGAGACCGTGTTTAGCTCCACCGGCATTCCCGTTCTCCAGCACAAATTTCAGAAGGCCCTCATGGGGGGAAGCTACGGTACGCCACCCTTTTGCTCACATCGCAACTCTGTTAATCTAATTTCGGAAATGAGTAACTTCAGTGATTATTTACATGCGAATCTTTTTGCTTCGAATGCTTCGAGCATATCGCCTCTTCGTTCTTCCCCTGCTTCGCATTCCTCTATTACACTTTTCCCGTTCGATTTGAGTTAGAGTATGGGTGCCTAATTAGTGCTTGTGCTACATAAAGACTTTTTCGAGCACTTTCACCAACTAATATTGTCCTTCTACATTCGTCTGGCCTAGGTACCAAGCCACTTCTGCTTACCTTATCAGCAGACTGCGCTCGGCTGTCGCTTGTAAAGCGCGAGAAAAAAGTGGACTTGCGACCATCGCCTCAAGACTACGGCAAAGAGGCAGAAAACTCTCAGAATATTTCCCAGGTTCGAATTTATCCCTTAATCTTTCTTTTTTGTTGCGATGGTGGCAGTACTACTCCTCAAGAAAAAATAAATTAGTAACTGTTTCTCACCCCTCGCTTCTCGTCTCGATACATGCTCTAGATTGGCTCAATCCTCAACGGCGCAGTGTCTTCCGAGCTAGAGCCTTCGATCAAAAAGCGAGAGAAAAGCAGTGAGAAGATCGCTGCGGCGTCGGCGCGCTGCTTGACTCTAGAGTGGCAAAGCGAATTTAGCGCGTGGGACCTAGAGCTCGAGCCGAGCGCAGCTGCAACTTGGGGCTGTTCCGCGGACGAGCTGCAAACTTGCTTGGTTACTTACTTACAAGCTGTGAAAGCGCTCGGCGAAGAAGCGCCTGCTACTGAGGCTTCAAACCCAGAGGACGCCGAGGCCTCTGCTAGCGCAGGCGAGGCCGTTGCTCCTGCTGCTGCTCCAACGGCGCCCACGCTCGACTTTGGCTTCAATTACTTGTGCCCGGAGCGCTTAACCAACGACGGCAATGGGCCCGACGAAATTGACTTGTCAAAAGACTCGCCGAACTTGCCGTTTGCCGTGGCGTTTGGCGCAGGCTTCAGTTGCCGGGGCTTGGAGCCCAAGTTTTCCAAAGCGGGCTTTGAAGTAGCCACCAAGGTCAACCAAGACCGCGGCTGCATGGTGTACCCGTTTTGCAAGCGCGACGACATGGCGCTTTTCTGTGCCATGGACGGCCACGGCAAAGCCGGCGACAAAATCGCCGAGTACGCCATCAAAGCTTTGCCCGAACTGCTGGCGGCCGCGCTGATGGGCAAGAGCAAATTGAACCCGGAGAAAGCTTTCAAGAAAGCTTACTTGGACTGTGACGCGGGCATTCGCAAATTTTTGGCCAAAGATGCCGCGTATTCGGGCACTACCGCGGTGTGCTGCCTGGTGATGGGCAAAGAAATTTACACCGCTAATGCGGGCGACTCCCGGGCCGTCGTGTGTGGCGTGGACCCGGACAATTTGGACCGGGTTATTTCCAAAGACTTGAGCACTGACCACAAGCCGGACGTGGCCGCAGAGAAAGCCCGGATCATCCAGCGCGGCGGGTGGGTCAGCGAGGAGTCCGATTTAGATGGCCCCGCCCGCGCGTGGGGAGACCGCAACAAAAACTCGGCGGGTTTGGCGGTGTCCCGCAGTTTGGGCGACCACGTGCTTGGAAAGGTGAGATGAGAGCGAAAGCGAAGGAGAGAGAGAGAGAGAGCGAGAGACAGGTTTGCTGTTTCTAGTTAAGGATGGGTGGAAGAGGCTTCACTTGATTTACAAGTTTTCTGTGACGTCACATCGCCGATCGTGTCCATTGCCCTCAGCCACCTTGGCCAACTTCCTCTGTACTCCTGCTATTTTATTTTTCCTCCTTAGGTGGGGGTCATTGCTGAGCCTGAAGTCACGCACCGCAAAATGTTGCCCTACGACAAGTACTTGATTTTGGGAAGCGACGGGATTTTCGAGTTCGTGAACTCCCAAACCGCGGCCACCATCGTGCACAAAACCATGGGGCATGGCGAAGGTGCCCAAGATGTGGACCGAGGAGGCCCCCGAGCCGCCGAAACGGCCATCAAGAAGCTTTTGGACGTGTCGAACCGGTGCTGGAAAGAGAAAGAAGGCGACTACCGAGACGACACTACAGTCATGGTCGTGCGGTTGCCATGCTTTCCGAAGCACGTCCCTGGCACTCAGTTCAACTACCCAGAAGGCTATCCGGGCCAGTAGTATGCACATTGAAACCTGGAGCTCTTTAAATGTTTTTATGCAATTGATCTGCGCCTTATTCAAATTATTTAATTTGAAATGTCGATGAGCAATAATCTAATAATCGGCTTAAAAATAAATGACAAGCGGTTCTATGGTGCTGTAGTTCCAGGTTTTCCATTAGCCCGCCTCTACGTCTACCTGTTTTTAATTCGTGATTGGGGAGTCTCTTTATGGCTTATGGCTGTGCTTATTGTATTATGGTATATGGTTCTAATTCGAGCGTTAAGAATTACTCCAGACTTTAGACTTCCATATTGAGCACAGAGCCAATTGAATTCCCTCATGCCTTCTTTTCCAGAATTCCCCGGATCCGGATCTTGCCCTTTTCGTCGTAATCCATCACGGACCCGAATTGGTCCACCTCTTCTTTTGAGCCCTGCACGATGATGTCTGTCGAAAGCGCATCGGTGGACGTCACCATGCGCACCTTCATCTCCTCTTTGCTTTGGGCATTTTGCAAGTAGTACACCCCAGCGTACGGAGACACTAAAGTCATGAGGTACCACCAGTTGCCAATTTCCGTGCCTAGAATCACTGGCACCTGAATGGAAAGCACCAAGGCGAGGCAGCCCAAGCCGCCAAAGAGGCAAAACGACAGGAAGAACGCCTGGGATTTGGAGGCCTGCACGTTGCCAGTGAACACGATCGTGTCGGTCGCCGACTCTACTTTGAAGTTATTTTGCGTGAAGTACGCCATGATTTCCGCCGCAACCTGCTTCGTCTCCTTGGCGTCCGGCGCGGCAGGGCCAGGCACCACGAAGGTCTTCTGAGCCAGCGACACTTTGACAGACCGCGTGACCAGGCTCAGAATGCCAGGGAAGCTCAGTACAAATAAGCCAAGCGTCGCATAGAGACTTGCATAGGACCCTTGAAACTCGTAGTCGGCGGCGGTCGCAGCCAAGGTGAGGCCAACGTCAGAAATGCCCTCCAAGCCGACGGCGCGCGGAGCTACACGGCATGCAGCGCGGGGCATAGCCGGCCTCCTAGCATTGGCCAAAACTGGCACGGTCGCGGGGCGAGTCAACTGGAAGGAAGTCGCAGAAGTTGCCAAAAGGAGCACGCCGATATTCCATGCGTGATACATGCCTGTGATGTTGTAGGGTCTACTGCAACCGTGTATGCTTGTTTCGTCCTTATTCTAAAAGCAACGTGGTCGTGCTTGTCAGTCATCGACAAAAGCAAAGAACTGTTGCAGAATTTTTCTGGGCCGATCAACTATTCTGCAAAAAAGTACAATATTAGGACTTTGAACACCGATGCGGAGAGCGGGAGAGCCCAGTCCCAGTCCCAATACTACGAGCATCCTGCACCTTATGAAATCTTCACTTCTTTCATCCTTCAGCCCTATTGGAAGGTCTCAAAGTCAAATCCTCAGGGGTGTGTGTCGAACAGGAACCCTCCATATATAGCTCTGCAGCTCTAAAGGCCAAAGGAGACTACAAACCCCACTGTTCTCACAAGTTCTCACACGGACATTCCCTTGTACTACCCCTTCTTTGACAGAGGCCCCGACGGGCCAGAATTCGAGAGCTAACAGGCAGAAACGCAAAGCAATTCAACTCGGCTTCTACCACCAGAGGACTAAATCGCTAGTCTCCTACTGTTAAATGGGTAGTTATGGTTCGTTGGCCGTTCGGGCATTCGGGCATTCGGATGATTCGGGGGCTGTGTCTGTGTCAAGTGCCATTAAGACATAGAAATCGGAACTGCAATAAAAAAACACGCACCGGGCACCGCGTACCGGGCCATGCATAAGCGACGCACACACCACTGCCATTTTCCTTTAGAATTAAAGTAAGCGTCCTATATATTATATTCTCTAGTTTCAAATAACTAAATAGGCGAAAGGCAGCACGATCCTAGAGCTGGTCTGTCTTTAGCTTAACTTGCGGCATGATTTCTTGAGAGTTGAGAGTTGAGTCCTGTAGGCCATGTTGAATTTTATGCTTCTTTACTTGAATGAAAGTGCTAGCGGCGTGACGTGCGATGTCCGCGATGGCATTCCCTCCTGGCCGCTTCCCTTGTCCTCTTCGTCGTCATCATCGGCATCATCTGCGTTGCTGCTTCCTTCGTTGTCTGACGTGCCGCAGCTACTGCCCTCCGCACTGTCTAAAAGCTCTTTGGAGTCCGTCGCAGCAGATGACGACACCAGCAAGGAAAGCACGTCGTCCTCTCCTGTAGGCGCTTGTTGAGTTTGAGACGACAGTTTGGGTGAGCTAGCCTCACTCCGGTGCTTACTGCTGCTGCGGCTTCTGCTATTATCGCCCTTGATTGAGCTTTCTTTAAGCAACGGTGGCGAGTTGGGGCGCAGCGGCGGCCTCGGCGACGATGAGACGGAGCTTGTGTCACTCACCAGCTTCGACCAGCTCGCTTCTAATTCGTCGAAGGACACCTTAAGCTCACTATCACTGTTGTGGTGGTTGTTGTCGCCCTCATCTTTGCCCTTGAGAAGAGCAAGGAGTTGTTGCACGGCCATGTCCGAGCCGTCTGCATTGATTTCATAGTTGGTGAAATGCTCACAGCCGCGAGCTAAATCCAAAGCACCAAACGTTAAAGTTTTGGCTGGAGCAGAGAGGAGCATTTCTCCAGACTTGCCTTCAGAATTACCCTTAGGAGTTGCAGCAGATGTAACAGCAACAGATGAAGAAGGCCGAGCATTGCTTCTGGAGCGGCTGCTGCTGCGGTTGCGGTCGTGGTGCTCTTTAGCAGTAAGCATGGAGTGATTGCGGCCGCGAGAAAGACTCCCCTGCCGAGCTGCTGACGCTGACACCGAAGACGAAGAAGACGCACTTTTTACTGGTGTAACCGTTACACCTGACCCTGCACCCGCTGGAAGGGCTAAGGTGGGAGGCGAAGTTAGGAAAGTAAAGAAGCGCAAAGGGTTGGAGTGAGCATTTGAGAGGCCCCGGCTCAAGTCGCGTTTCAATGCTTCAAGCGCTTCGTGAGGCTGTGCAGGCAACGGTACGCGGCGGCTCCTGCTGCTGTGACCTCGGCTGTGGTCTCTACTCTGGCTGCGACTTTGACCCCTGCTGTGGTTTCGGCTTAAACTTCGGCTGGCTGAGTTGTCTCGAGCAGCCTTGCTATTGCTCGTGCTTCGAAGTTGTGGCCTTGGGCTTCGCCAGCTAGAATCCGATGCCTTCGAAGGCAACGAGTGCCGACTCGTAGACTCTGAAGTGGCAGTGGCAGTCGCAGCATTGCTTTCGCCTTCACGACGCTGTCGTGATGGCGTCACTGGTCTGCTTGTAGGCTTATTCCTATTGCTGCTGCTGGCGCGACTCTCTCCTGGAGTTGAGGCGCTTTTCTGCGCAGAAGAGGCACGGCGGCGGCTGGGCGTAATGCCTTCGAGCCTGGGAGTCAATCCTCGGCTGCGCGAAGAGTTTTTGGATTTGGGAGTGCGCTGTAGCGATGGTACTGGAGAGGTTAATGACGACGACGAAGAGGATGATGCCAGCTTCGAAGAAGCTGCAGATTTTAGTGATTTGCTGCTCGCAGCCTTTCCAGGAGTAGTAGATGATTTTGTCCCGAGGCGGTTGAACAACGACGCACTCCTTGGAGCCTTCGATGCGCTTAGAGGTGACACCGACCTACTGGACGGTGAGTGGCTGCTGTTGCTGCTTTTATCGTTGTTGCTATAGTACTCGTGGTGACCACTATCAGCTTTGCTATTCGAGATGCCTTCTGTGGACTGTTGGTCTGCCACTCCTAAGGCTGCTGCCGCCGTAGTCCAATCAAGGGCTGCTCGTCTTTCCTTTTCTTCACCATTGTCGTCATCTTCTCCTTCGCCATCGGAACTGACCTGGCGCTCGGAACCATTATCTCCGATTAGGTAGTTTGTCGTGCGGCCGCCACTGATTCGTTTCATGCTTTGGCTGCCAGCGTACTCGCTGGTTTCAGCCGTAAAGACAAACGAAGGCGGTGGCCGGTTTGGCGAGGTATCTCGCGATCCAGCCTCGCTACTGCGATTGCTGCTGTCACTGCCCCCTTCCTTTGCGACCTCTGCTATTCCCATGCTATCAATTTCATCTTCACCTTCGCCTTCTTCTCCGCTCGATTTCGCTGCATCGTCCACAGTCATTGCATCTCCTTGCGTACCACTGCTTTCTTCCTCCCCTTCGTTCGATTCGTTTTCTTCCCCATCCGATGCCTCCGCAACTTCTACATCGTCATTATCGTCGTCTCTGTTCTCGCTTTGCTTGTCATCAGCGCTTTGAACCTCGTCTTTTTGGTTGCCTTCTTCGTGACCGTCCTCATCTTCATCTGCCACATTCTCCGCAACCGCTTCACGAGCGAAGGCTTCTTTCTCGTCGGCTTCGATTTGAGTCGGCGTGCGGTACCGGCGGCAGGTAATCTGAGCAGCTGCGTCGAGTTCAGACACGCCAAGGGCACGCACAGCAAGCAAATACTCGCGCACGCCAGGTTGGGCCAAAAAGCGCTGCACACCTGCGGCTTCTTCGTCAACTTCTTCATCACTGTCATCATCGTCATCATCATCATCGTCGTCGTCGTCCTCCTCTTCCTCCTCATCATGGTCACCTCCTCCACCTGCTTCGCTTCTGCCTTCATTTTCATTCGTAGCATTCTTTTCTTCACCTCCTCTTCCCTCGACAGCTTTGCTTCTGTTCGAAAGGTCATCATCCTTGTCTTTACCTTCTTCTTCTTCTTCTTGAGACACAATGCGACTGAAGCGCGCCATTTCTTCGTGCAGCTCATCCATTGAGAAGCAATCAAGCTTCTGATCGCTGCTGGCATCTCCGTAGCTCAAATAATCATCTCCACCGCCTACACTAGGGTTAGCGCTACTGCTGCCACTGCGACTGTTGCTGCTACTGTCATTGCTGCTACTATTATTACTGCTCGCTCCGCTGCTCCAGCTCCCTTCGGATGACGGAGTGAACGGCGAGTGCAAGCTTGGGCGCTTGCGGCGGCTTGGGTTCGGGCGCCTCGACGTCGTTGACCGGTTGGCTGAACTGTTGCTGCTGCTGTTGTTGCTGCTGTGGTCGCGTTCAGCTGAGCTCCAGGCGTCCAAACGGGGGCCCGCGACCGTAAAACCCCGCGGCGTCAGAGGTGACTCGTTGTGGCTCGCGGGGCTCGAGCTGGTGCTGGAATAGGCACCCACAAGCTCTTCCGTAGTAGTCGTCTGGAGTTCCAACACAGCGTTGGGCTCGAAGCTATCGCGGCGGCTTGAGTTCCCCTCGTTGCTGCTTCGACTGCTCCTGCCACTGCTGCCACTGCTGCTGCTAGCGCCAGTGCTGCTGCTGTTGATGCTGCTGCTGTTGCTGTTCCGGGCCGGCCTTGAGGTGTACCCACTACTACTTGTGGCTGAAGCTGAAGACGATGAAGACACCGCCGACATTGCACGTGCAGTTCCACCACTGCTGCTGCTGCTGCTGCTGCTTTGGCTGTTGCGACTCTCGGCGCGCAGCGCCAAGTCTTTTGCGAAGGACAGTGGCGGGGGCGCAGCTCGCAGTCGCGACGTCGGCCGAAGGGACCAATCCAGAGACACCGCGCCAGGAGTTCGGCGCCGAGGTGGAGTCGGTTGAGCTTCTTCGAGAGGAGAAATAAAGCTGTCAGTACGAGAGCTGGTGCTATCACCGAAGCTCTGGCTAATCTCCTTTGGCAGAACAGTCGACCCGCCACCGCCGCCACCGCTGCTGCTGCTGCTGCTATTTTCGACCGTACCTGCCGCTGACACATCTTCAGCCAGAACCCCACCCGATTCCCAGCTGGCGGCTGCTTCTTCGAATGAGTGAACCGCACTCGCACGCACCGTGGCGTGGCGCACTTTGCTCACTGCCGCCGCCAGCGCGTTCATCCGCTGCTTCGCGTGAGGGTGGCCGGCCAAGTGGGCAGCGCTAAAGCAGCGCCGCGCGAGCACTAAGTCGCGCTTGCCTTGGCTTGTCTCGTCAATTAGCACTGCGCCAGACTCGGCATCGAAGCTGGACCTCCTCGACGTACCACCAACAAAACCCACGCTGCCGCTGCTTCCGCAGCGGCTGTAGCTGCTGCCAGCAGCAGTGGCATCATTCCCATTCGCGCCGCTGGCTTGAGGCAAGGGCAAATGCCCGCCTTCGGCTGCGCAGCCGAGCAACAGCTGCGCTAGCGTGCGGCCGTCCCCGCCACGCCCAGAGCCCAACGGGTGGCCCGCCGCGACTGCAGCGGCCGCTGCGTGGTGCGCTCCCGCAGCAGCGCGCGCCGAGTAACCCGCGCCACCGCCATTGCTGTTGATGTCGTCGTCATCGTCACCAGTGCCCACGTCGAGTTCCGCCCAAGCTGCGAGCCACTGCACGGCTCTCAAGGGTTGCGCAGAGAGGCGAGCTTCCGGCACGCCTTCAAACAGCAGGGTGGCGTGCTTGAGCGAAGCCAAGTCGTCGCCGCCTTTAGAGGCTTCGGCCCAGAGAGCAGCCGCGGCTGCGAAGTCCGGTGCCCCATCGTCGCTGTTCGGTTGTTTGCCGAGCGCGTAAAGGGACCCCAGGGCCGTCTTGGCTACCAAATCACCCTGTTGTCATGCCAAGATTTGAAATTCATTAGCAGTAGGGACATTTTGACTTTCAAACAAGTGGGTGAAGGGAAGTCAACGGAAGGTGCATGACAGCATGGCTCTGTCGAGAGAGGTTTGAACGACCTAAAAAATTTAAACAAGGTCATACCTGAGCTGCAGCTTGCCCGAAGTAGAACGAAGCTTCTTCGTTGCTTTGCTCCACGCCAGACCCAGCCAAGTGCGCAAAGCCTAACCGTCGCTGCGCGCTGCGGTGGCCTTGAGCAGCTGCTGCCATCCATGCATTCGCCGCTGTTACCGGGTCCTTCGCAGCAGCTGCCCGGCAACCGGCCCAATAGTCCTCGGCGCCTTCGACAGCAGGCAACTCATCAGCAGCAGTACCTGTGGTGCTGGTGATGGGTTGAACCTCGTGGTCGGCAGGTGCGCTGAAAGAATTGGCTAGGCTTCCTCGACGCTGTAACAATTGACCGCTGCGAAGCGGAGTCGCAGCAACCATCGACGTTGGCCCTTGCTCGGAACTCTTCGCCGCCGAACCAGGCGTTGGACTCGATGAATTATGTGCAGCTGCGAAGAGCTCCACGCCCAGCAAGAATGCGGGTCCTCGAGTCGAAGATGGGCGGCGGGTTCCGTCGGCAGAATAACTGAAAATACAAATGCAAGAAAAACATATGAGCAACGGCGATTTCTCTTAAGAGGCGTGGGCTATACATGTGGCCGGAAAATGAGAGGATAAAGCTGACATTATTTCTTACGCATAGTTTCAAGGAATGTACTCCAAAGTACGTCTCAAACCTTGCAAACGACTCCTTATAAATTGTACGCGAAGAGAGGCACCGAAAAAGCTTCATTCGAGATGCTTACCGCCATTTCTGGGGCGATGGAGTGGAGCGCGGCATTGCTCTAATTCACTGATTCAAGGATACCCAGAGTTGCACTCGAGAATGGCAGAAACTGCCCCAGCATCCTTTGCCTGGAACCATCGATGTTACGAAAAGTAGATCCTCATGGTCGCGTGATCAACAATGAATCATGAAGTCAGAAACACCGCGGGATCACATTTCTGGACTTTTTTTTGTTGTCGGTAAAAATCCTGATGTTGTTGTGTACTTCCCGATACGATGTAGGCATGAAGCATGAAGAAGGGGAAGGCTAGCGTGGTGTGAAGGCATTATCATTAGGCTAAGCTTATGAAGTAGACTATGAAGCTGCACGCTGCGAGTAAAGGAGCTTGCAATGCTACTGGTAGAATCCTTCGTCAATTCAATCTTTTAGAGCCGACTAGCTAGGACATCGATTATTATGGTGTCTACTCAGCCTGCTCTCGAATATCAGACTTTGAAATGCATTAGCAAAACTTGTAGTAGGATGCCATTTGGAAAGGCAATGTCATACATAATTCCTTGAATAAATCTTTCTAAATAATCACCTATGAAGCTCTATCGTCGCTTCATCGGTTACATAATAACAACTATACTAGCTTTCCAGTTGCTAGATACGACATCTATTAAGTGTCCTCCAGCTCCGGATAGTTTCGATGAGATTGACCAAACTCCATCGCCCCCGCCGTTGCACCAATGTAACGAACTTCAGCAGCATGACATTCAAAATTCATTCGAAGCGGTCCAAGCACGTCTTAAACGTTGCAGTTCGAAATCGAACAGCAGCGTAGACACGAGGGTAGCTCCCTCTGACCACGGCGACTGTCGTTGGCAAGTTGTTAATTTAGGGTTGGAAAAGACTGGCACTAGTGAGGTAGCTAATTTACTGCGTTTACTCAATATTTCTACGATGTCCTTTGCGTCGCCTCGTGGAGCTGCTAACGGCTTGAAAGTGCTTGAGCGCTGCGCCTGCACGCCTGGGGTCAAATTTGTGCTCACGGCCAGAAACTTGCTCGACATGGTGGTGAGCCGCATGAGCTACCACCACTGGTCGTGCCAAGAAATTCCTGCAAACAACAACAAAATGGGTGGTCGTGACAACAGCAGCGCTGGTATGAAGTTTAACTGCAGCGACAGTGGCATTCATAGTAGTAGCACCAGATGCACGGCGAGTTCCACAGACTACGAATCATCACCCGTGACGCTGCCTTCTTCATCCAACGTGACGCGCCACGCGCGTTGCGGCGGGCAAGACCCGTCGTGCTGTTGGCGGCGCGACCCTTGGGACTTGTTGCAGAGCTGGGTGCTCTGCCGCGACGCGTACCACTTGCGAATTGTGCAGCTGCTCACTGCGGCTCAGGCTGCAGACCGCCTTCTTGTTGTGAGCTTACTTCATGAGGTGAGCGGTAAAGTTGCTTGAATAGAAGGAATAGGTACTTAGAATAGTACTTGCAGAGAATCTTTGGGGCACGTGGAGCTAAAATAGTGAGGCTGCAGTGCTTCCTGTTATTTTAGGAGAGTTATGACAGTGGTCGAACCTACTCGAATTTATATTACTTTTGTGACACTGCTTCTCAACAAAAGAATTCTGTTTGGGTCGGTGTGAGTTCTATTTTTTTCTGCTTTCCATTTCAGGGCGAGCACCGCGTGTTTTCCCGGCTGACTCACTTCATCAAGTACGGGCAACACCCGCGCGATTACGCCGTGCCTCGTGGCCACGAAGCCACGCTGCACCCCAATTACACCCTCACGCATGCGACGCACAGAGGAAGAAGCGGTACAAGTGGCGATGGTGGTGGTGGTGGTAGCAAGCTAGGCCCTGGAACTGCGATGGGGCGAAGACGGCATCATATTAGTAAAAGTTCCAATTCAAACAAAGTTATCAAGCTGCTGCGGCGCCCCACGAATCGGCAACAGTACCCCCCTGGATTGAAGCTTTGCCTTCGAGCTTGGGCCGAAGCTGCGTTTGGGCAGCCGCCTCTCACAATATGGCCTGAGATGTTTAATGCTCCTCTGCTCGCTTTGTCAAAACACTACGAGGGACTGCATGGCAGTGGTGGCATCAATATTAGCAGCCGCAGCAGTAGCAGAAAGAGAAACGATGGTATTGCAGGTAGGGTCAGTAGAGATGGCGACCCTACAGATCAACCTGCAGCTGCGGCCTTGTTTGCCCTCGGTGAATATGCCTGGGGGTCTAGTGACCATTAAATATCAACAAATCAGCGTAAGCTTGGATCATCAGTCGTTAGGAGGATCGCCGCAAAAGTTTTGTAGACATCGGCCTCTACTGAAAAATCGTTACCGTTAGGTGGCTCCACATTGGACACATTACACTGTTAAGGTCGATTTATCGAGGGACTTGCTGTCTAGTCTAGTCTAGTTAATACTCTCCCAAAAACAAAGAAAGACAAGTACACAGCAGTCACAGAGGCACATATAGAATTCACTTGAGCTGCAAATGCGCTAGCGAATTCGCTCCAGAAGGCCAATTAAGGCTCCAACTGGCGCCTTTCCTCCGAACAAGTCGGCGGGACTGAGTGCTCGTTCGTGTGACACGTCCCAGGTCCACG
>Ga0307982_1001597_pt1 | contig 18452 bp, 11 predicted proteins | sample OrgLakmetagen989_FD_201847 | JGI IMG/M metagenome (GOLD analysis project Ga0307982, IMG submission 201847) | Saline water microbial communities from Organic Lake, Antarctica - #989 | ecosystem: Environmental > Aquatic > Non-marine Saline and Alkaline > Saline | place: Antarctica: Organic Lake... | reverse complement strand
TTATAAATCAATCTAGACTTTATATAAACCTCTAGATACATTTTTTCTTATTTTAATAAATAATAAATATCAAATAATTATTTATAAATCAATCTAGACTTTATATAAACCTCTAGATACATTTTTTCTTATTTTAATAAATAATAAATATCAAATAATTATTTATAAATCAATCTAGACTTTATATAAACCTCTAGATACATTTTTTTTTTATTTTTAGTAAATATCAAATAATTATTTATAAATCAATCTAGACTTTATATAAACCTCTAGATACATTTTTTCTTATTTTAATAAATAATAAATATCAAATTGATAAATAAAATATAAATAACAATATCTAAAATAAATATTAAATATAAATAGATATTAAAAAATATATAATGAATGAAAATCATATAATTAAAAAAGAAAATGAAATAATAAATAAAGAAGTTAAAATTAAAATTTGTAAAACACATGGTGAAACATGTGATGGAGGTTGTATTGACCCAGATATAGATAATGGTATGATGACTAAAGTATGGGGACCAACTGGATGGTTATTTTTACATTGTATAACATTTGGTTTTCCATATACAATAAATAAAAATAATATTGATCATAAGGGTAAACAAGAAGATTATTATAATTTTTTTTATTATTTAGGTAAAGTTATGCCATGTAGATATTGTCGTGAATCATACCAAGATTTTTTCCAACAACTAGATTTATCTAAATCTCTTCAATCTAGAAAACAAATTTCTAAATGGTTATATGATATACATAATAAAGTTAATCATAAATTAGGTGTTCCAGAATGTAATATTCCTACTTTTACAGAAATTAACGAATTATACGAATCATACCGTGCTAAATGTAAAAAAACTACTGATGCTGAAAGAGATAATAATACTAAAAAAGGTTGTATTACACCAGCAGATGGAACTCCTAGAAAATGTGTAGTTAAAGTTATACCATTTAATAAAGGGGATGTTACACGTAGAGGTAATATTACATTAAGTAATATAGGTGGGACATCAGATGATTATATAGTAATATCTAAATTAAAATTTAGATTACTATGTAGTATTATCATAATATTAAGTATGTTATTAATATATAAGTTTTTTTTATAAATTTAGTTTTTTATGTAATATTTAATAATTATTTATAATATGAAAAATATGAAAAATATGAAAAATATGAAAAATATGAAAAATATGAAAAATATGAAAAATATGAAAAATATGAAAAATATGAAAAATATGAAAAATATGAAAAATATGAAAAATTAAAAATAATATTAATAATATGAAAAATATGAAAAATTAAAAATAATATTAATAATATGAAAAATATGAAAAATTAAAAATAATATTAATAATATAAATAATATGAAAGGTAAAAAATATATGAAAAGTAAAAAATTAATAGGTGGAGGTAAAAAAAAAAAAACAACAAAAAAAAACCCTCCAATGTCATTAACCGAATTTTTAAATAGTAAAAGTGGTAGACAAAATAGTATACGAAATAGTAGACAAAGTAGTAGACGAAATAATAGAAATAATAGAAATAATAGAAATAATAATAATAATAGAAATGGAAGTAATACAAGAAATGAAATGGAAAATTTACATAAACCTCTTATATATGATGATATTAAATTAATACTTAGTGAAAATCCAAATGATATATATGAATTATATGATATTGTAAAAGAAAATATTCCAGAAAAAACTTTTTATAAAGAATCTGAAATGACTACTATTGAAAATTTCGTTCCTAAAACAAAGGCAGATTTAACAAATCCAAAAAATAAAAATGCTATAGCAAAATTAAAAAGAGATAATGCAATAAAATTAGAAAAAATAAAAAAAGATGCACTACTATTTAAAAATCCTAATAACCCTAAATTATGGTATAATGATAATGGTATTGTAAAATATTGTAATATGTTATTAGAAGGTAAAAAAATAGTATATAAAATGATGAAAAATTTATTTCCTGAATTTACATATTTTTATAAAGAAACATTAGTACCTTTTTTAAATTTAAATAAAATAAATTATAAAGAATCCATAAAAAAAATTGATGAATTAAATTTTGAAAATATAAATATAAATAAAGAAATTACTAAAGAAAACATCAAATTACATTCTTTACAAAAAAAAAATCTAACAACCGAATTACAAAAACATATTGATAATATAGACAAAAATATACACAAATTAACTATTAATCTTACAAATAATACGCAAATTATAATGAAAAAAACTAAAAATGTAGATATGTATTTTAATAATATAGAAGAAATTGTAAATCATGAAGTTGATATATTTAATTTTTATATTAGAAATACAAGTATTGAAATTTTAAAAAATTATAATACTAAATTCAATAGAGATTATACACAAACACAAAATTATCCATTATTAGTAGAATTTATGCATAATAATGATATAGATGATATAAATGAATTATTACATACCATAATTAAAAATGATAAATTTCTAAAGTTATATAATTGTGATAATTACACAGAAAATAGTGATACAGCATTATTTTATTTTTATGAAAATAAAACTTTTAAAAGTATTTTACAAAAAGATTTAACAAGTGATGATAAAGTTATAATTTCTAATTCACTTACTAATAGAGATCATTGTTTTCATGAAATTGCAACTAAATATTTTCATAAAGACAAATTTAAAGAAAAAAAAAACATTATATTAGATAATAAATATTTTAAATTATAAATATAATACTACTAGAAGTAAAATATAATACTACTAGAAGTAAAATATAATACTACTAGAAGTGAAATATAATATTAGAAGTAAAATATAAAATAAAATATATTAAATTATAGTAAATTTAATTTAATCGTAATATAGTTTTATCTACATTAATATCATATCCTATCATATTTTTATGAGTTTCTTTATAATGTTCTTTTTGTATGTGTTCTAATTGTCTTAATCTATTAATGCGGTTATTTTCAGCTTCATTTTTTTCATTTTGTAGTTGTTGATAAATTATTTTTTCTTCAGGTGTCATATCATGTGATATTTTACTTCTTTCTTGTTTTAAATCTTCAATACTGTTATATTTTTTTCTAGTTTCTACATCATTTGGATTAATTAAATCACAACCATTTGTATATGCTTTTTTTAAATCTGTATAATGCAACCCTCCAGCACTTGTATCAGTAAAATCATCAATAGGTATAGTATTATCTAATTCAGTATATTTAGATAATGTGCTTATTAATTCTCTAGGTTCATTATATTTAACTAGAGAATTAGATTTATTAGTTTTAGATTTATAATTATTAAATGTAGTATTAAATATATTCAAATTAAATTTATCGCCAAATAATTCAGGTTTATCATCTTGTGTATCAGGTCCATTACGAAACCAATCATCATAACCCTCATCATTTGGATCCCATAATTTATTTTTTTCATATAACTTATTAAACAAATTAGAATTAAAAGATTTAGCATTTGGATCTATATATGTTTTATTTTTATCATCTTCAATTGATAAACCTTTATTAATACTTCTATTCATAAACATAGAATTCATTTGGTCTCTCATATTAGTTGAGTAATCAGTTGTTTTATCTACATAATTATTATATGTGCTTTTTAAATCATTAAAATCTTTATTTGATGAACGATTTTTTAAATTTTCTAATAAAGACATATAACATTTAGTTACCATTTGAAATTTATTTTTATCACCATTTGGTCTATCTGGATGATATTGTATAGCTAAACTTTTATATGATGTTTTTAATTCACTCATATTAAAATTAGGACTTAAACCCATTATATCTAATGCATTTATATCATCTTTTTCAAAATCTTTTAATTTTTGTTGATATTCTCTCCTTCTTCTTTCTTGTTCCATATTAAATTTATTTCTTCTTATTTTTTCTTCACTTTCAAATTGTAATCTAATTTTTTCCTCCTCAGATATAAAATTTTTTTTATATAAATCAGGTGATGAATTATATAACTCATTTGTATGATGTTTAATTATATTATTTTCATTATTATTTATAAAATTATTTCCATTATTAATATTATTACTTATATTTTCATTATTATATTTATTAAATTGATTTCCTTGATTTGGTTGATTTGGTTGATTTGGATTATTATTAAATTGATTTGGATTATTTGGATTATTATTAAATTGATTTAGTTGATTTGGATTATTATTAAATTGATTTAGTTGATTTGGATTATTATTAAATTGATTTGGTTGATTTGGTTGATTTGGATTATTATTAAATTGATTTCCTTGATTTGGTTGATTTGGTTGATTTGGATTATTATTAAATTGATTTGGTTGATTTGGTTTATTATTAAATTGATTTTGTTGATTTGTATTATTATTAAATTGATTTGGTTGATTTGGTTGATTTGGATTATTATTAAATTGATTTGGTTGATTTGGTTGATTTAGTTGATTTGGATTATTATTAAATTGATTTGGATTATTTGGATTATTATTAAATTGATTTGGTTGATTTTGATTATTATTAAATTGATTTGGTTGATATGTATTAGGTTGAGAATTAATAATTAATTGTTCTTGATTTTCAATGTTTTTTAATAATATTAATGCTCTTTGATATTGTAAATTAGTAATACCTGGTGTTGATAATATTTTTTTGATTTGTATTTTTTTTTGTATTATAGTATTCATTTTTATATTTATTGATAATTAAATTTAAATAAATAAACCAAAAAAAAAAGTTTCTAGATAATTTATTAAACTCTAGATTAATAAAAATAGAAAATAATATAAAATAATATAAAATAATAGAAAACTAATAGAAAAATAATAGAAAATTAATAGAAAAACAATAGAAAACAATAGAAAACAATAGAAAACTAATAGAAAAATAATAGAAAACAATAGAAAATAATAGAAATAATATAAATAATATAAATAATTAAATAAATAATATAAATAAAACTGTTATATAAATTTATCTAGATTTTAAATAATTAAAAATGAATAATGAAGATAAAAAAATTAAATTAATAGGTTCTATTAATATAATATTACAATTACCAAGTAATTATTTAAAAGATAAAAATATCCTTTTACATTTATCAATATTAAGAAATATGAATTTTGTTAATAAATTAATGATTGTAAATAATTTAACAGAAAATAAATATATAGATGAAATACGTTCATTACCATCTAAAAATAAATCTATTAAAGATGTATTTTTTAAAAATGATGTAGAAATTACAAATTTTGAATTTAATAATGAAAATACGTTATTAATTTATGAATATAATATGAAAGATTTATTATTAAATAGATTAAAAAAAAATATAGATATTAAAAATCTAGGTATGATAACATATAATGATAATATAATTAATAATATTAAAGAATTAGAATTTATTTTATATGGATTACAAACATGTTTTAGAAATCGTAAAAACGAAATTTCAAAATATGATGATATATTGGATAAAATGGTAAATACAGATGAATTATTATTTTCTATTTTAACTAAAAATATAGCTAAAGATAGAAAATTATTTACATTAATGAAAAATATTATTTCTAATACTAGAAAAAAGAAAAATTTTAATTTACAATTATTAAATGATATTAAACAATCAAAAAATAATGTTGAATCTATAAATGTAAAAACTAAATCTATTAAAAAAAAAATAAAAAATTATGATTTACAAATTTTATTAAATTATACAGGTATGGATGATAAAAAAATGATATTAGAAAAACATGAATATTTTAATTCAATTAAAAATTATAATATTATATTTAGTTTTCATAATTTACAATCTTTAAAAATAATAAATTTGATATTATTTTCAAATGTAAATGAACCTAATGAATTTATTATTAATAAATATTTACTTAATATTAAAAATGCAAAACCATTATCTTCAATTCCTATTAAAATACAAAAACAACAACTAGAAAATAAAGCTGGAATTCTAGAAATTAATAACAAATCAAATAAAGACAAACATGAAATTAACATGCAAGGTAAAATAGAATATTTACACTCTATAAATAAAACATTAAATGAATACAAAAGAGATTTACATAAATTAAATCAAAATAAAAAATTAACTAATTATTTTAAAAGAAATAAATTAACTAAAAAAATAAAAAAACGTAAACAAGAATTAGAAACTAAATATCAAACTGAATTACAAGATCCTACATTAAATGACATAAAAGATACATCTACAAATACTCAAACTAAACCCGCAAATTTTAAATTTAAAAACACAATGAAAGCATTATTAACACTTAATCAAGAATATAATAATATGAATAATATTAAATTATTAAAACCTACTAGTGCTAAACCTACTAGTGCTAAACCTACTAGTGCTAAACCTACTAGTGCTAAATCTACTAGTGCTAAATCTACTAGTGCTAAATCTACTAGTGCTAAATCTACTAGTGCTAAATCTACTAGTTCTAAACCTACTAGTGTTAAACCTACTAGTGTTAAACCTACTATTAGATTATCTAATAGAACATATAGTAGAGGAAGTAATATAGGAGATAATAAAGTAAATAGTAGAACTAATAGTAGAACTAATAATAGAACTAATAGTAGAACTACTAGTAGAACTACTAGTAGAACTACTAGTAGACATATATAATATTAATAAAAAAAATTTAATTTATATTATATAAAAATATTATAACATATTTCTAACATATTTCTAACATATTTCTAACATATTTTTAACATATTTCTAACATATTTCTAACATATTTCTAACATATTATTAAATTTATATTATTTAATAATATTGATTGAATTTTAAATTATAATAATATCTATCTTTAATTATTTTATCATAATTAACATATGGATATTTATTTACATAATTATTTATAAACATTTTAGTAAAATAAAAATATAAATAATAATTACTATCTGATAGTTTTAATAATTCTTTACATGTTTCTATACTATATATTTTAGGCATAACAATATATTCATATACATTATTATTATTTCTAATAATTATTTTATTTCCATTTAAATTATAATTATTCCAAATAAAATAAAATCCATATTTAATATCTAATAATTTAGTTCTATAATCTATACGAGATATTAATAATTCATTAGTTTCTTCATTTAATTTTGTTTCACCATTATAATCTTCTATATATTTATATGTATAAAATCTGGTAAATGTAGTTCCCATATTTAATAAAGGACAACCAATTAAACCATGACCTTTATTTTTACATTTTCCACAAATATGATTTTTTGAATCATGAAATTTATTATATCTACATTTATAAATATTACAAATCATATTTTAATTTTATTTTATTTTAATTTTATTTAATTTTATAATATTATTATTTTATTTATTTTTAAACTATTATTTAATCTTCTAGAACTATTATTTAATCTTCTAGAACTATTATTTAATTTTTAGTAATTTTTTAAATTTTATTATCTAGAACTATTATTTAATCTTCTAGAACTATTATTTAATTTTTAGTAATTTTTTAAATTTTATTATCTAGAACTATTATTTAATCTTCTAAAATTATTATTTAATTTTATAAAATTTTTTAAATTTAATCTTCTAAAATTATTATTTAATTTTATAAAATTTTTTAAATTTAATCTTCTAGAACTATTATTTAATCTTCTAAAATTATTATTTAATTTTTAGTAATTTTTTAAATTTTATTATCTAGAATTATTATTTAATCTTCTAGAACTATTATTTAATCTTCTAAAATTATTATTTAATTTTTAGTAATTTTTTAAATTTTATTATCTAGAACTATTAATTAATCTTCTAGAACTATTAATTAATCTTCTAGAACTATTATTTAATCTTCTAGAACTATTATTTAATTTTATAAAATTTTTATTAAAACTTTAGATTAAAATAATATTAAAAAAAATTATAAATATGTAAAATTATTTGTTTAATATATATAAATATTAAGTATGATTATAATTTTCAATCTTAGATATTATTTAACTAGTTTATGTATAACATAAATTAATAATATTATAAAATTAAATACAACTATAAAATAGGCACCTAATACAATACTAAATAAATTACTACAATAATCAAAATTATCTATACACAATAATTTATATTGAATTGTATTATAAAAATCTATATAATTATACATATTTGTGTATAATAGTTTTTTTTGTTTTTCACAAAAATATAAATCTATTTTGTTAAAAGTGTTATTTTTTATTTTATTATATAAATCATATGAATTTAAATTATATGAAATATTAAATGATTTAGAAATATTCATATTATTAATACATGTTAATTTAAAATAATCTAAATTAATATTTGTATTATTCGTTCTATTAAATTTTAATAAATCTAATATTTCATCAATCTGTGAACTGTGTATATCAAGTTGATTTATTGTTATATTTGTTTGGTTATTTTTTACAAAACTTAGTATATTTAGATTATCCGATTGTGTGCTAGATATATTTGTTTGATTAATATTTTCAAAAATTGATGTGTAATTAGATGTATTATTATTTAAAGAACAATTTAATAAATCCATATTTACTTTATATGTTTGTGAACAATTCATTAAGGAATAAAATATTATAATACTTATAGCAAAAATTATAATAAAAATATATATTATATAGCAAATATATTCATATAAATATGTTTTATCATTTGTATATTTTTTTATATCTTCATTAATATTATTTTTATTACTATTTTTATTTTTATAAATATTAAAATTATTTGTATTATGTATATTATCTAAATTATCATTTAATTTATAATTATCAATGTTAGAATTTATATTAATATCTTCAAAAATATAATATGGTGTACTATTATTATCTATAATGTTTATATTATCAAAATCATAATACATATTGTTTTTATTGTTTTCATCATTAATTACTACAATATTATTTTCATTATTTTCATTATTTTCATTATTTTCATTATTTTCATTATTTTCATTATTTTCATTATTTTCATTATTTTCATTATTTTCATTATTTTCATTATTTTCATTTAAATAATTATATTTATAAATCATTTTTAAGGTATAATATTATTAATATAATATTAAAAACAATTTTTATTTTTATTTTTTTACTAGATGTTAATTTAATTCTTCTAGATGTGTATTAAATTAACTCTTCTAGATAAATAAATATTTCTAGATAAATAAATAGTTCTAGATGTATATTAATTCTTCTAGATAAATAAATAGTTCTAGATGTATATTAATTCTTCTAGATAAATAAATAGTTCTAGATGTATATTAATTCTTCTAGATAAATAAATATTTTTAGATGTATATTAATTCTTCTAGATAAATAAATATTTCTAAATGTGTATTAAATTAACTCTTCTAGATAAATAAATATTTCTAAATGTGTATTAAATTAACTCTTCTAGATAAATAAATATTTTTAGATGTTAATTTAATTCTTCTAGATAAATAAATATTTTTAGATGTTAATTTACAAATTTATAAATTAAATAGATTAAAAAATTAAAATAAATCTAAAATACTTAATTAAAGGTAATATTAAATAAATATTAATGTCCACATCATTATTAAATCATACAGATAATATACAACCCAATACTATATTTAAACATTTATTAACAAAAAGTGATTTACAATTGGATTTATATTCTATTGCAATGAAAAAAGGTTTAGTACATCCACATTATAAAAATCAATTTCAAACATTTATAATTTCAGGATTTAGAAATTTATTACAAAATATTGAAAAATTAGAGCCATTTTGTACTAATAATAAAATATTTCATAATAATAATAATAAAATAAATCCACCAGATTTTAATTACCAAACACAAATTTTAAGAATAACACTTTTAAAATTATTGTCTTATTGTATTCCACATAGTAAAAGAAATATATTTAATAAACCAGATATACATTTATTAATATATAACACAGACGAATATATAAATATATATAAATATATATTTCGTTTATTAATGTATTTAGAATCACCAGATGTAATTATGTGGTGGTTTTTTCAAGTTCCAACTTATATGAATTATTCAATTGAAAATATTAAAAATTATAGAATTACTTTAGAAAAACTATTAGATAACACAACTGATATGTTAAATAATTCTATTGTATTTAATCAAAATACCTCTGATTTAAAAATTAAATTAAATAGTAAAAAATGTATTCAAATAGCAAGTCGTGGTTCTACTTATTATTATAATATTTGTTATTCTGGTATAAGTAATACTAAAATAATAAGTAAATTTAATATTTTTTTAGATAATATAGTTCCCGATTTAAAATACATTTCACCCAAATGTAAAAAAAATTACCATAATGAAAAAAAAATATATACAATTAACGATAATAAATTATCTTATTTATTAGAATTATGGGATAAAGAACAAAAATCTCTAATTACATTAAAAGAAACAAATATATTAAATTCATTATCTCAATCAAATACATCTATAAATAAACAATTACATCGTATTAAAATAATATTTATTTCAAATAAATTATTAAATTATACATCAGTTTTTAGAGATAGAATAGGTATAATATCTAATTTAGATAGGCGTTATTTCGATGTATATATAGGTTTATTTACAAATAAAAAATCAAATAATTATAAAAATAATTTATTGAATAAATTATCTAGTGTATCAGTTGTAAAAAAATATCTAGATTATTTTATTAGAAATGATAAAATAATTATACTAGATAATATATATTTACAACATAATCAACAATTAATTGATAATCTAGATTTCCATATTGTATTTTACCCTGATTTAGGAATGACACAAAGCCAGACATTTTTAGCACATTCTAGATTATCACCTATTCAATGTGTTACATGGGGTCATAGTGATACATCAGGATTAAATAGAAATGTTATGGATTATTATATTACTAGTCAATATTTTGAAAATCTAAATGATATTAATAATATTAAAAATAATTATACAGAAAAAGCTATTTTATTACCATCTATGGGTACATTTTATTATTCACCTAGAAATATAGTTAATACATATTTTACCCCATGTTTTGAAAGTTTTTTTATTAATAAAAAAGGTTATGGATTTCCAGAAGATGCTATTATAATTGGTTGTTTACAAAGTTTTTATAAATTTAACGAGGAATTTGAATTAGTTTTAGGACAAATTATGGATAAAATAAGTGCTTTACCAAATAAAAAAATATATTTAGCATTAAGTAATAGTTTTCCATTTAATAAATTACATTTAGCTAGAATTGAAAAATATCTAGGTAAACATACTAAAAATATTAAATGGTTTCAAAATTTATCACCTCCAGAATGGTTAAATTTAGTTAGTATATGTCATATTATGATAGATCCATTTCCATTCGGAGGTTGTAATACAACATTAGAAGCATTTGATTATGCAATACCTGTTATTTGTAAACCTAGTAATTTGATAAATGGTAGATTTACATTAGGTTTTATTAATAAACTTTCAGAAGAAGTAGGCGATACAGAAAATATTATAAGTACATGTTTAGTTGCAAATAATAATGAAGAATATATAAATTTAGTATTTAGGTTAATAAAAGATGAAACAAGATATAAATATTTACAAAATATGCTTAGAAATGGAGTTAAATTTTTATTTGAAGATGGTAAATCACTTAATGATTATAATAAATTATTTATAAATCTTGTCAATAAACATATACACATACATTAAAAACATCTAGCATTATTTTTATAGTTAGTTATATTTAGTTTACTTATTGTTTAAGTTATGTTTGTGTTAAGTTATGTTTGTGTTAAGTTATGTTTGTGTTAAGTTATGTTTGTATTAAGTTATGTTTGTGTTAAGTTATGTTTGTATTAAGTTATGTTTGTGTTAAGTTATGTTTGTGTTAAGTTATGTTTGTGTTAAGTTATGTTTGTGTTAAGTTATGTTTGTGTTAAGTTATGTTTGTTTAGTTGTAGTTTAGTTGTATTTTAGTTGTAGTTTATTTATGTATGTTTATTTATGTATGTTTATTTATGTATGTTTAGTTTATAGTTTAGTAAAATATGATTTTTAATCTAGAGTTTTATAATTATTTAAGTTTTGTAAAGTTTTATAAAACATTGTTTATATTTGTATTTTATATTTCACTTTATAAATATAATTAATCTAATAAATGAAAGTTGGATGTCATATAAGTATAAGTCCATCATTATTAATTAATTTAAAATATGCTATAAGTATAGGTGCAACATCTGCGCAAATATTTTTAGGAAATAATATATCTAGTTCATTAAAAACAAAATATAAATTTACAACACAAGAAAAAATTAAAATTAAAACATATTTAAAAAAGCATAATTTTTATTTATCTATTCATGCTATTTATTTAATTAACTTTTGTAGTTTTCCACCTGAAAGTAATCGTATTAAATATGCACAAACAAATTTAATTTATGATTTATCAATTGGTAATTTAATAGGTGCTAAATGTGTTGTAGTTCATATAGGTGTAAAAAAAGATTTAAATATAAATGAAGCATTTCAAAATATGGCTAACAATATACTATTTGTATTATCTAGAACAAAACAAAGTAAAAATATTAAATTATTATTAGAAACGTCAGCAGGACAAGGAACTCAAATAGCAGTTCAATTACCAGATTTATCAAAATTATGGAATATAATTTTAACAAATAGTAATAAATATAATTTAACACCTAATGAAGTTAAACTAAAATGTGGTTTTTGTATAGATACCGCACATATTTTTTCAGCAGGTTATCCAATTCGTATGGTAAAAGGTATGAATAATTATTTAGATGAATTTGATAGATTAATAGGTTTAAAACATGTAGAATTAATACATTTGAATGATAGTAAAAAAGATTTAGGAAGTTTAAGAGATGTTCATGAAGGAATAGGAGATGGTTATATTTTTGGTATAGATAAAATAAAATCTAGTATATATCCAATACCTATTACACAAAATGATTATTTACAAAATTTAATTACATTATTATCTAGATGTAAAAAAAATAAAATACCTGCCTTAATATTAGAAACTCATAAAGCATGTTCTGAAAATATAAATGATGATTTATATATTCAAGAAATATATATGTTAAATTCATTAATAAATAATAAAAATTGGATTAAAAAAAACTTACATTGGAAATTAATACATACAAATAATAAATCTAAATTAAAATCTATAAATAATAAATCTAAATTAAAATCTATAACTAATAAATCTAAATTACAATCTATAAATAAAAATACTAAATCTAGAACTAGTAAAAATATTAAAAATGAAAATATTAATAAAAATAATAAACCTATAACTAATAAATCTAAATTACAATCTAGAACTAATAAATCTAAATTACAATCTATAAATAAAAATACTAAATCTAGAACTAGTAAAAATATTAAAAATGAAAATATTAATACAAATAATTTAATTTTATATCCAACAAATATTATTATTATAAATAAATTAAAATTAATTAGAGATTATTATAAAAAAATAGAAAATGATACATTTAGAGTATTGGCATATAGTAAAGCAATATTAGCACTTAAAAATTATAATAAAGAAATTATAAATAGTAATCAATTAAATAGTGTTAAAAGTATAGGTCCAAAAATAATTAAAAAAATAGATGAATATTTAACAACAGGAGAGATGAATATATTTAAAGAGCGTGATTTATTATTAAAATTAGATAATTATAATAAAAAAGAAAAAACACAAATTAATTATATATTAGGATTTGGTAATAAAAGAGTAAATCAATTAAAAGAATTAAATATTTATACATATTATGATTTATTAAATGCTGTTAAATTAAACAAAATAACATTAAATAACAAAGAAGAAATAGGCGTTAAATATCATTTACATTTAATTAAAATGATACCTCGTTCTGAATCAGAGCAAATTTTTAAAAAAATTAATACAATTTTAAAAAATAAATTAAATATAATTTTTAGTAAATATAATTTATTTGTTGAACTAGCAGGTAGTTATCCAAGTGGAAAAATTGAAAGTAAAGATGTTGATTTATTAATATTAAGTAATAAAATTAAAAACAAATTAGAATTAAAACAAATAGGTAAAACTATTTTACAAGAATTAATAAATAAAATGAAAGAATTAGGTATATTAATAGAAGTTTTAAGTTTTGGTTATAATATGATAATGTGTCTAGTAAAAGTAAATAAATATATTAGACATTTAGATATAAGATTATTACCAAAAAAAAATGAAATATTTGCTAGGTTATTTTTTACATCAGGTGGAGATTTTAATAAAATAATGAGACAAAATGCTAAAAACTTAGGAATGAAATTAAATGAAATGGATTTAACATATATACAAACTAATAAATCAGTTTTTAGTGAATCACAATTAAATAAATTAACAGAAAAAGATATATTTGATAAATTAAAATTAACATTTATACCTATGAATAAACGTAGATAAAAAGAAAATACAAAACTAAAAATACAAAACTAAAAATAAAATATTAATCTAGAGTTTGTTAAATCATCTAGATACAAAATTAGAAAACTAAAATTACAAAATTAAAAATAAATAATTAATCTAGAGTTTGTTAAATCGTCTAGATACAAAATTACAAAACTAAAATTACAAAATTAAAAATAAATAATTAATCTAGAGTTTGTTAAATCGTCTAGATACAAAATTACAAAATTAAAAATAAATTATTAATCTAGAGTTTGTTAAATCATCTAGATACAAAATTACAAAATTACAAAATTACAAAATTACAAAATTACAAAATTAAAAATAAATAATTAATCTAGAGTTTGTTAAATCGTCTAGATACAAAATTACAAAACGAAAATACAAAACGAAAATTACAAAATTAAAAATAAAAAATTAATCTAGAGTTTATTAAATCGTCTAGATACAAAATTACAAAATTAAAAATAAATAATTAATCTAGAGTTTGTTAAATCGTCTAGATACAAAATTACAAAATTAAAAATAAATTATTAATCTAGAGTTTATTAAATCGTCTAGATACAAAATTACAAAATTAAAAATAAATAATTAATCTAGAGTTTGTTAAATCGTCTAGATACAAAATTACAAAATTAAAAATAAATAATTAATCTAGAGTTTATTAAATCGTCTAGATACAAAATTACAAAATTAAAAATAAATAATTAATCTAGAGTTTATTAAATCGTCTAGATACAAAATTACAAAACGAAAATACAAAACGAAAATACAAAACGAAAATACAAAACGAAAATACAAAACGAAAATACAAAATTAAAAATAAATAATTAATCTAGAGTTTATTAAATCGTCTAGATACAAAATTACAAAATTAAAAATAAATAATTAATCTAGAGTTTGTTAAATCGTCTAGATACAAAATTACAAAACGAAAATACAGAACGAAAATACAAAACGAAAATACAAAGCGAAAATACAGAACGAAAATACAGAACGAAAATACAAAACGAAAATACAAAACGAAAATACAAAGCGAAAATACAGAACGAAAATACAGAACGAATGAATTATTTAACTTAAGGAAAAATTCTAGTTATGTATTAAATTGTAGAAATTTATTACTTTTAAAGTATTTTATTACTTCATTTTTATTTATATGCATATCTTTTAATTCTTTATCAGTTAATGTATCTATTCTAGATGATATGAAACTAGTATTATTTTGTGTATATATAAAAGGTGTTATATTTAAATAATTATTATAATTAAAATTCAATCCATTATAAATACATCCATATGATTCAGATGATTTTTCATATCCAAAATTATTTAAATTTTTATTAATAAATGATAATATTTTTTTATTTATAATTATTATTTTTGTATATATTTTACCTTTTATGGAATTATTTAAAGATTGTAATTTTTTAAACGCTAGAAATATATAATAAAAGTTTTCAAAATAATCAGTTATTGTTGATTTATCAGTTAATTTTTTTTGATATATTGAAATAGGTATTACATTAAGATAATCACCACATAATTTATATAATTCTTTATTTAATTTTATATTTTCTGTAAAATAAATATCACATATTAATCGTAAAAATGTATTATATAATTGACTTGGAAATACATGATAATATACTTTAATTTTATTTAATAATAAATATCTTCTAATTTGATTATTTAAAAAATACTCATCTACACCATATACATATTTTGCCATACTCATATCTGTTATATGTGGCCTTTCTTTTTTACTTTTTAAATAAATTTGTGGTAATTTAGATTCCTTATTTTTCTCATAATCTAAAAATAATTTTATATATGTTTCATAATGTAAATTATCATTTACCAAATAATTTATGAAAAAATCTGTTAATACATATTTTGGAAATAATAATTTACTAGTATTTGCTGTAATAAATCCACCCATTATTGGAAATATAATATTTCCCATATCTTTATATCTAGCACTTGTATGATAACAACTATGAGAATAAAATACAAATGGTAAAGTATCTATTCTATTTTTTATTATTGTTATTATATTATATGTTAATTGACTATCTATATCATAACACACTACTATATCACCTTTATGCTTTGGTAAATCAAAAAATGGAAAATAACGTAATATTGTTCCTAAATAACCTTTATGATAACCTTTACTATTTACAATACTTGGTATTTCATAAATAAACAATTCTACTTTATTATCATTTATAAATTCTTCTATATTTTTAACTGCTGGTTTATCACAATAAATTCTTATTTTATAATTTGGTAAATTCTTTTTTATATTTTTTATTAATATTTTTAAATTTTTAACATATTTTTTACTTTTTTGTAATGCTTCTGATTTTTCCATTACAAAATAACACACACTAAAAACATAATATTTTTTAGCATTTTTTAATTTTCCTACATTATATGTTGTAAAATTAATTGTAAAACCTTTAAAATTATCTGTAAATGTATCTATATTTACATTTTGTAAATTTGGTTTACTTTTATATAAATTTAATAATCTAGTATTATTATTTTTTTTTGTTAGTCTTTTTGATTTATTATTTGTTTTACCTGTTTTAATCATTAATACTATTTAATCCTATTTAATATTAACTAATATTATTATTTAACAAATATTTTATTTTATTCTATTTTACAAATATTTTATAATAAAATAATAAAATTGAATTTCTATTTTGATATATTATTAATATTAAAATCATAATTTAATTAATATAACTAATATAACTAATTTAACTAATATAACTAATTTAACTAATTTAACTAATTTAACTAATTTAACTAATTTAACTAATTTAACTAATTTAACTAATTAATTTTATACTAAATATGTTATTTTATAAATTGAGTGATAATAAATATGTTATTTTATAAATTGAGTGATAATAAATTAATTACATTTACAGATATTAATTATTTATCATTAATATCTAATCCAGAAAATGTTAAAGTTTTAGGTTTATGTGATAATTTATGTATGATACCAGATTTATCACAATTTATTAACCTAGAAGAATTATATATATCCAATAATTTATATGTATCAAATTTACCTGATTTATCTAAATTATCTAAATTACATACTTTAAATTGTAATAATAATAAATTAACTGAATTACCTGATTTATCTAATTGTATTTATTTAAAAATATTAAATTGTAATAATAATAAATTAACTAAATTACCGGATTTAACAAATTTAATTAATTTAATTGAATTACATTATAATAATAATCCATTAACAGAAAACCCTGATTTATCAAAATGTTATAATTTACAATCATTACATTGTAGTAACAATAAATTAATTAATTTACCTAATTTATCATCATGTATAAATTTATCTTCTTTATATTGTGAAAATAGTAAATTAACATATTTACCTGATTTATCTAATTGTGTTAATATAGAAAAAATAGATTGTAGTAGAAATAAATTAACCGAAATACCTGATTTATCAAAATGTGAAAAATTAAAATTTTTATACTGTGAAGATAATGAATTAACAAAATTTCCTAATTTATTTTATTTAAATAAAATTGTAAAATTAAATTGTAGCGATAATAAAATAACTGAATTACCTGATTCTAATATATTAAATAGAATTACAACATTAAAATATTGTAGAAATGTATTTAACTTATTACCACCTAATGTTGTTACATGTGATGATAGATATCAATAAATAATATTTAATTATATCTTCTTATTTTTATATTATTTTTATATTTTTTTTATATTTTTTTTATATTTTTTTTATATATTTTTTAATTATATCTTCTTATTTTTTATTTACAAGTTTATTATTTTTATTTATAAATTTTAAAAAGTGTTCTAGACGTTTATATAATATTCTAGATTAATTTTATATTTTATTTTGTTATTTTCAT